>Ga0210384_10004722_pt1 | contig 15098 bp, 14 predicted proteins | sample IncBWH2MmetaG_FD_160574 | JGI IMG/M metagenome (GOLD analysis project Ga0210384, IMG submission 160574) | Forest soil microbial communities from Barre Woods Harvard Forest LTER site, Petersham, Massachusetts, United States - Inc-BW-H-2-M | ecosystem: Environmental > Terrestrial > Soil >...
GCATGCGGGCGATCTGCCGGGCGCCGGAGCGTCGCCTCGGCCAATATTGCGTCAATGCGTGCCGACCAGGCCGATTGAACCTCGGGCAAATGCGGCGCGATACCGCTGTCGGCCATCTCCAGGTCCAGCTCATCGGCGGCGAACAGCTCAACGGTGTAGGGCCAGAGCAGTTCGAGGGCAGGCTGAACGCGGGCATGGCTTTCCGCCGTTCCGTCGCCGAGGCGCACCAGCCAGTCGCTGCTGTAGCGTAGATGATAGCGAACCTCTTTCGCGGACTTTGCGGCGATCGCAGCCAGGCGCTCGTCGTGCGAGGCCGCCAGGCGCTCGTAGAGTTCGAGCTGGAATGCATCGATCAATACCTGCCGGACAATGGTCTGGCCAAAATCACCGTTCGGTTGCTCCGCCAAAATCGCATTGAAATACGCGCCCTGCTCGCGCAGGTAGGCGAGTTTGTCTTCGTCGCGGCCGCGGCCTTCGATCTCGCCGGCGTAGCTCAAGAGCAACCGCGCTTGACCGATCAAGTCGAGTGCAATATTGGCGAGCCCCAAATCCTCTTCGAGCGCGGGCGCGTGGCCCACCCACTCACCCAAGCGTTGGCCCAAGACCAGGCTCAGGTCACCGAGGCGCAGCACATAGCGAAACAACGCCTCCGAGCCGGCCGGCGGCGCAGCCGCACTCATAAGGTCTTCACCTCGTCCGGAATGTCATAGAAGGTTGGGTGACGGTAGATCTTGTCGCGGGCCGGTTCGAACAGCGAATCGGTGTCCGCCGGATCCGATGCGACGATGGCTTTGGACGGCACCACCCAAATGCTCACGCCCTCTTGGCGTCGCGTGTAGAGATCGCGCGCGTGATCGATGGCCATGCGCGCATCGGAGGCGTGCAGGCTGCCCACATGCTTGTGATCAAGGCCGCCGCGGGCGCGGACGAACACTTCGTAAAGAGGCCACTGGTGTTTATCTTCCATCCGTCTGCTCCGTGCCGGCTCGGCTGTGCTTTGCCGCATAGGCGCTCGCCGCTTCGCGCACCCAGGCCCCCGCCGCGTGCGCATTGCGGCGCGCCGCAATGCGCTCCGCGTTGCAAGGGCCGTTGCCTCGCAACACTTGATCGAACTCTTTCCAGTCGATGGGTCCGAACTCGTGCTGTTGTTTTGCATCATTCCAACGCAGCAGCGGGTCAGGCACCGTGAGCCCCAGGAACTTCGCCTGCGGCACGGTGAAATCGACGAACCTTTGCCGCAGCTCGTCATTCGAGAAGCGTTTGATCTTCCAGCGCTGCGAGTCGCCGGTATGAGTGGAATTCGCGTCCGAGGGGCCGAACATCATGAGCGCCGGCCACCACCATCGATTCAGGGCCTCCTGCGCCATGAGCTTCTGCTCATCCGTGCCTTGCGCCAGGTGCAGCATCAGGTCGTAGCCCTGGCGCTGATGGAAACTTTCCTCGCGGCACACCCGCACCATGGCGCGCGCATATGGTCCGTATGAGCAACGGCACAGCGGAATCTGGTTCATGATGGCGGCGCCGTCCACCAGCCAGCCGATCGCACCCACGTCGGCCCAAGTGGGGGTGGGATAGTTGAAAATGCTTGAATACTTGGCCTTGCCCGACAGCAGCTGTTCGACGAGCTGATCGCGGCTGACGCCGAGCGTCTCGGCCGCACTGTAGAGATAGGCGCCGTGGCCGCCTTCATCCTGCACCTTGGCGATCAAAATCGACTTGCGCTTCAGCGTGGGCGCGCGCGTGATCCAATTTCCTTCCGGCAGCATGCCGACGATTTCGGAATGCGCGTGTTGCGAAATCTGCCTGATCAGAGTGTTGCGGTAGCGGGCGGGCATCCAATCCTTGGGCTCGATCTTTTCCTCTGCATCCACGCGCGCCAGGAAGCGCTGCTCGAGCGCGCTCTGGTCGAGTTGCGCGGCAGCCTCCGCGGTTTGCGCATCCAAAGCTTGCGTGTACATGCCGGCCCCCGAAAGTTCATCAGCCGGCTCATTGTGATACTATAAATGTAGAAATGCAAAGGCTTTTGTGTCATAAATGCGGCAACCCCCAAAAAGCAGCGCAAAATGCCAAGACACGCCCCCACCACGACCGCCGCCGCTAGAGACGGAACCGCCAAAGCCGCGGCCGGGCTGGTAGCCCGCTTTCGCCGGCAACGTCCGCTGCGCAGCGGTTCGCTAATCGTGACCTTGTTCGGCGACTCGATCATGCCCCGGGGCGGAGCTATCGCGTTGGGAAGCCTGATCAAGCTGGCCGCGCCTTTTGGATTGAACGAACGCCTGGTGCGCACGGCGACCGCCCGGCTCGCCAACGACGGATGGCTCGAGGGACGCCGAGCGGGCAAGCTCAGCGAATATCACCTGTCGAAGAACGGACGCGCCCGGTTCGCCGAAGCGACGAAACGCATCTACGGCGAACCGGACAGGGAGTGGTCGGGCAAATGGGCGCTGATCGTCGTGCCGCCGATGCGGGCCGTCGAACGAAATGAGATTCGCAAGGAATTGCGGTGGCTTGGCTTCGGCGAGATCTCCGCCAATGTGTATGCGCATCCGGAGTTCGATTCGAAGGCTTTCGGCGCGCAGCGCAGCTCGGCTGGATTGCTCTCCAGGGTCGTGGCATTCGATGCCTCGCTCGGAGAGGGCGATGCCCCCCAACGCCTGGTCAGTTTGGGCTGGGACTTGGAGGACTTGGGCGAACGGTATCAGCGCTTCGTGAATCGCTTTGCGATGGTGCAGGCTGAACTTGAACGCCATCGCAACGTCGAGCCGCAACGCTGTTTTCTCGTGCGCACGCTGCTCATCCACGAGTATCGCCGGCTGCATCTGCGCGATCCCTTGTTGCCGGCGCAGCTGCTGAGGGCAAATTGGCCGGGAGCCCAGGCGGCGGTGCTGTGCCGGGAGATTTACGCGCGGGTCTTCGTTGCTTCGGAACTGCATCTGTCGCGCGTCGCGGCCCGGCTCACGGGCTCGTTGCCGGCTGCCGACGATTCAGTCATGCAGCGTTTCGGCGGTCTCGGGCCACTGCTCCAGCGTGCTGACGACCAGGCTTAAAAAGGCGTTCGCCTGGAATGCGTCCAGCGCCCGGTGGTCGATGGTCAGGGTGAGATAGCACATGGCGCGCACCGCGATGGATTCGCTGCCCTCTGTGTCGATGACGCAAACGCGGCGTTGCACCTTGCCCACCCCGAGGATGGCCACTTGCGGTTGGTTGATGACAATGGGCGCCGCCAGCAGGCTGCCGCCGACGCCATGATTAGAGATGGTGAACGTGCCGCCGCGCACATCCTGCGGCGCGAGCTTGCCGGCGCGAGCCGCCTCCACTGCTCGATGGAGGCGTTGCGCGATATCGAACAGGCTCAAATCTTGCGCGCGGTGAATGACCGGAACAATCAACCCCTTGTCGCCGAGCGCCGTGCCCACGCCGATGTTCACATCGGCGTGCAGTTCCATGCCGTCGGGGCGAAACGTGGCGTTGACTTCCCTGTGCGTGCGCAATGCCCGAACGCAGGCGCTGATGAAATAGACAGTCAAGGTCAAACGGGCGCCGCGCGACTCATAACTCTTGGCGTGCAGGGCGCGATGCTTCAGCACGCGGGTCAAGTCCGCTTCGAATAGCGTGGTGACGTGCGGTGCTTCCGCGATACTGCGCACCATGTGCTCGGCAACCCGGCGACGGATAGCGGTGTGCGGAATGAGTGTGTTTGACGCGCCCTCTGCGGCATGCGCCGCTTGAGAAGTCTGCGCGGCCTGCGAAACATGCGCGGCCTGCGAAACATGCGTGGCCTGCGAAACATGCCGCGCCACATCTTGGGCGGTTACACGGCCATTGCGGCCGGTACCGTTGACATCGCCGGGCGCAATCGCACGCTCGTGCAGCAGCCGCCGCACCGAGGGACTCAACAGGTCAGAACTCACGCGCGCGCTCGAGGCTGTCCGCGAGCTGTCGACCTTCGGCGCCGCCGCGGGCGCCTTGGATTCTTGCGCCACCGTTGCATCGCCCGGCAATCGCAATCGCGCCAGCACCTCATCCGGGCTGACTTCGGCGCTTTCCTGTTTCAGCACTTCGATCAGCGTGCCGCTGACGGGCGCCGGAATCTCGACGGTGACCTTGTCGGTCTCCAGCTCCAGCAACGGCTCGTCCTTGACGACGGTGTCGCCGACGGCTTTGCACCATTTCAGTATGGTCGCTCGGGTTCCTTCCTCGTTCGGCGGGGCCAGCACATCCTTGATGCCGCTCATGCTAGATCTCGGCGAGATTGACGATCGATCGCGTAATCGTCTCGACGCTCGGCAGCACGGCATCCAGCAACAGCGGATTGTGCGGACTCGGCACGTCCGGCATGGCGAGACGTTCGATGGGCGCGTCGAGATCGAAGAAGGTTTCCTTGGCGAGCACGGCGGCGATTTCAGCGCCGAATCCCGCGGTCATCGTGTCCTCGTGAACGATGAGGCAGCGGCGCGTCTTGCGCACCGATGCCAGTGTCGCCTCGCGGTCCCAGGGCGACAGCGTCCGCAAGTCCAGGAGGTCGGCCGATTTGCCGCTGGCGCCGATCGCCTGCTCGCAGCGCTCGACCATGGCGCCCCAGGTCACAACGGTCAGGTCCGTGCCTTCGCGCAACAGATTGGCCTGGCCGAACGGCACGACGAAGTCGTCGCCGGGGTAGGGGCGGCGCGCTGCAGCGGAGTCGAGCAGCGAGCGGTGTTCGAAGAATATCGTGGGGTCGTTGCCGCGCAAGGCGCTGCGCAGCAAGCCCACTGCGTCCTGGGCGTTTGACGGCATGGCCAAACGCCAGCCGACGCCGTGCAGCCATTGCACCTCGTTCGATTGGCTGTGCCAGGGATCGCCGCACTTGAAGAATCCACCGGGAATGCGCACCACCATCGGAGCCGCGAATCGATTCACGGTTCTCCAGCGCATCGTGCCGCAGTCATTCAGTTGCTCGGCGGCGGGATCGGCATATTTGCGGAATTGAATTTCCGGCACCGGCATCAGTCCCGCAGCGGCCATGCCGACCGCGCGGCCGATGATCCCTTCCTCGGAGAGGCTGGTATCGAACACCCGGTCGACGCCAAATCTTTCCTGTAACCCCAAGGTCGCCGCGTGCACGCCACCCTTGCGGCCGACGTCTTCGCCGAAAACCAGCACGCGGGGATTGATCTGAAGCTCGTGCTCGAGCGTGCGCCGTACCGCGGTCACCAAGTTGATGCGCGGACCCTGCGCCGCGGCGCTCTCGGTGCCCGGCGCGGGAACGACGCCTGCGCAGCGCAGCCCGCCCTGCTGCTGCAGATCGATCGAGCCGTCCGCGCGAGTCTCGGAAAACACGTAGCGCTGAACGCGCGTAGGGTCGGGAGCCGCGCGCCGCTCGACATCGACCAGCGTCTGTGCAACCAGCGCGCGGGCCGCAGAGACTTCGAGATCCCAGTCGGCCTGGGAGAGGATGCCGGGTACAAGCTGCTCGCGCAGCTTCGTCAACGGATCGCGGGCCTTTTCCGCGGCGATTTCCTCGGCGGACTTGTAGGCCTGCGTATCCTGTCCGGAGTGTCCCGACAGCCGCGGGACCACGAGCCTGATCAGCGCCGGACCATCGCCGGATCTGACACCGGCAACCGCATTTTCAATCAGTGCGGCGGCGGCCAGCGGATCGGATCCATCGCCGTCGAGCACGCGCAGTCCCCGAAAACTTTCGAGATTGCGCGCGATGTTGCCGCCGGGGGTTTGCTGCCGCGAGCTGACTGAAATTCCATAGCCATTGTCTTCTATGAAGAACAGGAACGGCAATCGTTCGGTGGTCACGATATTCAGCGCCGCCCAAAATCCATTCGTGGCCGTCGACGCCTCTCCCCCGTGCGCGACGGCAATGCTGCCCCTGCACGCTTGCTCGCCGAGCTGCCCCAGGCGATAGCGAAGCGACTGGGCCCATCCGGCCGCCGGCGTGTATTGCGCTCCGACACCGCCGCAGACCGGCAGCACGCAGGGCCCCACCTTGCGCGGCAGGTTGAAAACGACGCCGATATCCCGTCCGTCGCTCATGCCGCCGGCCCGCATCATGGTCGATGCCAGCGCCTCTTCGACCGGCAGGCCCAGGCCGAGCATCAAGGGTCGCGACCGATAGTAAGCGCCGACGCCATCCTGCGATCCGGTGAGCTGCGTGCTCAGCAGCACTTGCGTGACATCGTGCCCGCGCGCAGAAAATTGATAGAGGACTCTGCGGTCCTTGAGAAGCGTGGATTCTTCCAGGTCGTCCAGCGCGCGTGAGACCGCGACATGACGCAATACAGCCCGCCAGTCGATGATGCCCGGTCTCGGCGCCCGCTGCACTTGCGATGGATTGGCAACCATGGCTGCAAGACTAATCCACTCGAAAAGATAAGAATCGCTAAAACCAACACATAAGTAACAAAATATTAGAGATAATCACTAATTCTAGCAGAGCGAATGGATGAAACATGAAGCTAGATCGTTTTGACGCTAAAATTCTTGACGCACTGCAGCGCGACGGGCGCCTGTCCGTGGTAGACCTCGCCGAGTCCATCGGCCTCTCTCCAACCCCCTGCGCGCGCCGAATCAAGGCGCTGGAATCGGCGGGCGCCATCGAGGGCTACGCGGCGGTGCTCAATCCGGCACGCGTCGGTCTCGCCGTGCTGGCGATCGTTCAAGTCAAGTTGACCGAGCACACAGACGAGACGGTGGCGAGGTTCGAGCGGGAAATTCAGCTCATGGACGAAGTCACGAAATGTCTCGCCATGACCGGCAGCTATGACTTCATTCTGGAAGTGTACGGCAAGGATCTCGAGGCGCTGAGCAACGTCGTGCTCAAAAAACTCATCCGCGTTCCCAATGTTCGCGACCTGCAATCGAGCGTCGTGCTCCAGACGATCAAGCGCACCGCGCGAATTCCGCTCGCGCACTTGCAAGCTTAAGACGGCTTGAGCACGCAAGCGACGGGCCGGCTGTTGCCCGCGCGCCGTCATTGCCCGCGCGCCGTCAGTGCCCGCGCGCCGTCAGTGCCCGCGCTTTATTCCTTGACCGCCTTCACGGACTGCGCGGCGGCTTTCGCATTTGCCTTGGCCGCGCCGAAGTCGGCCTCAGCCTGGTCCTTGCAGGCTTTTTGCGCGTCGCCGCCGACCGATAGACAATTTGCCAAGGCGATTTTTCGATCGCCATCGGCTTTCGCAACGGCAAGATTGTACGCATCCTGGGCCGCGGCATTGTTGAAGGCGAGCAGTTTATCGTCGACTTTCTCCGCGGCTTTGTTCAAGTCTTTTTCAGCCGCCTTTTCACTGTTCGCGACTTCAGTCGCGGCCTTCTGTTCAGCTGCCGCCACCTTTTTCTCGACCGTGTCCGGAGACTTGGCGCTATCGCAGCCGGCGGCCATCAAAACGGCCATCGCAATCGCCGAAGCTAAAAGCGTACGCATGTTTTTCCCCTCGTGTAATCCTCAATCGTAGCTTAGCACTACTCTAGATCTGATCGTTCGGCGCCAAGCCACCGCAAATATGCTACGCGTACGCAATCTTTGACAAGCGAATCATGGACGGTCACCCTTGCCCGACGAGAAAACAGGGCTGGAGACGGGGATGAAATATTGGAGCTTGATGAGTTGCGCGTTGTTCATGCTGGGTGCGAGTCTCCCGGCTCAGGCAGAGACCGCAGCTGCAATCTCGAGCGCCGTGAGCGAGCGAAACTGGATGGCACCGGGTTTGAACGCACCGGCCGACATCGTGATCGACCACTGGGGCATCGCGCATGTATTCGCCGCGAACATCCATGACGCCTTTTACCTGCAGGGCTACAACGCCGCGCGCGACCGGCTCTGGCAGATCGATCTGTGGCGCAAGCGCGGCCTGGGTTTGCTGGCGAAGTCCTTCGGCTCAGCCTACGTCGATCAGGACCGCGCGGCGCGTCTGTTCCTCTATCGCGGCGACATGAACAAAGAGTGGGCTTCCTACGCACCTGATTCGCGGCAGTGGGTCACTGCTTTTGTCGACGGTGTGAACGCCTATGTTGCGCAGGTGCGCAGCGGCGATCGGCCGTTGCCGATTGAATTCAAACTGACTGACAGCCGGCCGGAAATCTGGCAAGCCGATGATGTGCTGCGCATCCGCAGCCATGCGCTGGTGTCGAACGTCACGTCGGAAGTCGCGCGCAGCCGCGTCGTGTGCGCGGCCGGACTCAAGACAGACGAGTTGCGCCGCAAGATTGAACCGCAGGGGCACAAGATGACGGTGCCGCCCGGTCTCAATCCCTGTGACGTGCCGGCTGATGTGCTCAAGGATTACTTGTTGGCGACCAAGCAGGTTGAATTCAGCGCGCCGGCGGGCACGGTGCAGCGCGCCGACATTTCCGCCGAGCGGCAGCTGGCCGCGGCAATCGATGCGCAGTCCGTGGAGGGTTCCAACAACTGGGCGATTGCGCCGTCGCGTACCGAGACGGGCAGGCCGATTCTCGCCAACGACCCCCACCGCCAGCTCGGCGCCCCGTCGCTGCGCTACCTTGTCGCCCTGAGCGCGCCGGGTCTTGACATCATCGGTGCCGGCGAACCCGCGCTGCCGGGAATCTCCCTCGGACACAACGATGACATCGCTTTTGGCATCACCATCTTCGCGATCGATCAGGAAGATCTTTACGTCTATGAGCTCAAGAGGGACGACCCCGACAGCTATCGCTACAAATCCGGCTGGGAGAAGGTGAAGGTCGTGCGCGAATCGATCGAGGTGAAGGGCGGCGCCGCGCGCCCGGTGGAACTGCGTTTCACCCGCCACGGCCCGCTGCTTGCGGTGGACGCGGCGAAGCATCGCGCCTTTGCCCTGCGCACCGTGTGGAATGAGCCCGGCCTGTCGGGCTACTTCGGCTCCTCGCGCCTGCTCATGGCGAAGAACTGGAGTGAGTTCAAAGCTGCCGGCAATGCCTGGGGCGCGCCGCCGCTGAATATCGTCTATGCCGACATTCAAGGCAATATCGGCTGGGCCGCCGCGGGCCGCGTGCCAAAGCGCGGGAACTGGGATGGCCTCATGCCGGTGCCGGGCGACGGCCGCTACGAGTGGGACGGATTCCATGGCAAGGATGTCCTGCCATCGGTGCTCAATCCGGCGGAAGGCTACTTCGCGACCGCGAACGAGATGAACCTTCCCGTAGGGTTTCCCAATGAACAGAACAAAATCGCATTCGAATGGAATGATCGCTCGCGCATCGATAGGATCAACGAGTTGATGCGCGCCAAAACAAAAATGACCCTCGCCGATTCGATGGCGGTTCAGACCGACGCGGTGAGTACGCAGTCGCGCCGTGCGGTCGCGTTGCTCGCAGCGCTGTCCTCACCTGACGCTGAGACCAACCGCGCTCTGGCGCTGCTCAAGGCGTGGGACCACGATGAGAGCACCGGCAGCGCCGCGGCCGCGATCTACGAGGTGTGGGCGACCAAGCACCTGGGCAAGGCGGCCATTGCGAGGGCGACGCCGGAAGCGGCGCATAAGCTCATCGACAATCCGCAGCTCCAGGCCATCATCGAATTTCTCGAGCATCCTGACGGCGCATTGGGCGCGGATCCGGCGGCGGCGCGCGACGCCATCCTCGTGGAGAGCCTGAAGGGCGCGCTCACCGAGATCGGTCAGCGGCTGGGTCCGGACATGACGATGTGGGCGTGGGGCCGCTTGCATCGCGCCACCTTCGAGCCGGCGGTCGCCGTCCTGGCCGATCCGCAGTTGCGCGCCCAGATGTCCATGGGGCCGCTGGAAACGCCGGGCTCCTCATCCACGCCGCGGGCGCAATCGTATCGCCCCGCCGATTTCTCAGTGGTATCCGGCGCCTCGGTGCGTCTGGTGATGGATGTGGGCGCGTGGGACAATTCGGTGGCGATGAATACCCCGGGCCAGTCGGATGATCCGATGAGCGCGCACTATCGCGACTTGTTTCCGCTGTGGGCGCAGGGATCTTACGTGCCCTTGAGGTTCAGCCGCGCCGCGGTCGACCGCGATGCTGAAGAAGTCATTCACCTGTCGCCCGGCCGCTAGTCCGCATGAAGAAGCTCAAGCACGAATCGGAATTGTTCAAGGCCGCGCTGCTCGCGGGCGTTCAATACGCGGAAGGGCGCAAGGCGGTGGAATTCGAGGCCACCGATTCCGCGAGCCTCAAGGCGCTTTACGTCTACCGCTTGCTGGTTCACGACAAGGTGATTGCACCGATGCCGGAGGATCAGGTCAGCGAAAAGACAATTCGGCACCGGCTCGCGGCCTGGTATGCGCACCAATTGCCGAAGGGGCATCCGCTGACGGAATAGAAGCGGCGGCGACGAAGATTCTGCTCAGACATAGAGATACGTCATCGGCAGTCCGAGGCGCAGGCAAGATTGCACGGCGGGGCTGGCGGGCAACACAATCCGGTCGGCGCAGGCGCCCGCCCATTTCGCCAGCCGGCGTTCGTGCCCGCGCAAGCCATAGCGTTCCGACAGCCCCAAGCTCTCGCGCAGGCGCTCGGGAATCAATTCCACCGCGGCACGCAGCAGCGTAGGTTGCATCCAGCGCAGCGGCCGCGGGAAGGCGGGGGTTTCGTGCATGATCCGCAGGAACTCAAAGATGATCGGGGATGGGCAGAGTCGTGGGCGCGTCGACTCAAATAGCGCCTGCATGTCGGCGATGGACCGCGGAGCCGCGACTGCGCCATAGAGACGCGAGACCGGCGCGCCTTCACCGTAGAACTCATTGAAATTCTGCGCGCTCAATGGGTCCACGTACCGGCTGTAAGCCTCGGCGAACCCAAAAGATGCCGTGGCATGAACCCAGCTCAGCAGCTGCGGATCGCTTGCCGAGTAACGGATGCCGGCGGCGGTCGTACCGGAAACCGAGGCGTGCATCCGCACGACGCGCGCGATCATCGGTTCGGCAACGCTGCGCGCACCATACACGCTGACCATTGCCGCCAATCCGGTGCGCTTCAGGCGGCCCATGGGGTCTTTGCGGAACGAGGAATGTTCCCAGACGCCGGCACGCACCGCCGGTTCCGCCAGCTCGAGTATCACCGCTGCGGTGCCCCCGACGAACAGCGCAATCGGATTTTTCAATACCCGCCACGACAGCGAACTCGCCGGCAGCAACGCTTCTTCCAGCAACGGTCCCGCAAAGTTGTTGTGGCGGCCGGGCGCCCCGCTCAAAAGCGCGTCGACGGCACCGTTGAGGTACCGTTGCAAGAGCTCAGGCAGGCGAATGGCGGAAAGCATGGATCAAAGTATAGGCCTAATCACCAGGCCATCGCGCCGCTACGCGAGCGAGCGCCCAATGCTCAGCAATACATCGCTGTATCCGCCGCGCCGGACGTTAAGCGACGCGATGGCTTCACGCAGGCGCGGACTCAGAAGCGCGGCGAATTCATCGGCATGGCGATATGCAGGCATGGTCGCGGCGACGGCGCTGCCGGACACGACCGCCGGATGCAGGTAAATCTCCGTGACGCCTCGCGGTAGCCGCGCCAGTATCGCAAGCAGCTGCTCCTCATCCATGGAACCGCTCTTGGCGATTCCAAACACGCGGTCATTGTGGAATATGCCGGCCGCGCGGAGGCGATGCTTCATGAGCAGGAGCCAAGGCCTGAGGAGCACGTTGCCGATCGCGGCATTCCACTGTCCGCCTCGGGCTGCGAACCAGAAAGGTTCATCCGGCACGCGCATGGCGCGCGCGCCGCATTCGCGCGCGACCCGAATCAAGATACCGAGAATCGTGGGGTGCAAATGGAAATGCTTGTGCGCATTGATGTGATCCAGAGGCAGGCCGGTGCGGGCAAATGCCGCGAACTGCGCGCGGATCTCGGCTTCGAGCTGCCTGCGAACCGGCGCACTGGAAAAATACCGCACTCCTCTGAAGAACATCTCCGCGCCGATGTGTCCTCTGGCGTCCGCAATGCCGGGAATTTGCCGGTGCGGCAGTGCCGCCCAGCCATCGGCAAGCACGAGGTGCAGGCCGACGCGCAGACCCGGCAGCCGACGAGCCCGCCGGACCGCGTCGGCGGCCGCCGGCGCGGACACCATCAGGCTGGCCGCCGTGAGGATGCCGGCGCGGCTCGCCCGCTCGACGGCCTCATTGACGGCTTCGTGCAGACCGAAATCGTCCGCGGTAACGATCAGTTGCCGCTGCATGCGCGCTGGGTCCGAAAAGGCGTCAGGCCGCGCGGGACTCGATGTGCTGAGCGGCGCCATCCCGGTTTACGTGAAAATGGTCGTTGCGCCACTGCACGCGCCGCGTCGCGAAACTCCACACCCAAAGGCCGAAGTGCAACAGGTCGCGAATCGGCACGAGCAGCAGGCGGAATCCCGAGTCACTGGGACGCCGGGTGTTCAGGTGGATGAGGACGCTTGCCAGGGACGTTGCGGCGAAGATTGCGGCTGCCGGTGCCCCGCGCGCGAGCAGCAGCTGCAGGGCCGTGACCGGAAAGCCAAAGGTGACGAAGGAAAAGCCGTATCCATACGGGTTCAGGTTGCGTATCGTGCGCCGCCATCGCAATTCGTGCGCGATGAGATCCGCGGCGCTGCGTTCCCCCACGAAGGTGTCGACCTCAACGGGAGACAAGACCGTGCGCAGGCCCAGACCTCGCGTCAGTTCTCCAAGTCGATAGTCGTCGGCGAGCTGGCTCGACACTGAATGAAAGCCGCCGATTTTCACCAGCGTATCGCGCCGAATCCCGATGGTGACCCCGAAGGCGAATGACCGGTATCCCAGCAGGGCGGCGACGCGCACCGAGGGCATGAACCATTCATTGATGTACATCGACCCCAGCAACGACCAGATTCCCGACCGCGGCACGCCCCGGTAGGCGCAGGTGACGATTCCAACGCCGGCGTCCAGCAGCGGCGGAATCAGGTTGCTCAGATAGTCGCTTTCGACCTTCACATCGCTGTCGGATACGATGAGGTAGTCATGGCGCGCAAAGCTCATCATATTGATGAGGTTGCTGACCTTGCGATTGCTGCCATGCTGTCTGCGCTCCACCGCCAGAACCAAATCCAGGCGAGGGAACTCTCTTTGCAGCCGGTGGACGATTGGCACGGCGGAATCCAGCGGATCGCTGACGCCAAAAACCACCTGGTATTTGGGATAGGCCTGTTCGCAGAAGGACCGCAGGCATTCGTACGTTTCGGGCTCCGCACCGCACAAGGGCTTCAAGACCGTGATGGGAGGCGACACTTCGGGGCCGTCGGCGGCGGGCGAGCGTCTCCTTCGCGTTGCGAATGCGCCGATCAGGCTGTATGCCATTGCCGCCAGCGCGAAAGCGTAGCCGCTAAATATCAAGCACTGACGCAGATCAATTGACATTTAAAAAATCCGTCCTTAGGTTCGGTCACGGTCATTGGTAGCTTTGCAGTGCAAAGAAGATGCATCGTGGGGCTGAAAAGATTGAGGTCAAGGGGCGGGTGGCCGAGCCTTAGCGGACTCGCTAAGGCTCCGAGCTGCGCTCCGCCAAAAGAGCCTTGGTTGCGGCAGCGCCGTCGAGAACGACCTGCTCCAAAACCGCGAGGTATTCCAGGTAACGCTTGCGTCCCAGGGCGGTAATTCTATACAAGGTCTGCGGCCGGTCCCGATCCGGGCCCTTGGCAGGGCTGACCAGGTTGGCCTCCTGCAGCACCTGGAGGTGACGGTTGAGATTGCCATCCGTCAGTGCGCAGAGCTTCTTCATTTCGGGAAACGGCAGCCCCCTCGGGTGCGTTACCAAGCAGGTCAACACGCCTAAGCGCGCGCGCTCATGAATGACGCGGCTCAAGCCATCGTAGGCAAAAGGGGAAGCAGCTTGTGCTTTGCGGTTAATTTTCTTCAATGGTGTCCTCGAATCCAAATCGCAAGACAGCGGCGACGAGCAATTGCCCGATACCGAATGGCAATCCCATGGCCCAGGGTAGCAATGCGTGATGGCCGGCAGCAACCAATAGAGACACGAGTCCGGCCGCGAGGTACCAGGCCCCCACGGCGAACATTTGCCGGGGCAGGAAACGGCAGGATGCAAACACACCTAAACTGAAAATAACGGCCCAAAGGCCCGGCAGCATCCACGAGTCCTGTGGTGCGATTTGAATGAGCACCACGGTCAGAAGCAGTCCCACCACCACGCACGGCAGGAACTGTTCCACGGCCGCTTGAATCATTTCCAAAGCGAGTCCCGAATGGACCCGCCGCACGCGGAAAATCGTTTCGAGCGCGGACAAGAATACCGCCACGGCGGCGGTCGAAATCCAGATCGCCAAAAACACGTTCAAATGGGGGGCCGAACCCGCCCCCCAATGCGATTCGGCGGCCGCGACCAGCATCGCCAGGATCCCGCTCGACGCGATGGACAGCGGACCGTAACCGCGGAACTGCGTCCCGCGCGCTACTTGGCTTCGAATGGCGCTGATGTCGTCCAGCGCCTGCCGCAATTCTGTCATCTCATGGTCCCGGAAATAGTGGGGTACAAAAAGCCCGGCGGCCCCACTCTGGATTGCAAATCAAATGCGGCGCAGTGTCAAGAAGTGCAAACCCAGGGCCGCACTGCACCAATAAGGCAGCTTCCGGCCTGAAGCGGCCGCCGCAAAGCACACACATTGCATGTCGCGTGCCTACGGTGGTACTTTGCGCTACAAAGTAAGACTGATCACTTGGCAAGGCGGTGATACATGGCCGCGATCAAGGAAGCCGAGTCAGAGACGCGCGCGATCAGCGGCTGTCCCCCGTGGTTTGCGGTGGCGATCTGTGCGATTGGAATCGCCGGCCTGTTGCGCGATTCATGGCCCACGGCGCTGTATCTGCCGACCGGTCTTCATGCCCTTTTTGGCTTCATGCTCTGGCTCATGGTGCTCGCGCAATTTCGTCAGGCACAACGCTGCGCTCTCGCGTCGAGCGGCGCCGCCGTGTACGCAGTCTGCCGCCGGCTTTCGCGCGGAGTATTTCTGCAGCTATACATTTTATTCGGCGTGAGCCAGATCTTGCGCATCGCCGTGATTCTCTGGAATCGCGGCCAGAGCAGTGCGCACATGGCGATTCTGCAGCCGCCGGAAAATCTGCGCGACTACCTGGCATACGGTGTCTTCGTGCTGCTCACCATTCAGGCACTCGCCGTTCTGCAACGGCGAGCCCTGAAACGTATGG
>Ga0210384_10004724_pt1 | contig 15095 bp, 18 predicted proteins | sample IncBWH2MmetaG_FD_160574 | JGI IMG/M metagenome (GOLD analysis project Ga0210384, IMG submission 160574) | Forest soil microbial communities from Barre Woods Harvard Forest LTER site, Petersham, Massachusetts, United States - Inc-BW-H-2-M | ecosystem: Environmental > Terrestrial > Soil >...
GGCACCTCCGATCCGGTACAACGATATCGCTGGTACATCCCTTGTATCTTCCTTTTGCTGCTGGGCGGAGGAGGCGTCTACTTTGCGCGGCGTTCCCGGACCACGACCGTCGCGCGCTCTGGCGCTTCTGGCCGGCAGGCGCCCAAACGCCCATCTGCCCCACCCGAACGTTCCAGCCGTTCCGATCTCCAGTTCGACGGGCTCAAGAATGAGTTATTTCAGCTCGAAGTGGAGCGTCAGCAGGGCCGCATTTCCCAGCGTGAATATGAACGTGTCCGGGCTGAGCTCGACCGGGCCTTGGACCACGCCATCAAGCGCGCAACGCGAAAGTAGACTCGACGGCTAGACAAGGCGTTGCCTGCGACAGAGCCTTTTTCAGGATCACCAAGGTGACCTTCGTGACTTGCGACGTCGCGGAGCTGGGATAACATCCAAGATATTGGAAGTTTGATGTCTCAAGCTGTCAAAATCGCCATCTTCTTATTATGGCTCGTAGTCGCGGTCGAGGCGTCAGCTCAGACCGGCTACCAGGTGGTTCAGTTCACTCAGGCCGGGACAATTTCTGGCACTGTCAAGTGGTCGGGGCCATTACCCCACATACCCTCGTTTCCCATCGACAAGGATCCTCAGGTTTGTGATCCGGATTCGCGCAAGACTCGCGATCTTGATCGATTGATCGTGGGTGCTCAGAATGGGGTGGCAAACACGGTGGTATTCCTCAAGGACATCTCTCGCGGGAAGGCAATGTACATCCCCGAGCCCAGGCGATCTCTGGATCAGAAGCAGTGTCGCTACGAGCCCCATATTCTCCTGGTGCCCGAGAATGGCCCACTGCAGCTAAAGAGCTCAGACGCGGTGCTGCACACGGTTCACATGGATGGTGCAGCTTCGTACAACTTGCCATTCCCCTTCACCGACCGGACTGTCACTCGCACCATGCCGACGGCAGGTCTGGTCAACGTAAGATGTAATGGCGGTCACGCCTGGATGAATGCGGAGATCATGGTGGTGTCCCATCCCTATTACACCGTAACTGACGAAAATGGAGACTTCGAACTGGCGGAGGTGCCGCCTGGCCAATACCAGGTCGTGGCCTGGCATGAGGGCTGGAAACTTGAGCGGGAGGAAGCTGCTTTCGACGTTCTGACCGAGCGCAAGATTCGGCGCCCTATATTCTCGGATCCTAAAACCTGGGAGAAAAAGGTTACAGTGAATCCGGATGAAAACGTTGTTGTCAACTTCGTCCTGGGTGACAAGTAACGGTTCTGTTCCTGTCCTCCTCAGCAATACGCTGACCAATCAGAAATTAATCTTCCAAGCCATCATGGTCCCCAAGACTACTGGCAAGTAGATCACCGAGGCATGAACGACGCGGCTGGCCGACACACGAGAACCCGACTTGGCCAGTTTTGCGGTGTGATACACAAGAAATGTCCCTGCAGTGAACATGATCAGCAAGTAGACGGCGCCACTCCGACCCGCCAAGGGCAGCATCGTGACGATCACCAGCAGAACCGCGAATATCACGATCTCCACTTTGGTGAAGCGGCCATCGACGTCGAACCGCGGCAACATTCGAAAGCCTGCCACGGCATAGTCTTCCCGGTACAGCAGGGCGATTGCCAGGAAATGAGGGAACTGCCACAGAAAGAGGATTCCAAAGAGCAGCCAGGCGTTTCGTCCGACACCGCCCGATGCACTCGCCCAACCGATGAGTGTAGGCATAGCGCCGGGTACAGCACCCAGCACGGTACAGAGGGGCGTCTTCCTCTTCAGCGGCGTATAGACCAACAGATAGCCCAACAGGGTTCCGATGGCCAGCAAAGCTGATACCACGTTGACCGACACCGCCAGAAGCGCGCCCCCCGCGGCACTCAGCGTCAGCCCAAACCAGCGGGCCTGCCGGCCATCGAGTCTGCCCGAGACCAAAGGCCGATTTGCAGTACGCCGCATCTGAGCATCGTAACGCCTCTCCATGCACTGATTGAGGGTCGCCGTGCCGCTGGCAACCAGCAACGTTCCTGCGAGCGTGATGAAAAGCCTGCCGGTTCGAAGCGGTCCGGACGATCCCAGATAGTAGCCCGCCGATGTGGTCATCAGAATCAGCAGGTTAACTTCCGGCTTGGTCAGGGTGTAGTAGTCCCGCAGCTTCGAAGGAATGGTGTTTTTCGCGGGAGGATCGGTTATCGCGCGGGTGGATGCCATGGGGTCTTCGTTGCAATCGACAGATCGGTTCTGTTCCAGACCGCGTCGGACTCCGCCGTGTCTGCGGCGTCCCGGCACCGATTCCGATTGCGATACATGATAAAAACCATACCAATCGACATTAAAGTGGGTGGAACGATGAGGATCAGAATTCCACTCTTTAAAGCTTCAATCATGCGGCTGCCCGCGGAAGCGGCCTGCGTGTAGCACAGCGCGCAACTCTGCGCCATCGCTGGGAACGGGCTGGCGAACAGCACCCCAACCCCTACGACGATCAGCGCAAATCTTGTTGGCAGCGTTCTTTGATTCATGGATCTAAAGGTTTCCTTTGCAATCAGCCTTTCCCTACAAACCGCGAGACTTCACGAACAGTATCCGGCACAGTGGGTCAGCCGGAAACTGTCGGTCCACCCAAACTGCATCGCCAGCAGCACAAAAATCGTGAAGAATATGACAAACAGCAGGAATCCACGCTTCTCGGACCAAAGATGCATGAAGAACATGACGGCCACTCCGGCCTCAACCAGGGCTACCGACAACATGCGCCGGAACATTTGCGCGGCCGTGATGTTTTGATAAGCAATCGCAAATTGCAACCCCGCCAGTGCCAGTATGCAGAGATAGACAACCAGGTACTTCCCGATTCCCTCGTGTTTTTGTTCTGCCGTCATTGCCATGTGGTTCTGCTCCCGGCTGCAAGCTAGTGGGCGAGATTCAATAGATAGACGAAGGGAACGACGAACATCCAGACCAGATCCACGAAGTGCCAGTACAGTCCAACGATCTCAATGTCATCCGAGTTGTACCGGCCGCCCTTGTAGCGCAAGCCTACGATGGTCAAGGCGATAACCCCCGCGATGACATGCGTGATATGCAAACCGGTGACACTGAAAAACGCCGAGCCGAATAGGCCTGTGCCCCAGGGATTCTTGAACATCGTCATGCCTTCGCCGATCAATCCCAGCCATTCTCGAATGTGCAAAACAGCGAACACAACGCCGGCCAGGGCGGTAATCATCGTCCAGCGAAAAGCCCCCGCTTTGTCTCCCGCCTTAGCCGTTTGGACTCCGAGGAGCATGGTCAGGCTGCTGGTGAGAAGAATGAACGTCATCATCGCTACGTTAACTATGCTGTGGAAGGGGCGGGGCCAGTCCGGGGTGGCATTGCGCAGGAATCCATAGGCAACGAGGCAGGCGGCGAACGTCATCGTGTCAGCAATGATGAACAGCCACATCGCCAGTTTCTTTGTGGGAATGGCAAATGGGCGATCTGTCATCATGCCTGCGGAGTGTCCTTGCATTGTCAAATCGGCTTGACTCACGGCTTCTCCTGTTCACAATTGCTAAACTTTCACCCAGAGCAGCAAGAGCAGATACACCCAGAGTATGTCCACAAAATGCCAATAGCGTGACGCCGCGTCCAGCGTGCTCCGCCGCAATTGGGACTTCCTGAGCTTCCTGATCACATAGAGCAGTCCCACCAGCCCTCCCAATACATGCAGCACGTGGGCGGCCGTGAGCAGGTAGAAGAAGGAACTGCTGGGATTGGTGGCAAGGTAAAGCCCTTCAGCTCGGAGCCGGGCCCAGGCCACATATTGGCCAGTCACAAAGAGCAAACCGAAGGCCAGGGTTATGTAGAGCCAGCGCGCGGGACTTTCACCAGGGATCGCTATGCCTCCCATGAAAGTAGCTACTCGCCGGCGTGCGATCTCCAGCGTGACGCTACTGCCCAATAGCAGCACCGTGTTCAGGTAGAGAATCGACGGCAGGGTGAAGCTCTGCCAGTCAAGCGATGATCCTTTGCGCACAACCAAGGCACTGGTCAGGGCCGCAAATGTCATCGTGATGGCATACACCACCACCCAGATGCCCGTGCTCGCCGGTGGCGGAGAGTAGTCCTGCAGCACACGCTGGTCTCCGTCTGCCGGGACAAGACTTCGCCATCCGCTATTTCCCGATTCACGGCGACGACGCGGTTCGATCTTCGGAGGTTCGTGGACCGTAGTCGCCATGGTGTCCTGACTCTCCCGTCAACTTCCAGTGTTCTTTTGTTCTCTCGGCCGTTACTTCTCTTCGTGCTCGGTTACAACTTGCTCGGGAGACGTCTGCATGACGTAGTCGCCCGTCGAACTCTGCACTCCGTACTGATATGGATCGTGATAAACGACGGGATGTTTCCCGCCAAAATTATCGAAAGGCGGCGGCGTGGGCGTGCTCCACTCCAGCGAAGTTGCCTCCCACGGATTGTCTGGAGCCGGTTTGCCCCAGAACCGGCTGTGTATCAGGTTGTACAGAAAGATGAACTGGGCTACACCGGTTACGATGGCGGCAATAGTAATGAACCTGTGTACGGGGATGAGCGGCTGGAGATATTCATCTACGAACGCCTGGTAGCGGCGTACGTTCGCGGCAATTCCCAGATAATGGAATGGCATGAAGATGCAATACGTGCCCACGAAGCTCAACCAGAAGTGGATCTTGCCCAGGCTTTCGTTCATCATCCGGCCGGTCATCTTAGGGAACCAGAAATAAGTTCCGGCGAAGATGCCGAAGATTGCCGCTACTGCCATGACCATGTGGAAATGGCCCACAACGAAGTAGGTGGCGTGCAGCATGATGTCAATCGAGGGCTGCGCCAGGAAAAACCCACTGACTCCGCCACTGACAAACATCGAAATAAAGCCCAGCGCGAACAGTGAAGCAGTGTTGATGCGCAACTTGGAGCCATAGAGGCTGCCAATCCACATCAAGACGATGATGGTCGCGGGGATCGTGATAATGAGAGTAGGGAAGGAAAATGCCAGCGAGGAGAATGGGTTCATCCCGCTGACAAACATGTGATGTCCGTAGACCATGTAGCTGAGAATCGCAATCGCCGCCATGCAGCCGATCATCACTCGGTGACTGAGCAGCGGCCTGCGCATGTTGGTAATCAGAACATGAGAGACGATGCCCATCCCGGGAACGATTGCGATATACACCTCAGGATGTCCGAAGAACCAGAACAGGTGTTGCCAAAGAAGCGTCGATCCGCCGGAGTGGGGCTGAAGCTGGTCATTGATGACCAGACCCGATGGGACGAAGAAGCTGGTGCCGGCTACGTGGTCGAGAATCACCAGAATGCAGGCGGGCATTAATACCGCAAACGCTGTGAGGCCCATGCAGGAGGTGATGAACCATGCCCACGCAGTGAGGGGCAGGCGCATCAGGCTCATGCCCTTCACCCGGAGATCAAGGGTGGTGGTGATGAAGTTCAACGAGCCTAGTAACTGGCCTACGCAGAAGAGCGCGATAGAAGTTGCCCAAAGCACCACGCCGAGGCCCTGCCCGGGACCCCCAACCGGGCCCACTGCATTAGCGGCGCGTACTGCGTCCATCCTCCGAGGGTCGGTCCGTCACCCACGAAAAATGACGAGATCAGGACCAGAAAGGCTACGAACGTGACCCAGAATGACATCATGTTGAAGCGGGGGAAGGGCATGTCCTCGGCACCGACCTGGATCGGCAGGAAGAAATTACCGAAGGCCGCGAAAGGCGCCGTGGTGAGCACAAAGAAGACCATGATGGTTCCGTGCATGGTCATCAGTTGCAGGTAGTACTCCGGCGTCATGATGTCGCCGGGGGCCCCGTTCTTGGAAAGAAAATGCAGCCCGGGTATCGCCAGATTCGTCCACCCCAGGTGCAACCGCATGATCCAGGACAGCACCATCCCTACAAATACCGCCACCAGGGCCAGAGCGTAGTACTGCTTACCAATCACTTTGTGGTCGAGGCTGAAGACGTGCTTCCGAATGAAGCCCTGCGGGGGGGCGTGGTGCTGTGCTGCATGCGCTGCTACATCGGCCATAAACTCACCTCAACCCAGATGTGCCCTGTGCTCCACGGATTCGAGCACGGAAGGACTGCCTACTGCAGTGCTGCTTGCTTCTTCAGCCAATCGTCGAAGTCAGCCTGCGAGTAGACGTAGAGATAGGCTTTCATGTTGTAGTGCCCCAGACCACATAGCTGCGTACAAACAATTTCGTACTTTCCGATCTTCGTGGCCGTGAAGTGAATGGAGAGATCCAAGCCCGGAACGAAGTCCTGTTGCACCCGCAACTCCGGTACATAAAATGAATGCCCCACGTCCTTCGCATGCATGAGCAAATGGATTTCGCGATTCACCGGAATCGCCATCTGAGCCGTGGCAATATCGTCTTTTGAATCCTGGTCATTGGTTTGATCCAGGCCAAAAAAATTCTCATTGGCCTCGTTGATGAGCGAGGGGTGGAGCGGACCGAACTTCCCATCCGGCCCGGGATAGCGGAAGTAAAACGCAAATTGCCCGGCCTGCACCTGAATCGGTATGGCGTCCGCGGACGGGGGGGTGAAATAGACGCTCGCCCAGGCCCTGGTCCCAAAGATTCCAAGTGCGAGAACTTCCGTTCCCACCAACAGGAGAGCTGCAATGACCAACCCTTTCGCTCCGCCGGGAAACTTCCGGATCTTCGCGTCTTTGGGGCGGTTGGAAAACTTCCAGATAAAGATGGCCAGAATGAATTGCGCTGCCAGGAACGAGATGCCCGCCTCCGCCATGGTCTCCGACATCTGTTCATCAATCAGGTGTCCGTGAACCGAGATGTCCTCTGGCGCCGGCCAGGTGTGTCGCAAGACAGGAATCGCAGAAGCAATTGCAATCATAATGATGGTTACCGCGAAGAATTTGGCCATGATGTCTCGCTTCCAGCCGCTTCCTGATCCGGCCTTCTTGTCTGGCTTACGGGCCCCCGGGGGACCTGAGTACCGGCCGGCGGGATGCTAACTGAACCATCTAAACGTTAGTTAACTCTTCATGAATATTTATTCATTTACTTCGAGTCTGAGCTGTGCGAGTTCTCGGATTGATTCTTTGCTCCGGCCCTTCACTTGGCCTTGAACGTGAAGTCGGCGGTGCCCGGCTTTCCTGCGGCAACCGTCACCTTCTGCGTCTGAGTTCCGTACTCCTCGTGCCAGGCGGTTACGGTGTAGCTTCCGGCCGGCACGTTCTCAATGGTGTACGAACCCTTGTCATCAGTGGTAGCGTACGGCCCTTTCACAACCACGAAATAGCCGTGCATCCAGGGATGGATGTTGCACTTCACAGGGATCGCGACCTCCACCGTCTTCCAACTCGTCTCAATCGGCGGGGCTCCCGGCGGCTGGGATTTGTTCCATGGGATATTGCCGGCGAGCGCGTTCGGCAGGGGATGGATGTTGTGAGTCGTTTGATCGCTGGTGGTCACCTTGAATTTCTGGTTGACGTCCATGGCCAGAACGTGGGGCGTGTACATGCAGTTCTTCTGATCGAAAACCGGCTCCTGCGAGGGCACCTGGCTGGCCTCCGCTCCAGTCAGTCCTTCCGAGATGTAGAGCACAACGTTCTGCACGCCGCCGCTCGAACCGACCACTACATTCTCGAGGTGGGCCGGGCTGTTCTCATGCTGCTTAACGCAATACGGATCTTTGGACATGTCAATGCCCTTCATGTGGGGCGCCGCGCCATCCAGTTTAACCGTGCCGGTGATCTTTCCGTCGGCGGCAGCACTCACAGTCCGGGTGGACCACAAAAGACCGATTGCGAGCACCATCAACATCGAGATCATACCAGCCACTTGGTAACGTACTCTCATTTGGTTTTTCCCTTTCTCCTCACTCCAAGCTCACTCAGGTGCTACGTCATTGCTGCGGGGCCGGCGCAGGAGCGGCACTGGGAGCACCGGGTTTCAAACCGATTTGCCGCGCGAGCTCTTTCTCCTTGCTCTTCATCGGTTGCAAGGAACGCAAGTAGAGCACCAGGTCCCAAGCTTCGTCCGGCTTGATATTGTCCGACCACGAAGGCATGGGGGTGCCGTCCAGTCCGGTCATGAAGATCCGGTACAGGTCTGCATCGGTCGTTCCACATTTAAAGCGGACATTTTCGTGAAAATTAAAGGGCTGAATAGGCCGATTCTGATCGTCTGTCAGGGTCGCGGCAGACGGTCCATTCCCACTCCCCGTTTGACCATGGCACTTCCAGCATTCCACTCTTTGGTATACGGCTTGGCCGGCTTTGATTTTTTCCGCCGTGACCTCCGGCTCCGGAGGAATTTGAATTGGCTCTCCCGGCTTTTCTGTGACCCAGCGCGCCGAGAAGTGCTTAACGTAGGCCACCAGGTCCGCCCGTTGCTGCGCCGAAAGCGGGTTCCAGGACGGCATGTTCGAGCTGTCCAGCCCCCGCCCGATGGTGTCGTAGAGATCAGAGTCCAGCGGCAAAGTCCCGGTGGTGGTCGAGCGGCACTTGAATATTCCCAAGGTAAAGTTGCGGGGCTTGGGGTCGATCCATTGCGCATTCTCTCCTTCCCCGTCCCCTAATACACCGTGGCAGCCAACACAGTACCTGCGGTAACTGCCTTGGGCGGCAACGGCATGACCGGTCAGCTTGCCGATGTGGCTCTCCATTCCCAGTCGCTGATCCTCTTCCTCTTTTGTCATTTGTGCCGAAGAGAGGCAGCATAGAGCGATCACGGCAACCGCAGTCAACGCCAGCGAGCTTAGGAATAGATTTCTTCGCATCAGCTTGTCCTCTCTTAGAAGTCGAAATCAAATCCCAGCAATAGGCTGCTGCTGGTCAAGGCCGAACCGTCTGGCGCCGTTCCTTGCTGCCGGACCCATGAATACTCGTTATGCCAGGCAAAGCCCGCCCGGCTGGTCATGATTGGGTAGTAGCGATATCCGAACGTGTACATATCGATATTCCCCAGATTGGAAGGATTCGTCGGTAGCGCCTGCTGTGACATCCGCTCCCACTCGGAACGCTGAATGAAGATTAACTGTGGGCTGTAAACGTAGTGAGTTTCGACCATGTAGCCGTTCCAAGTCGGCGCTCGTGAGCCCGCCGGGAGCGTCACACCTGGTCCGTTGTTCGGACCCGGCGGACCTTGTCCGAACCCTGCTCCGAACCACGCGTTGTCCCACCCGTGCTGCGTGACAACTTGGAAGTTAAGCTTGTCTAAATAGAAAAGTCCCACGAAGCCCTCTCGATGGAATGACTTGTTGCCGATGGCTCCGTTGAGCACTACCGCGCCACCACCCTGCGTGAAATAGGTTGTCGGTGCCTGTCCGATCATCGCGTACGCGCCGATGCGCTGCACTCCCAGTTTGCCCGCGTCGAATGCTTGGCTGGCGGCAAAGAACCCGCTATAGGAGTTGGCGCCGTTGGTCAGGTTTACACTGCCCTCGTTGGAACTTAGCAGCGCCGCAGAGACACGGGTGCGGTCATTCAGCGAGTGTCCCATCCATTCCACCCCGAGCTGGTTATCTCCGATCTGACCGAAGATGTTGCCATCGCCGACCGGGATGAAGTGGTAGGTCTCGTAAACCCCAGAAATGCTGGTAAGGGTTAGAATTCGCTTCTCAGAAACCAGGTTGTCGAGTTCGAACTTGCCAAATTTGAGGTTAAGCCACGGGCTGCCGAACAGATTGTCGAGCCGTCCCATTACGGTCTCGAAATGAAATGCGCCGGTTGCGTCGGAGGAAGGGAGTACATAGAACGAGAGATTTTTTTCCAGGGTGCCGCCGGTGTGGAAGTCGAGGCCGCTGATATCAAAACCAGTGGACTCGATCTGACGCTGTCCCGCCGCCTGGTCGACGGCCACTTTGTCGCTGCTATCGCGATGCCATTGGGGAATAATGCGGAAGGTGACCGGCCAGTACGACGGATTCTGCCAGATCGGAGCATCCCGATCGTTCATCAGCTGGTAGCCGTTGTCCTTAAACTTCTGGCCGAAGTAGTTGAGCATCGGCCAAGCTTCGTGGCAGGCGGAGCAGCGCAAGCCATATTTCCGCGCAAAGGCAGGGAGGGCATGCGCGTCGCTAACGGAAAAGAGGAAGAAGAGAGACGCCAGTAGCAAACCACCGGCGAGACGTTTCCGGGCAGAGGTCATCGAGTCCTCCTCGTGCAACGCGAAACTGGAAAAAAGCGGGTCCAGTTACAACGAACCAAGAGCTACTGCCCCTTACCCACGTTCGCCGTGAGTCCCGACTGCGATTCGATTTTTGCTCGCAGAATACTAAGTGCGTGCAGGCGCACTTACATATTGGGGAAAGGTAATACCATGTGGCCAAGAAAACCGTCAAGAAAAATATTGGAAGCGCGGCTACAGAGAATACTGTAGAAGGATTCGAATTTAGCTGACTGAGAGCTCCGCTTGCTGAGCCGGTTGGCGCACTGGATCTGAGGAAATGCTGCGGACTAGAAGCCTGGCGATGGCAATGGCGGTCTTCGCAGAAGTCTTTCGGTCCTGCCGCAGCACGGCGGGGCGCATAAAGCCGAACATGAATCCGATCACGCTCACCGATTGGACCAGCGCATCGAATTCCACATCGGGCAGTGCCCGGCTCTCGCTGAATTTCTTGAGCCGTGCGCTGATTGCCCGCGCTCTCTGGAGTGGACCTACTTGGCGCAACAGCTGCCCAAACTCAGGATCCAATACGGCATGAGGGATGGCGACCTTTAGGAACTCACGGTCCCCCCACATGTGCTCCACCCCCCAGTTGACTAACTGGAGGTATTCGTCCTCGAGAGAGTCAGCGGGACGGATGTGATGGGTGAGGTCAGCTACTTCTTGCGACACACGGTACTCGATGAGGGCGGGAAGCAGGCCCGCCTTGCCACTGAAATACCGGTGAATCAGGCCTTCCGCACACCCCGCACGAGCCGCGATTTCGCGAGTTGTCGTCGCGTCGTAGCCTTTGCTGGCAAACAATTTCTGAGCCGCAACGATGAGCGCCTGCTCTTTGCCAGCTCGATCGCGCGTTCGTCCCGACTGGGCTTTATGCCCGTTGAAGTTGGACGCAGAAACTACCTGCTTTTTTAAATAGTGACTGGATGGCTTCATGGCGCCACAACGATCATCTTGCGAACCTAATCCGTGAGGGTACACTCATCTCGAGGGCAATTTGTCAAAGAATTGTCACGAGACTCGATAGTCCGATCCTTCAGAAAAGGAATCAGAGTCCGACAAGGAGCCGGTCTCGGAGAGGAACGGGTAGACCCCAAACCGTGACTTTCGTTCCCCGCTTGCGTTTCGGCTGACCGCATGAAAGACGGTGGTTCAACGGCTTGCATTTGACAGCCTCCCTCGTTCGAGAGTATGGAACACGAGATGGGAGTAGTTGCCGCACCAGGATTTCAGAGCCCCGGTCACATGCGCCAGATTACCGGATGGAAGGCCTTTCGCCGCTTGTCGATCGCAGTGGGAACAGGCAGGTCCCTCGCGACGCGTCTCCCGCAGCCCGATCAATTCTCCTTCGCCGTGTCTGCAATTCTTTTCTTGTTATGGATGGCTCCTCCCCTTTATGGCCGCGAACACAAAAGGAAAATCGCATCCGAAAACTACAGTTTAGTGTTTTCTACCGAGATCACGGCCCCCGAAAGTGAAGTCTCAAACGCTGTAGAGGCGATCGTGAACAACGGAATCATCCAGGGCAGCAAGGAATTCAGCAAAGACAAATACATCGAGAACGCCAGTGCCGCCGCGTCCTCGCCAATGTTTCCCGAATGGAAAGAGCCGGGAAAGGCTTACTACAAGGTGCGCACTGGCGTGTTGGCTCCGCTGAATTTCAAGGACAGCAAGGACGAAGGAACGCTGGCCGTGCGTTATGTGGTGCAGAGCAAAGACGCGTCCAAGACGATCTTGCGAATTGATGCGGTCTTCGTCGAAGACTTCCACCGCACCGTGCATCCCTCCAACGGGAGCGTGGAAAGCGCCGAGTGCCAGGAGGTCGAGAATCAGATCGATGCGGTCGAGACCGAGAAGAAACAAAGCGAGGAGCACGAAAAACAACGTCTGCAGAAATTGGCAGGACAGGATTTGGAACGTAAGCGTCTTGCGGATGAAACCTCGGCACTGGCCGCCGCACAGACCTCGGCTCAAACCTTGGACCAACATCTTGTGGCTTTGCGCCACCAGGCAGAACGCGTTGTAAAAGCCCCTGGAGGACAGCTCAAATCCGCGCCTTTCCACAGCGCGACCAATGTGAAATCGCTCGAAGCCGGTACGGAAGTCGTAATCCTGATCGTGACTCCGTACTGGTACGGCGTGGAAACCACCGATGGACAACACGGTTGGATTAACCACGGACAACTGGAGCCGCTCCCGTGAAGCGTTTCGCTTCCACTGCCAAATTCAACTTCAGGGGGCGGTTCACAGTACGCTGCGCCATCGCCGTTATTGCCTTCTTGTTCGTCCGCGCCAGCAGTGCTCAGAGCGTGCCCTACCAACGGACGTTTCCACAATCCAAGGCGACCGTTGAGAACCGGGTCAAGGAGTTGCAATCGTCAAGCGCCGGCCATCTCCCGGCTCTTCAGGGGTTCACCGTTTCCGGTGATCGGCCTTTAGATCGCTTCCAGCGCGGCTACTATCAATGCACAGCCCAGGTGAGTTCCACCCCGTCCGGCGGATCGATGGTGCGGGTCAACGCGATCATCACTGCCTGGTACACGGACCCGGTTTCACGAAAGTCGGGTTATCAGGTTCTTCCCTCCAACGGCCGTCTGGAAGGCGATTTCCTCGATCGCTTAGAGGAAGCGCTAGGCAGCCAAGGGTCGTCCTCCAACGTGACGCCAGCTGCGAGATCCCTTCCCCCGCAAGACCATCAGTCTAGTCCGCCAGTTCCGGCGTCCTCCGTGCCGCCGCCCGACAGCGCGCGCGGCGTAAAACCCACAACACCACCCGGCTCGCCATTCAAGTTGGGAAATCCGTTGAGCTTGGATCATATGTCTTCGTTGGCCACTCGAAAGGCAGTGCTCGATCGACACTCCGAGGAACAAGAAAAGGAAGCGAAAGGCCTGGAACAGATCATCCGCAATCAGGCCCATCCTAGCAACCTGGTTGCGGTGAAGAGAGCAGACACACCTGTACTTGCGAACCCGATTGAAAGCGCCAAAGTACTTTTCCTTGCGGCGGCCGAAGATGAGTTTGAAATCCTGGACGCGAACTCGAATTGGGTGCACGTCCGTATTTCCGGAATTTCCCGAGGATGGATCCGGCGTTCGAGTCTGGAGATGCCCACCGCAGACCCCGACCCGCCTTCCGCGGAAACGGAAGCTCAAAGCGAACCGGCACACACTGATACCCAGCCATTCCGCCTCCAGAATGAACAGGTCGCCTCCTTTCCCGGAAATTGGGCACCCCTCCTCGGAAAAACGGTAAGGATTGTCACGGTGCAGAAAGTCGCTGACAACGCGACTGACTCCGGCCCCGAGGCGAAGCTGGCATTCGCAAAGTCCTTGTTCGACCGGGAATATGCCGACCTGATCAGTACTTCGAGCAGCGTCGTTGGAGTCGTGGTGATCTTCGACTCGGACGATGGCGGCATGATCGCCGCAACCTTGCCTGCTCTGCGCCAATGGAAAGCAGGGACTCTCTCCGACGAAGCGTTTTTGCGCCGGTGTTTCTTCGATCCTCGGGAAGCCTTTGGCTTGATCGCCAACCCGTAGCTGTCTCGGCGGACGACTGCACATCAGTGCGATATTTCCCAGTCAAGAACAACTACGGGCAGTCTACTTAAGCTTCCCGTCCCCTTAAAACTCGTTAAGCTGACGAACGGCTTTTTGTTCGTGAACGGATGTCGCGATTGTCGAGTACCCGGGAAAGACTGGATCTGCGGGTCACCAATCCTCACATTGGTGGTTTCTCCAAGACTACCTCTCTCGTTTTCTTGGTATCCACTAACATGGATTGTCGCAGCTAGTTGCAAACCGTATGCAACGGAAAAGCGAGGCCATACTTGACGGGCCCAGTGAGAATGAATTCAAATTTAATTTCGACTTCGTTATATGCAACGAAGTTGCATCTAGAATAGAACTGATGAAGAGCCGTTGATCGCGGGTTATCGATTTGACTCCAAAGCAGATGTCGGCTCGGCGAGAAGTTCAGCCCATCAATCAATGACCAAACAACCACGTAATCGCCCTGGCAAACAGAAGGCTCTGATTTCAGCAGCGACCAGCCTCTTTGCTCGCCGGGGATACGAAGAAACCACGACCCGCGAGATCGCGGCGCGCGCAGGTTGTGCGGAGGGTCTAATCCACAGGTATGTTGGCGGAAAGTCTGGACTGCTCTTCAACATCGTGAAACTTCATGTAGCGGAGGACACGGCCGCGACAATCGAGCGCCCCGCGTGTGCAACCCTGGAGGCGGAAATCCGGAGGCTGATCGATTGGCAACTCGACCATCTCTGAAGGAGCGTGAGTTCCTTTGTGTCGCCTTCTCATGTGCCATTCTCCAGCCTCGTCTGGGCAATCTTCTCAGAAAATACATGCCCGCACGGACAGGACTGATTGTTCAGCGGATACGGTCCTGTAAACAGTGTCGTTGTTCGGATGATGAAGACGTCGAGGTGCTGGCGCATGCGCTAATTTCTCTAAGTTTCGACTTTGGCTTCATCAGACCCGCCATCCTTAGACAGAACCGCCAGCAAGCCAAGAATCTTGCCAAAAGAGCCGCCAGTCTGTTGAGCCGTAGCGTCCTGAACCATAGCTGTTGAGATATAGCAGCGCCAGTTTGAAGAACGTTCAGCCTGAGACGGAGTTTTCTCCATCCCCTGGGGTGTAAAGTCTGCATCCGGGGTGCAGCCTCCATGCGATTGCTCTTGATAGGAGATGATGTATCGATGCAGTTGCCCAGGCGCACGGCGGCGCGGCCAGGATCTCAGATCGTCGCGAGGCGGGACTGTTATAACTTTGTCTCTGCCCATTAACGTGCTCCAAACGGCTGAAGAATACCTTAGTCGTGCACGAAGCCACCCGCTGCGAGAATGTGGGAAAGGGCCTATCTGTGAGATTCCCCCACTGCCACTAACGTGTACGGTTGACGACGGCTGCTCGAACTG
>Ga0210384_10004725_pt1 | contig 15095 bp, 10 predicted proteins | sample IncBWH2MmetaG_FD_160574 | JGI IMG/M metagenome (GOLD analysis project Ga0210384, IMG submission 160574) | Forest soil microbial communities from Barre Woods Harvard Forest LTER site, Petersham, Massachusetts, United States - Inc-BW-H-2-M | ecosystem: Environmental > Terrestrial > Soil >...
GATCCGTGATCGTCATCCATCGCATACCAGCCACTGGTCGGACCTGAGAGCTGCAGGTTATGCAAATCGCCCAAATCGGAAACTTGGGAATTAACGCAACGCTATAGAAATGGCCTCGGCCGGGGCAACTAGCAAAACTACCAACAAACGTGACAGAAACTCTCGTAGGTGGCGATAAGATGCACATTTGACGGCAGCATAGTGGAGCTTCGATGTTCAACAATCAATCGCGCTGAACCTGCGCGGCGATTTTGCCCATCGCACACAAATGGCGTCTATTTCGATTAAGCAAAACTTTGCACTACAAGTGGTAGTTATCTACCGTTTTTATGGCGTGGAAAGTCATTGTATTGTGGGATAAAGGGGCTAATTTATTTTTACTCTATTGGCCAACGGTTCGAGCTGAAGAGCGCATCATCATAGATGTCAGTGCGAGGAATGTTCCTCGAACCTTCAACCTGTACACGGAGACCACCATGCTCAAACGCCTCGTCGTGTTGACTGCCTTAGCTATTAGCAGTGTAGCTGTCGCTCACGCCGATTCCATTAGCGGTTTCTTTTCCGCAAACGGAACCGATTCCTTCACCAGTTCAACCATTTCATTTGCGCCCGGTACTTCTTCGGTAGCAGGAGCAATTGGAGGTACCTTCGCTACCTATTTGACGGACGGTAATCCAATCACTTTTCTTTCCGGATCTCTTCCCTATGCGCAGGGGGCAAATACGCCTCCTGGTATGATTCCCATTCAACTCTTCTCGACAACGGAGGCAGGCGAAACCTTCGCATTCGACATTACCGGCTATAACGCGAATCTCGTGAATAACGGATCACAGGGTTGCACAAGCGGCGCAACGTGCTTGTTTGTGACAGGTACTGGCTTCTTTACCGGAACCGGAACGGTGAACTACACGAACAGCCCTGCTACGTTCGTGTTTACCAGCCAATATCCGCCGACCCAAACTGTAGGCACTCTAACGTCGTTCTCTGCGTCAGCTTCGGCTGTTCCTGCACCGGTTCCTGAGCCCGCGTCGCTTGCGCTCTTCGGCACTGGTCTGGTCGGAATTGTCGGGATCGCTCGTCGCAGATTCAAAGCTAACTAATTTTTGCGCTCGTTCAAAACGGGAGCCGCAACTGGCTCCCGTTTTGCTTTTAATTCTGCGGCTACACCTACCATTGAAGCAGGAGCAGTTCAGAGCAGAAGGCTGGGCCCATCGCACCCATCATGCTGTAACAGCCAGGACTGCCTGGGCGGTTTAGCAGAAAGTCCTGCATCACTGTAAGAACGGAGGCGGAGGAGAGATTGCCGCGCTGGCGAAGGCTGTTCCAGGACGAAGCCAGAGCGTGAGGAGGAAGGCCCAAGGCGCTCTCCATTGCCTTGAGAACCTTGGGTCCTCCGCTGTGGAAGATGTAGCTGCAAATGTGGCTCATGCTCAGGTCGTTGTCTGCAAGGAAGTTCTCGACCGTGTCGCGGAGTTGTGAACTGACAAGTTCGGGAACGTCTGCGGAAAGAACGATGTTGAAGCCGCTGTGATTGATGTTCCACCCCATCAGGTGTTCGGTGTCGGGATAAAACGTGGAGCGGGTAGCCACGACGCGCGGGCAGGGCTCTTCAACGCTGGTGGGCTTTAGTGCAAGCGCCGTCTCTTCTCCAGCGAGGACGACGGCGGCAGCGCCATCGCCAAACAGGCCACAAGCGACCAGATTGGCCATGGAGTAGTCATTCTCCTGCCATGTGAGCGAACAGAGTTCGACTGAGAGCAGAAGTGCGTACTGTTTAGGAAAGGCACGAACATAGTCAGTGGCGCGGGCGATACCCGCTGCTCCAGCGACGCAACCGAGGCCAAAGATTGGCGTGCGCTTGATGTCTTTTGGGAAGCCCATGAGGTTGACGAGACGGGCGTCGATACTCGGGCAGGCAATGCCCGTGACAGAGGTGAAAAAGATGGCTGAGATATCCGAGGGCTCGAGCCCGACTTGATCGAGTGCCTTCTGGATGGCCTGCTGGCCAAGTTCGAGAGCCCCTTTGATCCATAGGTCATTCATCGGGCCGAAGCCGGAGATCGTTCCTAATGTGTCCAGGGGGAACATGATGTGACGGAAATCCACGCCACAATTGGAGTGGAGGCGGTTCATTACGCCAGGGATCTCCAATTTGTCCTGCATACGGTCCTTGAGTGCTTGGGTGATGACTGCCTGCGGATAGCGATGCGCAGGAAACGCTGTGCCTACTGATGCAATGCGCATAGTGGAGCAAACCTCGTGTGGAAAGGCGGTTAAGTGCTGATGCCTAACCATCGAGCACTGCTATTCAGATTTGGCAGGAGGTCGTACAAAGAGGTCTGGCTGGGGTTAAATCCAGCACAGTGGAGGCCGCTTGGGGCTTATAGAACTAAGTATAAATCAAATAAAGGTTGCCTGGTTCAAGGATTTTTTCCCTTGTGTGAAATGACCTTAATCATTTGGCGGTCGACACGGCAATACCACTTTTGGGGGAGGCGGAGATGCGCTGAACAGGAGCCGGTTACCCCGTGAAGAAAAGGTGAACACTTTTTACAGTATGGAAATGTTGCGTCTGTTTGCAGCACTCGTCTCGCCCCGCGCTATGCTTTCGCGCAATATCGATGTTCCTGATGACAGGCGACTCAGGGATCGTGGGTTCGTTGCCCTCACGTATGATTGCCCGCATGAAACGGTTTACTTCGACACGTCGAGAGTTCTTGCAGACTACTGCCGTCGCTGGTTCGGGAGCTACATTCGGTCGCATTGCGCCAAGCCTGCTTTGGAGCCCTTCCTCGCCCGGTGAAGCGAAGTCCGTTCCTGAATGGGCTTCAAAACCGATGCGCTGGATGCAACTAACGCTTGTTGAAGACGATCCTGCTCACTTCGATCTCGCCTTCTGGCTCGACTACTTCAAACGAACACGCTCTGATGGCGTATGCCTGAGTGGCGGAGGCTGCGTTGCGTACTACCCGACGGATGTTCCTTTTCACCATCGCAGCGTCTGGCTCGGAGATCGTGACGTTCTTGGTGAACTTATCGCTGGCTGTCGGAAGCTGGACATGTCCGTCCTCGTCCGGACAGACCCTCATGCTACCTATGACGACGTGAAGATCGCACACCCGGACTGGATCGCGGTTGATGCTGACGGCAAGCCGCGACGTCATTGGTCTTCGCCGGAGATGTGGGTCACGTGTTGCTATGGTCCGTACAACTTCGAATTCATGACGGCTGTGCACAGAGAGATCATGTCGCGTTATCGCGTCGATGGGCTTTTCATCAATCGCTGGGACGGCTCAGGCATGTGCTACTGCGAACACTGCGTCGCCAATTTCAAAGAGGCGACCGGTTTCGATCTGCCGCGGCCGGGAGGTGAGCAGGACCCTTCTCATCGCGCCTATCTCTTGTGGCGGCAGGAGCGGCTGATCAGTCTGATCGATGTATGGAACGCGGAGATTCGCAAGAGCAACCCCGAAGCGGCTGTCATCCCCAACAATGGCAGCGGCGCGCTGACTTCGCTTAACGCGCTGGAGACCAGCCGCCGTGCGCCTATGCTTGCTGCCGATCGGCAGGCGCGCCATGGTGAGGCCGCACCGTGGTTGATCGGCAAAACGGCAAAGGAGTATCGCGCCACGATGGGCGATAAACCTGTTATCGGTCTTTTCGGCGTCGGCCTCGAGGAACCTTACCGATGGAAGGATAGCGTCACGAGCGACGCGGAGATCCGCATCTGGGTTCTGGAGGCGATTGCCAATGGTATGCGTCCCTGGTGTAGCAAGTTCTCCGGAACTCTTCATGACGAACGCTGGCTCAAGGGTGTTGAGGAGGTCTATCTCTGGACGGAAAAGAACCAGTCCTACCTTATGCACCGGCAATCACTCGCGCGAGTCGGATTGGTGTACTCGCAGCAGACAGCGTGGTACTACGGCGATGGGCGGGCCGATGCGAAGGTGGAGAACTACGCACTCGGCTGGTACCAGGCGCTGGTCGAATCGCGGATACCCTTCGAGATGGTGCATGACCGCCTGCTAGACACTGCCCACCTTGCTGGGTATGGGACGCTTATCCTGCCGAATCTGGCCGCACTTAGCGAGGCTCAGTGTGGCCAACTCCGAGCCTTCGTGAAGAATGGCGGGAACCTCATCGCTACCTACGAGACTAGTCTCTACGACGAGTGGGGTGTCCGCCGTAGCAACTTTGGCCTCGCCGATCTTTTTGGAGTGGAGTGGACAGGCAAAGTCGAGGGGCCGATGCTGAACTCCTACATACGACTGGAGCATGAAAAGCTGCCGCATCATGTTGTCTTCACTGGTCTCGAAGACGCGCCGCGCGTCATTAATAGCGTCTCACGGATTGAGGTTGCACCTCGGGCGACGTTCGCCGAAGTGCCCCTCACTCTCATCCCCAGCTATCCGGATCTGCCGATGGAGAAGGTCTATCCGCGAAGGGCGAAGACGGACATCTCCTGTCTTTACATGCGGCAATCCGGGGGTCGCGTGGCGTACTTTCCTTGCGACATCGACAGGACATTCTGGGAGGTGTTGTGCGCTGACCACCTCAAGCTGCTGCGCAACACAGTTCTTTGGGCGAACACGGAGCTGCCTCTCGTCGAGGTCAATGGACCTGGTTTTCTTGATGTGACCGTGTGGAAGAACGCCGGCTCCATCACGATTCATCTCGTCAATCTCACCAACCCCATGACGATGAAGGGGCCATATCGCGACTTCTTCCCTGTTGGGCCACAAACTGTTAAGCTTCAGCTGCCCAGCGGCGTTCGTGCCAATCATGCACGCCTCCTGGCTGCTGATAGAAGCGTCGCCTTTGAAGTTTCTGGCTCCGTGCTGACCGTCATGGTGCCGTCCGTCCTTGATCATGAGGTGATTGCGATTGACATTTAGCACTTGAGGTGAACTGGGCCTTTGCGATGCGTGACTTGATCTGTCGTGATAACGGCAGTCTTGCAATCTGAGGCTGAGACTCGTAACCTCCTCAATCGGAGGGATACTCGGTTTCCGAGTCCAGCCTGAAACGATCAGCATAGGAGTTTCGTGCGCGCCAGTGAGTCTGCAGTGACTATCGGATGTGCGGCAACCAGAGAAGTTCTCGTTCAGAGGTGAGTAACAACAATGAGACGACGCGATTTTGTTAAGGCTATGTTGGCGGCATCGGCGTCCGCCAAGACAATGTTAGGACAACAGACGGGGACTCCGGTGGCGCCTTCTGTACCGCCTGCCGTGCCGCCTGCTGCGCCGACGGCACCTGGACCTGTGCCGTGGATGCGTGGGCTAATGGAGGTGAAGCCACTATCGATTGCGTCGGTTGTTCCTGATGCTGTGGCGCAGACCAATGTGAATTTCTTCAATGAACAACAGTTCGCGACCCTGCGCCGGCTGAGCGAGATTTTGTTGCCTCCGCTCCGAGGTTATCCGGGGGCGAAAGAGGCAGGCGCACCGGAGTTTATCGACTTCTTGATCGGGGTTTCGCCCGCGGAGCGGCAGCAGATGTATCAGTCCGGCCTGAACCGGCTCAACACGGAAGCGAAGCAACACTTTGGCGTTTCGTTCTCGAGGTTGGATAAAACGCAGGCAGATCAATTGATCCGTCCCTGGTTGAGGACATGGATGACGGACCATCCTCCGACGGAACCGTACGCGCGCTTCATCAATATTGCGCATAGCGATATCCGCACCGCTACGATCAACTCGCAGGCTTGGAGCGATGCGAGGGAAAAAACGCCGGAAATGGAGTTGTATTGGTTTCCGATCGATCCTGACCTTCCTCGAGAAGGTCCTGTCTCAGTCCGCCGGCCGGCTCAAAACAAGCGGCCTTCGTAACGATAGTGGGAAATCAAAACGCATTGTCAGTAAGACGGAACAACTGAGGAGCTATGGCGGAAGAGACAGTTGATGTACTTATCATTGGTTCCGGCCATTCCGGTGGGATGGCTGCAAAGATTCTCACTGAAAAGGGCATTTCGTGCCTGATGCTCAATGCGGGTCCGGTCGCGGATGTACACAAAGACACGGAACCGAAGCCGGCTTATGCTTTGCCTTTTCGCGGTTTCAATCAGCCTGGCCGTTTGCCGCACGTCTTTCAGGCAAATGAGTTCAATGCGAATACCTGGGTTGACGAACGGGAAGTTCCCTACACGTATGACCCGCAACATCCGTACAACTGGGTGAGGGTACGGCTGTTCGGGGGACGCTCTTTATTCTGGTCGCGGCAATCGTTTCGGCTTAGCGATTATGAGTTCAAGGGAAAGTCGCATGATGGCTATGGGGATGATTGGCCGATTAGCCTTGCGGACTTAGCTCCTTATTACTCGAAGGTCGAGGCGATATTTCGCGTGCAGGGGCGCGCCGACGGGCTGCCGCAGTATCCGGACGGCAACTTCGTTCCGGATGACTCGCCGTGGACCGGCTGCATGCAGCGTTTTATTGCGGCGGGAAAACAGATGGGAGTTCCGGTTTGCAAACCACGCAGTTCGCTTGGGGTAGACGGCTTGGCGAGTTCGGTCAATCTGCTTTTGCCGGATGCTTTTGCTACGGGCAAGCTGAAGGCGATTCCGAATGTGGTGGTTCGCGAACTCAGCGTGGATAAAAATACAGGCCTGGTAAATGAAGCTCATTTCGTTGATCGTCTTTCGCGGCGGGAGATGTCAGTGAAGGCGCGAGTGGTAGTTTTGGCGGCTGGAACTCTGGAGAGTACGCGGCTGTTGCTCAACTCCAAACTGGCGAACTCCAGCGGGGTGATGGGCCACTATTTGGTCGACCAGGTTTATGGACCGGGGATTGTCTGTTCAGTACCCGAGGCACGCGATGGCCGAGCCACGCCGGGACTGATCGGCGGCGGCGCGTTGGTTCCGCGCTTCCGCAACATCGATAGCAAGGCGAAGAATTTTATCCGGGGATATGCTCTCAATGTGCATAGCAGTACGCGCCCGATGGATCCGCGCAACTTCGCGGCTTATGGGGAGGAGTTGCAAAACAAACTGGATAGCTATAACGGGAGTGGTTTTTCGACCAGCATTATGGCCGAGGTGCTGGCGCGTTATGAGAACCATGTAAGCATCGACCCGAACGTGGTCGATGCCTGGGACATTCCAGCGCTGCGCATCGAGACCAAATACACCGAGAATGAATTCAACATGTCGCGTGATGCGGTGGATACGAGCGTTGCGCTGGCAGAGTCGGCAGGCTTTGAAGTTCTTTCAAAGAACTACGATCCAAATCCGCCCGGCTACAGCATCCATGAGCTGGGGACTTGCAGGATGGGTAATGACTCAAAGACGAGCGTGCTCAATAAATGGAGCCAGAGTCACGACATCAAGAATTTGTTCGTTGTCGATGGCGCCAGCTTCGTAAGCGCAGGATGGCAAAACCCAACCATGACGATTGTGGCGTTGGCGATGCGTGCTTCGGAATACCTGGCTGAACAGATGCGTCAAGGAAATGTTTGACTGTGGATTTTCAACATAACCCGACAAGTTTTTCGACCGAAGAAAGAGGTCTTGTTTTGAATTATTCGCGAAGAGATTTTGTGAAAGCCGGCTCTGCTTCCCTCATCTGCGGTTCTTCGGCGCTACACGCGGGCAAACCAAGCGCTAAGACGCTAAATTTGCCGCTCGCGCTTCAGCTCTATTCGGTGCGACAGCTGCTGCCCACAGACTATGACGGCACGCTCAAAGAGATCGGAGCGTTGGGCTATAAGGAAGTTGAGTCGGCCGGCTACTTCAATCACACCGCGGCAGAGGTCAAAACGGCGATGAATAATGCCGGCTTGAAACTCGTTAGCGCACATCATTCGTCAGACGATCTGCATCGGAACCTGGATCAGATTCTTTCTTTTAGCCATGAACTGGGCATAACTTACATTATCTGTTCCTCTCCAGGCCATAAGAACCCGGCAGACAAAGGGAACTTCACGCTTGATGATTGGCGATGGAATGCGGATCAGTTCAATATGATTGGAGAAAAGGTGAGTGCTGCCGGCATGAAGTTCGGCTATCACAACCACATTCTGGAATTCAAAGAGACGGATGGAGTGATACCGTATGTCGAGTTACTACGCCTGACTGACCCTTCAAAAGTCACGATGGAGTTGGATTGCGGATGGGTCACTGTGGGAGGCGCAAATCCAATTGAATATCTGCACAATTATACGGACCGCATTACGATGCTGCATGTGAAGGACTTCAAACCGTCGGCGACTCCGCCATCGAACACAAATCGACCAGCTATTGCAGAACTGGGACAGGGCACAATCAACTACGCTCCGATCTTTGCGGAAGCGGCCACAGCCGGAAAGATAAAACATTGCTTTGCGGAACAGGAGGCCTTTAACGTGTCTTGGGAACAGTCTTTGAAGATCGATGCGGACTACCTGCGGAAACTGGGTATGAGTTAGCCGCTGGAGAGATCTACCCAGCGCCGGTCACGATGGCTTGCAAGTTCGGCTTGCATGATTCTCATCTGTCGGAGGCCGTCGGTCATCTGCGGATATTCTGCAAGAGAATCGGGTTCGGCGATGGAGGTATAGAACCGGCGAAAGATCTGCTTGAACGTGTCGTCGTAGCCCTCGGAGTGGCCTCCCGGCAGATCGGCATATCCAGCGGCAGCTTTCTTCAGCAGGGACGGATCTTTGATGATCATCTGGTTTGGGCTGTTGCGTTGCCCGATCCACAACTCATCAGATCGTTCCTGATCCCAGCGAACGGACGACTTGGTTCCGTAGATTTCGACGCTGAGATGGTTCTTTCTTCCTGCGGAGACCTGGCTCGCGGTCATCGCACCTCGCGCATGCTCTCCCATTCGAAATAGGACTGCTCCGAAGTCTTCGGTTTGTACCGGCGTGTCCACGACATCGGCGGCGGCGAGTAATTTTCCGCCGAATGTTTCGGTTCTTTGCCTGGGGCGCTTGCGGATAGGGTGAAAGGTATGCAGGTCGGCGCATAGAGAGCTAACTCGCAACCCGGTGAGATGTTCCGCCATGTCGAACCAATGCGTGCCGATGTCTCCCATCGCACGCAAAGCTCCGCCTGCCTTCTCGTCGATGCGCCAGTTCCAGTCTGTCTCAAAAAGCAGCCAGTCTTGCGAGTATGTTCCCTGCACTACCAGCACGTCGCCGAGGTCGCCATCTTCACGCATTCGACGGATCTGCTGAACCATTGGGTAGTAGCGTAGGTTATGGCAGACGCAGTTGCGAAGCGAACGCTGCTGGGCCAGACTGACTAACTCCTGCGCCTCCTCTACCGATATGGAGAGGGGTTTCTCACAGAGAACATGCTTGCCTGCGAGGAGCGCCTCCTTTGCCATTTGATAATGCGTGGCGTTGGGGGTGCAGATGTGGATTGCGTCGATCGTCGCATCTTCGATCAGCTTGCGATAATCGTCGACCACACTTTTTACGCCGAATCCCGCTCCGAGGCGTTCTGCCGGCGCAAGTTCGCGGCCGGCGATCGCGACCACATCGACGAATTCTACTCGCCGGAGCGCCTCCAGATGCACGCGGCCCATAAATCCGGTTCCGATGATTGCCGTTCTAATTCGTCTCACCTTTACCCCTGTTCACGGAAACGTGGTCCCTCTTATACCCACCATGCTGCTACGGGCTGCTCTCTAATGACGATCTCGTTCAACAACTGCGCTGCTTTTCTGAGTCCTTCCTCGGGAGAGAGCAGGCTGTCCTCATGCTCGATGGACAGCACGTTATCGTAGCCGAACATTCTGAGTGTAGAGGCAAACTCCTTCCACCACTCCGCGCCATGGCCGTAGCCGCAGGTGCGGAAGATCCATCCGCGGTTCCGCTCGTCGGTGTAGGGTTTCGTGTCGAGCACTCCGGTCAGGGGCAGATTTGCGGGGTAGAGTTGTGTGTCTTTGGCATGAACGTGGAAGATCGAATCGCCAAGAATCCGGATGGCTGCGATTGGATCAATTCCCTGCCAGAACATGTGGCTTGGGTCGTAGTTGCAGCCAACCGCTGGTCCCGTCAGCGATCGCAGCCTCAGCATCGTCTCGGGGCTGTACACCACAAATCCCGGATGCATTTCTACTGCAATCTTCACTCCGTGCCGGGATGCGAACGCAGCGTGCTCTATCCAGTAAGGCGCGACTACTTCGTTCCATTGCCACTCCAGAACATCGCGATACTCAGGAGGCCAGGGACAGGTGACCCAGTTCGGTGCAGCGGACTTAAGGGAATCTCCGGGGCAACCGGAAAAATCCACTACGATGGGGACCCCTAACTTCTCCGCGAGCAGAATCGTTTTGCGGCTAATTTCGCGAGCCTGCCGCGCCCGGTCGATGTCAGGGTGGAGCGCATTGCCGTGGCAACTGAGAGCGCTGATGCTCACACCGTGGTCAGCCAGCTTGGTCTTGAACTCAGCGAGTGCGGCGCTGTTTTCGAGCATCGACAATTTGCAATGAGCATCGCCCGGGTAGTTCCCTGTTCCTAGTTCTACGGTGTCGATCTGAAATGATCTTAACTTCTTCAGCACTTCGTCGAGGGGCAACTGTGACAGTAGCGCGGTGAATACACCAACCTTCATGCTCTTAGCCTCCGCGGATCAGTATAGAGAGTTTACCGAGTGCGACGGTGCAGGGAGGGTTACGCGGACATCCAGAGAGATTTGTGTGCTTGATGTTGTAGACTCGCCCCTGGAACGGAGGAGGCCATTTGCCTGCTCCAGCCGCCACTGCGATGCGAGATTCTGTTGCTTGAAACGAGGAGAAAGCGGTATGAAGAGACTTGCGTTCACTATCCTTTGGAGCACCCTCTTTGTAGCCTCTTCCTCTGCGGAAACGGGCCCCATACGCGTGTTGCTTCTTGATGGACAAAGCGCTGGGGCCTATCACAACTGGCGTCTGACAACGACTGTATTGAAGAAGGAGTTGGAGGATTCCGGCCGGTTTCGGGTCACGGTAGCGACTTCTCCTCAGTTCGGCAGCGACTTCAGCAGCTTCATGCCCGAGTTCAGCAAATATCAGGTGATCGTCTTCAACTACGACGGACCCGATTGGCCAGCGGACCTCCGCTTGCAGTTCGTGCACTACATAGAAGATGGCGGCGGTCTTGTCATTGTTCATGCGGCTGACAATGCGTTTCCCAATTGGCCGGCCTTCAATCAGATGACTGGAGTCGGCGGCTGGCGGGACCGGAACGAAAAGGCAGGGCCCCTCTGGTACTTCAAGGACGGCAAGCTGGTCTCAGACACTTCTCCAGGATCCGCTGGGTCGCATGGCAATCGGCTTCCTTTCCAGATTGAGACGCGCGTGCCGGAACACCCAATTATGAAAGGGCTGCCGCACGTCTGGATGCATGCCGCGGATGAACTCTATGCGACGCTTCGTGGTCCGGGAAAGGATATGACCGTGCTCGCCACCGCGCATTCCGACCCGAATAACAAGGGCACCGGCCGTGACGAGCCGATGCTGATGGTTCTCAACTACGGGAGGGGAAGGATCTTTCACACTACTTTGGGGCACGACGTCGCCGCGTTGAGCGACGTTGGATTTATCACGACGTTTCAACGAGGAACCGAGTGGGCGGCAACCGGAAAAGTGACTCAAAAGGTGCCAGCCGGATTCCCAACCGCAGATACTGTCAGTTTTCGCGTGGACATCGCAGAGATGGATCCGGCGTTCACCAAAGGCCCGGTCACGACCTCTGGTGGATCCGGAAGTAAGGGCTCACCGGCACCAGAATCTTTCGGTATCTTCGAAGGTCAGTCGGATGTGGGCAGCGTTACCCCTCCAGGAAATCTCGCGTACGACCCAATCGCCGGCACCTACACTATCGTAGCCGCAGGGGCTAATTTGTGGTCTACGGTCGATGGGTTTCACTTTGTGTGGAAGAAGGTCTCCGGTGATGTATCGCTTGCTGCCGATATCGATTTCCCCATCAAAACCGGCAATCCCAATCCCCATCGCAAGGCGTTATTGATGTTTCGGCAGAGCCTCGACGCCGGCGGCGTCTATGTCGACGCGGCGCAGCACGGTTCGGGACTGACCGCGCTGCAGTATCGGCTGGCACATGACGCAACAACTCAAGACATCGAATTGGATATCTCTTCTCCAAAGAGGCTACGTTTGGAGAAACGTGGCGACACGGTCACTATGTTTCTGAGCATGGGCAACGAACCTCTGCATCAGGTTGGTTCCTCCATCAAGCTTCAGCTTCGCGAGCCGTTCTATGTTGGCCTTGGGGTATGCTCCCACGATGTGAAGACAGTAGAAAAGGCTATCTTCTCGAATGTCGAGCTCAAGACTCTGCCGCCGGCCAGGCCTGGCAATCTTGCGCTCTACAGCACGCTCCAGACGATCGGAACCGAAGACAACTCACGCCGGGCGATGGTTTATACGACACGGGGCCGCTTTGAGGCGCCAAACTGGACCAAGGACGGGAGCACTCTGATCTTCAACCAGGACGGCAAGATCATGAAGATTTCTGCGACAGGGGGAACGCCTGATGCCGTTGACATTGGCGCCGCAATTCGCTGCAACGGAAGTCACGGGCTCTCACCTGACGGCAAGTGGCTGGCGATCAGCTGCGGTATGCCGGAAAAGCCCGAATCGCACATCTACATCGTCCCCTCTCAGGGAGGAACGCCGCGCCTGGTAACTGAACACCCAAACTCCTACTGGCATAGCTGGTCGCCCGACGGAAAGACGCTCGTCTTTACGCGCCCGGACCACGGTTCCCTGAATATTTACGCGATACCGGCAGAGGGCGGTGAAGAGAGGGCTTTGACCACGGGCATGGGAGTGAGCGATGATCCGGATTATTCTCCAGACGGAAAATGGATCTACTTCAACTCGGACCGGAGCGGCACTATGCAGATCTGGCGCATGTATCCGGATGGTAGCAACCCGGAACAAGTTACGTCTGACGACATGGTGAATTGGACGCCCCATGTCTCACCCGACGGCAAGTCAATGGTTTTCCTCAGTTATGAAAAAGGTGTAACGGGACATCCTGCGAACAAGGATGTTGTGCTGCGTGTCATGTCCCTTAACGACATAAAAGTGATGGTGCTTGTGAACATTGTCGGTGGTTCGGGCACGATTAACGTTCCATCCTGGGCTCCCGATAGCCATCACCTCGCTTTTGTCAGTTATCAGATGCTGCCGGCCGACGATGAACAAGGAATGAAAGAAGACGCTTCTCAGAGCAGAACGGAGATATCGGCTCGGACTCGATAAGGCGTACGGTTGCCGGAGCAATCTGGGCCGTCATCGCGGCGCTATGCTCTTCTTTTGCATCCGCAGGATTCGCGAATCACCAGTGACACAGGCAGCACGGTTCTGACTCCGGATGGCGAGGAGTCGCCCTTGATTCTTTGCATTAGTAGCCGAACCGACACTCGACCAAGTTCTGTCGCGGGCTGACGAACGGCCGTGACAGGAGGGGTGATCAGGGTGTAAAAGTCAACGTCGTCGAAGCCTACGAGGAGCACGTCCTTCCCGATTTTGATATTCATTTCGCGGAGTGTTTCAATAACCCAAATCGTAGATGCGTTATTAGCCGTAAACAAGGCGTCAGGCCGATTACGGGATGTGAACAACGTCGACAGACTTGTCTTTGCATCCATCAAGCTCGCTAAACGCAATGGCTTCGCGCGGGGCAGCTTTGCATTCTTTAGAGATTCTTCGTAGCCTGTGATGCGTCCTCTGATCGTTCGTAAATGGGAGTTCGTCGCCACACAGACAATTTTCTTGCAGCCATGGCTGATAAGATGTTCCACGGCCATCCGTGCTCCAGATCGATTTTCGGTCTCCACCGAGTCCGTTGAACCGACTTCAATGGGCCGATCGATGGTTACAACTGGAGTGCTTCCCGAAGCTAAAGCCTTTAGATAGGTATGGCGGCTGTCTACAGGGACCAGCAGAATTCCGTCCACGGGATGATGCGTCATCTGTTCTACCTGCGCGGCCTCTATCGAGGGGTCGTAATTGGAGGCGGCTAACCACACCAGATAACCACCCTCACGGGCCGTCTCCTGAGCGGCATGGCTGATCACGGAAAAGAAGGAGTCGGCCAGGTCGGGGACGATCAATCCGATCGATCTCGACAGCTGGCCCGTCAGCATGCGGGCGGCGTGGTTGGGGCGATAGTTCAGCCGGCGAATCGCCGCACGAACTTTCTTAGCAGTTTCAGCCGCTACATAGGGGTGGCCATTGATGGTGCGGGAGACGGTCATCGGCCCCACACCTGCGGCTTTTGCGACATCCTCGAGCGTCGCTCGTTGTGTGGGCGATGACTTCGGCACTTGCTTTCTTCTCCTTTTTCTGGGAGGCCTATCATAGGCGCGTTAAGTCTAATGGCTTGAAAGTTTCAACAATTTACCATCTTTTCTGTTGACAACGTTACCGCTGACTGTGTACACAGTTGATCGTTGTGGTAGCGCAATCATACACGCGTCATTGACACCCAAAAAACAAGAAAGAAAGACAAGATCCGTCGCGAGCCTTATGGGCCCAGGGTTTTTCACTCAAGAGGGAGGTCATATGCAAAAAGCGATACGAGTACTTACATCGTTTCCTGCTGTCGTGTTTTTAGCCTGCATGTTTCTTGCGATTCCCGCGCTTGGCCAATCAGACGTCGGTACGATTGTTGGATTCGTGCGCGACCAGTCTGGAGCTATCGTTCCAGGTGCCAGCGTAACTATAAGGAATGAAGGAACTGCAGCAGAGCAAACAGTTACCGCAGATGCGCAGGGCCGTTACACGATTCCAAACCTGCGGCCCGCCGACTACAGCATGACCGTCGAAGCCAAGGGCTTTAAGAAATTCAGTAGCACCCACAATACGCTGGCCGCCAATAGCACGATCGATCTTGACGCTACTCTCGAAATAGGCCAGCTGACCCAGACCGTGGAGGTCACCGCCACTGCTTCGAAGCTTCAGACGGAGTCTGGAGCCGTTCAGGCGGAGATCAACGGGCAACAGATAAAAGACCAGCAGCTGAATGGGAGGAACCCGCTTTATATGGGGCAAATGCTTCCCGGCGTACGCAGCGGTTCGACGCTTGGTGATTTCAACTTTGCCGTTGGTGGCGGAGTTCCCTATCAGATCCATGGAGCGCGCACGCAGGATACGTTG
>Ga0210384_10004726_pt1 | contig 15093 bp, 20 predicted proteins | sample IncBWH2MmetaG_FD_160574 | JGI IMG/M metagenome (GOLD analysis project Ga0210384, IMG submission 160574) | Forest soil microbial communities from Barre Woods Harvard Forest LTER site, Petersham, Massachusetts, United States - Inc-BW-H-2-M | ecosystem: Environmental > Terrestrial > Soil >...
TCTTCGATCTTGCCGTACGGCCGCGTGTTCTGCTCGAACACGGCGACTCGAATTCCGTGATCCGCCAGAATCTCCGCCGCCACCGAGCCTGAAATCGCACCGCCAATTACCGCCACGAAATGATGCCTAGAATTCGTCATGTATCTGTCACCCCGCGCGTCGGAGCGCGATTGTACAACGCTTGTGCCGAAATCGGCACAATGCGTTGACGTGCCGACTCCCCGATTATGCCGAATGTAGCGTAGTGGTTCTCCGGTCCCTCCGCTTGGCGCTATGTTCTGCACTGCCGACATATTGAATTCGGCATAATCCGGCTACCTTTTCCGAATTGGCTGCGAAGCCAGTAAGGAGGAGATCATGCTCGAAAGTTCTCTCCGAAATTTAGTAGCATCGAAACACCTTCCCGGCCCCTTCGTTGCTCACACGACTGTTCAATGTGAACTAAGACTGCCGCGCGGGCTCGAGGTTATAACAGGCTGAAGGCCCTCTTCATGGCGGCGGAGGCGCTCGTGCAAGCTTGGTCGAGCGATTTGGCACGCAGGGCGGCGTTGAAGGGCTCGGGCTGGATGGGCCCGTCATAATCGATCTGGACCAGCGAACCCAGGAAGTCCTTCACCGGAATGACGCCCGTGGCGGCAGGCAGCTCGCGGTGGTCATCCCTGTACTCGTCCAGCGACAGGCCGATGGGGGCATCGTTCAGATCCACGGTCAGCACATCCGAGCCGCGCAGCGTCAACAGGTCCTTGTCCGTCTCTTCCGCGTTGAACCAGTGCCAGCTATCGAGCTGAATGCCAAGGTTGTTCGTACCGATAGCGACGATCAGCTCCTTCATCTCGCTCATGGTGTGTATGAAGGGATGCCGCTGGCTCCGCAAAAGAGTGCGCGGCGCAACATACTCCAAGCCGAGCTTCTGGCCGTGGTCGGAGAGAATCTGCGCGCACTGGCGCAACCGGCCGGCGTGCTGGCGGAAGTTCTGAGGGTATGTGAGGTCGTTACTACAAGGGAGAACCCAGGTGCTGACGCGCCACACGCCGGCTCGCTGCAGGATGTCAGCCATGGCCGGGAGGCTTTTCAGTCCGTCGTTAAATCTCGCCTCATCCTTGCGAAACTCCACCGGCAGACCCGCGGCGCCGAATCTGAGATTCTTCGCCGACAGGTCGTCAAGGAGACGCTTGAGCCCATCATCGCCCAATGTAGCGAAGTAGTTCGGATCAGGATCCAGGCCTTCGAAACCGTGCTTGACGGTGAGTTCGAGTGACTCCGGGAAACTGGCCTGGAAACCAAGGCGTCCGAGGCTCAGAATCGCATAGAACTTACGCCGTGGCATCTCAGCGGGCGCGGCAGCGCCAGCGAGTATGCCTGGCGTTGGCAGAGCTGCGACACTTGCCGCGGCTCCGACGAACAGGAGCTGGCGTCGAGTGAGCTCGTTGTTCATAGTCGGCTCCAGGCCGTGCAGTGTAGCACCTGTGGCGTCGGCGGGTCGTGGGGTACTGCCTCGCCGCTGGAACAATTCTGACAGATAGTACCGCCCGGCCTTGGTGGGTCAGTTCCATTCTGACGACTGCCAAAAGGTTTTCGAGCGGGACATCGCTGCCATTGCTGGAACCTATCGGTAATAGCTCGGGTTCTCAATGCTGAACAGAACGGAAGAGTCGCTGTGCGAACGCAGCTAGCCCTTGGTTAACTTGGCCTGTCTTTCTATGACCCGTACCCATAACAGCCTATGGCTTGAAGCTGCCCCGATTCGAACGACGAAAGGAGTTTCCGGAACTCTCTGCGGGAGGGTGCCGCCGGGTGCGAACGGCACTTCTAGGTCCGTTTCCGTCACCCGGTCGCAGATGTGGTCTCCTTTGACGTGATTTCATACTTGAAGTTATCGGGATCGAGGCTGTCGAGTCGGCCGTCGGTTGTTTCCGCCTGCGGATACATGAAGAAGCCGACTGGCGCGCCGTTTGACCCGGGCAGAGCGACCTCGTGCGCGAAGTTGTAGGCCATCCAGTTCATCTCCCAGGACCCGAATAGCCGCGCGCGGGCATTCTTCACCATGTTGTCGTCCAGGGAGCGATTTCCAGGCGGTTCCTCGAGTACGACCTTGCGCACGTCTGCGGGATCAACAGGCACCCAGCCGTAATCATCAAGATAGACCTCAGCGCGGCAGTGCTGTGCTTTCGTCACTGTCTCTGACGAAGCACCGAGGCTCTTGTACCCCATTTCGGACTTGGCCACGCGGATGCCATAAACGTCGCGCGCTGGCAGGCCGGCCGCGCGCGCCAGCCCAACGTAAAGCGCGTTGAGATCCGCACATTTCCCGCCCAGATCTCTGGTCTCCAGCATGAAGCGAATGTCGCCGACGCCGCAGCCGCGGGTTTTCGGATTCCGATAGGTGTTATCAACGATCCACTCGAAGATCGCACGCGCCTTCTCAATATCCTTCTTCGTGCCCTTCGTGATTTCGCTTGCTGTCGCTTTCACGATGCCGTCGGTCGGCAGCAGCTTTGTGGGCCGCAAGAAATGCTCCAATTCGGCGCGGCTCTCTTTGGGCGCCGTGCCCTGCGCGGAGAGGTCGACCGCACAATCTTTCGTGGCGATCCGGCTTGTCACTGTGAGGATCGGCCTTACGCCGGCCGGAAATTCCGCGGCGATGATTCCGAGCCCGTCGGTCTTGCTCTCGACCATCTTCGCGGTACCCCCATCGCAGTTGAAGGTATTCGCGAGCGTCTTCTGGAAGGGGGTTTCACTAAGCAGTGCTGCCGGCACCCATACGCGGGTCGCCCCAGAGGTTTTCAGGACTTCGACGCGTGTCGTCACCTGAAAAGTGCGCCACCGGTCAACCGTTGTGGCCTGTGAAAACAAACGCCCAGCCTTCGCGAGCGCGAGGCTTACTGACACATTGCCCCCTAATTGCAGAAAATCGCGACGGTTCATGGTCAGTACCTCTGGACAAGAATTCTTTTGACTTTTCTGTTGACGGATAACGTTACACCCGACTCTGTCCGCATACAATAGTGGAGGCTGGGTTTTGGAACACAGCGACTTGCACGCACAATAAAATCCCAAATCCAAAAACGGATGCCTCCCTTCCCTTACTAAATCCTTTCGATGAGGCAGATCTATCCAGGGCCCGGAGCAACTGCCGTATCCAAAAGCCGCAACGCCCGGTGTCCAGAACCAGTTCAAAACGCCAGACGGGTAGTGCGAATTTGTCCGGCAAAGGCATGACAGGGCGAGGTGGCAAATGGCGAGGCCCTTCGCAACGAGCACAGATTTGAAAGACACCATCAATGAATCTGGCAAAAACCAGATGCATGCGCACCGGATAACTAAGTTACGGCCAGGCTCAGCCACAGAAAGCTTTGCCTCAAGGGCAGCAGGTCTCGCCGATTTACCGTGGCTGTGACGGCCATGCGTTTGTCAATGCATTCGTCAATTCCGCTTGATGATAAAAACCGTCTTATCGTCAATACGATCTTGCTCGCCAATCTGTCGCAGGCGATCGTCTCGTTTGAGCGCGTAGTCGAGCAATGCATTGCAGATGTCTTTTGCCGGCAGCCGGCAGTGGTCCCGCATGACGCTTTCAAGTGACCGTCGTTCTTCCTTATCGCTGCCGTCGTAAACCCCGTCGGTGTAAAGAAACAGAATGTCCCCAGGACTCATCAGTGTTAGCTCCGCCACATCCGAGGAGTTCGCCCGCCTCTGCCGAGATTCCAAGGAGAAGTACCTGTTGCGATCCGGATGATCTTCCGCGATCTGCAAGCCGAGGGGCAGAAATTGCACGATCCCGCTTTTGCCAATGTCCATGAACTTGCCGTATTCGGCAGAGAAGACCAGCGGTGGTGGATGTCCAAAATTCACGAATCGAAAATGGCCATAAGGGCGTACTTCGCCGTAAAGCATGGTGGCAATCTCCTGGGCGCTCTCTTTCTCGCTTCTGCCGAGAGCATTGCGAGCGGTGACTGACAGGGCCAATCGCAAGTTGATCCTCTCGAACAACTCCGCAGTCGTTTTTCCCCGGTGATCGAGTTCGGAAAGCATAAGGGCATGGAACGTGTCGTGAACTGTGGATGCGATTTTCGCTGAGATGATTCCGTGTCCTTGAGCGTCCACTACCAGGACGCCCGCTGTACTGTAGAGCTCATGCAGATCTTCGGCGACCCGCACCTGCTCCGAACTTCGTGCGGCTCTATATTCGATTTCCGTCTCAGGTTTATAGCCCGGCCTCGATTTCAACCATTCGACGTGGTCGTCCACTGAATTGCGTAGCGGTGCACCTGCCGGGGGCGATTCGAGGTACTCCGTAGATCGCCTCAGTGCCCGCTGAATGCGTGCATCGATGTCGTAACGTTGCTGAAAGTTTATGTATTCAAAGAGGTCGCCGCCCACCGATCCGGCGGGAATAGAGTTGCCGTACATCTCGATTCCTTGCACATGAGGAATCGCTCCTTCCACCGGCATCAGCCGCTTGCGCAGATATTCGTCGATACTTGGGGCGTTGTAAGTTTCTGCCATAAGAGAATTCTAAAGCGTTGTCCGCTTAAGCTATCCGGGACCGCTTTGGTATCAACGACGGCCGCTTCGGCCTGTTCACGCCGCGGAAAAGGGAACTGCCCGCCGGAAGTTTCATCCCCTTCCAGGCACTCGACAGCACGGAACGCGTGAACAACATGATTCCTCCCAGCGAACCGTTTCGAACGCACTTGCTGTCTCACCAATTTCCGCAGCCGGCGCCAGCCCCCAAGCGCGATTCTCCTCCGGCCAATGCTGCACCGCGCATCCAAGCACCCACCGCGCAAGACGTGCCGTCACCTAATTCTCCTGTGCGGACATGTCTATACCTTATGCTCAGCCGGCTTCCAGAAGCGCCGCTGCTGCGCCGCGCGAATTTCCGCCCGCGCCCACTCCCGCGCCGTTCCGGAAAGGCGGTAAAGATGCCGCGGCGGACGTCCGGGCGTTTTCGACTCTTTCCAGCGCGTTTCGAGCCAGCGCAATTTCTCCAGCCGCATCAAAATCGGATAAAGCGTCCCGGAAGGGATGCTGGTGTTCTGGCTCAGCGAATACCCGTGCTGCCATTGTCCTGGCCGGGCGAGCAGAGCATCCAGCACCGCCAATGTTTGCCGAGAGAGCCGAATACGCAGTCCCATGCTCTAACTCTATATAGATAGATATAACCAGTCAAGCTCCACTTCTTGCCGCGCATTAGCGGTTTTCAACCTATTCCACTCTCGCCAGTCCAACGTTTTCGGCGTAAGAAGCTCCTTTTGCAGATCTGTTCCTCGCAGACTTGTAACTTTCTGCCGCCCGCCGCGTCCAATTCCAGCGGTCCTATGGCCGGAATCCTGACGCTCACTTGATGGAATCATCGAGGCCAAAAAATCTGCGGAGTGGCGGAACGTGATAAACGACGAAAACCGCGAATGGACCGATAGTCCAAAGCATCAGAAGCCCCAAACTCAACAAGACCGCGATCTCGTGCACATCACTTTGATGCGCCAAAACGCACACAAGATGAATTTTTTTCACATTGGCCAGCCTTCTACTACAACCGCCAAGCAATTCGAAAGTCTTAACGGCTAAGCCCGGGTTGCACCGCAACTGAATGGTGTTGCATCGAAGGTTATGATGCGCATCCTCCTTTTAGATATCGGAGCTGCCTCGCTCGAAGCCGTTCAGAAGGCCTTAGCCGGCCAAAGCTATGAGCTTGCCGTCGAGAGCGGGTTGACTGCCGAAGAAGTCCTCGCACTATCTCCCGAAGTCTTGGTAACCGAAGCGACACCTTCTGACCTCAGCTGCTGTGGACTGATCGCGCAGCTCAAAACCCGCCCGGAGACGGATTCGACTCTCAAAGTCGTGATGATTGCCCATGGAGGTGCTCTGGAACGAGCCCGCGCCCTGGACCTTGGCACGGACGACGTCATTTCATTTCCGTTCGACGCGGTGGAGTTCGCGGCAAGAATTCGAAATCAGTTCCGGGAGCGTCGGCCTGAAGAAGAACTTAAGACCATGCTTAAGTATGCCGCACAAAGAGAGCGCTACGCTGATATTGCCGTAGAATCGCTGAGCGGGCGTACCGTAAGCAAACGCCGGTACTGGTTCATCCCGGCTTTCTTTGGGCTGAGCGCCCTGACTGTTCTCGCGGCAGTATTCATCGTCATTTCAACACATGCCAGCCGGAAAGCGACGCTACAACTGCGAGCAGAAATCGCGCGGTTGAATACCGGCATGCAGCCGCAGGAGGACTTGCTGCTTCGGGCCGAGCAGGCGCGGAATTCCATCGGCGCCAACTCGCGCTCGGTCTCCTCGGTACGCAATTCTCTGAAAGTGCAATCCGAAGATCTCCGGAAGAAAGCTGCCACCGCGGATGGCGCGGATGCTGACGTCCTGAAGAAGCAACTTCTCGACACACAGAATCGCCTCGGCCAGTTGGAAAGGGAAGGCAGGGTCGCGGAGACCATTGTCCAGAAATACGGACCAAGCGTTTGTCTGCTGCACATCGTGGTGGGATTTGTGGACAAAGAGTCGGGGCAGCCGCTCCAGGTTGCGGCAGACGCCAACGGGAAGCCCATCGTCGACGATAAAGGAATGGCGCAGCTCGACATGGGTGGCAGAGGTCCTCGTCTGCAGATCGACATTTTCGGCACCGGTTTTCTTGCCAGGCCAGACGGAACGATCCTTACGAATCATCACGTTGTGGAGCCTTGGTGGAATGACGATGAGTTGAAGCAGCTTCTGGACCACGGCGTCGATCCTCGTGTTTTGTCGTACGAAGCCTACTTTCCCGGAAAGTCTGCGGCTATCCGGGCAAAGCTTGATCGAATTTCATCTGAGGCGGATGTCGCGACGTTGAAACTGGAAACTCCACCGCCATCCAGTGCGGAACTGCTCGAGCTGGATGATCGAAGGGAAGCCAGCGTCACAGGTGAGCCTGTTGTCCTCATGGGTTATCCCACAGGTGTGGAGGGAATTCTCGCGAGGGCGAATTCGGACGTGGTGCAGAAAATTGCAAGTGGGGCGCAAAACGTCAGCCAGGTCATGTCACGGATGGCCTCACAGAAGCTCATCCGACCGACCACAACGCAAGGACATATCGGCGACGTCCTCAAAGACAAGATAGTGTATGACGCGGCGACTACGTCTGGCGGTTCAGGTGGACCACTCTTTAATAGAGACGGTAAAGTGATTGGCATAAATTTCGCGGTGCTTAACGGCTTTGGGGGCTCCAATCTTGCGGTTCCGGCCAAATACGCAACCGACTTGCTTAAGTAACTAGGAGGCGAGGTCTGCTGGCGTGAAGTTGGCCGTCCCTGGCAAGGCAAATTGCCAGCTCGCTGATGGTAAGACGCCTGAGACAGCCAATGCTTGCGACTGCAAGGCTACATCGAGCATCATTTGGATCGCAGGTTTTCACCACTACAGTGGCGCTTTGCGCAGATCATGAGCACAGAAGCGGAACTTCATCGCCAAAACGAGCGGCTTGACCTGCTCCTGAATCTATCGAGCAGAATCACGTCGAATCTCGATCTTCGAGAACTGCTGCGCACGACTTCAGCGAACATTCGAGATGTTGTGCAAGCCGATGCCGCGGGTGTTGCGTTTTTCGATGAGCGATCGAATAAGAGCCGGATTTATGCTGTTGATTTTCCCGACGCGAAAGGATTCGTTACGGAAGAGCTTGTGGTCACGCCAGGCAACGCCCTCAAACGAGCTTGGGGAGGCTGTAAAGCGGTAACTGTAAACACAAATGATCGTGACGAACTCGGGCCTGAGATTTACGACTTCGTGATTGCAGAGGGTCTGGACACTCACTGCCTAATACCACTCGTGAGTCACAGTAGACCAGTCGGTCTCCTCATACTCGCACGCAAGGGACAGAATTCATTTACGTCCGAGGACGTCGATTTCCTCACCCGGGCGTCAGGTCAGATAGCAATCGCAATTGAAAACGCTCGGGCGTTCCGAGAGGTGTCCGGATTGGGCGATCGGTTGCAGTTGCTCCTGAATCTGACGACCCGTATCACCTCCAGCCTCGACCTGCGGGAGGTCTTGCGTGCGATTGCCGCGAATATACGCGAAGTGGTGCACGCTGATGCCGTAACCATTTCGGTGCCCGACCCCACTTCGGGAAAATTCAGGGTATTTGCCGTGGATTTTCCTCACGGCAAGGGGGTCATCAAGGAAGAGTTGCTCCTTCCGCTAAGCTCCGAAGCCAAGAGAGCGATGGATACCTTGAAACCGATCGTCTTTGACCCGCGGGAACGTGCGGAACACCCGCCCGAGCCATATGACGTCGCGGCGGCGGAGGGCCTAAAGGCCGTTTGCACTATTCCACTCGTAGATCGCGGCCGGGCCCTCGGAATTCTGTCAATTTTACGCACGACGGAGACTCCGTTTTCGCCGGAAGACGTCGATTTCCTCAGCCGGGCCTCAGGGCAGATAGCCATTGCCATTGAAAATGCGTTGGCGTTCCGGGAAATTTCCGAACTCAAGGACAAGCTCGCCCAGGAAAAACTCTACCTGGAAGAGGAATTTCGCAGCGAGATGGGTTTCGAGCAGATCATTGGGAGCAGCCCGGCACTAAAGCACGTTTTACAACAGGTTGAAACAGTTGCGCCCAGTGATTCGACTGTCCTGTTGCTTGGCGAAACCGGAACGGGGAAAGAGTTAATTGCGCGGGCGATTCACGACCGAAGCCGCCGCAAACAGCGGACCCTCGTAAAGCTGAACTGCGCCGCCATACCAACCGGGTTGCTGGAAAGCGAATTGTTTGGCCACGAAAAGGGAGCGTTTACGGGCGCGATCTCCCAAAAAATTGGACGGTTGGAGCTCGCGGATCAAGGCACTCTGTTTTTGGATGAAGTGGGTGACATCCCCATTGAGGTTCAGCCGAAGCTGCTGCGGGCTCTCCAGGAGCGGGAATTTGAACGTCTCGGCAGCACGCATACGCGGAAGGTGAATATGCGCCTGGTGGCAGCTACGAATCGCGATCTCGAGACAATGATTGCGAACAAGGAATTTCGCAGTGATCTGTACTATCGGTTGAATGTGTTTCCGATCCGCATTCCCCCGCTGAGAGACCGCAAAGAAGACATTCCTTTGCTCGTCAGCCATTTCGTCCAAAAGTTCGCCAAGGAGATGCAAAAGCCTATCGAAGCGATTCCTACGGTGGTAATGAAGGGTCTGAGGACTTGGGAATGGCCCGGCAATATTCGTGAACTCGAGAATTTCATTGAGCGAGCCGTGCTCCTGACGAGGGGCAAGTCGCTTGAGGCGCCGCTCGCAGAACTCCGAAAGTCCAATACGGAACCGTTCGTGCATACCGACCTGCATGAAGTTAAACAAGTCGCTGGAGAAAGACCAAATTCGCGAAGCGACAAAAGTAGCGTTACTGACGAATATGAAAAAAAGCAGCGCGATCAGATTATACGGGCGCTTACCGTATGCAAGGGGCGCGTGGGTGGCGCCGATGGTGCTGCCGCGCGCCTGGGAATGAACCGCACCACTCTCCTCTCCCGAATGAAAAAATTCGGCATCTTCCCGAAGCAGTACGCGTAAGTTGAACCCAACCCCTTTGTCGGTTGCCCCGAGGCAATAGCTTCGACACTTTCGACCCTTTCAGCTAATTCAACCTCGACAGTTTCGACTTCAGGCAGTCTTCTCCCGAAAATTCAGCAACTTACAGTCAGCTGGTTTTGGCGCGTCGCTTGCCCTTGTCATCCGTTGTTGAGAGCGTCATGGACCGCTGAAGATGCTGGAGGCGACGATGGTGGCGGACCAACTGGTGGTGCCCATGGCGGAGATCCATCTCGGCGAATTACACAAGGCACTAGAGCTGGCAAGATCTAACAGGTCCTCCGTCTGGCTTGCGGTGCGCCCTGTTTTTGAACGAATTGCCGGAGAAATCGGCCAAAGTCCGGAATTTGCACGTGCATTTCTTTCATCGCAGATCGTCCGAGAACTTCTGAAGGCTGGACGAAAGCGGGTCGGGATCGATTCAAAGGTTGATACCGAGAATGTCGCGCTTCTGCTCTATGAAGCATTCTTGGGAACTCTCCTGCTTTGGTCTTTGCGAGGAACCCCACACTTAGTACTTACGGTTCGCACCGCCTTCCATCAGTTAGCGGACGTATGACGGTTCGTAAGAAGCGTCTCCGGATGCTACGTCGTTTCTAGCGATTGGAGTTTCGAAAATGAGCCTCTTGGCTTACGACCTGGTTGTTATTGGCAGCGGTCCATCGGGGCAGAAGGGCGCGATCGCTGCGGCGAAGGCTCACAAGCGCGTCGCTCTGGTCGACCGCACCGTCATGATGGGAGGCGTCTGTGTTCATACCGGGACGATCCCAAGCAAGACACTGCGTGAGGCCATCTTCCAGCTCACTGGCTCTGCCGTAAACGCCCTCTACGGTAGGCCAAATGGCGACATTTCTGTTCAAGATCTAGCTTCACGGGTCAGCGCCATTGTGTTGCGAGAGACTGAGGTAATTCGAGCGCAATTAAAGCGCAACGGGGTCACTGTCCATCAAGGCTCGGCGGTATTTCTAGATCCTCATACCTTGGAAGTTCAAGGCGACGGCGAAAAGACAGAACTCAGAGCCGAGAAAGTACTTGTCGGCTGCGGCACGCGACCAGCACACAGCCCCGAGATTGCTTTCGATAATCACCGCGTCGTGGATACGGATCATCTTTCTGGCTTAGGTCGCATCCCCAAGGAAATCATCGTCGTCGGCGCCGGTGTGGTCGGCGTGGAATATGCTTCATTCATGGCGGCCTTGGGCGCTGATGTCACATTGATCGATCAGCGTCCAGCGATTCTTGAGTTCGCGGATCGGGAAATCATCGAGGCGCTCTGTTATCACTTGCGGCAGCTGGGCGTCACTTTCCGGCTAGGGGAAAAAGTAGCTCAAGTTGGGATCGATCCCCAACGCGATTTTGTTTTTGCGGACCTCGAGAGTGGCAAGAGGGTGCACGGGGAAGCGCTCATCTATGCTGTCGGCCGCCAGGCTAATGCCGATCAGCTCCAATTGGAAGCCGCCCGGTTAGCCGCAGACTCGCGCGGAAGGTTGAAAGTGAACGAATTCTTTCAGACGGCTGTTCCACACATTTATGCGGCAGGCGACGTTATCGGATTTCCGGCGCTCGCCAGCACATCGATGGAACAGGGGCGCCTCGCCGTCAGCCATATGTTTGGAATTCCGTTTGAGCACATGCCCGACCTATTCCCCTACGGCATCTACACGATTCCAGAAATCTCTATGGTGGGCCAGACCGAGGAAACGCTAACCGCCAACAAGGTTCCTTACGAAGTAGGCGTGGCCAGGTATTCTGAACTCGCGAAAAGCATGATGCTTGGCGATGAAGTCGGCATGTTGAAACTCCTTTTTCATCACGACACTCGCGAGTTACTTGGCGTGCACGCGTTAGGGCAACGTGCGACTGAACTTATTCATATCGGCCAGGCGGTACTCTTCTATCGTGGCTCGGTCGAATACTTCCGCAATATGGTCTTCAACTATCCAACCCTGGCTGAGGCTTACAAGGTGGCCGCGCTCGACGGCTTAAATAAACTTTGACGGACAACTCATTGAAAACCATCTCAAGGCGCTGCCGCACGGTTGCGAATTAACCGCACAACGCTCCTCTCCAGAATGAAGAAGTTTTGGCATCAATGCGAAACGTTTCGCCGGACCTGAGACCCCTACCTTTGTTGCAGCCCCGAATCGCTTCGACAGTTTCAACCCTTTCGACTTCCTCAACTTCGACACTTTCGACCTGCGCCGATCATCCCCTGAAAATTCAGCGACTTACGGCACGGCGGGTTTGGAGCGCGCCTTGCCCTTACTCCTGGTGGGAGCAAAAGCAAATGCTGAAGATCACCATTCTCGATACTCCCGATCGGCGACGGTTGGTGGTGGAGGGCAAGCTGGTCGCACCGTGGGCAGCTGAGCTAAGGAAAGAGTACCGGGGGGCCGCAGCGGACCTACGGGGTCGTGAACTCGTGATTGAACTGAGAAACGTGACCTGCATCAGCGAAGACGGACAAGACGTACTGCTTGAGCTGATGAAACAGGGGGTCAGGTTCCGGTCCTCGGGCGTGTTCACAAAACAAGTCATGAAACGGCTCGCTTGCATGATTCGCAGAAATGCACAGGAGCCGAACGAATGACAGGCCATGTTAGGTACTGGCCGGCCCGACGCGGTTTGCACTCTGCAATTTTGGCGATGGCAGTCACCTCCTGGAGGGTAATACCTGCGTCGGGCCAAAATCCTGCTGCGAGCGTCGGGACAGGCGAGCCGAGCCCAGTCACGGAAAGTGCTCCGGGTGAACTGGCAAGCGTTGAGGACCTACCTTTGACGCGGCTCGAGAGCAGCCAGGCCTCCCTTTATTATTGGAATTCTATTCCGCTAGGTGACAGCGCTCAGTTGTTAACACTTTTTTGCAGGGCGTGCAATGTTTCGAACAGTGCTGAGCGCGACGTGCCGTTGGTTTCCGTGCTGCGCGACACCCTCGGCGATCACACTGCAGAAAACGACCGGGTTACATACGTAGTCCTCGCGAATCGCTTCGACACTTTCCACTCTTTCGACATCTTCAACTTCGACATTTTCAACTTTGTTGCGTTTTCTCCCGAAAATTCAGGGACTTACGATCTTGTCAGTTTGGCGCGGATCTTGCCCTTACCGTACGCGTAAGAACGTAACGCAGAAGAGAGGGGCGCTATGTCACCGATTCTCATATTCCTCCGCAGGTGGAACAAGTGGTACCGCGTTCTGCGGCAACGCAAGGGATTCGGACCGCTGGATTCCGTGCGCTATGGCCTTTGGCTGGCGCATAGCTGACCGGTGGGTGCTTTCATGAATGACGGACGCCCAGTGAATGTGAGAGCGGATCTTCGGCCAGCGTTAGCCGGCCGAGGCAGAGGTTCCTTGCTCGAAATCGACGCTTGGATACAGAGCGAGATCAAGGCGATTTCGCCGCTCGTGGAACGGCTGATGCGGCTCATCGAAGGGTCGCATTGCATCACGGGCGAGGAACCCGCCGTCGAACTGGCGCTCCGGGAAGCTCTGACTAACGCAATCGTTCATGGCAATCGGCTGGATGCCCACAAGTTAGTTCACGTCCGCTGCCGCTGCAAGGTCGGAGAGGGAATCTCTCTGATCGTTAGAGACCAGGGTCAAGGGTTCGATCCGCGCACCATTCCTGATCCTCTGACTGTCGAGAATCTCGAAGCGGATCACGGACGCGGAATCCACATCATGAACTTGGTGATGGACGGGGTCTCGTTCGAACAGAGAGGCACCGTGGTTCGTATGCGCAAGAGCCCGGCCCACAACGCAGGACCAGATGTGCGAAGCGACCCAAGCAGTTCTTAGGAGCAACTATGGCTACTCATCGGTTTTCGATCCATGATTCCATGCCAGACGGGCGCGCAAGAAAAGCTGCGGGATCGCTCCGTCTCGCTCCGACAATGAAAAACGACGTTTTTCTGAATGCCTTGCTCGAGATGCCCACAACACAACAGATGCGCAGGAGCCCTTTGCAGTGGTTCGGCGCCATGACATTTCACATCGTGATCGTCGCAGTGCTGATTATCGTGCCGCTTTACACGACGAGAACAATTCGCCCAAGTGAATTCCACGAAACAACGTTGGTAGCCCCACCACCGCCCTTGGCACCGCCAGCGGCGCCGGCGGGACACCCAGCCGCTCCGCATGTTACGCGCCCAAACGCAAAGCTGAACTACTCGTTACAAAACCTGACGGCGCCTACTGCGACTCCGAAGAACGTTCTCTCAAGCTCGGACAACGTCTCCCAAACGGCTCCTGAGTTGGAAGGTGCTGGTGTTCCAGGAGGTGTTCCGGGCGGAGTGATTGGCGGAGTACTTGGAGGTCTCTCGGGAGGAACGGGGGCGGCGGTGCCGACGCCCCCTCCAGCCCCGCGGCCGGTGCAGAAAGTAGTGCGAGTTGGGTCAGGGGTTAAACCGCCGCGCCAGACGTATTCCGCGGATCCGGTGTATCCGCCGCTCGCGCGTGAGACGCACATTTGGGGCACGGTGGTTGTGGATGCGGTGATTGATGAACACGGGAATGTCGTCCAGGCGCACGTGGTGAGCGGACACCCGTTGCTCATGGATGCGGCGCTCAAGGCCGTGCTGCTGTGGAAGTATGAGCCGACTACCTTGTACGGGCAGCCGGTGTCGGTTGAGTTGCAAGTGCAGGTGCACTTCAAACTGAATTCATAGAATCGCCTGACCTGCGCGTGAAATTAAGACCGGTGCGAGAGGAGGTCCCAAATGGTCACGTTTCTATTGATCGGTGCAGTAACGATTATGGTTTTTCTCTGCTTGATCGGTCCAGAAGGGTTCACTCGCACCAAGTATCGCAGGTGAATCGCGTTTTCGCAGGCGGCTTTGGATGGGGCTCTCGATCCCGGTGCGACAGCGCAATTAGCCTTCGCGGGCATCGCTTGTCGTTCTGAACGGCGATACCGCGCGAGTCGCCACGAAGTCCCGGCTGCCCCCGCCGGGACTCCTGGCGCAAAGCTTTGACCGGGAAGATTCAGAAATGGAAGAAGAATTTTTTCAAGGAGCAACGAAGCAATGAAACGGGATGCAGCAAGGAATGCCGGGTGCGGGCCGAGCGTCATATTTCCATCAGACAACGCAGAACGGGGAAGAAGGAGCTCGCCGTCCCCAGAAGAGATCCGGCAACGAGCATTCGAGATCTATATGCAACGGCGCGGAATTCACGGTTGCGACCTGGACGACTGGCTGCAGGCGGAACGCGAGCTCCGGGAAAAAGTACAACAAGAACTCTGTGGAGTAAGACGAAGCTGAAGGAGGCATAAAATGCGAGTAAGACAAAACGGTAAGTTCTCTTTTCATCGGCACTGGTCGCAGCATTGCTATTGGTAACAGCGGGGACGTTGGCGGCGCAAGACGTGCGCTACAACTTTATGCCGGGAACAGATTTCTCGAAATATCGAACGTATAAATGGGTGAACACCCGCGGTGCTCATCCGGACCAGATTATGGACGCGGAAATTAAGCAGTCTGTGGACTCACAATTGGCGTCGAAAGGGATGACCAAAACCGATAGCGACAA
>Ga0210384_10004727_pt1 | contig 15093 bp, 12 predicted proteins | sample IncBWH2MmetaG_FD_160574 | JGI IMG/M metagenome (GOLD analysis project Ga0210384, IMG submission 160574) | Forest soil microbial communities from Barre Woods Harvard Forest LTER site, Petersham, Massachusetts, United States - Inc-BW-H-2-M | ecosystem: Environmental > Terrestrial > Soil >...
TCCTCTTGTCGTGCAGCTTCCTCTTGTCGTGCAGCTTCCTCTTGTCGTGCAGCTTCCTCTTGTCGTGCAGCTTCCTCTTGTCGTGCAGCTTCTTCTTGTCGTGCAGTTTCTTCTTGTCGTGCGACTTCTTGCTGCCGAGCAGCCTCTTCGAGGTGCGCAATCTCTGGTAAGGGTTCGCCTATCGCCCCGTTCGCGACCTCGCCTGCGGTACTCGCGTTTTCCGTAGCCCGAGGGCTTGCGGGCTCCCTCTGTTGAAATTCCGATTCTTCCGCGACTGCAATTGCACCCTCATCACTGGAAATTGTTTCCGTCTGCCCTGTAAATCCCGGTTGGGGCTCTTCTTGAACAGCAGTTTCTGGTATCTTCGCCTCTTCCGTCTTGGCATTCAGCGATTCGCCTTCGAGCGCGCTGATCTCCGTAACAAACGCGCCCATGTCCGTCGGTACTTCAGCGGCCGTAACAAAGCCGCTCTTCTCTTCCGTTTGTTCCCACGTTTCTCTCGCGCTCTTCCTTCCCGTCGTATGCAAGACCGGAAGGTCGCGCCAATCCTGTACTGGGCCGCGTTCGTCATCTCCGCGAAAACTAGTTGTATTCTCCTCGCGACGCCACGAAGGTGCTGATTCTCTCGACTCTTCTTCCTCTTCTTCAGGCACTTCGTGCGGTTCGTCTACATCAGACCACTTGCGGCTCGTTTTCTCAGCTTCAGACTTCGAAGCGAATCTTGTCTCCTCGGTAGTCGTCGGGCCCAGCAAGTCACCGAACGCCATCGTCTGTTCCGCCGCGTCAATCCTCACCGGTTCCGAAGCGGTTGGTGTCTCCACAAACCTCTCATCGCCTACAACGATCGGTTCTGATGTTGCGCGACGACTAAATGACAACCCTCCCAGCGGAGAACCCGCGGTCTTTGCTGGGGGCGGCGCGGCCACAGAAACTGGAGCTGGCGCAAATGACAAAACTTCGGCAGGCTTGCGTGGAGTAGCTGCGGGAGTTTTCTCTCTGCCTCCCTGACCCAGCGAAACTCCCGCTCTCTGAAGCGCCGACTTAACCATGACAATTAAGGGATCTGGCGGAATAAATGGCTTTTTCAATACTCCGTCGGCGCCCACTCGCTGCGCTTCCTGTTCATCCAGAGGATCAAACGCGCCGACCAACAGAATTACCGGGATATGCTTCAGTGCGGGATCTTCTTTGACATACTGGCAAACTTCGTAGCCGTTGCGCACCGGCATAAATACGTCCGCCAACACTAAATCGGGGCGTATCTCGGAAATTTTTCGCACCGCCGCTTCGCCGTTGCCTACGGCGACGACATCAATACCCTGATCCTTCAGGGCCAGCCCCACCATCCGCTGAATGTTGCTGTTGTCGTCCGCAACCAGAATCTTGGCCACCCACGTCCTCCGCGAAATATATTGCAGCCCCAAGCGTTGCTAGCCGGGATTTTGCTCGATTCTCAGGTATTGGAGCATCCTCCACCGTGGTCGTCAACGCATCAACGGTTTCCCTGTGTCCCAAATGAATACGCTCGTCACCTGCACCAATGGCCGGGTCTCAAGATTCTGCCGTGAGCAAAAAAAAAGGCGTGGCCTCGGCCACGCCCGCTCTACGTCTGGGTGCCTTGATGCCGTCGTCCTACCACGGCACTAGTTTGCGCACGCCTTTCTTCTTCTTGCTCGTCGATTCCTTGGTATTGTCGCCCTGATTTCCTGAATCGGTCTGCGAGGCATCGCTCTTGCCTGCATCGGTTTTGGCCGTATCCGTCGTGCTCGCTGTACCAGAAGCGGTCGTTCCGCTCGTGGCAGTCCCCGTTGCCACGGCGGCATCTCCACTGGCGGCAGCCGCGGGCGCGGCCGACGTCGATTCTCCGGGCGTCGCCGAACTCGATTCTGGCTGCGTCGTAGTTGTTGGGGCGCTTGCAGTTCCAGGTGTGCTATTGTCCGGCGCAGTACCGGCACCCGTCGTGCCAGATGGTACAGTGTCGTCAGCGGGCGCATTGGCATCAGTCGGCGCTGTGCCTTCCGCTTCTGTCTTGACGCCGCCAGGTGTTACCGTGGCCACGATGCCGGTGGTGTTGCCCGGAGTGCCCGCTGTTCCCCCTCCGCCTCCGCCACCCACCACAATGCTCGACGAGTTGCCTCCCTTAAGCACATCTGTTGCCGAGGAAGTGTCTGCTTCGGGCTCGAGATTCGGCTCTCCCACTCGAGCAGCAGTCCTCATTTCGCCGGTCGGCCCGGAATGCAGGACTTGCAGCGGCTTCTTTGCAAAGGTGGTATGTGGTCGCGGAGCATTCTGTTCCGCAACCATCCGCGCACGCGCTTTAGGATCGGGCTGCGGCACCGGCACTTTCATCGCCACCAGCCGGGCCTTGGCTTGCGGAGCTTCACTGGAAAGAGGGTAATTCTTCAGAATTCGCGCGTAATAATTTGCAGCTACCTCTTTCTTCTCCGCTTTATCGAAAATGTCCGCCAAAATCCAAAGTGCGTGATCCGATCGGCTATACAGTGGATAACGATTGGTGACCCCGATCAGCCGCGCCGCCGCCGCGCGCTTGTCGCCTTTCGTGTAGTAATAATAGGCGACTCGGTAATCGCCTTCAGCGATCACCTCTTGCACTTCGCGCAAATGCTGCATCGCTTTATCCGCCAGTGGATCCTTCGGATACTTCTGCAGGAAGGTCTGAAATTCGCTCTCCGCTTCTTTCGCCTCGGTGCGGTCCCGGTCCGGTTTCTCCATCTGCTTGAAGTGACCCATGGCCACTTGCAGCTGCGCATAAGCAGCCTCCGGAAGGAAAGGGAAGAACACGATGAAATCTTTGTAGCCCGAAATGGCTTGCGTCATATTGGCCGTGCCGCCCTCTTTATAATAAGAGTCGGCAATCAACAATTTCGCCTTAGCCAGATATTCGCTGTCAGGGTAAGTGTTGATCAGCGTCTGCAGATTTAGCCGTCCAACCTCATGCTTGCCATGCTTGATGTCGTCCGCGGCGCGGTCGTATAAAACTTTATCCGGCTGGACGTTGTTGTCCGCGCCAGTGGACTTATCAACCTTTTTTTTCCTATGCAGAATCTGGGCGCTGGATTGCGTTGCCCCCACGAGGAAAATCACCATCATCAGCAGAAACGCTAACCGATTGCTAGGTGCATACGGCGGATTACGTAGCAAACAACACCTCTCTAAATATTGACGTTCTTCGACTGTCTGCCGCGGCCGCCAGGGGGGAGAGCCGCTCGAAACCCCGAAACTCCCGGATTATAACCTGAACGAAAGGCCAGTCTGCACTCATCTTTGCCTTTTAGGACCGTAAATCCCGTTAATGAGAACCCCCTCCATGCTGAGGGGTTGCCCGCGTATCTTCTTTATTCTTAGTCTTTCTGTGGTGTGTTCCTGCGAAAAATGGAAGCGCTAATTCAAATACGCTCCAGGAGCCCACTTAGTCGAAAGGTCCCCACCGCTCGGTTTTTGGGGGCTGGGTCTTTTAACGTGGAACTACTCGCTCACCGCGCGCTCACACGAGTCCGAGCAGCTGAAAATCATTCAATCACCAAGTTTCGATTTTTAGTGCAGGTTTTTGGGGTTTAGGCTACTTATCCGCATTTAACCGCGGTACTTATTCTACAAGGCAATGGTCAGCTCAACTGCCGCGGAAGCTGGAATCCGTGAACCCGCTAACGGCGTTTGATCCACCACCGCGCCGTGCGGCCATTGCGGAGCCGTCACATAGTTGACCTTGCGCCGCAACCCAGCAATATCCAGCCGATGTTGCGCATCGCTTTCGTTCAGCCCCACCAGGTGCGGCATTACGTAGGCCTTATCGCGATCGCCTTGCGACACCAGCACATCTACGCGCGGCGTGGCCGCCCCAGTCCCCGGCTTCGGGTTTTGAATCACCACCAAATCCGCAGGGACATTCGGCAACGTGATATTCGAGACTTCCCCGATTTGCAGCCCTTCGCGCAGCATCTCTATCCGCGAAATTCTCAGCGTGGTGCCTTCCAGTCGGGGGATGCTGAGTTGCCGCTGCCCCAGACTGAGCACCACGTGCGCTTGCTGCGACACCTTCATCAACAATCCGGCCGTTGGCGTTTGCCGCACCACCACGTTGGTCGGTAAATCGCTGTACACTCTGTCCGCTACACGCAAAACTAACCCGCGGGACCTCAAAAGCTGGCTGGCCTCACTAACATTCTTCCCCACAAGATTCGGCATGGTCACTTCGCGCCCGTGAATGGCCACCCGCATAGCCGTTATTGCGCTGAGAAACGCCGCAGACGCCAGGATAAAAACCAGCAGCGTCATGCGGCTTACCCATTCCAGTCGTTCCCGCAGCGTCATAAAATAGACTCTCAACTCAAGAGAACTCAAAAGAAATAATTAGTCCGACCCTTTGTCATAGCGCGAGCTCGTTGATGCCACCAACGGTGGCGCCGGATACTCCGGCAATTTGTCTTTGCTGGTGTCCGCGCGTTTTACTTCCAGTTCCCCGAACAGCAGCGACGGACTGATGATCGTGGTCGGCGCCCCTCCGGACCGGTTGCTGACCAGTGGGTCGTCGCCTGCTGCAATCAAATCGCTGCGCATCGCGCGCACATCCAGTTCGCTGAACACCGCGCCCCGCACCAACTCTTCATGCCCATCCTTTGCATATACGCGGTAAAGCAGGCGGGGCGTATTCCCTGGCCCGAGCGTATCCACGCGATACGCGTACGGCAATCCTTGATCTGCCACAATCTGAAGCGCACGCTTCCGCAACGCCTCCGGACTTTGCGCTTCCGAGGACTCCAACACCAACACACCGACACCCGCGGCGGGAAAGACTCCTGGCGCAGCACGGCCATGCCCGTTCGAAGCGGTAAAATCGCGTATCGGTTGGCGCCCCACCAAATAATTGGTCAATGTTCCGTTATCAATCACGGTGACGCGCTGCGCTTTCACGCCTTCGCTGTCCACGTTATAACTTCCCACCGTGCTCTTGCCTTGGAATTCCTTCAGCGTCGGATCGTCAACCACGCTCAAAAAATTTGGCAGCACCCGGGTCTTGTAACTAGACGCAAACGACCCCGTCGTTCGGTTCGGCTTCCCCAGTTGCGGCTTTCGCCCCACGACGTTTTGTCCAATCAGTGAAGCTACAATGTCATCGGCGGCGTCCGGCGCAAATAAAACGGGGCCACGGTATTCCTCTTCCACGATTGGCGCATTCCTCAACGCCACCACCGTCTCCAATGTTTTTTTCGCATCGCTCATTAACGCATCGTGGGTCGGCAATTCTTCCGCACGCGCCACCATCCACGCCGGATTGCGCGTTACGCGCATCCCGTCGGCTGCCTGCGCCGCGCTGTTCAATTGCACGCTGTACGTCGCTCGCCCGTCACGCGTCACGGTCCCTTCCGAATTCACAAAATATTCGTTCACTCCCGTGAAGCGCGCCGACGCCGTGGAGGACTGTACATCCGGATACTGTTTGTACAGCTCCGTTACATCCTCTAGCGTCTTCTTCCATTCCTTCTGGTCGACCTTTAATGTCATTACCGCGTCCAGTGCGATCATTGCCGGCTCTTTGGCAAAATCATCGACGGCGTTGGGGTCCGCGCTGAACTGTTTCAGCGCTGCCTGTTTTTCCGCGAATGCTTCTCCCGCACTCTTATACGCCTCGTCCGTGGCTGTCCAGATCTGGTGGCGCAAAGCGATGGGGTCGTTATCCAGCGGTAAAATATTTGTTTCCCCCACACCCTGGCTGAAATAACTATCTTGTTTGTAATCTCCGATGCGCACCACCACCCGCAATATACGCACGTGCACCCGCTGGCTCTGTACCATCGCCCCAAAAGCTGCTTCCGCCGTGAAGTCATCCACATCGTTAACGCGGTATTCGATGTAGTAAGGTGCCTGCACCTGATCCATTTTCAAATGAGTGTAGGACCGCGATAATTCAGTGAGCAGCGCGTCAAGTAACGCGTCGCCCTTGGCCGCTGCGACTGCCGCCGCCATGGCCGTGGTATTTAGAGATCTGGTTTCGCTTACATCCTTGCCATTTTCCGTAGCCGGCGAATGACTCACTGCGTGCTCATTCCCAGGAACAGCCGCCCCAACCATTGGCCCCGCAAAAAACAAAATCCCGCTGAGTAAACCTAGGTAAGTTGGCTTCATGGTCTCGCCCCTGCACCAGAAACCGGCGCTACGCTTTGCGCTGCAACAGAGGGCTCCGCGTCTTCAAATCCCGGTGGCGGAAGAATAGGCGGCCGCTCATGTGCATGCGCCCGCTTCTGCACTTCCATCTCCGAAAAAATAATTGCCGGCGCCACCGCCGCTACCGGCACGCTCCCACTCTCCGCGCCGCAGATTCCATTGAATACATGCTCCTGATCTCCGGTAGCCACAATGCGCGTCAGCGCCGCCAACGGCGTACCCACAATATCCACTCCGCGCACCAGCTCGTCCGGCCGCCCATCGACATAAACTTTGTAGACAATCACAGGAAGCACCTGGAACGCTTGCGGCAAAGAACGCGTCGTCAGTGTAAACCCGCCTTGTATGTCGTCAAAGTACAGCCCGTACGGTTTCCCCTGTTTCTTCACTTCATCGATCAACTTCTGGCGCATCTCTTTTTCAGGAATTGTCTGGCTGGAAGTCACAATCAAATTTCCTTGTCGCCCAGTGGGCATCAGTCCCGGCTGGTTTCGTCCATGTCCATTCGAAACTCCGAAATTCTTTATGGGCATCCGCGACATCAAAAAATTCTTGAGCACACCGTCTTGAATTACATCCACACGCTGCGCCGGTGTCCCCTCATTATCAAAATCATAAGATCCGGCAAGCTTCACATCGCCAATCTGCTTCGTGGTCGGATCGTCCGAAACGCTTAGAAATGTCGGTAACACTTCCTGGCCCACCATCTTCGTAAATGTCTGTCCTTCTTCCTCGTCTCGCTGCCGGTGTCCCTCCAGCCGGTGCCCCAGCACTTCATGAAAAAACACCGCCGCCGCTCGTCCACTCAAGAGCGCCGGCCCGTCATACGGCTCCGCGACCGGTGCCGCGCGTAGCGCCTTCAAATCCTCCGCCATCTTCTCAATCTTTGCGGACAATTCGCTTTCCGCTGGCAATCCCTTGGCGGTCGGCGCCTGAAAAGTCTCCACGCGCAACAACTCCATGCCGTCGTCAGCCCGCGTTTGCGCCTCCATAATCAACCGCGTGGACGCGCTGGGAGTGACCACCGTGCTTCCTTCGCTGTTCACCATCCGCGCATTGGAGTTCTGCACCTGCAGCATCACGCTCCCGAAATAAACGTCCGGATACTTTCGGAATATCGCCGACAATCTTTTGATCTCGCCTTCCCACGTGGCCCGGTCCAGCGTAACCGGAACTTTCGCTTCGCCAATGTGCGTAGCCGAGGCCTCTTTCGAAAAATCAGGCGACTTATCTTCTTCTTCCGCGCGCACCGCCGTATTCGTTCGCACATTCATCAGCGAAGGAACGGCTCGCTTGTATTCGCGGTCCGTCAATTCCCAAAGCACCCGCCCAATGGCGTCTTGATCATCCGAAAGCGGCAAAGGTCCCGACGTAATGCCGCTTGACCGGCTCTGCCCGTGGGTATTGTCTAGCGCATGCGAGCCCACGCGCATCGTTACGTCCGCCTGCCGCCGTTTGGCCGCCGCATCTGTAAGCAAGCTTCCATAGGCCCCCACGAGCACCACATAATCCTGGTCATAAACCGTGTAGCTGAGGTAGTAAGGCGCCTGGTCGGTCTTGCCTAACTCGCTGTTGGCGCGCGCAAGCTCCGTCTGCATTACCTTTAAGACCGGATCGTTCGCGGCCTTCTTGGGGTCCACTGCGGCGGCAGAAGCGGTGGCAGAGACACCCTTTGCGTCGGCCGATGCCGCCACGCGCGCGCGGCCTGCCGCCGAATCTTCCATGGCCGCCCAACTGGCTGGTGCCACTGTGAGTTGCGCGCAAACTACCGCGCAAGCCGACATGCGCCATGCCAACCAAAGAATGTCCTTCGCCGGTACACTCCGGCGTCCATACCTTTCTGCTGGGCCAAAATTGATCATTTAGCTGTGAACTCCGATCGGTATGACGATTCGACTTGCCTGATACACGAAAACAACGGAGAAACTGAGTATGCCTCAGCGCAGGGCCGCGTGCAATTTAGGTGTTACCGAAGCGTTCTTCTTTAGCTAACCGCGCCCCATTCACGAATTCCTGTGCCGACACTTCCGCGCGTCCTTCCAGTTTGACGGTCAAAACACGCAAAACGGTTGCGTGCCCGCAAGCCACCCGCAGTTCGCCTTCCTCCACTAGTAAGGTTCCCGGAGACGCTGGCGCTTGTTCTCGCCTTGCGGGTTCCCCCCCCAGGTGGCAGGTCTTTCCTCGAAAAGTGGTATAGCCGCCTGGCCACGGTTCGAAACCTCGCATGCGATTGAAAATCTCGAGCGCCCGCCGCTCCCAGTCAATACGTCCGTCTTCTTTTTTCAGCAAAGGCGCATAGGTCGCCAACGCATCATTCTGTTTTTTCGGCGTAATCAGTCCATCCGGCAGCCCGCGCAACGTTTCCATCATCAACTTCGCTCCGGCTTCCGCCATCCGCGCCGCCAGCTCGGGTGCCGTCTCCGTCGGTAAAATATCAATTTCTTTCTGCAGCAACATATCCCCGGTATCCATCCCCGCATCGATGCGCATGGTGGTTAACCCAGTTTTGGTCTCGCCATTCGCGATCGCCCAATTTATCGGCGCCGCACCACGATATTTAGGCAACAGCGAAGCATGCAGATTGATCCAGCCGCACCTCGAGAGCGGCAAAAGCCCAGCGGGAATGATTTGTCCATAGGCGATAATCACAAAGCACTCGGGTTCGAAACTTTGCAGCAGCTCGCGGGCCTCCGGGGCACGAATCTTCACCGGCTGGCGCACCGGTATCCCCGCGGCCAGCGCAGCTTCTTTCACCGGAGAAAACGAAATCTCCTGTCCCCGCCCTCGTGGCCGGTCCGGCTGAGTAATTACTGCCACCACCGTATGACTCGGATCTGCCAATATGGCCTTCAGCGTAGGTACTGCGAAGGGAGGCGTTCCGCAGAAAATAATCCGCATGATTATCCTTCCGGCCAACGAAGTTATGAGACGTATTCAACGTGACTTGACGTTACGACAGCAATGAGAAATCCATGCAGGAATTCTGAGGAAGGCAGGCCAATCCTTAACTACAGTTTACCACTCGCCTTGTTTTCTGAGCTTCTTGATCTTGCGCCGGATCAGGTCCCGTTTCAGCATGCTCAGGTGTTGAATGAACAGGATGCCGTTCAGATGATCGATCTCGTGGCAGAAAGCACGCGCCAGTAAATCCTCTCCGCGAATCTCAAAAGCCTCACCCTTGGCGTTTTGCGCTTTCACCGTAACAAATTGCGGCCGCACAACATACCCGCGAAAGCCGGGAAGCGAAAGGCAACCCTCCTCCTCCCGCTTTTCGCCTTCCGCATGAATAATCTCCGGATTGATTAGTATAATTTTTCCTTCCGGATTTTTCCCGCCGGTCACATCCACCACCGTCAGCCGCAGATTCTTACCGATCTGCGGCGCCGCCAGCCCGACGCCTTGCGCCGCATACATCGAAGCGAACATGTCCTCGGTCAATTCTTCTAGCTCTGGCCCAAACTCCGTAATGATGGATGTAGGCTTTTCCAGAATGGGATCGCCGTATTTTATAATCGAATAAATCTTTCGCGCCGGTCCGGACGGAACCACCGGCGAAACAGTTTCGCTTGTCGCCGCCACCGCGTCAGAACTCGTCGATTTGTCGGGCATAATTATCGAAATTCCGCCGCATCTCCGCCAGCGAATCTCCTCCAAATTTTTGCAGAAAAGCATCCGCTAACACAAGCGCGACCATCGCTTCTCCTGCCACTCCCGCGGCCGGCACCACGCACCAGTCTGAACGCTCGTACGCCGCCTGCACGGGTTCCTTCGTCACCATATCCGCCGTTCCCAGCGCCCGCCTCAACGTGGAAATCGGCTTCAAATATCCGCGCACCACCACGTCTTGCCCGTTGGTAATTCCGCCTTCAACGCCACCGGCGCGATTGGACGATCGCATAAATCGCTTCGCATCTCGATCGTAAGAAATCTCGTCCTGTACTTCGCTGCCATACGATCCCGCACCCGCGACGCCCGCCCCGATCTCTACCGCCTTGACCGCCTGAATACTCATCACCGCCTGCCCCAGCCGGCCATCGAGTTTTTCATTCCACTGCGCATGGCTCCCAAGTCCGACCGGCACATTGTGCGCCACCACCTCAAAAATTCCTCCCACAGTATTCCCGGCTTTCAGCGCCGCATCCACTTCCGCTTTCATCTTCTCCTGCAAATCCGCGTCCACGCAACGCAACGGAGATTCAAGATCCGCGCTCACCGCCCGAATCTCCTCCCACGTTGCCCCGCGCTCCAGTGCAAAATGCCCCACGCGGATCGTGTGGCTCGCAATCTCCGTCCCAAGTTCGCGGAGCAGCAGTTTCGCAAACGCTCCAGCCGCGACCCGCGCCGCCGTTTCTCTCGCCGACGCCCGCTCCAAAATATAGCGCGCATCATGAAAATTAAATTTCTGCGACCCCGCCAGATCCGCATGCCCAGGCCGCGGCGCCACCAGCTTCCGTTCCTTCCCAGCAGATTGCGCCGACTGTTCCACCGGCAAACTATTTTCCCAGTTAGGCCAGTCCCGATTCTCAACCCGCAACGCCACCGGCGCACCAATCGTTTTTCCGTGGCGCACCCCGGCAAAAATATCCGCCCGATCCTTTTCAATTTTCTGCCGCCCCCCGCGTCCATACCCCAGCTGTCGCCGGTGCAGCTCGTGGTTAATAAACGCCACATCCACAGGTAGCGAAGCTGGCAGCCCGGAAATAAAAGCCAGCAGCGCCTGCCCGTGCGATTCACCCGCAGTGTAAAATTGCAGCATTCTCTGAGGCATCCTCGAGAATCAAAATGTCTGTGCAGATTAAAAAAGGAGTGTATCTGTCGAAGCGCCGCCGCGTCCAGTTTCGTGCTGTTTTACTTTTTGCGATGCGTCAATCAGAGTGGCTTTCGCGTCATGCCCGCCCACATTTTCTTACCGTCGCTTCGGCGCCTGCCCGGAAAATAGACAGCGGAGGCAAATTTGCCGTTGCGGCGATTAATCGGACCTTCTGTGTTGCTTGAAACGCTGCTCACCGCCTGGCCCAGCTGGTGGGCTCTTTCATGTAACCGCCCCCCCAAGGATCAGCCCGATGTAACCGTCAACAAACAGCCCGTCAATTTCGCGCGTCGCACCTTTGACCGCGCCAATCCGCCTTCCGAGGTGCCGCCTCTAACGCAGGGGGAAAACGCGGCGTGCGACTCTGAGTTTCTATCTAACGCGACGGTCTCCGGAGAGACTCGCCAGACGGATGCCACCCACGCCACGGTCACCGTTACGCACATCAAGATGAACCTGCAGCTCAAGATCACCATCTGGGTACCGGAAGACGTAACCCAGCACGTCGCCGATCATGAGCAAGGCCATCGTCAAATCTCCGAGTATTACTACCAGGCCGCCGACAAACTCGCAGAGCGAATCGCCGCCCCCTACATTGGCAAACAAGTTGAAATCACCAGCGCCGATCTGCAGGTCGCGTCCAATAAGCTTCTTCAGCAGACCGCTGCCGCGATCGCTGCTGATTACAACCGGGAATTAAATCCCGGACCGACGCAACTCCTTTATGACAGCATCACTGACCACAGCCGAAACGAGGTGGTGGTCAAAGATGCAGTCGCTCATGCCATCAAAAACGTCTCAATCGAATCACCTCAGCCAAAAAGTCCCGATTAGGTACCTCCCGGTTCCGGCGATTACGATGTCGTCACTTCACTATTGCCACTCGGTAAGGCCCGGGGAATAATTTGGAGGATTTTTCATCTGAAAGCGACTCATGAATTGTTGGATTTGTTCTTCGGTCAAAGGAGCCAAGCACGCCGCATCTGAGAAGATGTTTGGCCTTGGTGGAACTTTCCATTATTGGGAGTGCGCCGACCAACGCCTTGCCCTCATGGATAAAAGCGGACTGGATGTTCAGGTCCTGTCCCTGACCACGCCTGCGCTCCACGATCTAGGACCGCAAGCCGTCGATATGGCGCAGCGCATCAACGATGCTCTTGTGAACGCACTCGCAAGACAGCCAGCTAGTCCGCGATGAACAGCTGGACTTGCGTCGTAAAGGTCAAACCTTGAATTCGCAAAAGCGCGGCGACATGGCAACCTTCACGCTTATTGCTTCCTAGCGCCGACCGCTCCAACAGACCTCTACGGTAGTTCTGAAGACACTTCGCGTCTAATTCTGCTAAAAGCATTCCAACAAGAAGACCCGTGACCACCTCGCGCAGTTCATTTTTTGCTGCACGCGCTCTGCGAATGACTTTAGAAAAATACAAGATCAACCTGGAGGTACGTTCCTCTCCCAGACTTCGTCATTGTCCGAGAAGCTCCGCGCCAGATGGTAATGGTTGTGGAGATAGTCGCGGAACGGCGCCAAATGGTATTGCTTTTGACCATAGAAGGGGTCTGGAGCGTCCAGTCGCGGCGGCCAAAGGATGTAGCGCACGCGTTTGGCTTCCAATTGTTGGATAGCTAATTCAACGTACTGAGGACTGCTCAAAGCGCTGCTCTCTAGCAAGTCCAGAAATACCGGATTGTGCAATCTCAAAGGAAGATAAAAGCTGCTCCATGCGGCCTGGAAAAAAAAGTCTCCTGGCCTCGTTTGCTGCGCTAACCAATCCAACTTTTCAAAAGCCTGCGACCGGACCGCAACTCGCCCAGCAGGCAGTTCAACTAACACCTCATCATGAGCATGTCTTGACCAAGTTTGCGCTACACCAAAGCAAATGAGCACGAGCCATGCTACCCCGATCAGATAACGGCGGCCGCTTTGAGTTTCGGCCACAACCCAAACTAACAAGATAATACCGGGCATCGATACCACGAACACTCGCAACCAATTCACATTGAATGCCGCTTCCGCTAAAAGACAGATCCCGACGAGACTTAACAACGTCAGCGCTCTCCCATTAGTGGCAGGGCTGCGCCAACATTTATACGGTGTCACTGCATAGACGATGGGCAATGCGAGGTACATCCATAGATATTGCGCGAGAAACGGCAACTTTCCCCATGATAGAACTTCAGGCAGGCCCAAGCCCCCGGTTCTCGCCAGATGCTCGCGTACATAACTGATTTGGAAATACCAGAGCGTCCCGAATCCTGCCGTGGCAATGAAGTAAGAGCTGAGAACACCAAGCATCCCTAGAAACGAAAGCAATAGCAGGGCCTGACGCGTCAGAAGTTCTCGCCAGCATCCTTTCATCAGGTGCCAGTCCCACACAATGAACGTAGCGAAGCCCACCAGCGCGAACGGACCACGCGTTTGTGTAAAAAACGAAGCCACCCCCAGCAACGCTCCTGCAAGTACGACTCGCCAAAGTGTTGTGCCGGGCAAAATCGCCGCCACCGCTCCCATGACTGCCAAAACGCTGAACCAGTGGTGAGTTCCATTCAACATTTTGCCGTAGACCAGCACCAGAAACAGCCAGGTGGCCAGCAATGCCCAGTGCCTCTCCATAATCTGCCTTGCAATTCGGAAACACACCCAGCACAAATTCACCCCCAGAACGAGGACTGCTAGGTTCGTGACCCAGACCCGTTCCCCCAACAGGGCGAACAATGAGGAATAAAACAAATCAGTACCGGGAGGATGCATCGTAAAAAAATCCTGATAAATGCGCTCGCCATGCAGCATGCGCAAAGCGTACGTCCAGAAATAGACTTGATCTCCACCGAGAAGGAAAGGAACGCCCCCAAACGTAAACAGGTTAACGTGGAGATAAATTGCACTCCCCACCAGAACGATGGCGGTAAACCGATTGTTGTCGGTTGACATGCTCGAAATGTTTCCTTCACCTACGATCACGACGGTGGCGTCAGAAATCTGGTGAATCGGTTTAAGGGCGATAATAAGAAGATTAGAGCCCGGAACACTCTCTGGTGAAAATAACCTTGAGTCAAGTTAGGGCCTAATAAACGCTGTAACCGGAACCGCCTCAATACCTGCCCCGTGCACTTACTTGACGCCCATCATCCGCACAGTTACGCTTTCGACGTAGCCATTCGCATCAGTTGACTGCGTCCAGAAAAAGGCATCGTGGCAGGCACTCCCCTTCAAATCGAGCGTGAAACCACTCCAGAGCCTAAGCTTTCGGTCGTCGATGTCTTGGTCGACTCCCTGAAAGGCTGGGTCTTCAGTGTCCAGGATTATTCTTTACTTTCCGCCCGCTCGATAAAAAATCTCGCCACCAGCCCGCGTTATTTTCAAGACACTCTCGACCAAATGGACGACATCGGCGTAGGGTCCCTTCCCATAGTTCTGATCTCCGGCTTCTTCATCGGCGCAGTCATGGTGTTACAGACCGGCTCGCAATTCACCCGCTTTGGTCAAGCTGCGCTTACCGGCGACATCGTGGCCATCGCCCTGGTCCGCGAATTGGGTCCAACACTAACCGGCATTCTCGTTGCCGGCCGCTGTTCTTCGGGCATCGCTTCGGAGTTGGGCTCCATGCTCGTCACCGAGCAAGTTGACGCCATGCGCGCCATGGGCACTGACCCCAGCCGCAAATTGGTTACTCCGCGAGTGCTTGCCACCGTGTTGATGCTACCGTTGCTTACCGCGCTCAACGATTTCGTCGGCTTGCTAGGCGGTTGCGTGGCGTCGGTTTTTTCTTTGCGCTTAGGCGCGGTAGAGTTTTGGACCCGCGCCATCAAGGCCCTCGACTTCGCCGACTTGATGCAAGGTTTCACCAAGCCCATGGTTTACGGTTTCATCCTCGCGACCGTTGGCTGCTACAAAGGACTCAACGTCCGTGGGGGCACGCAAGGTGTTGGCCGGGCCACCACCCAAGCGGTAGTGGTGGCCTCAATCATGATTATCGCCGCCGATCTCTTTCTGACTAAATTGGCCCTTTACCTTGGCGACAAACTTTTCTAGGTCCTTCTCACCTGCGCTCCCACTCTCCTCTTTCTCGATGCCACAACGAACCTGACCAATTGCC
>Ga0210384_10004728_pt1 | contig 15090 bp, 12 predicted proteins | sample IncBWH2MmetaG_FD_160574 | JGI IMG/M metagenome (GOLD analysis project Ga0210384, IMG submission 160574) | Forest soil microbial communities from Barre Woods Harvard Forest LTER site, Petersham, Massachusetts, United States - Inc-BW-H-2-M | ecosystem: Environmental > Terrestrial > Soil >...
GCGGAGATCGAACAGATCGCCTCTTCCGATCCAGCCTGCCAACGACTCAGGCAGATCCCCGGCATAGGTCCCTTGGTTGCGACCGCGATCGTCGCCGCAATCGGCAATGGAGCGGCCTTTCATAAGGGCCGGGAGTTCTCCTCCTGGCTGGGACTTGTCCCAAGGCAGCACTCGACCGGCGGAAAGGCAAGGCTCTTCGGCATCAGCAAGCGCGGCAACAGCTATCTGAGGAAGCTCCTTGTGCACGGTGCTCGATCCGCCGTCCTTCGCGTCAAGCGAGAACGATCGCCGTTCGGTCCCTGGCTCAACGCCCTTGAGCGCCGGTCCCCGGTCAAGGTAGTGATCACAGCCGCAGCCAACAAGCTTGCCCGTATCGCGTGGGCCGTTCTCTCAAGCGGACAGGACTATCGAGCGGTCCCGGACGCAATAACTGCCTAAAGCGAGATTAACCACCACCGGCATCAAGTTCTCCAACCAAGGTCTGCACCGGATAACTAAGACGAACGAACAGTTCCCAACGGCGTGCTCGCAACCTGCTCCCGAAAATGGTCTTCCATGACCGTCCCGTTTATCAGGAAGAGCACGCAGCGCAACTCATCATGGCCAGGAGACGCCGCTCTCCACACAAAGGCCGAATACATTTGCGCAGATCTGTCGATACGCTCTTCGCTTTTCCCTTGCAGTCGTGCGGCGGACCATACATTGCCGGGACTCCGTTTCAACTGGCGGAGATCCACTTGTCCGAGTAGGCGACTATACGGCCAAATGGATAAGTTCCGGGTTGCCGACCATCCACTAACTAGATTCAACTGACTCAATGTGAGGGTAAATCGAACGTGAAAGGACGACCTATTTGGGACGTGCTCGCAACAGCGATTTCCTGCACGCTCATTGGCCCCGCGAGGAACGCGTTGCGGCCGCCCCTGATAGCTGCGGCAAAGGCACTCGCCATTCGAACCGGATCAAGAGCACGCGATACAGCTGTGTTTAGCAGTACGCCGTCGAATCCCCACTCCATCACCTGACACGCGTGAGACGGAACACCGATACCCGCGTCTACGATAAGTGTGAACTGTGGGGCGCGTTCACGCAGCTCCTGTAGAGCGCGCGGATTGCGTGGTCCTTGGCCGGTTCCGATGGGAGCGGCCCAGGGCATCAGTACCATACATCCAGCGTCAATGAGGCGTCTGCAAAGAATCCAGTCTTCCGTGCAGTACGGCAGAACGTAGAAGCCAAGTTTTACAAGTTCGACTGCAGCTTCAACCAAACCGAATGGGTCTGGCTGCAGGTTGAGTTCGTCTCCGATCACCTCGAGTTTTACGAAGTTGGTCTCAAACAACTCCCGCGCCATGCAGGCGGTTTTTACGGCCTCGCGAGCACTGAAACACCCGGCAGTATTTGGGAGAATTGCCCGCTGGCTCTCGCGAAGCAAGTTCCAAAATGATTGACCAGAATCCTTCGTGCCGGAGGTTTGTCGACGGAGAGACACTGTAAGCATCGCAGGGTCCGCGGCTGAGATCGCATCGGCCAACAGTGAGGGAGAATCATATCGGGCAGTCCCGAGAAGCAGACGGCTCGAAAAACTCTGTCCATACAAATTCAGCTGATCTTCCATCTGTGGTCCATTCATTTCAACCTCCCGCCGTCGGGTGAACGATATCAATCCTGTCTCCCGTGGAGATAACGCACTCTTCGTAGGTTCCTCGCGGAATAACCTCTTCATTGCGCGCTACCGCAAACGGACCCGCTGGCGAGAGAAACTGCAGTAACGCGTCGAGGGTTCGAAGTTCAGGCAAATTGCAGGTTTTGCCGTTAACGACGACAAACATGTCTGCATCTCACGTGAATTATTCAAAGATCCAAAGAAAGCCGCAGAGCAGCTCACATCCAGACAGCGCCCAGCGTCCGCTTGACCGCCCGGACAATAACGCCAATACTTCCTCGACGATAGTAGGCGTTAGCAAGAAGCCATGACGATAGAGCCCGTTAATACGCAGGAGCTTTTGCTCACGATCGAACTGAATTGCTGGCAGGTTGTTTGGCAGGGCGGGCCGAACCTGGGTGTTGAATTCGAGGATGCGCGCTTCTGCCAGAGCCGGGAGGATCGAATAAGCAGAGGTAAGCAGCTCGAGAACTCCGCGGACGGAGGCAGGCGAGCGATCTTCGGACTCAATGGTGGTGGCACCTACAACTAGTTTTCCGTCTGCGCGAGGAACTATGTAGACGGGGTAGCGCGGGTGTAAAAGCCGCAACATGTGATTGAGTTCGATCTCGGGTGCGTGCAGACGCACAATCTCGCCACGAACACCTCGAAGATTGCCCAAATCGCCCTTCGCACCCATTCCACGGCAATCACAACAATTCCCGAGTCGGGAAGATTGCCAACTTCAAGGGGAGCCTCCCAATGACACTCAACGCCCGCTTCTTCGAGAGCGAGACCAACCGCTTTCAAAAACTCACGATTGTCGATCTGTGCTTCACCGGGGACGTACAGCGCTTGGGAAAATCGTGTTCCGAGCTCGGGTTCTGCTTCAGCGATTTGCGAACTTTCCAGGCATTTGACGGACGCCTGCGCCTGGCGTGAGGCGAGCATGCTCTGAGCACGGGCGGCTTCTCCTGCGTCCGCTCCTTGCCAGAGCAAGAAAGTTCCGGTATCCCGATAGAAGACGGGGACAGGCAGTTCAGCTAACCATTGCGGCCATAATCTAAGACTGTGATTTCCCATCGATGCGATTTGTACGTCTGCGTCGATGGCTTCGGTCGTTGGAGCGATCATTCCCGCTGCCGCCCAAGCTGCTGAGTTTGTTCCTCGGCTGCCGGCCGAGTCATAGAGGACAACGCGCGCACCCGAGCGTGACGCACGCCAAGCCAAACACCGGCCAACCAGCCCACCGCCCACGATTGCGACGTCCGGTCGTCTCACTGATAGACCTCGCCACCGCGCTCCACAAACTCCCGCGACTTTTCCGCCATACCGGCCTCTGCGTCTTCTTGATATTTCGCGCGAATCTCCTCAGAAATCTTCATCGAGCAGAACTTCGGCCCACACATGGAGCAGAAATGCGCGGTTTTGGCGGCCTCCTGAGGCAAAGTTTCATCGTGAAACTCACCAGCACGGTCGGGGTCAAGGCTCAAGTTGAACTGATCCTCCCAACGGAACTCGAAGCGTGCCTTGGAGAGGGCATTGTCCCGAATTTGTGCTCCGGGCCATCCCTTGGCCAGGTCTGCTGCATGCGCGGCTATTTTGTAACTGATGATGCCTGTACGGACATCCTCTCTATTTGGAAGACCAAGGTGTTCTTTAGGAGTGACGTAGCACAGCATCGCGGTCCCGTACCAGCCGATCTGTGCCGCGCCAATCGCGCTGGTAAGGTGATCGTAACCGGGAGCGATGTCGGTTACGAGCGGCCCCAGCGTGTAGAAAGGTGCTTCGAAGCACTGCCGCAACTCTTCGTTCATGTTTTCGCGAATGCACTGCATCGGTACATGACCGGGGCCTTCGATCATTACCTGGACGTCGTGCTTCCATGCTTGCTGCGTCAACTCGCCAAGCGTTCGCAATTCTGCGAACTGTGCCTCGTCGTTGGCGTCGTAGATAGACCCGGGACGAAGGCCATCTCCCAAACTGAAGGACACGTCGTAGGCCTTCATGATTTCGCAAATTTCATCGAAATGCGTGTACAGAAAATTTTCCTGATGGTGTGCAAGGCACCACTTCGCCACGATGGAGCCGCCGCGCGACACGATTCCTGTCAGGCGCTTCGCCGTAAGCGGAATCCACGGCAAACGAACACCAGCGTGCAGCGTGAAGTAGTCAACACCCTGTTCAGCCTGTTCTATAAGCGTGTCGCGCATTAATTCCCAGGTCAGTTCTTCGGCGCGCCCGCCTACTTTCTCGAGCGCCTGATAAATTGGCACCGTCCCGACCGGTACGGGACAGTTTCGAATAATCCACTCGCGAAGTTCGTGAATGTCCTTGCCGGTAGAAAGATCCATGATCGTATCTGCGCCCCAGTAAGTGGCCCAGATCATTTTGTCGACTTCTTCTGCGGGCGAAGAGGTGACTGCGGAGTTGCCGATGTTGGCGTTGATCTTGACTCTGAAATTCCTGCCTATGATCATCGGTTCCAGTTCGCGATGGTTAACATTTGCGGGAATGATTGCGCGGCCGGCGGCCACTTCCTGGCGGACAAATTCGGGCGTGATTCGAGGGGGAAGCTGCGCGCCGAAAGGCTGACCGCGATGTTGCGAAAGAAGCGAGCGGTAAGCCGGGTCTTCTAACAACTGATCTAAGTGCATCGATTCACGCAGGGCAACAAATTCCATCTCGGGCGTTATGATCCCCGTACGGGCATAGTGCATTTGGCTTACGTTTCGATCACTGCGTGCGCAACGAGGGATCGACGGAGAAGGACAGCGCAAGTGGTACGTCATCAGATCTCGTTCACGCTGGCGCGCATACTCGGAAGTGGGACTTGAAAGACTCTCAGTATCATTGCGTTGTTGGATCCAGTCGGTGCGAAGGTCGGGCAGTCCGCGAGAAAGGTCGATCCGCACGTCAGCATCGGTGTATGGACCGGATGTGTCGTAAACCGGCAACAGAGGGTTCTCTTCGATGCGATCACGATGGCGCGTGGGGGACTGAGCGATTTCCCGGTAAGGAACACGCAAATCCTCCCGATTGCCTTGAAGGTAACGCTTGTGCGATGCCGGATAGGAGGAAGGTGTACGAATTGTCGAAAACGTTGGAGATTGTTTCAGCATTTGATCCTCTCTGCACAGCAGATACCACTCCCGACCGAACGATTCTCCCTCACCATGTCAAACTCGTGCGAAGAAGAAATACGTCTGCGTGGTGTTCCTTGTTAGCTACCCCAGCGGCCATAGGGTTCCAAATGTGCTGATAACTTGGAATCAGCCTGATCGCCGGAGTGATCGCGAAATCGTAGAAGACCTCGAGCCCATTCTCGTTTTTCACACTGGCTGCGGCTCCCGTCAACCCTTTAAAGTCATTTTTCAAAGGCTGACTAATTCCATTGTGATAGATTCCCAATCCAAAACTGTCATTGGGTCTGTGATCAAAGAGGCCATTTGCAAACAACGCTACGCTCGCATCACGCGTGATAGTGTTGGTTTCCTCTGGGGCATATCCGACACGTCCGAACACGCCAATTCCTCTGAGCGGCTGGCCGCTTCCGAGTTTCGCAGCGACCGCTTCAGGGCGATCTTTCACAAAGAGATACTGCGAAACGTTTCCAACCGTAACCCAACTCGTGCCCTTATAGTTGATGGGCAAAGCCTGAGATGAAGGTGTTCCCAACAGAACCCCGACAGCCTGCGGAACCTCCGACGGCGACAACCGCCCAAATGGTGACGTCAAATCGATCTTCGGCTTGTTGGTCCAGTTATATTGTGCCCAGGATTGGCCGGGCAGATTGCCGATCTTGTAGGAGAAGATTCCGATGCCGTAGATGTTGACCCGATCGAAGGCCTTCGTTGCAAAATTATTAGCCTCGGTATTGGGATCGTACACGCCGCCAACAACGGTTACCCGTTGTGAAAGCTTCAAGATGCCAATCGCTGCCAGTGAATTGGTGTTATAGAAATTTAGGGCCATCGGATTCTTGTTGAAGTTTAGGTTCGCGAAGTAGTACTTGTAGCTGTTGGCGAAAAGGGTTTGATCGGCGTGAGTGAGCACGTTAGCCTTGCCTAAGATAACGGAGAATTTGGGCGTCAGCGCCTGAAGTAGGAAATATTCCGAGGGAAGGACATCGTGAACGAAGAAGGGGCCCGGAAACGCCAGCCCGGTGTACTGAGGCACAGTAGAACCCACGGTAAAAGTATTTTGCGGCGAAGAGCTTCCATATCTGGATTCCAAGGTGATGTGGACTACGCCGCCCGGCCAGAGTCCGGCGCGCCCGGTATCCAGATTCATCGAAAGCTGGGTGTTTTGTATGGACGTGTTGCCGGTCTTGAGACCACCTGACGCTACGTCTTGATATGCACTCGTGGAGTAAAGATCAAAGAAAAATCCATGACGAGCTAGATCTGTTCGCAGCCCGCCCCAATCACCACTCAATTGAGTGCGATAGCGGAAATCTCCCGCGTCCGTTCCTGGCAACCCGAACACGGGTCCATTGTTGAGGAATGGCAGGAAGACGGGTGCCAGATTAGCCAGAGAAGCCTTTTTTGTTGGAACTGGGCCCCAAGAGTCAGCTGCATTCGCGCTTGAAGTCGTCGTTTTTTCGTTGACCGGATCATTGTCATGAGCTGGGTCGGCAACCTCGTTCTGAGCCGCTTCCGCATCTGGCGTCATTGACGCGCCGAGTTTATTTTGCGGTGACGGTACGACATCTGCCGATGGTTGGAAGAAATTACGTGACTGGCCGTCCATATTGAGGGCTTGACCAAACAGGGTGCTTTGAGCGCACGGCGCCAGAAGTGCGAGTGCGAAAAGTACAATTCTTCTGGCGCCGTTTCCGAACATTGTTTTGGACATCGTTTGTTCCTCTATTGAGTGGGAGCTAGTCCACGTCGGGTACCAACGGCCGGAGTTGATGCGCGATACGAATGGCGATCACGGTAGGCCCGTCGGCGTTGAGGGCTGTTCTGAAGGCTTCCTTGATTTCTTCTTTGGTATTGGCGGCCACTCCGATGCAACCAAAAGCCTTGGCCGTTGCGACGATATTGAGTCCGGGCAGATCAAGCGCGGGCACATTTGGAGTTTTTTCAAGTACCGCAAACTCTTTGAGAATCGCGTACTCGTCGTTGCACGGGACGATGTAGATGAGCTTTAGTTTCTGTTGAGCCGCGGTGTAGAGGCTCTGTACGGAGTACTGGAGAGCTCCATCACCGATGGCAGCGATGACCGGGCGCCCGGTTCCCAGCTTCTTCTGGGCAATTGCAATGCCGACCGCAGCTGGTTCGCCCCAACCGAGTCCGCCGCTCGCAAAGGTGTAGTACGAGCCGGGCTCGTTGATTGGCCAGCACTGGGCGAGATCCGCGAAATTAGAAGCTGTTTCGTTCACCAGAATGGCGTTTTCGGGCCGCAACTCGCTCAATGCGGCGAATGCTTCAAGGGCCGTCAAAGGACTATTCGGCGGTGATGGAAGTTTTCGTTCGATGTGTGGTGCCGCAGGAGCGGGCCGCGACTTCACTTCCGGAATTGCATCGTTCAATGCCTCCAGGGCCAGCTTTGCGTCTGCCAACAGGCTGTCTCCGACGATAGCGGCGGCCGCGTCGTAGGGGTCATTGGTGATCTGCAAGAGTTCAGCACCTTCGGGAAGGTACTCTCCTGCAACGTAGGGGTAATACCGGAAGACCTGCGCTCCTACCACGATGATGAGGTCATGCCCGCGAAGTTTTTTGCTCAGTGGCCCAATCGCAATCGGAGCCATGCCTCGAAACTGCGGATGAGTTTGGGGGAAGGACGCTTTCTCAGATAGCGGCGTCATATACACCGGAGCTCTCAGGCGCTCAGCAAACTTAATACCGGCATCCCAGGCGCCTGCGCGCTCGATCTCCGGTCCATAAAGCAACACTGGATTCTTACTCTTCCGAATCTTTTCGGCGAAATGAGCGAGCCGCTCAGGGTCTGGCGAGTACCGCGAGCTTACAGTTCGGATGACCGCCTCTCCCAGAGCCGGCTTGTCCCAGTCGTCGAGCGGAATCGATAGGTACACAGGTCCTGCAGGCGGTTGCAGAGCAACCGTATAGGCCCTCATGATTGCCCCGGGGACGTCTTGTGCCCTCACAGGTTGATAGGCCCACTTAACCCAGGGCCGCGGCAGGTTCGTTTCTTCGCGGTTCGTAAGAAGTGGATCGCAAAGGATCATTTCACGTGTCTGTTGACCCGCCGTAATGATGAGAGGCGTTTTATTCAGGAAGGCCGTCATGATGTTGCCCATGCCGTGCCCGGTTCCCGCTGAGGTATGCAGATTCAGCAGTGCCGGCTTTCCAGTGGCTTGAGCAAAGCCGTCTGCCATAGCCACGGCGGTCGCCTCCTGCAGACCGAGTACATATTCGAAGTCCGGCGGGAGGTTCTTAAGAAACGGCTGCTCTGTCGACCCGGGGTTTCCGAAAATCGTTGTCAATCCCAGCTTCCGTAGAAGGTTATAGGTAACATCCCAGACGGTCGGCTGAGTTTCGCGGCGCTCATCTTTGAGCGCCTCCAGAACTTCGGTTTGGCTATTTCTGCTCATTTCCAAATCTCCTTATGCGGTGTCCGGCTCTTCGGCGTTAGATCGTCACGAAGTGCTTCTGTAATCCTGAGCAAATGGTGACAAGTTCCCGGAATTTTGAGAATGTGAGCAACGGTTAGCTCACGGTGATCAGCTAACGTGCTGCGCCGCTCGTTTGCCACGCACCCCGCTCGATGCCGGCATCGATCAGCGCAGCATTCAGCTCCTGGTTGGCCATCGCGATCTCGAGACTACGTCCCAGGTTGCCACGAACCCAACGGAGTCAATGGATACTTGTATTCGCCCGGCGTCTTCGACATCTCGATCATTTCCTTGGCGCCGTATAGCGACCCATTGGCGTATCGACAACGAATCCATCGGGATCCGGATAGACGTGGTCATCAGTTGAGCCGGCCGTTTTAGTCGCGTAGTCGCGATCGAAGATGCCCAACTCAGGAAGCCAGAGAGCCGTGCGTGACAACGAAACCACGACGCGATAGCTTCCACGCTCCTTCGCACGCCGTAACAGTGCTGCCAGGACTCCGCAGGTTGCGAGCCAACCCGCTATGTAGCAGCAGGCCACCCAGATCGCCGGATGCGCTGATTTCTCGTCGGTACCCTCGATATTGTCGAGGCTCCACGCGAACGCGGCGCTGATGTCGAAGCCGACGCGATTCGACCATAGTCCATTTTTGACGGCCTAGGTCCACGAGCTCGGAAACGCCCGCTGGCGAGGTCACGAATGTGTCTCCGGGAGCGCCATCAGCCCGAGACGGTTCGCATCGTAAAGACACTAAAGGACACATTCACTACTGCAGCAGTCTGGGTACAAGACGGGTGACGGGTGACCCGCAAACGGGCGCTTCTAGTTGCTTGTATTTTCTAATTGCCTCCTGCCTATCAATGAGGTTGGTTTTTGACTGAGGGGGTGAGCTTGCGCAGGACGAACTCCTGGATGAGGCCGTTGGCCATGTCGGCTGCAATGTCAATAAAGGTGGTCGAAAACGTCAGCCCCGGGCCGCGATCCGACGCCGGATAATACGCGTTGGAGATGGCGCCAGAGGCCAGATAGCCCCCCAGGCCTGAATAGTTCGGCTGCCAGCGTCCGTTATCTCCCTTGCAGATAAGCGGCGTAGAGAGCGCGTGGAGCATGCGTGATTTCTTTGTGCCCGTACCCTGGTAAAAGTAGCGCGGATCCTGATGCAGGATGGTGGGCAGGATGGCGCCGCCGATCATGATGTCGGTCAAACCGTTAGCATAGTGGGCGCCGAAACGCTTACCATATGCCTTCCCACCTTGCCCGTAGTTGTGCTTGTTGTCCGCCTGATCGAGGCCAGCCAAGAAGGCGGAGCCGAGGAAAGTGGTGGGGTCCGTCGTGGTCTTGAGAGCGAGTCTGAACTTCAGCTTCGGTGTGAGTGGCACGACGTTGCGCTCATAGACCGTGTAGAAGTTGGGGATGAAACCCAGGACGCGCTGCTTCTCCTCAGCCTTTTCCTGCTCTCTGGCGAGTTCTTCAGTCGAGAGAACTGCGTTCACCGACGTTACCGCTGCTGCAATCCGAAGCCGGATGCCCCTCAGGTCCATATATTGACCTGGCTGGACGATGACTTCAGGCGAGTTCCAGTCGGCGAATCCGCTGGCGCTGACGGTGATACGGTACGGCATTGCCGGATTGAGATGGTCGAGTTGAAAGAAACCGTTATCGTTCGTCTCCACGCGTTGGGGATCGGAGAGCGACGGGCCTTCAAGAGCGACCGTAGCACCCGGAACGGTGCCGTCATTCACATCGGTCACTGTACCGATGATCGTTCCAGTCTGCAGTTCGGGTGCGGAGATCTGCGGGGTCACCGCTGCACTGGTGACAGAAACACCGAGAATTAGGAGAAACAGGCAATGCTTGACACTCATCTGCCATATCCAGTCTTTTTGACATCGTGTTGGTGCAGGTGCTCGACTTTTCACGCGCGGCTCGAGTCTTGTGGACGTCTTCAGCACATTTCTTCCTTTCGCGGTGCGCGCCACTACCTTCGCGAGTTAACGCTGTTTTGCGACTCATCATTGAGGCGTCAACAAAAGCGTCGAGCGGCCAAACACCCCTACCGGGGCGAATGATCCGTCTGGCGCCAAATATTGCACTTCTTGACCGCTGATCTGCCAAACATCAGGTTGATCGATGTCATGATTTGCAGCGATATGGCCACGAATGCGACGATCAATACTTGCCAGTCCAGCGTCATCATTTCTCGATACCTCACTACTCCGTGTTGCAAGGCAAGGGTCACTTGCGACAGATTGAAAGCAGGGGAGGACCACTACGACGAGGACTCACAGCATTTGAACTGCATGCTGTCAGAAAGCTGACGGTGTCAAATGGAAACCCCTTCGCATCGTCTTCGGCTTCTCGTGATAGTAGCCAACGGACGCAAGTGCGCCAATTACATAAAGCTAGTAGCTACGAAGTTAAGAGCACCTGACAGAGGCTATTTTTTTGCGAGTTAACGCTCCTTCAACTCCTCATTGGGACCGAGCTAAAGGAAACATCGAGTGACCAACAGGCCTTGGGTTCGATCGAACTTGGATTGCTTTCATCCCTTACCTCTTTCGCAGAAAATCGGTCATCCTTTCTTTGGGAAAAGGAACTGCATTTGGAATCTTGCGGACCAGTGTGTCGTGCCATCCGGGTACTCCGCGTTTCGAAACAATTGGGTATAGATGTTCACAGGCATTTTTTCAAAATGGACGATCTTTCCGACTCCACCACCGACGGGAACTACCCATCGTTGGGATCGTTGTCTCTCCCAATCTGCGGTGATCTCCGGTGAGGATGTGAGATACCACCCGTGACGAAAGTTGTAGTTTACGAATGGCTGCATGAACATCTGATTGACGTCCGCTCGCCCTAACGGTCCCGCCACAGAGAATAGGTTGTTTATCAGCGTCCCATATAACCAGTGCCCTTGGATTTTGAGAACAACAGCAGTGGGTCCTACGCTGACTTTCTTTGTCCCAAGTATGTCTTGTGAGGCTGTAGGAAAGGAAATGATTGGTCCTGCACCCCAAATGATTTGGTGGAAGGCCTTTGACGGTGACAGAAACAACGACAGGCTGACATCTCCTACCCCGCTCGTACCGCTTATACGAGGGGAGACGTCGGGCGCCTGGATTACCGGAATAACAGTTCGCGTAATTAGATTCCAATCATTCGACAACTTGAAGGGGACGACAGGCTTCACCTGCAGGACGTATTCGTCGTTCTTGCTGATCCCTGTGTGGGGGTTGAAATCATTCTCGAACGGCACTGAAATTACGCGCGCGATCGGATTCTGCGCTTGCTTGGCTTCGTTCGAAGTCTCCTGTGCCCGACTTGATTGGACACCGGCAATTAGAATGGTCAAGCTCATCAGGGTGATTTCGCATATTGTCCGTAGAGAGATTCGGCGCACCGATGCCTCTGCATCGATTGCAGTCATATGTTTTGAGTCGTTGCGAACCAATACCCTAAAGGCGTTCGCGGCTCGGTTCGAAAATATTGTTTGAAATTGTCCCATCGTTCCTCCTAGTCTCGATCGCAAGATTCGCACTTGCGCGAAACCAAGGGAACGTGAGCAACAGTTAGCTCACGGTGATCGGCGATAAGCCAAATGCGCGTCAAGGCTTCCGAATCCGGTCATTGACAACAGTTGTGGAATCTGGGTGTTCTCTATGCCTGTCGATAGATGGAATCGTCGGTGTATGATGCCGACGATGGCCTCGATTGGACATGAAAACCGAATCGAAACAGATCCTTGAGGCGCAGTTGCGAGCCACGCTGGACATAATTCCGGCGTATACCTGGTACGCTGCTGCGTCCGGCGCGCTCACATTCGTAAATGAACTAACTGCGAATTACCTTGGCCTTCCCAAAGACCACCCTCTCCGTTTCGGAATTGACATTGGCGGAGAGTGGGATGCCCATATTCCCTTGCTGCATCCCGATGATCGCGAGGAGTCACGCAGGATATGGTCGATCTGTCTACAGACGGGCTCCGCTAGAGAAAGCAGTATCCGAATCCGTAACGCTGAAGGAGGATACCGCTGGTTTCAAACTCGGGTCGAACCGCTCCGGGCCAGCGACGGGACTCTACTGTATTGGGTAGGAGTTAATCTCGATATTGAAGAGCGCAAGCAAGCAGAGTTCTACCTTGAAGAGGGGCAGCGGCTTGCGCACACGGGTAGCTGGGTTTTCAATCCGGCTGGATTCGACTACTGGTCGCGCGAGCTTTTTCACATCCACGGCCTTAATCCAGCCCAAGAAGCGCCAAGCCTTGAAGAATACCTGGCGCTCGTCCATCCAGAAGATCGCGACTTCATGGCATCGCTAGTCAAGCGAGTCGTCGAAGAAGCCTCGGGATTTGATGTCACCAAGCGCATCATCCGACCAAACGGTGAAGTCCGGTACATTCGCTGCGTGGGAATTCCCGCAGTTGAGAATGGCGCGCTGCAAAGAATTGTCGGCACTGCGATGGACGTTACGGAGCACGAGCTCCTGACTCAGGAGCTTCGACGCCGGGAAGCATACCTGACGGAAGCTCAACGGCTCAGCCAAACAGGCAGTTTTGTTTGGCGGCCTGAGAGCGGAGAGATTGTCTGGTCAGATCAAACTTATCGGATCTTCGAGTACGACCGTGCGATTAAGCCAACAAGAGACTTACTGCTGGAGCGCGTCCATCCCGAAGACCGGGCCGACTTCTTGAGGGTCATCGATCGAGCCTCTGCGGGAGCGACGGATGTCGACCATGCCTATCGCCTGTTCCTGCCAGACGGCAGAGTGAAGTATGTCCACACCCTGGCTCACGCATTACAAGATGCAGCTGGCGATCGCGAGTTTGTAGGGGCTGGGATCGACGTCACTGAACGTAAACGAGCAGAGGAGGAGCTTCTCAGAAGTGAAATTGAGCTCCGGCAGGTGCTTGACCTCACGCCTCAACTTGTCCTTGTATTCGGACCCAACCGGGAACGTCTTTATGCCAACCGCATGGCGCTCGATTACTTCGGCTTTAGTCTTGATGAGTGGCGGCAGAGAAGCCGTGGCAGTGTCGTTCATCCTGATGATTCGGAACGAGTCAGGGCTTCTCAGGATCGTGCTTTGTCGACTGGCTCTCCTTTTGAGTTGGAGCTGCGGGGGCGCAAAGCGGATGGAAGTTATCGCTGGTTTCTGGTTCGCTTCAACCCGGTGCGCGACGAAAAGGGTCAGGTCATGCGTTGGTATGCTGCGGCTACCGACATCGAAGATCGCAAGCGGGCCGAGGAAAAACTGCAACAGGAAAACGCCGCTTTGCGTGAAGAGATCGACCAAGCTTCGATGTTTGAAGAGATCGTTGGAACCTCTCCGGCTCTGAAAGTGGTACTCTCGCACATTTCCAAGGTTGCGCCGAGTGACTCCACGGTCCTTATCACAGGTGAAACTGGAACAGGTAAAGAGTTGGTTGCACGCGCGATCCACCGGAGATCAGCTCGTGCGTCGCGCGCCTTCGTCAGCGTGAACTGTGCAGCGATACCCCGCGAGCTGATCGCCTCGGAGTTGTTCGGCCATGAGAAAGGGGCGTTCACGGGAGCGACACAACGGCGCATTGGCCGTTTCGAACTTGCAGACGGGGGAACGATTTTCCTGGACGAGGTGGGAGAACTCTTGCCCGACACTCAAGCAGCGTTGCTGAGAGTGCTGCAGGAACGGGAGTTTGAGCGCCTCGGTGGAAATCAGCCCATCCACGTTGACGTTCGGGTCGTCACTGCCACAAATCGAAATCTCGAAGCGGCCGTATCCAATGGGTCCTTCCGCCAAGACCTCTTATACCGGCTGAACGTGTTTCCGATCGAGGTACCGCCCCTTCGCGAGCGGACGGACGACATCTTGATGTTGGTCGAGTATTTTGTGCAGCGATACGCTTCCCGCGCAGGCAAGAATATCCGTTCCATCGAGAAAAAGACTCTAGACCTGCTGCACTGCTACGAATGGCCAGGGAACATCCGCGAGTTACAGAACGTCATTGAGCGCTCCGTTATTCTATGTTCCAGTGAAGTCTTTTCCGTCGATGAGTCGTGGCTCTCCAAAGGACCTCGTGGGGCAGCATCTCGGGTTCAAACTCCGGCACCTCTCAAGGTTGAAGCTGAACCCCGAAGCGAGCGGGAGATCATCGAGGCGGCGCTGGCCGAGTCTAGAGGGCGGGTTTCCGGACCGTCAGGGGCGGCTGCCAGACTTGGAATTCCACCATCAACCCTCGACCATAGGATCAAAGTCCTGAAGATCGACAAAACCAGGTTCAAGTTCCGCTGAAGCCGCGGCAATCATCAGAGCCACCATATTCACCAGAATCACCCGATTCCCGACAATCCCTTTCATTTCGACAGCATTTAACGGTGCTGCTCGTGTCTTTTCATAACTTTACGCGTTGGTAGATGACTTGCAATTACTCAAGCAGTAGTGACGCAGAAAGATAGGAGCAACAATGACCTGCAGAATCGACCGCCGAGTTGTCGGACAGGACCGCGCGATGTTGCGCATCAGTGGACGAATTACTGAGGAGGATGTGGATACGCTGCGGGCCTTGCTGGAACAGGAAAAGGGCGCAGTCACCATCGATCTCAAAGACGTCCTCATCGTGGACCGGGAAGCCATAAAACTTCTGGCAGTGGGCGAGTCAAACGGAGTCGAACTTAGAAACAGTCCAGCCTATATCCGGGAATGGGTCACAAGAGAGGCGGCGGATAGGAATATGTCCGAGGAACGAACAAAAGGAATAGGGGACAGCGAAGATGTTTGATGCACTTGATGCAAATGACCGACAGAGCCCTGATTCAGAGGGAGTGAAAGCGGTATTCAGACCTCCGGTTCATCTTCTCGCGATCTTGGCATGTGGGATCGCATTTCCAA
>Ga0210384_10004729_pt1 | contig 15089 bp, 9 predicted proteins | sample IncBWH2MmetaG_FD_160574 | JGI IMG/M metagenome (GOLD analysis project Ga0210384, IMG submission 160574) | Forest soil microbial communities from Barre Woods Harvard Forest LTER site, Petersham, Massachusetts, United States - Inc-BW-H-2-M | ecosystem: Environmental > Terrestrial > Soil >...
GTGCGTGGAACCGTTGAGCGTGCCGCCGCTGGAATTGATGAGCTTGATGTGCTGCATCTTAGGGGCATGCGCCGAACCCTGAAACATCATATGCTCGAAGAGGTGAGCAAAACCGCTGCGGCCCTGTGGCTCCAGGCGAAAACCAATTTTGTAGTAAACGCCTACAGTGACCACAGGTGCGGTCGTGTCTGGGGCAACCACCACCTTCAGTCCATTGGAAAGCGTCGTTGTTTCGATGGGTATATTCACTGCAGGGGCTCCCTGAATCGCGCGACAAGCACGTTATTTTTGTGTGATGGCTAGGATAACCGAGGGAGCGTTTGACAGCAATCGCAGCGGCAAAAGTCGAGCACATCGCGGGACTGGCGCTGTTCGGCCTGATCGCCTTCTTCTGGGTTTTCCGCGGATTGCGGGTGGCGCAGGGGGCGCTGCATCTTCCTTGGATTAAAGACTTTGTTCCCGCGAAAGATCGCGACTGTCCGCGTATCTCTGTGATTTTTGCCGCGCGCGATGAAGCAGAAAAGTCGCCGGCGGCACTCGCGACCCTTGCGGCCATCGATTACCCATATCTTGAAATCATCGCAGTGAATGACCGATCGCAAGATCGCACAGGAAGGATCTTGGACGAATTTGCGCAAAGGCACGAGCGCTTTCGCGTGGCCCATGTCGATAGCTTGCCAGCAGGTTGGCTCGGGAAAACACACGCTTTGCAAACGGGCTACGAACGCTCGACGGGAGATTGGCTGCTATTCACCGACGCTGACGTGCGCTTCGCCCCGGATGTGATACGTCGCTCGGTGAGCGTTGTGAATGAACGCGCTCTTGATCACCTTACCCTTTTCGGCGACGTCGAGATGGAGGGCTTTTGGGAAAAGGTGCTTATCACATTCTTTGGGCTGACCTTCCACGTCGCAACCGATCCTCACCGGGTCGGCAGTCCCGATTCCTGGACCTATGTAGGCGTGGGCGCGTTCCAACTACTAAAAAGGTCAGCCTATGAAGCGGCAGGCACGCATCGGCGGTTGGCGATGGAAGTTGTCGATGACATGAAGCTCGGAAAAATCGTAAAGGAAGCAGGATTCCGGAGCTCTGTCGGGCTTGCGCAGGAAGCAGTGATTGTGCGCTGGCATGCGGGCCTGGGGAATTTGGTGCGCGGCGTGACCAAGAATTTCTTCGCGGCGTTGGGTTACAACCTAGGGTTGGCCCTGCTCGCGGCAATCGGGATGTTGCTGCTGAACGTGGCACCGTTTGTTGCGATCTTCGTTAGTCACGGATGGATTCGCGTTCTCGCAGGTACCGCGGTGCTGATCGCTGTGGGCTTTCACATCGGCGTGGACGTCGTCATGCGTGTCTCGCCGCTGTATGCGCTGACGCATCCAGTCGGGGCTCTGCTGTTTTGCTACATGCTGCTGCGCTCGACGATGGTGACCTTGTGGCATGGCGGCGTAACGTGGCGCGGCACGTTTTATCCGCTAAAGGAGCTCAAACGCGGGGTAGTGTAAGGCTCCGAACCGTCATCCTGACGTCACGAAGCGGCGGACGCCTTCTCCGTGGAATACATGCCCGAGAGGTCGCGTTGTTTCAGGCTGCGGATGCGGTCGCGGAGCTGAGCGGCTTTCTCGAACTCGAATTTCTTAGCCGCTTCGCGCATTTGTCCTTCGAGCTGCTTTAGCAATTCGGCGAGTTGCTGTTCGCTCTTGATATTCGCGGTAGCAGTATCTAGTGCGACCTCATCAATGGGTATGGTCACATAGTCGGCTTCGACGATACGCGCAAGCTCCATGTCCACCGACTTGACGATAGATTCGGGCGTGATGTTGTTTTCTTTGTTGTAGGCCAACTGCTTGTCGCGACGCCGGTTGGTCTCGCTGATGGCTTGATTCATGGAACCAGTGCGCGTATCCGCGTAGAGAATGGCGCGACCGGATATGTGGCGCGCACAGCGGCCCATGGTTTGGATGAGCGACGTGGCGCTGCGCAGATAGCCTTCCTTGTCGGCGTCCAAGATTGCGACCAATGACACTTCCGGAAGATCCAGGCCTTCGCGAAGAAGATTGATGCCGATCAGGACGTCGAATTCACCGCGGCGAAGGTCGCGAAGAATTTTAATGCGGTCGAGCGTTTCGACCTCGGAATGGAGATAACGGCAGCGCACGCCGATTTCCGTGAAATATTCGGAGAGGTCTTCCGCCATGCGCTTGGTTAAAGTGGTAACAAGCACGCGCTCGTTGCGCTCAGCACGGACGCGAATTTCCTCCAGCAGGTCGTCAACCTGGCCCTTCACCGGGCGGATCTCCACTTCGGGATCGACGAGGCCGGTAGGACGAATCACCTGCTCGACAAAGCCGCCGCCCGATTTCGTCAGCTCGTAGGGACCAGGAGTCGCCGAAACATAGAGCGCCTGATTCACGCGATGCTCGAATTCTTCGAATGTGAGCGGGCGATTGTCGAGTGCGGACGGCATGCGAAAGCCGTAATTTACCAAGGTCTCTTTGCGAGAACGATCGCCAGCGTGCATGCCACGGACTTGCGGAATGGTTTGATGGGATTCGTCGACAAAGAGCAAATAATCCTGCGGCACGTAATCCAGCAATGTGGGAGGAGCTTCGCCTGGCAGCCGGCCGCTGAGATGGCGTGAATAGTTTTCGACACCATGGCAATAGCCAATGGTGCGCATCATCTCGATGTCAAAAAGCGTGCGCTGGGTCAGGCGTTGCGCCTCCACAAATTTTCCGGCGCGCTCAAGTTCTTTCTTCCACCATTCGAGCTCTTCATAGATAGTGACAATGGCGCGCTCGCGCTGCTCAGTTGGCATGACGTAATGCGTCTTGGGATAGATGGGCACCCGGGTCAGATCTTCCTGCCCGATGCGCACTTCCCCGGTAAGGGGGTCGATCTGGCGCAGCGCGTCAATCTGCTCGCCCCACATCTCGATGCGATACCCGTTGTCTTCGTAGGTCGGATAAATCTCGATCATGTCGCCGCGAACGCGAAAAGTTCCGCGACGCAAGTCTTCGGAGCGATCGTACTGAATATCGACGAAACGGCGCAGCAGCGCTTCTCGCGAGGTATGCTGCCCTTTTTCGAGCATCACCAGCATGCCGTAATAAGCTTCCGGCGAACCGAGGCCGTAGATGCAAGAGACAGACGCCACGATCACCACGTCGCGGCGTTCAAAAAGCGAGCGAGTGGCGCTCATGCGCAGCTTGTCGAGCTCGTCGTTGATGGTTGATTCTTTCTCGATATACACGTCGGCGGACGGGACGTAGGCTTCGGGCTGATAAAAATCGTAGTAGCTGACGAAATATTCGACCGCGTTGTCCGGGAAAAAACTCTTGAATTCATGGTAGAGCTGGGCGGCCAGAGTTTTGTTATGCGCCAGTACTAGTGCCGGGCGGTTTACGGCTTCGATCACCTTGGCCATAGTGAACGTCTTACCCGAACCCGTGACGCCGAGGAGGACCTGGTGCTTCTCGCCAGCCTCCACGCCGCGGACGAGTTGCTCGATGGCCGCGGGCTGGTCACCGCGAGGTTGGTAACTGCTGCGCAATCGAAATTGCACGGGAGAGTCTCCTGGCGGCCCACCGGGGCGAGCCGAAACTTCCATTATACTCCTGGCCGCAAGCGGCAGGACGATTGACTATGATCACAGGAAAAACCGGTGTCCTAGAAACCCAAGGCGCGCACGCGGATCACGGAGAGCTCTGTGGATTGAGCGGCGTCTGCACTACAAGGACAACCTCGGAGTGACTCTTAGCGTTGACGCCGTAGCGAACACGATTCGAGCCGTCTGCTTTTGCCACCGTGACATCCATTTGCTGGGTGGACTCTTCGGTGGCCCGAATGACAAGACCGGACTTCAACGAAACGTAGGTAATGATGCGGTTGGAACCGCGAGCCGTCCCGGCAGTACGCAATTCGTGGAGCTTAAAGTCCTCAGGTGTGGCATTTTTTGTATTGGAATCCTGGTGGAGAGTGGCGTTGGTGAGAATCACAGCGCAGGTTTCCGGCTCGGCATCGGACGGGGCGACGCTGCCCTGCACGGTTAGCTGCACAGCGCGGCAAGGTTCATCCCGGACGTAGGTAGACTCGCGAATCCAGCGAAGGCCGGCTATCGGAGCGGGAGACCTCTCCGCTTCTACCGAATTCCATTTTTGGGCGATGCGGACGCTTGGCGTGCGAAATTCGGCAGCCAGCAGAAAGCGCGCGGCCCACTCTCGCCAGGCTTGCTGCTGCTCGGGAAATAGCCCCTCGAGGCCGGTCACCTGATCGAGCCGCCCATTCGGAAGAATCGTAAACTCAACGAGTTTGTCCTTAGGGTCTTGCCTTTGTAACTTAGGGTCGGGCGCCTCAACCTGCGGAACCTTTAAATGTGAATCGGAGTTGAGGACTTCGAACCTTGTCCGCGCGTGAAGGATGGCTCGATCTCCCTGGGCCTGAACACTGACAACTTCGAGGCGGAGTAGGGCGCCTACGTCAATTTTCGTGGAATCATCGGGTGTGGCAACGATCACCGTGCTCTGTGTCTTGATGTTCTTTTCGCTGCGATAGCTGACCTGGTAGGCCAAGGTTTGGCCAGCTTGCAGTCGCGGAAATAGGTTGACGCGCGCCGCCTGCTCTTTCGGCGCGCAAACAGAAGCTATGAGCAACGCGATTGAGCCGCAAACAAATACCGGATACTTCGCCCGACTGAATAGATCGCGAAACTGAATCATCGGATGACCAATGACGGCAAAGGTCACTTGGTTTTTACACCCCGACCGCTGTCGTCGCCTCGAGCTTTCAAGCGGCGGTCAAAGAAATCACTGGTAGCGCGATATCCGGCGAGCCAGTTGCGGTGCAGTAGGAAATCGTGCACGTCGTCCGGGAAGACAAGTTGCTCGATAGCGACGCCGCGGGCACGCAAGCGGGCCACCAAATCTACCGTTTGCGCAAAGTAAACGTTGCGATCATCGTCTCCATGGATGAAGAGCACCGGAGACTTCCATGTTTCTACGGAAGTGACCGGCGAAGATTCGTGAGCCAACTTGGTCAAATCCGGCGAAATGTTCTTGCCGTCCCAATTGTCCGTCGGCCAATCGTGGACGCCGTGGAAATCCACGCCGGCGGCGAAAATATCGGAATTACGCGCAAGACCAAGGGCGGTGAGGTAGCCACCATAGCTTCCGCCCCACAACCCGATCCGTGAAGGATCGACATCGGCGCGCCCCTGAAGATATTTTCCGGCTGCAACGATATCTCTGTATTCGCTGGCGCCGCGGCCAGCCCGACCGGGGGCTTCGCGGAACGAGCGGCCGTAGCCGATGCCGCTGCGGTAGTTGACCGAGAGCACGATGTAGCCGCGGCTCGCCAGATACTCGTTCATCGCGTAAGAATTTGCGTAGTAATACATGTAGTGCCAGCCGAGCAGCATTTGCCGGATGGGCCCTCCATGCATGAAGACGATCGCCGGCTGCTTTTCCTTAGATTCGGCCCGCGACGGAAGAAACAGTTGGCCGTGGATTTCCAGGCCATCGGCAGCCTTAAAAGTGACTTGCTGAGGGGATACGAGGATGGCCGTTAGAGGATTGTTCGACCAAGAGTCCGGCCCCAGGATTTTCGCGTTCCCCGGTTCACTTATCTTGCCCCAGAATGTCTGCGGTCGGAGCAGCCCGGTGGACCCCAAATAGGCTAACGTGCTCCCATCGCTTAAAACGACGGGACTCCACTCAATGCCTGGGTTCGTAACCCCTTTAGTAATCGTGACAGCGACAGGTTGTGGCTGATCTTTGTCCAGGCCGACACGCCATATGTGCCGGCGGTCGATGTCACCGCAATTGGAGTTGAACAGCACAGTCTTCTTGTCGGGCGTGAGGGACCATTGCTCCGCCTCGCAATTACCCGGGGTTAGTAAGTGCGGGGTCCCACCTTGCGCGGAAAGCGAATACAAATGTTGCCAGCCGTCTTCTTCCGAGGCGATGAGCAAGCGACTGTCCGCGGCCCAGCGAATCACTCCCCCGCCGGTATCTTTAGCCATGAACGGATAGGAGCCATCGGGTGACGCGCTGCTGTGCCAAATCTCGCGCGTATTTCCTTCCGGCAAGTCCGCGACCCAAATCGCCCACGGGTGGGGCTTGTCCGGCTGCAGGAAATAGCCCGCCGGCGTGTCGCGGGGTTCGGCGGGCCGGCGCACAAACGCAATGCGCCTACCATCCAGAGACCACACGGGATCACTATCGGTATCCACGCTAGGAGCGACGAAATGCACCGATTTCGCAACTGCATCGTAGACAGCGATAAAGCTGTGATCAGTTCGCGTGGAGACGAAGACCAGTTGCGACCCGTCCGGCGACCATTCTTCGGAATGATTTTGGCCGCGAACGATCAATTGCTTCGGTTTCTCGGCTCCGTCTAAAGGAGCTATCCAAATTTGTCCGTCGCGAACATAAGCGATTACGCCCTTCGCCGAAATTCTTGGAGAATCGCCGGCGTCCACTCTCTTGGGCTCGCCGCCGCCCCATGCGATGCTCCAGACCGTTTGCTCGGTTCCAGCGGGATTGCTGGTGGGATTGGGAAATTGCCCGGAAGCATTTTTGCCCTCGCCACGAACGTAGACGATAGCGTTGCCGTCCGCCGAGAAGTCTACTTCGGAGATGGGCTGGCCGTCGTCTTCCAGGTACGCGGTCAGCCTGCGTGCGGTGAAGGTCGGCCCTTCCGCCACCCAGATGTTGCGTTTGCCCTCCTGGTTTAACGTCCAAGCGAGTCGATTAGCAGTCTTGGCTGCGATTAGATTTTCGGGAAACGGCGCGCTCATGAGCTCTTCCAGCGCGACGCTCTTCTGCGCCCAAGCGCATGTCGTTAAACACCCCACCGCAAGCACAAGCACGAAACATTTTTTCATCTCTTCTCGACCCCTTGTACCGAACGAATTTACATAACCCGGCTAATCTGCCGGACGGCGCGCTACAAGCCGTTCAATCGAAACCTTCGGCACATCCAGCGGTCCCGAAATCTTCAAGACATAGCCTTGTTCCGGAAGGCTATTCCCGGCTTGCTCGTCGATCAACATTTGCAAGGTAAGATCGGAAACCTGCGCAAAGCTCATCGTACCTTTGAGCAAAGTCATTTCCGGACCTTCCAGGCGTAACGAGGGAAAAATGATCCCCCGATCACGCACCAGGAAAGTGCCCTCCCCTGAAGTCCATCGCGACGCCCCCTCGTGCGGCACGCCCTCAGCCATGCTTGCGTTCACATCCCAGCCGCGGAATTCGACGTCGCGCAATTTCAGATCGCCCTTGCCGGCCAGGTGCTGCAGCAGTTCCTCTCTGCCCACTCCTTGCGTAGTGAGATGCACTATTCCTGATGCGAGTCCCGTGAAGCGTTCCAGCAAATTGTTGGGAGTTGGAACCTGCCGCAGATCAATGCGTTCGAGCTCTGCGGTTACATCGTAAGTTGGGCGCGGAAAGAATATAGCCCGCAGCTTGGCGCGCAAAGTTCCACCGGCGCAGCGAGCCTCCGCTTGACGCAACTCCAAGTGTAGATCGCGCAAAGCGCCGCTAGCGCGCACCTGGTTCAGCTTGATCCCCTCCAACGTAAACTCGTCGACACTCACATCGCCTTCGGCGTTCACGCGCCGCAGCAGCTCACTCGCCGCATTGTTCTCGGCGCTTCCGAGTAAAGAAGGAAGCAGGCGTTGCAACCAGCCGGGCCTGCCGCGCGGCCCCATCCAACGATCGAGATTGGCAGCGTCCACATGATCGGCGTGAAGCTGAAAATTCCATTTTGTACTGGCGCCGGAGTCTGCAACTCCGGCTTCGGCCACCTGCCCGGACCATGTCGCCCCGAATGCCTCGACACCCGTCACGTTGGCGATGCGTAAGCCGTCCTTCCACTCCAGCCGCGCCTTATTCAATTGCAATGGCTGATTCAGCCCGGCGACCTGCAGTCTGCCTTTATTGACATCCAGGTGACCGGTCCAACTCTTGGTCGCCGTCGCGTTGTCCCACTGATAGTTCAGCGCAGCCGAGACCGGGCCGGCTAACTCCCATCCGTGACTTATTGGCCGCCCCAGGGCAGACATTACTTTAAGTACTGCCTCCGCGTTTTCTGTTCGGCCGTCCATACTCAGACTTCCCGTGCGTCCGCTGAAATCATGCGTAAAGCTAACACTCACTTCGCTCATGCTCTCCCCGGCGCTTCGCCGCTTCGTCGCCACCGCCAAAAGCGGTGTCGAGTCAGCGCGCTCTGGCGCTGCGTAGGAGATGCGAACTGGCGCAGTAATCAAACTCGTCCGCTGGCGACCCCCTTGCAACGCGCCGACTCGCACAGCCGCATCCAGACCCGGGACGCGCACTTCCCCGCCGGTGCTGGAGAAAGCTGCTTCACCAATCTCCAGCGGCCAGCCACGCAGCACGGCAGCTCCGGTAAAATATTGCTCGGCCACAATCGCATTGTTCACATTGGGATCAAACGCGCGATACCAAGACAGCAGGTCGGCCGCCTGGATCCCCGCCGAATCCAAGCGAACTTCCCAAGCCGGTGCCGCATTTGCAGCGAAACGAGCACTACCCCGCAAATTCGATTTGGGCGTCTCGACGATCAGCCGCTCCGCAGATATACTGCGCATGCCCGCGTTCCAGCGGCCTTCAAGGTTCACATTGGCAGCCGGATTATCCACGCGCTCACTCAGATCCCAGCGGTGAATCTGCGCAGCGCGCGCCTGCACGGAAAAAGTCCATTCGCCAGGCTGAGTGTGGGCTGCTCCTCCGGCGCTTTTTGCCAATCCATCCAATGAGAAGGTGCCGCGGACCCCATAGTCCTGCCCGCGTAACAAGCGGAGCACATCGGCCAGGGAAGCCTTACCCCAAGTCACCTGGACCTCGGCGGGCTGCAGGCGCGCTGAGGTTCCCGCAACATCGCCCCGAACGGTCAACATCCCCGCGGACTGCAACGTCACGCCGCTGCGCCACGGCTGAGCCTCGACTTGCAATTGCCAGCGGCCCGGGGACACTTGCTCCACGCTGCCGGAGACTCTCAAGAACGCGAGGGGCAACTTTTCATCTCCGGTTTTAAAATTGATTCGACCGTCGTCGATGTCGATCTTCTGCAAGCGGTTCGATGGTGTCTGTTGCGCACGCGGGCCATAGAATCGTGACCCGGCTCCCAGCGTAGATTTCGCTGGCGGCAACCAGCGTTCAAGATTCCAGGCCCCTTCATCGTTGCGCACCAAAACCAGGCTGGGCCGGCTCAGCGACAGCGTGCCAAACTCAAAATGGCCCCGCAACAGGCCACCCCATCTCAAACCAGCGGTCAGCCGCTCCGCCCGCAAGAAATATTCGCTGCCGAATGCAGGGTCCTCGCCGATGCTGACCTGCTCGGCTTCCAGCACGGGTCTGGGCAGCAGGAGGATGTTGAAATGGCGAACCTCTACGGTTCTTCCAAAGGCGCGCTCGAGGTGCGCGACCAAATACGTGTGGATGCTGTGCGCACGCGCGAGAAATGAGGCCCCAATCTGCGCCGAGACCAAGAACGCCAACAGTAAGAGCGCCGGTCTCCACGATTTGCGTACGTGCGGCATGATGCTCGAGAGTTTCGCAGACTGCTGGGAAAATGGGAAGCAACTCGACCGCGGACAACTCAGTGTACGGTGCGGAGCATTCGGCTCCAGCGAGTGCGCTGCGGCAAATGCAACAAAGTGTCCAGCACGCTTTTCAGCCGTTGCAAAAAGCTACTCTGCCCATAGTCGGCGCTGTTGGCTTCGACCGACCAGTAGATCAAAAAGGGCCGGCCCATAATCGCGTCACGATCCACAAATCCCCAGTAGCGGCTGTCCAGGCTGTGATCGCGATTGTCCCCCATCGCGAAATACTTCCCCGGTGGGACAATAATCTCCTCGCCTCGAACATATTTCTTGATCTCGTGCGCCCATTCCATCACCACCGGGCTGGCGTACAGCTGATTGCCCATGGGCGGAAAAGCGTAATTCAGCGGATCGTAACCAGCCCCTGGGTCATGCACAACGTATGGTTCGATTAGCGCTCTACCATTCACATATACGCGCTGATCTTCGACCTTCAGCCGGTCGCCGGGCAATCCAATCACGCGCTTCACAAAGTGCTGATGATCGGCAAACGGATACTTGAACACAATGATGTCGCCGCGCTCGAGGGGCCGATACGGCAGCAATTTTTCGTACCATGCGCCACGGCCTCCGAAAATAAATTTATTCACCAGCAAATGATCGCCGATCAGCAACGTCCCTTCCATTGAGGCTGAGGGAATTTTGAATGCCTGAACAATGAACGTCGTCCCGAAAAGCGCCAGAATCACGGTGACCAGCAAGGACTCCAAGTACTCTGAAAGAGTCGCCTCGTCACTGCGAGGCTGAGCCTTGCTGGCCGGTTCCCGATGGTCTGCTTCCTGCGTTAGCGTCTCTTCGGACATTTCGTAGTTAGCTTTTCACTTCCGTTTGCAGCAGGCGCCCAAGCGCCGTGCCGGCGGCGCGCTGCTCCGCCTCCTTCTTTGTAGTTCCTTGACCGGAAGCCAGGCAAGAGCCCTCAGCCCAAACTTCTACCTGGAATATCTTTTGATGATCCGGCCCGCTCTCCGCAGCAAGCCGGTACTCCGCGGGAGGCTTCCCACGGCCCTGCAAAAACTCTTGCAGCGCGGATTTGCCGTCGGTCTCAAACAGCGGGCTGCAGCCTTCCTCCAAAGCTAATTCAAAAAGCGTCATCCGCAGCATCGCTTTTGCCGCCGCCAAGCCCCCATCCAGATAGATCGCCGCTACTACGGCCTCGAACGCGTCGGCCAGCAAAGCTGGTTTCTCCCGTCCTCCGGTTTTCTCTTCGCCGCGCCCGAGTCGAAGATGTTCGCCCAACTGTAACCGGCGAGCAGCCAACTCGAGAGCTTGCGCATTCACCAGCCGCGCACGGCTCTTCGAAAGCTGCCCCTCGCTCCATGTCGGAAACTTCTCCACCAGATATTCGCTGGCCAAAAGGTCCAGCACGGCGTCGCCCAAAAACTCCAATTGTTCGTTGTTCTCAGGCGGCCGAATATCCCCGGCGTCTGCAGCTCGCAGTTCCGGAATAGCCGAGCTGTGCGTCAGTGCGCGCTCCAGCAATTCGCGATTCTGGAACACATGGCGCAGTCGCTCCTCTAGCTGCTCATCAGGATTGGTCATTGCAAAAGTACGTGCGGTCGTGCAACACGCCGGTTCCATCAATTCGGAGCGCTTAGTTGCGTAGAACCCTGTTTTTTGGCGTCTTCCGCGCTAGTCTTACAAGTCGCTTGCAGCGTGCTTTGCACCGTGGCGCATTTTGAAAATGCCGCTGCAGCGGCTTCAAAATGCGACGTCTGCTTATTTGCGACGCCCAGCAGGTAATAGTTAACCGGGTCCGGATCCGGATGACTGTCGGCCTTCACCGACTGCTCTAGCTCCGGTATGGCATCGGAAAATTTTTGCCTACGAATATACACCAGCCCGAGCCCGCTGTGGGCCATCACCAGCGTGTCATTCTTCGCGTTACTGAACGCTTCGTCGGTCAAGTTTTCCGGCTTTGCCAGCGTCGGAGTAATCTCGATCGCTCGTTTCGAATACAACTCGGCCTTGTCCAATTGCTTCGCCGCGTCAGGCGCTTTTGCATTATACGTGCGCGCCAAAGCCTGCCCCATTACCGCAAGCACCGGCGCATCATTGGGGTTTAGCTCAACCTCTTTTTCGCCAGCCTCCAGCATTTTTGGCACCTGCTGCGTGGCAAAATACCCCGATACCAGCGCCTGATACATCGCCGGACGGTAACGGCTCTGCGGATACTTCTGCAAGAATTCCTCGGCCATTTGAATTCTCTTGTTAGGGTCAGTGCTCTGTTGCGCCGCTTTGGCTGCCGCCTCCTCTTCAGGGGTGGCCGGCGCATTGTCCATCGAGAGCGGCGCGGGATTGGGTTGCTTGTCTTTGTCTGCGGCAGGTTGCTGCTGTTGGCCAGGTTGCTGCTGTTGGCCAGGTTGTTGCTGGCTAGGCTGCTGAGCTTGGCCGCCTTGACCTTGCTGTCCGGTCTGCGCCCCAGCCGACGCCGCACGGCATAGCAAAAATAGCATGACCGCTCCCACGCCCACCAAAGTGATCCTTTTACCTCTCATCTATTTACCTCTCCGATGCAAGATTTGGTTCTGGAGTCCGTGGGCTTGAGACGCACTCCCATCCTTATTTAGATGCCACATCCGCGCCGATTTCTCTACGGTCTCTCCGGCGGCTTTCCCCCGTTGAAGGCTGCCAGTCCCTTCTGCGCTGCTTGCCGCGCTTGGTCCGGACTCCCGGTGACCGCCAGGGCCTCCTGGTATTGCGTTTTAGCCAGCTCGGCCTGTCCTTCATCATCATAGATCCGGGCCAAATAAATATGCGACCAGGCCAATACCATCGGATCATCTGTGGCTGTATGCTCGCCGGACGTCAACCTGCCGAAGACTTCTTTCGCTCGCACACCATCATGGTCCATCAGCGCCACTAATCCAAGGCCATACCATGCCCGCGTTTGGTCCGGATATTTCGCCAAAACTTTCTGAAACGACGATTCCGCTGCCCGCGGGTTCTTCTCGGCAATCCTTCGTTCCCCTTCCGTCAAAGCGGCGATGGCGTCAGGATCATTCGGCACCGTGGTGGGAGTTAGCCTTTTTCTCCTCGCGACTTCTTCGCTCCCGGTTTGATCGGGCTTCGCCGCACCGCTCGCCGCCGCAAATTTTATCGTTTGAACGCGCTTAGCTTCCGCATTGACATCAATCGACCGCACCATCTCCGGGAAAAACAGCCTCATAGACGGCTCGGATCTTTCAAAATTCCCCAGTGCGGAAAACAATGGCCTCACCAACACGTATCCATCCGCATCGTTCATGTCCAGCCCCGCCGCGCGCTCGCTCGGCGACATTCGTTTCAGCTTAAACTCCACCGCCCGCACCAGGCATTCGGCGAAATACGAAGGGTAGTCTTCTCTCAGGTCTGCCACCAATCGCGGCGCTCGTGCCGCCGACTCAAACAATGGCCTCTTCACCGCGACCACATGGGGATATTGAAGCGGCAGCGGATCAAGCAAAAAATGTAAGTATGCATGGCGCACCGTGTCCGTAGGCAAGTCGTCGGCGCCACTAAGCACTATCGCGTAGTGCTCTCCAAAGTTGCGCACGTTGGTTATGCGTCCCACCAGTGGTTCTAGCATCACGGTGAATGTTCGCGGATTCGCATTATTCATCATCTCGCGAAGGTAGTTGGTAGCCACAAAAACGATCTGCGACACCGAATCATGAAGTCGCTCGATTTCCCGGTTATACAAAGGCTGCAGTTCGCGCCACAACCGCCCGATCTTCTGCTCCTGATAGTAGGACGAAAGGATTTCGCTGAATCCTTCCAGCGCGATCACCTCCGGCGGCAGTTCGTCACGTCGTAGAGTCAATTCGAACTTGGGCGCCGGTCCGGACACCAATCCAAACCACACATACTGCGAAAGCATCGCGCCTTCGTCGGCAAGTTGGTGCTTTTTGTAGAAGTCGCGCACCGCGTCCACCGCTGACCCTTGCTGGTGCTGCATCCGGTCGCGGAGCTGCGCGCGCAATGGATGCCAGTTGGCCGCGCTCACGTCCGACTCAAAGCCTGCCGCCAGCAACGCACACATGGTCGTGAACATCGCTTCGCTTCCGTCGACCGTAACATTCGTCACCGGACTGGCATGCATTCGAGGTCCAGCCGACGGCGAAGCTTGTGGCGCCGCCACTTGGCCGTTTGCTGACCCAGCACAAAGGGGCCACATCAATAAAAATGGAACGAGTCTGGCGAGCAAGCCCGTGGTATAGCCGCAGTGTCGTGCCGAAGTCAGATTTGTTGTTTTTTGTTTTTTTCCGTGAAGCCCTTGCATCTTCTCAACATACAAGGCGTTCCTCTGATGAGTCAAGGAATCGAGCCACGCTTTTTCTCGCCCCCTTAGCAACACATCCCTCGGTTGCGAGCATCTCTTTAGAGTGACCTTGTTTTTCCTGAAGTTGGTTGTCGCCCTATGATAAAGCGGCCAACACTCCTTCTGCTCGGATCTGCTTGCGCGATGCTGGCCGCATGCCCACCGGGCGTCGCAGCTCAACTTGTCCGGCAAGGTATCCCGACACCCACGACCAGGGATTCCGCGCCAAAACAGAATTCAACCAGCAAGCGTCGCATTTCCCAGGAACTTCAAATCACCGGCGAACAATCCTGGACCGACACAGGGGTCGACGTGCAGCCCGGCGAACACATCATCGTTACTGCCAAAGGCACCCTCCGCTACTCGGACGCCAAGGAAGACAATGGACCGGACGGCATCTCTCGCGGTTTCAAAGATCTGCTCCGGATCCTACCGTTCAACGCCGCAGGCCGTGGCGCACTCATAGGCCGCGTCGGTGACGCCGAAATCGCGCAGCCCTTTCTCCTGGGGGCACACCGCGATGTCATCGCTCCCGTGGCCGGAAAACTTGCGATCGGAATCAATCAAGCCGGTGACGACATCGGCGATGGCACCTACACCGTCCGCATCGAGGTGCGAGCGCCCGACTCCGACGCCGCATATCGGCCCGCTCGCCAGGTGAAATCCATTTCGGGTGTGGACGCTACCCTATGGACTAAAGTCCCCCGCCGGGTCACCGATAAAAATGACAACCCCGGCGACATGGTCAATTTCTTGATTGTCGGCTCGGAAGACGCCATGCAAAAGGTTTTCACCACTGCTGGGTGGGTCAAGGTTGACGCTGACGTGCGCGGCACCGTGCTTCACGGCATCCTCGAAAGCATTTCCAAGGAATCGTACCTGACCATGCCGATGAGTCCCTTGTATCTCTTCGGCCGTCCACAGGATTACGGCTGGGCGCACGCCGAGCCGATCAAGGTCGTGGCCTCGCGCAACCATTTGAGAATCTGGAAGGCGCCTTTCGAAATTGATGGCCGAACCCTCTGGCTTGGCGCGGCGACCCACGACATCGGCTTCGATCGCGACCAGCGCAATGACGGCATAACCCACAAAATTGATCCCGATATCGATCTCGAGCGCCAATACGTCGAGAAGACACTCACTGCCACAGGGCTCATCGCCGAGATCGCCTAT
>Ga0210384_10004732_pt1 | contig 15080 bp, 18 predicted proteins | sample IncBWH2MmetaG_FD_160574 | JGI IMG/M metagenome (GOLD analysis project Ga0210384, IMG submission 160574) | Forest soil microbial communities from Barre Woods Harvard Forest LTER site, Petersham, Massachusetts, United States - Inc-BW-H-2-M | ecosystem: Environmental > Terrestrial > Soil >...
ATCAAATGCCAGAAAGGCAATGCCGAGAGCAAAAATGAGCACAACTGCTGCGGTAAAATATTTGTTTAATTTAACTTTTTTGTGATGCAACCGACTCGTTGCCACATAATCCAATGCCATATTAAAAGAAAACAGCAGCGCCCACAGAATCAGCGTAAATCCAATGATTTGATTAATCTCCTCAAGTCCTTTTAAAAATTGAAATTCAATGGTCAGGAATGACAAAATGGATGCGAAGATGCCGAATATAGTGAGAAAGGATGCCTGAGCACTCTGCATCTGCTTTTCAATTTCCAGCTTTGCTTCTTTGACCGCCTCTTTGACTGCCTGGTCAATGGTTTCGGTTTTTTCTAGCGCAATCATTTCTTTGACGGTTTCAAGGTCTACGGAGGCTGGTTTCTCGGCCGACTCCTCAATGAATGGCTCTTTAGCTTTTTTGGTCATGACTATTCTTTGTCTGGCAAAAGCGCTTTAAGTGCAAACAAATAGACGCGGCCGGATTCTTCTCCAACAAGTACAACAATGGGAAGCTTAGGACCACCCACAACTAAATCATTGGTTAATTCTCTGCTAACCGATTCATTAAAAAATCCATTAATCAGAATGAGCTCTTCCTTTATGTCCGCCTTTTTTAAATGATCTTTTAGCGCAGCGCGAATCTCATCTTCAACATCGGCAAATGCAAGGTTTTTCTTCTTCTTCAATTATTTCCCCTAAATTAAACGATATTAATCGACCTACCACGACACCATTCTGCCATATTTTAGTGGGACAGAAAAATTCTTGCCCTATCACTCCCAACACACTTCCCCACTACCTTAATATCCAGCACCCTACCCCATGCCCTAGACCCAGACCCCCCTTGACTAAGGCATTTTTTTGTTCTATTATGATAGAACACTAGAACAATGATTTTTGGAGGAAAAAGCCATGAAATACGACCGTGAAGACAAAAATATCGCTGCTATAAACGAGCTCTTTGAAGCATTGCTGCTTTTAAAAAACAGAGACGAGATGACCAGGTTTATGAAGGATCTTTGTACGCCTCAGGAGATCTTGGCGCTGGCAGAACGATGGCGTGTTTGCAGGCTGCTTGAAGAAGGCAATTTGTCATACCGTGAAATCAGCGCAATGACTGGATCCAGCCTTGCCACTATCACACGAGTTGCACGATTCTTAAAAGATGAGCCCCATCAAGGCTATAAGCTCATTCTTGCTCGCATAAAAGCGAAAAAAAAGAAATAACAAAAAAATAACTACAACATCTGTTTAACTCTTAATTTAAAAAAGAATTTTTTATGAAATTTACAACAAAAACTGTCGCCCTTTTTTTAGGAGTATCTCTTTGCGCACTCGGCAGCTTCCTGCTTTTAAAAAACCTGCGCTCACAGCGCGGCGACTCTACCTTCAACGTTGGCGTAGCGACAGGATATGCCCCTTTTGTAAGTATCAACGCCCAAGGTGCCTATGAAGGTTTTGATATTGATGTGGCCAATGCCCTTACGCAAAAAATGGGAAAAGCTCTGGTGCTGAAAGACCTGGGATCAATGGCCTCACTTTTCATGGCGTTAAATCAAGGTGACATTGATGCCATCATCTGGGGTCTATCCATCACGCAAGATCGTCTTAAGCAAGTCGCGATGATTCGTTATCAAGGGGAAACAGTTACGTCCTACCCTCTTCTATTTTGGCAAAAAATTCCTGCTGGGGTTGCAAGCATCAATGACATGAAGGGAATGACCGTCTGCGTTGAACCAGCCTCGTCACAAGACGCTGTCTTAAGTCGCTATCCGTTCATCACGAAAAAACAAACGGAAAAGGTAGATGATGCGTTGTTCGACATTCAATACAGCAAGGCTGAAGCTGCGTTGGTGGAACCGGCGATTGCAAAAAAATTTAAAAACAAATACCCAGAAATTCAGATACTCGATGTTCCGCTTGCTCCAGAGGACCAGGTGCAAGGAATAGGCATCGTCATAAAAAAGGAAAACACGACATTAATAAATCAGGTACAACAAGCAGTTGATCAATTGATCAACACAAACGTTATCAAAGAATACGAAAAAAAATGGGAGCTCTCATGACCAACCTTCTGACTTACCTCCCTCTTCTGCTGCAAGGCGCTGGCATTACTATCGCAGCCTGGTTTTTAGCCGGCGCCCTCAGTTTATGTTTGGGGATCTGCATTGGCATCATGATTTGTCGCTCTCTTGCCTCTGCACAGCTTACGAGTGTCGTAAGAATATATACGTTTATTGCCAAAGGAATTCCTGCCTATGTACAAATTCTGATTGCCTACTTTGTTCTTCCGGCTGCGCTTGGCATTACCATTCCGAGCTTTATAGCTGCAACGTGCGCCTTGGCGTTTTGTTCAAGCGGCTATGTAACAGAAATTGTCCGCTCGGGCATCAACGCCTTACCGCGTGGGCAATGGGATGCCTGTTTAGCGCTCGGCTACCCGTTACGTGCGACCCTAACTCGCATCATACTCCCTCAAACTGTTCGGAACATTTTACCGACATTATTTGGCGAGCTTGAGCAATTATTAAAAAGTACTTCCTTGCTTGCTACCATCGGCGTTATGGAGCTCACACGCGCTGGCATGAATATTATTTCACGCGAACTCAACCCATTGCCCGTGTATCTTGCCATTGCCTGTATCTATTTATTGTTTTCCGCTCTCCTCCAACTAATAATTATTTATACCGAACGGAGGATGCAGTATGGTGCTCGCTAACAATCTTACCGTACAGGTAAAAGGTCAGATTTTATTGGACTCGATCTCGTGCTCCTTGCAACCAGGACGAATAACAAGTTTCATTGGTAAAAGTGGGGCAGGAAAAACTACACTGCTCAAATCACTCGCCTCTCTCATCCCGGTAACAAGCGGTGTCATTGTTGTTAATAATAAACAACTCAAGGATACGACTCCTCAACAACGCGCAGAGGAGGTCGGCTATGTTTTTCAAGAGTTCAATCTCTTTCCTCATCTAACCGTTCTAGAAAATTGCATTGATCCTTTGATCATTCGGGGTACTTCGTATGCTGAGGCCAAGGCACGGGCACTCGTTGTATTACAAACTCTTGGCATGAGCACATTCATTGATAGATATCCTTCAGAGCTTTCAGGTGGGCAACAACAGCGAACGGCCATTGCACGATCTTTGTGTTTAAAGCCGCGCGTTTTATTACTTGATGAGCCAACTGCATCACTTGATCCGGAGAATACTGATATTTTAATTGCTCTTTTGCGGTCATTAGCAGGTGAAGGATTAATCATTGGCGTTTCAAGTCAGGATATGAGTTTTGTTCAGAAAGTTTTTGACAGAGTTTACTATCTAGAAGACGGAAAAATTATCGAGTTCTGTGATGGTCAAAAAATGTTAGGTCAGTGCCCGGCCATTCAACGTTTTATACGAAGTTAGCCCCAAGCAAAAAAGCCCAGAATTTCTTCCGAGCTTTTTTTAATTTGGTGGAGGCGATGGGAATCGAACCCATGTCCGCTGAACAACAGGCATAAAGCGCTACATGTTTAGACTCTGAATATACTTGACCGCTACCTCAGAGACAGTGCATTGCAGTCAAACTAGTTAGGTATACGATTGGATTACGTAACTAAAAAACCTTATCCAAAAGTTCCATCTGATTAATACGAGTCAGCCAAACTGATAGACACGCCTAACTGACAAGTCCTACTAAAACTACGCTTACGCGAAAGCTAGAGCAGGCGCTGAATCATAAGATTCTGCATTTATTGTTTTGAACGATTGTTTAACGAGCACTCATCCAACGCTCGACATGCTCTCTACGCGTGCCATAAAACGTCGAAGCCTGTGCGCCCCCGGAAATTTCAAGGAATTATGATCTTTTCTAATTGTAATATTTTTGCCCTACTTTGTCAACCGGTGGGGCCTCAGGATCGGTATTTCTTCAGCTCCCGCTGGGTTTCCCGCTTGATATCCCGCTCCCTGATCGCCTCTTTCTTCCCGGCAGCCTTTTTATGCTTACCAAGGCCCAGTTCTACTTTGATCAAATTACGCTCATTTAAATAGATTTTGAGGGGGATAAGTGTTACCCCTTTACGCGATATGGTGCCAACAAGGCGGGAGAGTTCTTTGCGATGAACCAAGAGTTTGCGGCTCCGGGTTGATTCATCCTCTTTTTTTTCTGCGGCATGACTGTAGGGGGTAACCTTACAATTCAGGAGATACAACTCACCGTTATGAATGGTTGCAAATGAACCGATTAAGGAGACATGACCGGCCTTAATAGCCTTAACTTCATCCCCGGTTAAAACGATACCTGCCTCTAATTTATCGAGGATCTCGTAATCGAAAAGAGCTTTTCTATTTTGGCCTAAAATCTTCATCTGCCTGCATTTGCTTTGAAAAAGGGGTACGTTTCGGTTACAGTTAGTAGTAGAACAATTAAATTAGTCTAGTTAGGCGTTTGGTTTTGGCAAACAAGGAAATTAAATGAATAAACCTCTACTTTTATTTCTCTTTGCTAGCATAATCGCTACGGCACACGGGCGTTACTCAACGTGTCCGTTCACTACTTTTGTGGGCACCATCGCTTTTCCTCCAGCCATCGCACGCAATCCCACCCTTCCTGCTTATTACAAGGGGGCCCAAATTGATGTTCATAACGGCTCGTATGCTATAAAAGAAGATATGTGTTCTCAAGAATTTTTTATTCTCTTCACCCTTGGCACGATCACCCCTCGATCACAAACGTGTGAAGATTGTAATACCATCGGGAATCTCATCATGCCTCAAACAACTACGTACAAATGTTACAAAATAAGTCATTCCCTCAACCCATCATTTCGTTTCGGTTCACAAAAACAACTTACCTGGAACATCGAGGTAGCAAAACTAAAAAAATCTGGTGCTTGCACCGTAATCCCAGACAACACCATTATCATTCTGGCCAATCCTAAGTTCGTTGACGGACTTGAACAAGAAAATTGGAAGTCGGTGAATAGCACTTACCGCCTGCCCAAAATAGTGTTCCGAGAAAATATTGGTGAAACGGCCATTGCCGACATGGCAAACCAAGCATTTCTTACTTCTCTTGATCTCAACGTGTTCCACCGCAGGCCTGGCGTAGTAAAAGAGATCAGACAACACAAACCTGACATTGTTGCTTCCATTATTACCGGGTAGTGCATGACCTCAGAACAGTTAACGCTCGGTATTGAAACATCGTGCGATGAAACAGCTGCTGCCGTCTACAGCTCAACGCGCGGTATCTTATCCAACAAACTATTTTCTCAGGTTGAGTTACATAAACAGTTTGGTGGCGTTGTCCCAGAAGTTGCTTCCCGTTCTCATCTTGAAAAGATAAATATCATCATCCAAGAAGCTTTAGCTGCTGCGCAAACAACCCTTGAAGCAATCGATACTGTTGCTGTCACCAGCAAGCCTGGCCTACCCGGCTCATTGTTAATTGGCTTATGTTTTGCAAAAGCACTGGCTGCCACACACAATAAAAAATTAATTGGCATCAATCATCTTGAAGGTCACGCCTTTTCTTCTTTTTTAGATGCTGCGCCACCCTTTCCGCATCTGTGCATCACCGCCTCTGGCGGCCACACATCGCTGTATCTTGTTCGGGGTTTTGGAGATTATGATGTACTGGGACAAACGGTTGATGACGCGGCAGGAGAGGCATTTGATAAAATAGCCAAGCTCCTCAACCTTCCCTATCCTGGCGGCCCGGTGATTGAGAAGTTAGCAACAGAAGTTAATTTTGAAGATTTTTATCACTACTCGCGCAAAAGTGGCAAGGGGTTGGATTTTAGTTTCTCCGGATTAAAGACCGCGGTACTGTATGATCTGGTTGAGCAAGGCATGTGTGACTTGAGCACTAAAAAATTTCATGAATCTGCGCCTCAAGCATCTGAAATAAAAAAGCGCGTAGCCAGTTCATTGCTTGTGTGCATTACTGATATTTTTAAGCAGAAGATCGAAGCGGCGCTCAAGCTCCACAGCAATGTTAAAGCGGTAACTTTTGTTGGTGGTGTTGCGTGTAATAAATTTATGAAACGACAGCTCGCTGATTTTTGCCAGGAACGCGGCCTTGAATTTTTTAGTCCAGCACCACAGTACTGCACTGATAATGCGGCAATGATTGCACTGGTTGGTAATTACAAGGCAGAGCAGGGGAAATTTTCTGATTTAAAATTGGATATTCTGGATTACTAGGACAGAAATAAAAAAAGTCCGAGTTTTTCTCCCCAGACTTTTTTTGCTGAACATTATTCTGTATGGTTATTTTCCAAATTTTCTTTTTAAATATTCTTGAGTATACCCTGCTGAGGCTTGCACGCGCGCTCTCATTTTGTTTAGCATAGCTATATTCTCATCTAGTTCCTTAATATATGCATGCATTATGTCCTCAACAATAACAGAATTGTTGGCTCGTTGTTTTAATGATTCATAATCATCGCCCACACGTGCTCCGCGATCAAGCAACAGAGACACTATACTCGGTTTACCCGAAGCAACCGCTGCTGCTAGTGGACTTTGATTATTCACTTTCAAATTAATATCGGCACCTCCATCTAACAAATCTTCTATCATCGCACTTTTTCCAACTTTCACCGCCTCAATAAGAGCCGATGTATTTTCAATGATCGCATTAGGCTCTGCGCCTCGTTCTAAAGATCCGCTCACACCTTTAACATTGCCTTGTCTTGCTGCATTGATAAGGTTGGCATTCAGCTCCATTTGATGCCGTTCTTCCATGCCCATAGCTAAACAATGAGCTGTCGCAACAAATGCAAAAGATACAATTAATAATTTAAATTTGTTTAACATAAAACATCTTTCTTAATACGTGTTTAAATACATAGCACTAACTAAAATAATACCTTAACCACGCGCCGAAAAACAATGATATTTCTGATTGAAATTAAAAATAAGGATTATGTTAATATTGGTTTGATATCTTAGATTGTCGAGCAATGCTCAGACTTAGTCAGCTTTGTCGCCGTTACGTTTTGGATTGGTGAGCGCATCAAAGAACTCGGCATTGGTTTTGTGCTTTTTCATTTTCTCAATGATCAGCTCCATGCCTTCAATGGTATTCATGGTTGCAAGCAACTTTCTCAGAACCCATATTTTATTTAGTTCAGCTTCTGGAATAAGAAGCTCTTCACGACGCGTACCAGAAAGAAGAATATCAAATGCTGGGAAGGTACGACGGTTAGCAAGTTTACGAGTAAGGTGTATTTCCATGTTACCAGTACCCTTAAACTCTTCGTAGATTACTTCGTCCATGCGAGAACCAGTTTCTATAAGTGCGGAAGCAATGATGGTTAATGAACCACCCTCTTCGCAATTACGTGCAGCACCAAAAAATCTTTTTGGCCATTGTAGAGCGTTTGCATCAACACCACCAGTAAGCACCTTTCCTGATGCTGGTGCAGTAGTATTGTACGCTCGTGCAAGACGGGTTATGGAATCAAGCATGATGACAACATCTTTGCCCGCTTCAACTAAACGCTTAGCTTTTTCAAGAACAATTTCTGCAACTTGTGTATGTCGTTCAGCAGATTCGTCAAACGTTGAACTAATAACTTCAACATTTTTTCCATGCACCGAACGACGCATATCTGCAACTTCTTCAGGACGCTCGTCAACGAGCAGCATGATTAAGTAGACGTCTTGGTAGTTAGCAGTAATGGCTTGAGCGATCTCTTTGAGAAGTACCGTTTTACCCGCTTTTGGTGGCGCAACGATAAGTCCACGTTGTCCTTTACCGATCGGCGAGAAAATATCCATGACGCGGGTTGAGATAACTGATGGGTTAAATTCTAGATCAAATTTTTTATCGGGATGCAGCGGCGAGAGCCTATCAAACACAGGACGCTCTGCTGTTTCCGAAGGAGTTTGTCCATTCAGTGTACTAATTTTTAAAAGAGCGAAATATTTTTCACCATCTTTTGGTTTACGAATAACACCAGTTACCGTATCACCAGTACGTAAACTGAAACGTCTAATTTGTGACGGAGAAACATAAATGTCATCGGGACTTGCTACATAATCAAAACGGGCTGAACGCAAAAAACCAAAGCCATCAGGAAGGCGTTCAAGCGTTCCTGCAACTTCGATCTCTTTGTCAGGGTTTTGTTGCATTTCCATGATTCTTGCAACGAGGACCTCTTTGTTCATGAGGCTTGCGCCTACAATGCCAAATCTACGGGCGTAATGTTGCAGATCAGAAAAAGTCATTTGTTGTAATTCTTGTTGTGTTTTCATATAAACGGGTGCTCCCTTTGAGGAATTGCCTTGAATTGGTGAATTTTTGGTTGAAGACATAATATAGAAGAAGAAATAAAATTATTTTTGCTTGTGTAACATCATCATAACAGGACTTGCTATGTAAATGGAAGAGTACGTTCCAACAACTATACCAATAAGCAATGCCAGCGATAGATCACGAAGACTTTCTCCGCCTAAAACGAGGAACGCTAAAACCGTTAAGGAGGTTGCAAAACTGGTTAAAATTGTTCTGGTGAGCGTTTGATTCGTACTCGTGTTAACAATATCGTACATTGATTCTCGTGTCATTTTTCCTAAGTTTTCCCTTATTTTGGTAAAGATCACAATCGTGTCATTAATCGAGTAGCCCAGAATAGTAAGCACCGCGACAATCACATACGGCGACATTTCAAGACCCATGAGGATGAATGCACCAACAATGGTAAGCGCATCATGGACCAGGGAGATAACGGCGCCTACGGCAAAAGAAAACTCAAAACGCAGGGCGATATAAATTAACATAAGCAAGAGGCCTATGAGCACAGCGTAGATAGCTCTAAGTCTTAAATTAGCCCCTGCTGCCGGACCAACACTGTCTTTTGATTTAATAGTAACTTCAATATTCGGAAGTGATTCTGCAAGTGCCGTTTTAAGACGTTCTGCCTCACCTTTTGCATCACCCATAAACTCTTTTACGCGTACGAGCATTTCAGTTTTTGAAAATTCACGGGTAATTGCCCCCGGCCAACCCTTAGATGCTAAAATAGATTTAACTTCGGTAGAGGTTACTGGTTGCGAGAAGGAAAGAATGATTTGAGTACCACCTTCGAAGTCTACGCTATACCGAATCCCGTAAGCATACCAGGCAATGCCTGAAGCTACGAGAAATAGGGTTGATAGGGTCAAGTTGATAGTGCGAAACTTCAAAAAATCAATCATCGAACTCTCCGTTACACGACCTTGATCGGTCATACTTTTTCAGATGCCTGAATATTTGTAGGTTTTTTTAAATTTTATTATTAAGCCGCTTCTATAACAGAAACGTAGCGACGCCCTTTGACGCCAAAGTGAAACTTAATAAGGCCAGGTTTGACAGCGAAGATACTGTGGTCTCTACCCATACCTACCGCTTTTCCTGGATGAATTCGGGTGCCACGTTGGCGTACGATAATCTCGCCACCAAGAACCTTTTGGCCGTCAAAAAGTTTAACACCTAATCGTTTACTATGACTATCACGGCCATTCTGCGTCGAGCCACCGGATTTACTCGTTGCCATCGCTCTTCCTTAGAAAATTTTTGAATGTTTTAAAGACAGGATTTATTAGATGCTTACAAGTATGAAATGTAGATCTAAAAAGTCAATGGGGCGCTTGTCTGCTCGGCCCCCTTTCTCCACAAATCTACCCCGGGCCCCTATTCATGAGCCTTCATAAAAACGCGCTTCCACTCGGCCAGAGAAATGGGAAAATGGGGCTCTGCCAGCTCTAAAAGACCCTTGGCATATGCCTGAATCTCTTTTTGGGCATCCTTGCCGAGTCGCAGCTTTAAAAAGTGCATGAGGGAGTGGAGGTTGCAGGTAAAGATAAACTCCGAGTAGGTGCACAGCGGCAACAGTCCTCGAGCCTGTTCGCGGCACACCCCTTGCTCGAGAAGGGTTTCATACGTTTTAAAACTTACTTCAAGTGATTTTTTATAGGCCTGTAAAAGTTCATCATTGGCAAAAGATCCGGTTGAAACCTGTCGATTGTTTTTGTCCTGAAAGCGCCAGGTGTTAGGGATATAAAATTCGGTGGGAGCTTTGACGTAACGATAACTAATTTCGTTGTATGAATTCATTCTGTGGCGCATCCATTGGCGGATTACAAAAAGAGGTGCTTTGATGCGAAATGAAAATTGGTTGTGCTCAAAGGGACTTGAATGCCCGTGTTCCATAAGAAATCTAATAAGGGTTACATCGCGCTCAGAAATTTGTGTAGTAACCTTGCCATAAGAAACTCGTGCCGCATTAACCACATCTAAATCAGATCCCGATACGCGTACCAGTGCAATTGAACTGATACCGTCTTCAAGTGGGTCGAGCGTTTTGTGCTGCTCGCCTGCCGCTTCATACTCAACTGCCTGAATCTTTTGTTTTTCCATACAACTCCCTTTGGGCTCTCAAGATTTATACAAAAATCTTGTTTTAGTTTACCGCAGGGGCATGAATGATCAACTGATGATCAACTTAAGTATCGGCTTATGTTTGTAGTATCTTGATCAGCAGATCTAATTATGGTGAGAGGTACATAGGCAGGTCTTATCTGCTCGCCTTTCCTAGCGCGTCGGTCTCTCACTATTTTACCGATGATTTTTCCATTTTTTATTCTATAACCATCTGGCACAAGAAGTTGAATTGGCTTCGCAAAAAACCCTGGCGTTATTGGCCTTGATTCTCGCTCTGCAACTTTTTGGGACACTGGTCGATGCACAACGTTTTCTGAAAATTTAGTTGAATGCGCCGGTGCTATTGGAGCAAAACAGGTGTCATCCTCTTTCGTCCCACAAATCTCTTCTTCATCATGGAGAAGTTCTTGATAATCGTTGCGGAACAGAGCAGGTATCGTGATACCATGTTCCTTATAAAGTTTTTGAATATCCGCTAGAGCAAGTTCAGCACAAGCCATCGCATTAGATTCATCAACCACAACAACATTGTTAGATAGTCCCCATGCGTTTTTGAACCGTGTTTCATCAGCAAGGAATTTGCATAAATAGTAACGCATATCAGATAATCGCTCCAATCTACCCTCATTCGTTGTCACGTCATACTGTGCACTGTTAAATGTTGCACTCAATCTTAGAAATGCCGTAGTTCTCTGACCATCGATAGTTCTATCAAGAATTATTTGCATGGTATGAGGACTCAGCATAGCTTGGGCGAATGAGGAAGTAAGCAATGCACACAAACCAACACCAAAAACAAATATTTTTGTTAAACGTTTATTCATATTTTTCCTCTCATTGTTGTTTTAGTGCCGTTAGCCATCTTCTAAAATGGTCCAATCTCCATTGAGCCCATTGTCTAAGACCATCTGAACCTTGGTCATTTATTTTTTGTTCAAGACCTTCAGATGCAATTTTTTTTGAAATTTCCTTAGCGTAATACTTGCGAGCAAGGAACATTGCGGTATCTAATCCCTGTGCTAAATATTCCTTACTTGTGTCATCCTGCAACTGATGTAAATAATTAAAACGAAGCAGCTCTTTTTGATCCTCTTCCAGATCAGCCAACTTATCTTTAAGTTTGTCAGCATTAAAGTTGTATACCCTTGAATCATCTTCTAAACATTCAAATAGACCCTTAGCCCACATCTCATACCAAGGATAAATGTGTTGCCCTACATTTTGTACATACCACTCCATGTAAGGATCCCAAGAGAGTACATCCTCTTTAGAACTCACTGTTCCGTTGCTAGGACCAGCTTCTGTACCCGAGACAGAACTCATTTCTGTAGGTAATTGAGAGTCATTGGAAGGATTCAATTTTCCATCGCAAGAATTAACTGTTGTGCATGAAATAGGACTAGCTGCTGTACGCGGTCGCGCGTCAGTAGAAGGACTCTTGGTTCCTAAAGAACGTTCAACTTCAGCATCAGCTTCTTGTTCTTTAACGTCCACAGGTGGGGTAATTAAATGCAAGGGCTCTATCCAATTAATAGGTGTAAAATAAGGGCTCTCTGATTTTTCGCCCAACAGCGCTTTAAGGCCACCCACAGGCCTTTTTTGAGGTTCTTTACCGTGCGCCGCTTCAATGACCGCCATGGATCCTTTATCATTATTTTCTTTGTACTTAGCATTAGGTTTCATAGCATAGGTCATAGAGGCACCAAAAAGCGTAATCAATAGAAATAGTATTCTTGTCTTTAGATGTTTATTCATGATGCGTCCTCTCCTGTAATTTTTAAGCTCATTATTCTGAATTTTGGGGTTCGATATTTGTAGAAGCCTCAAGTAATTGGTCTACAAGTTCTTGATGCCTATGTATAATCGCCAAATGCAGTGGGCTCAGCCCAACCGCGGTTACTGCATCTACATTGGCACCTCCTCGAAGCAATAGGGCTGCAATTTCTGTATGCCCATTAGCAACTGCCGCATGTAATGGAGTCCAACCAATATCCTCTTGTGCATTCATATTGGCCCCCGCCCGAAGCAATTGGATTGCAACTTCTGCATGCCCCTCTATAGCCGCCGTATGCAGTGGGGTCTTCCCAGACACGGTTACTGCATGTACATTGGCACCCTCTCGGAGCAATAGGTCTACAATTTCTGCATGCCCATTAATACCCGCCACATGCAACGGGGTCTTACCAAAATCATTATCATATACTGCATCTCTATTGGCACCAGCCCGAAGCAATAAATCTACACATTCTGCATTTCCGCTGGAAACTGCATACTGTAAGGGGGTCAACGCTCTACTTTCTAGGCCATCTACCTTGGCACCAGCCCGAAGCAATAGGTCTATCATTGCTGCGCGCCCGTGTCGCACGGCCGCATGCAATGGGGTCCAACCATAATTATCTGCTGCATTTACATTGGCACCAGCTTGAAGCAATAGGTCTACCATTTCTGCATACGCCAACGTAGCCGCCTTATGTAGTGGGGTCAAACCATACTCATCTACGGCATTTACATCGAAACAAGCCCGTAGAGCAGCCGCCAGAAGCGATGCGTTTTCGTCTCGCATACCAAAGCTTGAAGCAGGTATAGCAATGAGTAGCCCCATAAGCACTAGTTTATTTATAATCTTTAATTGTTTATTCATTGTATTCCCTCTGTAGAAGATTCAAGCAATCGGTCCACCCGTTCTGCATTCCCAAGCAAACCTGACTCATGAAATGGGGTCAACCCATTCTTATCTACTGCATGTACATTGGCACCAGCCCGAAGCAATTGATCTATCATTGCTGCACGCCCGTGTCGTACGGCAAGATGCAATGAGGTCCTACCATCCTTATCTTCTGCATTTACATTGGCACCAGCCTGAAGCAATGGATCTATCAGTTCGCCTTGGTAATAAACCGCCCAATGCAATGGAGACAAACCATTCTTATCTGCTGCATCTACATCGGCACCAGCCCGAAGCAATCGGTCTATAATGTCTGTATACCCATGAATAACCGCCGTCTGCAATGGTGTCTTACCAGTCGAATCTTCTGCATTCACATTGGCGCCCGCCTGAATCAATTGAACTGCAGCTTCTGTCTTCCCGTACAAAGCAGCCAAAAGCAATGGTGTCCAGCCATTATTATCTACCGCATTTACATTGGCTTTCGCCTGAAGCAGTTTGACTACTACTTCTGTATGCCCATGCCGAGCCGCCACATGCAATGGAGCCAAGCCATCATCATCGAGCGCATTAACATCTGCTCCTGTCTGAAGCAGTTGGTCTACAACTTCTATATGCACATCCTGAGCCGCCGCATGCAATGGAGTCCAACCAAGAACACTCATCACCTCTGTATCGGCATTCTCCTGAGGCAATTGGTTTGTAAGTTCTGTATCCTCATTAACCGCCTCATACAATGTCCGCCCATCTTGCATACCAAAGCTTGATGCCGGTATGGAGATAAGTAGGGCGATAAGTGCTCGTTTATTTATAATTTTTAACTGTTTATTCATTGTATTCCCTCTGTAGAAGCCTCAAGCAATTGGTCGAAAATTTCTGTCTGCCTGTGCTGCGTAACCGCCGTATGCAATGGGATACGACCAAAATCATCCCCTGCATCTCTATTGGCACCCACTCGAAGCAATAGGCCTACAACTTCTGTATGCCCTAACAGAGCCGCAAAATGCAATGGGGTAACGCCATCATCAGTTACTGCATGAACATCGGCTCCCGCCTGAAACAGTTGGTCTACAACTTCTGTGTGCCCCCGATGAGCCGCCACATGCAATGGTGTCCAACCGCGATTATTTACGGCGTCTACATTGGCACCAGCCAGAAGCAATTTTTTTATAATTGCTGTATGCCCTAACTGAGCCGCAAAATGCAATGGGATAGCGCGATAATCAGTTACTGCATTAACATCGGCTCCCGCCTGAAGCAGTTGGTCTACAACTTCTGTGCGCCCCAGATGAGCCGCCACATGCAATGGTGTCCCATCATACTTAGCTACGACATCTACATTGGCACCAGCCTGAAGCAATTGGGCAACACGTTCTATATCCCCATTAGTAACCGCCCAATGCAAGCGGGTCCAACCATCATTATCTACCTCATTTACATTGGCACCAGCCTGAAGGACAGCCGCCCGAAACGATGCGCTTACGCTTTGCATACCAAAACTTGAGGCCGATATAGAAATGAGTAGTCCCATAAGTGCTAGTTTCTTTATCATCTTTAACTGTTTATTCATGATGTATCCTCTCCTGGATTAGTCCCATTATTCGGATTTGAGTTCATTATTCTGGGTGGTTGCGTACCATACAGTACCCTGAGATAACCGACCATTCGATTACAGCCTCACCAAATCTCTAAAATTATACATAATTTAAGAATACCCCAAAATTAGTCTCATGACAAATGGTCACAAATAGTCAGTTTTTACTATTACAATAGACTTATTTGTCCTCAAAATCATAATTCAGGGTGAATTTTTTAGGGTATGGCTCAGTTGCTAAAAAGAGGTATTTTTATCGCTAAAAAAATGATTTATGTGTCTAGCCTCAATGTTGGCCACAGCCCCGACACCCCTGATCTTTGAGGTTGGTGCAAATACACGCAAAGCAAAAAGGGATGTTCTTCGGGTACTCCCTTAACCTCATGT
>Ga0210384_10004733_pt1 | contig 15078 bp, 39 predicted proteins | sample IncBWH2MmetaG_FD_160574 | JGI IMG/M metagenome (GOLD analysis project Ga0210384, IMG submission 160574) | Forest soil microbial communities from Barre Woods Harvard Forest LTER site, Petersham, Massachusetts, United States - Inc-BW-H-2-M | ecosystem: Environmental > Terrestrial > Soil >...
TTTAGCGCTGTACGCCAAGCGTGGGTGAGGGAGTCGAAGACGAGGATGTCCTGGGATGTCCAACTGTAGACGTTCCCAAATGACTTGTCGCCATCCTTCCAATCTGTGCAGATTAGGTCTACGGCTTTTTGCCAGGCTTCTGCCTTAACAGGAATGGCACTGACTTTGTATCCGCGAATATTCTGCCCTTCCATGACTGGAATTTTCTTAGCAAGGCGTCGATCTTGAAGGGGAATTATAGAGCAGGTTGCATACTGCTCAGGTGTAAGGAGATTGCGCAGAATTTCTGTTCCGTTGTCGAAGTCCATAATGCGGAGGTTGTAGCCAGCCTTAACGAGGGAGGCCAGACTCCCTGTTTTTCCGCTACCAGGGTCGCCCAGTAGGAGAATTTTCACTGGAGAGTGTTTTTGGACAGGCTCAGGCTCTGTCTGAGCCTGTCCAAATAGATCTTTTTTGACTTCCTCGTTCATTTGGTTTGTCCCTGGCTGTCTTTCTCTGCTGTTTTTCTTCTTATTTCATATTCGCTGAGTTCGACTTCACGGCAGGCGTCTTCGCAAGCGGTCTGAATGATGCCTGCAAGCTCCCAAATGTCGTCTTCTGTCACGCCTGGGATTTCACTAAGAAAATGTTCTGCCAAGTCGTATGACATGGGATCTACTGATGGGCGTTCTTTTTTCATTTGGACGTTTCCTTGCTTTCTTCTTCTTCTGGAAGCTGGTAATGGCAGGTTATGGGGATGCAGTGGAGGCCGTTCTGTTTGGCTTCCATAATCTCTCCAGCAGTGGGCCATCCGAGATAAATCTGCCAGCATTGCGGAATGCCCTCATAGAGGCCAATGTGGACAAGAGCGCATTGACGAGTACTGTAAATCCCGTAGGGCTGTCTCATGCGGACAAATTCCTTGCTATATTCGATCATCTTGGCTCCCCGGCTGGGTCCCAGCGCCTAATCTGGAAGGTGGCGTCCATAATCGGCTTACGCGCCATCGGGCTGCGCCCGCAGATCTCGCGGAATTGACAGCCGCCGTATAGGCCGCAGGCTTTATCATTCTGGGGGTAAGCTTTTTCGGGGTTAGGCTCTTTCTCGGCTACTATGGCGCAGCTTTCCATAAGAGATGTCCAGTATGGGAGGGCTTGGAGCCACTCATCCAGGACTGGTTGGGGGCGGTAGACGGGAAAGCGCTGGAAACGGACGAAATTGACGCCGATCTGTGCGGCGTCCAAAAGAACGCCTCGGGCAGGCACGCCTAAGGCTACGCGGCCTGCAATAGTGTAGAGGGTGAATTGGTTGTCAGGGGTGAAGCGCTCTGCGTACTTGGAGCCGATCTGCTCGTAGGTTGTCTTGAGGTCGGCTATATAGATGTCTGAGTTGAACTCGACGAGGCGGTCTATGTGCCCGCACAGGAGGATTGTTTCGTCGGTCATGGAGCGAAAGCCAGCGTCGAAAAGGAAGGTCAGTTCGACTGCTGGCTTACCGTTGTCCAGCTGGAGGGTTTTGAGGGGGGAGCCCTGCTTCTCATAATGGTCTAGGTATTCGACAGCAAATCTTATGAGAGATAGCCGGTTTTTCTGAGGATCATCAAACGCAGGAGTGTTAGCTTCGTAGTTCCAAGTGCCGGATAGGGCTTTGACGATTGTGGCTTCCAAGGCTGCTTCGTGCTCGATCCCTTGGGATCGAGCACGTTGATAGTTCTCAGAAACATGATGGGCTGCTGAACCGAAGTCCAGATTGATCTGGACGCCGATTTTTGTGTAACCACAGATAATTGAATAGTAGTAGTAGCGGGCGCATTGTTTGAACGCGCCCAGGCTGGTCGAGTCGATTGCCGTCTGAAAGCGTGGGAGCTTCTGTGAGAAGCTTTTATTATTCTCCCAATTTTGCACTACTTCCCCCACTTCTCTTTTGTTGGTGCGTAATGTTTCACTGCGCCGCATGTGCGACATTTCCAGCCTGTCCAGAGGGTGCCGTCATGCCAGCCGGAGACGACGTCTCCGCCACACCAGCCCCAACGGCATTTAAGGGCTCGGAAGAATGTCCAAACAGCCATCATTAATTTTCCCTTCTTATAGGTTTGAGCTCTGGCTCAAACCTATTTGCTCGATTGCGAATGTGATAACGATCCGGCCAGTGTTAGGATCATGAGCGATCAGAAAATCGCCTCCTACAATGATCAGACCATGTTTTTCGATATGAGCGCTGATAGGTGCATACAGCGTTTTGGCGAACTGCTTAGTCGAGATCACTAACTCTTCGATGTCCACGTAGTTGCCCCTTGGTTTTTGAGATATTCGGCCAGTTCTTTTTCAGCGGCTAAACGCCATCGTTCATGATAGTCATGTTTCACTGGATTATTCCAATACTTGTGCATCATCTCGCGGTGATGACGTATCTGCCGATCCAGTCTGGCTACGAGCGGCGGCTTAGCCATTAGTTACCCCAATCTGTGCCGTCAGGATAGATTATTATGACTTTCTTGCTCTGTTTCTTTGCGTAGCGGATGGTTGCCCATGTGCCTGAACGTAACTGCTCTTCGTACTCTCCGGGAGCTGCGAGAAGGAGATCAGTGCGGTCTACTATGGCGCGGTTGCGATCCAAATAGTCGAGAGGAGACAAAACTGTGTCAGCGTTTGGACACCAAGCCCTCTTATAGGAGTTTAGGGGCGGGTGGATGACAATACGACAAGAGCCATTTGATTTGGCAAGGTTGTGGGCTTGCTCATCGGCTCCTATGCAGTCACCATGATGCAGTTCTATGTGGTGGAAATAGCTGCCTATTATGGAAGCCTGCGTGCGGGGCATCCCGCGCTGCGTTCCAGTGAAGCCGATTTTCACTTATCATCTCCGAAGAGCAGCTCTTCGGCGGTGAGGAGGGTCTTCACTGGGAGGGCGTCGGCCATTTTGGCTGCGCGGGGGATGCGCTTGCCAGCTTCCTCGGCGGCCCGGTTGCGCTCGGCCTGGGCGCGCAACTCCAGGATGAGGCGCTTAAACTGTTCGGGATGCTGCTGGTAGAGGGCGAGCGGCTCCCTGTTGAAGAGTTCGGCCATTGACCACTCGGGGTCCGCCGTGGTCAGGAGAGAAGATTGGGGAAGCTCGTCAGTCATTGAACCACTCGCCAACCGGGATATATTTGAACTCTCTTCTTAGTATTTTAGGATTGAATTTTACATTTGTTGTAACAATAAATGTAACTCCGGAATTTATAGGATTTTTTGCAAGTTGTAATATTTTTTCCTGCTGCTCTTTGCTTTTTACAACAGAAAAAAATTCGGAAATTTCTGCGAATTGCCATCCACTGAAGTTTTCATCCCCATATATTTTATCCATTGCTGATTTTTCAATGTATCTTTGATGTCCTGCCAAAGATTTTATCCAGTGTGTTTTGCCACATCCTGGCGGACCACAAAGTACAGGTACAAGGCCATCCTCAATGATACTAAGGACAGCACTGTGAGTTGGAAACTTGGACATCATTCTCGCAAACTTCTCCTCGAACATTTCTATTCCCCTTTCGTCAGTCATTTTTGAGTATCTCCATGAGCATTTTTCTCAGTCTCAGACCTTCCATCATGGAGATGAGGTCTGGATCGCCTGCTATGTCGATCATCTCTTCGTCAGTTAGGTTGCGCACTTGCATGTCGTCTGCATAAGCGCCGAGATGATGGCAGCCCATGCATATGGCGATGTCGCCTGGCTGAGGAGGGCGTTCATTGTCTGGCGTGGCACCAGCATTCAACAGCTGGTTGCAGTTGGGACAATGGGACTCTCTGTAGCGGTGGATGTCCATTATGGAAGCTCATCCTCATGAGTCGGAACAAGCTTTGCTTGTTCCGACTCAACGTGCTCCCACAGCTTCGCCGCGGTCTCACTCTGGAGGTAACGCTCCTCGCGGAGCTGGAGGACTATGCGGTGGAGCATTTCGCGCACCCAGGAGCCGGGAGGCAAGCGGGTGCGCGATGCTACATGATTTATGACAAAATCCCAGTCCTCATCGTAGAGCCATAAATGTCTACGAGACTGCGGTCTTATAACTCTACGCACCATCGGCTACTCCTTTGCCATCCCCGCCCAATGGGCGGGGATGGCAAAGGAGGGCCGAGTCCTAGAGGTTGCGGCCATGAGGACTCGGCCCTGGCTTGGCCTTGCGGCCAAGCCCCTTAATCAGGTCGGCGAACTTGTTTCGCCGACCTGACCCGTCGCAGTCCCAACCGGGGGGATCGTGGGCTGCGACTATGAGGTGTGGCTTGACGATCACACCTCAATCTTGAAGTTTGATCGAGCATTGCTCGATCAAACTTCAAACCTCAATCACAAAGACGCGCCACAGTCCGATGAGGGTGAAGATATGACCTGGAACTGATAAGATGTCATAGGCCAAACCATTCTGGAGGATGTGGCGCGCAAACAACGCTAAGAGAAGAGCAGCTGCGCCGATGGTTAGAAAATCGAACGTAGACCAGCTGCGGAACGGCCTCGATAGAAGGCGGCAAGCCCCATTAAGCCAAACCCAGTGAGGAGCATTGCCCATGTAGAAGGCTCCGGAACGTTGGTCGTCAATTGGGCCGAACCTCCGAACGACTGACGAGCTGCCGTAAAGTCCACAGCGAACTGGATCTCGTCTGAAGTGAACGGACCAGTTGCCGCCGAGACGGGTCCGAAAGAGCCGTCAAGCAGCGCTACTGGGAAGGTATGGGTGGCGAGGAGCCCTCCGTTGGCGAACGTGCTCTCAGTGGTTGGGCCGGGATCGTTGGTCAGCCCATTAACCGTGAAGGTTGACAGGGTATTGCCGAGTCCGGTGATAGCGCTTTGCAGAATGTCCACTGTTAGGGTGTGTGAGCCGGTGAAGCCTGCCGAGGCCGTAGCGTCCAGAGTGACGCTGGAGAGGTCGGCGTTCGGTAGGATCGGCGAGCCCTGGGCGGCGATGGTGATGTTAGCGAAGTTCGCGTCATTGGCTGTCAGCGAGGCTGCGCCGGTTGTGATCCCCGAGATGTTATCGATCAAAGTCCCATTGTCGAAGACTTCGATCTGAAGAGTTGCCACGGCGGGGGCAAGTCCCGCTGCAAGGAAGGTTGAGGCTAGTAGGAGTTTTCTCATAAGACTGTCCGCCTGTTTTCGTTGAGACTGGTATTGTCCCGCCTTAATTTTGTCATATTCGGTGGGTCATGTCAATGGGTTGATACATTAACTTTTCGTAATGTACCGTTGGCGTTTGGTGTTTATGGCAGTCGGGCATTCTAAGTGGCGCTCGATTGCTACGATGATCTCCGTGTTGAGTGAACGTCCGCTGACTTGGACGCGGAGCCTGATACGCTCGCGCAATCCAGCGGGTAGATGCAGCATGTATTGGTCGTCACCTCTGCTCGCCATGCTCATTTGACTGTCCTTAGGAAGTAACGCCAGGCATCTGCTTCGTAGTTCCAATCCACTCGCTTAGTCTTGTGGTGTTCCAAGGAGTAGGGCGGTTCATCAGGAGACGAACTCTGTTCGTCTCCTGATGACCCACCATTGGAATTTCCATCACATGCCAATTCATGCTGCTTGTGCGGCGGGCAGATGATAGTGCATTCATCGAAGCGGCCATCTGGCAGCATGCGGGAGCAGTTGAAGTACATGCCCCCGTAGATGATGTCTATGTGCCATCGGACTCCGGCGCGGCAGATGTAGGTGTGCGCTGCACCGCGGTCAAATCTATGCGTCATCTTGTAGTTCCCATTATGGACACAAGCAAGCTCTGCTTGCTTGTGTCCCTATGCGTCATTTTTGTCCGGCTTTGGCTGGGTGAGGATGTCGCGCTTGACCAGTTTGATGGCCCTGAAGAGGATGCCGATTGCTTCACCAGTGGCGAATGCAGTTTCGTCTGTCAGATCGCCTTCCAGTTGGCCTCGCATTGGAATTATTGTTTCGAGGGCGGTCTGGAGTCGCCAGAGGATTTCGTCACTTTTCATGTGGACAAGCTCCATAGGCCGTCACCGTGTTGGGTGACTACGCCTCTTTTTGCCAGCCTTTGAAGACGGGAGCCGACTGAGTTGGGAGAGTAGCCTCCCTCTTTCAGATGGTCGCGTAGCTCGATGGCACGATGTGGGCGCTTGGCCAGATTATCGAGGAGGATTTTGTTTATCCCCTTGTCTGGATTGAAGGGCATGGAGGCCCTCACTTTCTTATATTTCGGTGAAGTCTTCGTGAGCAATGCTCGCTTAGCCTTCGGAGCCAAGGTATGTAGAGCTGCTTGAAGTTCTGCTTCATCAAGCTTCTCTTCCACCTTTAAGTCCTCGATGGGGAGCATTTTGGACATGATTAGGAAGAGTGTCTTCGCGTCCATGGTGAAGGCGACTTTGAACTTTGTCATCGGCGTGCTCCTTTCTTCTTATATTTGTTCATCTGGATGATGTGCCGGACTGCTGCAGGCCGAGGCTTTGGTTCAGGCTGAGGCATTGGTGGCTCGATATGGATAATGGCTTTGAAGGGGACGAAGCCCAGCTTGTATCCGAGGGAGCGGGCTACCGCGTTGATGGTTGCAGCTTGCGGTTTCTTAGTTTCCCCGTAGAACCAGGCTCGGAGGGTTACGGCTGTAACGCCGGACTCCTCCTCGATCCATTTGTGTGAGACGCCGCACTCCTTGATGACAGTGCGGATCTCGTCGATGATCGGGTCTTTGTCAAGGAAGCTGTAGGATTTGTAGGTGAAGCCAGCCATTTATTTTTCCTTTGCAGTTTATGCCGTGAGCTTTAGCTTACGACTAGATTAAATCCTCAATGGAGATTGGAACACGGAGTTGGACTTGCTCGGGCTTTGGCCGCCCTTCTTTGATTTTGGTGCGGTCGTACTCATGGGGCCAGTCGGTGAGGCCGAAGAGTGACATGAAGGTGCCCTCTGGGTCTTCCTCCCAGAAGTGGAGGATTTTGTGGAGTTCTGTTTTGGGGATGTCCTTGTTCATCCAGATACCGCGGGAGCCGTGGCAGATTGTGAGACTGATTAGGGATGGGTCTGTTTCGTGGGGCTCTAGCTGGATGGGTGGGAGGGCGATGCAGGAGTTGAGCCAGCATGGACGCCAGTTACCCAGGCGAGTGCGGGTGGGATCGTGGAAGTTCACTGAATGCCTCCGATAGGTCTTGGTGCGCCCCAGATGACCATGTAGTTGCAGCCTCGTTTGGCTATGTCGGTTATCTGGTTGCATTTTTCGCACTTGCCTTGTGTAAAGAACTGGTTGGCTTCGGCGATGGCCTGGCGAGCATTGCAATGGGAACAGGTGAATTTTTGGTGGATGGTTGCGCCAAGCCTGATTAAGGGTGCAGCGGTTGCAACGCACTCGTGGAGGGGGTAATCAGACATTTTCTTCTTTAAACTCCGTTGGTTGGCGTTTTTGGATGGCTTGCCAAATGAGAGAAGAGTTTGAGTTGGAGGTGGTTATGAAGAAGTCGTATGGGTTGTCACGGAACTTCTCCCACTCGGCGTCGGTTAGGAAATGCACTTCGTGGAAGTCGAGAGCGCGGAGGATGCGCAGGGCGTTGTGGAAGGCGTGGTATGGTACTCGCATGGACTTTCTCTTTCCAAAGTAAAATTCGTAGGAGGCGTAGAGGCTCGCAGCCTGGACGCCGACTGAGCGGCAGTCTTTCATCAGGATGAGGCGGTCAAGTCCGCCTCATCCTGAACTTGATCTACGATCAAATGGCAGGCGAGGAAGATATTGTGGAGGTGATCGGCTGCTTCGGCGGTGCTGGGAAAGAAGGCTACTTTGTCTGGCTGGGTTGCACCATGAGAGTAGATACGGAGCTGGAGATATGAATATGTAGGGTCCGACTCGCATGGTTGGAACTCCGCCTCGATGCGGGAGATTTGGTAGTAGGTTAGGGTTGAGATGGCCATTTACTTTCCTTTCAGTTCACTGGTTGTCAGCTCTTTTTGGAGGAGGGTGTTTAGCTCATCGTCTAGCTCGTCATGGTGGAGGGATAGAGCTATGTTATGCTGGATGAAGTCTTTGATTTGGTCGGGTGTGCGGGTGTCGGGCTCTGTTGGGCCTGGAACGACTTCTGTTTCGGGCTTTATCTCAACGTACCAGTTGGAATCGTTGCGGGCTGCGAGGGCTGCCCGGCCGCATGAGGGCTGAGGATAGGGATAGTTCCATGTGGAGTAGTGATGACAGGCAGCTTGCGCTGGTACAGTGTAGAGAACTAGCCCTATTAGGAGTTTCCTCATTTTCATTTTTCTTTTTCCTTCTGGATGAGGGTGTCGCTTTTGTCGATTAGCTTGTGTTCGATGGCGGCGGCGAGGTTGACATACTCGTGTGGGTGGACTTCGACCATGGTGGCTGAAGTCTTTATGGCGCGTGTGCGGCCTTCACGCATGGTCTCGTCGTCGAAGATCTCGCGGAGATAGGTTTTACGCTTAATCATTGGACTCCCCTAGAAGCAGGTGTCGCAGGTGCAGTGAGGGCGTTTGCCACTCTCGCAATGGGGGGATGGGTCGTGAGATGGGCCGAGCTGGCCATAGTGGTCGCAAGAGGAGCACTCGCCGAATGGGAGACGTCGCCGCCGCGGAGTGGGGTTAGCTACTAGAGGCTTACCTTCTTTCTTAAATCTTCTTCTTTGGTAGGTCATTACTTTGCCTTTATTGCTTTTATGATTGCGAGGAGGAGATATTTGCTGGAGCCGTATTTGAGGTGGGCTCCGTTGGAGAGGGTGACTTCGTAGGTGTAGATGGGGCCGTTGTCCCAGGAGGTTTGGGATAGGATGATGCGCTGGATGCGCCAACGGCGAGGTCGGAAAAGGAACATTATGACTTGTCTTCTTCCTTGGGCTTGATAGTGGTATTGCGAATGGTGTCGGCGGCTTCTTTCCATGCATCCATTTTTGCTCTGATTATGTGCCGTTCCTGCTGAGTGGTGCGACCTGAGGCAAGAAGGCGCTCATTATAGCGGTCTGCTATTTTGTCGAAGTGGTCGGCTATATCGTCAAGGGATGTGGCTGTGTAGCTGATGCGATTGTCCATTACTTGTCCTCGAAGTTGAGTGGGGTGCGTCGGCCGGGCTCGCGGCCGATGGGGTTCTCGTGTTCGTACTCGTCTACTGGTGCGAGGGGGTTGCAGTTGATTATTACGAAGGAAGTGTGATATTGGGAGCCGAGACGGTGGTTGCAATCGCTGCAGATGAAGAAGCCGCTCTGCTTTTTCCATTTACCTCCGCATTTGGGACAACCTGTTTGGGTAGTCATTGTTTCCTCCTTCTGAGTTCGCGGATGACAGTCGGCCGTAGGCCGACTGTCAGACGCTAACTCAGACTGTTTCTGCGTTGAAGGATAGGGATGTGAGGCGGGTGGTGCGGCTTTCGAGGATTTTCGCTGCCTCGGCTAGGAGGGCGTCTTGATGTTTGTAGAATACCATGTCGGCCAGGTCGTCTTGTGTGAGGGCGCGGCCTGCGAATGCTACCATAGCGCCGTCTTCGTCAGTTGGCCAGTAGTTTTTTGGCTCTAACATTTTGCGCGCTTCGTCGAAGGCTAGGATCATAGCGAGGTCTTCAATTATACGTGTCATTTTACTCTCCTTGGTGTTGACAGTGGGCTGTGATGCCCACTGCTTCTGCTTTTAAGGTTTGATCGAGCTTTGCTCGATCAAACCTTAGCGTCGTTGAGCTTTGAGAGGATGCTGTCGCACTCGTCGAGGGACTCTTCGAGAGCTGAGGCTGATGCGTCTATCTTGAGACCTTTTTCGGACTCCTGGGCTTTTTCGGGGAGTTCGTCGAACTCTTCGCGCTCCTCGCTGGAGACTGTTTCGAGGATTGTGCGGGCTTCCTCGATCTGGGAGATGGCCTGCTCGATTTCTTTTCGGCGTGCTTCGTTCACTGCTTTTCTCCGTCTGGTTTCTCCTCTGGGGAGCCTTTGAAGAGGTCCATAAGATCGTTTATGGACTCCTGATGCTGGTCTGAGCTATGGGCAAGCTCTGCTTGCCCATAGCTCTCGCGGAAGATGCGGGCGCGCCTTTCCATGAGGGACTCGGATGTGTCGATCTCGGGGATCTCGGCGCGGCGGTGAAGTGCGCGAAAGTGGCGACGAGTGTTCTTGGCTTTAGTGATGCGGATATTTTCAAGCTCCCGTGCGAGGACTGTGGCGGCGGTTAGGTATTCGTCTAGGAAGTCTTCTGCGAGGGTTTGGGGTGTCATGGAGGCGAGAATTTGAAGGTTTGGATCATCTGGATTTTCAGAGAGCCGGAAGGCAATGCGGCGCATTGCCTCTTTGAGAATTTTCTCCCAGGTGAGGACGGCATTGGTTAGGTCTATTATACGCTGTTGAGTGATACCCATTGTGGACTCCTACTGAGTCAAGAAGTGGCAAAGGGCGATGAGGGTCATGAAGGAGGCCCAGATAGTCCAGAAGATGATGGTGTTGCGGCGAGCGCGGACTGGTGAGGTGTTGCGCGGATGGCGCTGGCGGTAGTTGAAGTGGATGCGGGCGAGGACTTCTATGGTGGACATGTAGAAGGCGCGCATGGCTAGGAGGGTAAGGAGGGTAAACCACATACCGCTGCCTGCGAAGAAGCCGATGAGAGCTGCTCCGGCCATTAGTAGTTCCTCTTGAGCATGGGACTGCGACGCAGCTGCTCTTTGGTAATTGAGGGGAGGTTGTGCATCTGGAATGGTTTCCACTGCTCTACCTCCAATAGGTGGCCTTCGATTGAGTACTGTTTGCGGAGGCAGGCGAGGAAGAAGCGGTGACGACCATCTACGAGGATGCAGTTTGGTGCGCCGTTAGTCTCGGTGCCGTCTTTGGCCATTATGATGGGATCGAGGTGTTTGCGCTTTGAGAGTTCGCGGACTCGGTCGAGGGTGATGCAGTTGTCGGGGATGAAGGTGGCGGCGAATGCGTAGTTGAGGGGGAGGTTGAAGACTTCGGGCTTGTTGGCGAGACACCACTCGCGCAGGCCGTCTGTGTCGATGTGGACGTTCTCGCCATTGTTGTCTATGAATGTGAAGACTGGTTTGAGAAGGCGGCGTAGGAGGGCTTCAACTTCGTTTGGGTCAGTCATCTGTGGGCTCCTTCTGGCTGGGTAGGCCGAATACAATGCCGCGATCATACTGCCATTCGAGGGCGATGCAATCGCCGCCGTCTGTTATGATGACGCGGTGGGTAATGCCAAGGCGGGATGCGACATTACGAGTGTAGTGGTTAAATGCGTTCATGGCTTCTTCGGCTGAGACGAATGTGCGAACCTTCTCGTAGGAGCCGTCTTTGAAGAATTGGATGACACTGAACTCGTTAGCCATTAGTCGATTGTCTCCTCGAGTTTTAGTGGGTCGTGCTCGGCCAGCTCACGTTTGAGCCATGCTTCGGGGTTGGTCATGGACTCGTCGGCGAGATGCAGGCCGGGCAATGCTAATGTTTCGGTGACGTGGGGCCACATGGGCGCGCAGAGGACTTCCATTTCGTGACGCGAGAGGGCGCGGTTGATGCCGAATGGCCACCTGCCTATGAAGTCGTGGTACTTGGACTCGAGGCCGAAGAGGATGTTGCGCACGAAGGCTGGGTGCGTGAGGCAATAGGAGGCTGCGGATAGGTCTAGTGGGCTGGTTTCGATCTTGGCGGCTACGCATACGGCGTTGGGACCGCGGCTGTAGGACGCGGTGCTCTCATCGGCTGCGCCAAAATCCATTGCCCACAGTTCTATGGGGCGGTGCGCGGAGAGAGCACGGACCAAGGCCAGGATTGCAATCCCTCGAGCGCGCACCTGCGCGCTCGAGATGCCGCCTGAGATGCCGAGATCTACCATGATTGCGAGGGGGGCTGAGTCCACTTGGTGCTTTGTCCGGGTGCGCATGTTGAGAGGCTGGCCCGCGATGTAGGCGGGGATGTTTGGGAATGCGCCGGAGACGTCATCGGTCCAGATGGCGCGGGTGGAGGGCATGGTGATGTGCTCCTCCATGCGAGATAGGAGTGCGTCTGAGGCTGCTACGGCGGACTGGTCGCCGGTGAAACAAAGATTAATTGCGGCTTCGGTGTCAATATTCATGTTCCAGTCGGCAGAGGTGTATTTGTTTGGCAAGTTGCTTCTTCTGGCGAAATCGCCCAGCTCGCTGGGTGATTGAGCCAGAATGTAGTGGACGCTACGGCCGACGAGGCCAGGGATGGTTGAGATCCCCCGCCCGTTTAGGACGGGGGATAGAGAGCGGGTGTGGCGGATTATGGTCATGGGAGCTGGGTGCTGACTTTGTAGGATTTGCCTCGGCCGGTTGTGATGAGGCTGGAGTCGTCGTCGAATATGTAGATTATTGCGCTGGAGAAGAATGAGCGCGTGATTTCTGCTTTGCGACGGCGGGCGAGAGTGGAGAGGGCAATTGTTTTGGTGGAGGAGTTGAACTCCGTCAAAACTTGCTCGGCGATGGTGGGGAATGTGAGGGTCATTGGGCTTCTCCGATGGCCGCAGCCATTGCGGCTTTCATGGCTTTGCGGGGGTGGTAGGAGCGGTGAAGGGCGGTGACGCCGGAGCCGTTTGCGAGGAGGGCGACTCGTGCGCCGGTGGAGAATAGGTAGACTTGCCACCACTCGCCGTTTATTTTTGTTGCGCCTGTGCGGCGTGCGCCGAGGATGGTGGCGGTCTTGACGGCGTTGTGGTAGGCCTCGTAGGTGTCGAGACCGCGAGTGTGGTAGAGGGTGATAGAGTTGTCGTCGGGGTTGTGGACGGCTGTGTCGCCCCAGACTGAGACCATGAAGGACTCGAATGATGGGGCGGTGATGGTGGCTGGGTTGGGTAGGCTGATCATTCTTTTTCTCCATTTTGCGGACATGTCGCCCGAAGGGCGACTGGCTGCTCTCCCCAATTGGACTGGATGCCGTTGATGTCGGTTATAATGGTTTCGCCGTAGCGAGTGTGCTTTTGGAAGCGGCGAAGAAGGGTGTTGATTGTATAGTTGGGACGCTTGGAGATTGGGGAGGTGGTTATGCGGACGTACCAGTAGGGGGCATACCATGTGGCCTCCAGGCGGCCTTTTGGGCTGGTGAGGAGGATCATTGGAGAAGGCTCCGCTTGTCTTGTGGGATGTTGGCGAGATATGTGAGTTCGGCGGCTTGGTCTGGGGTGAAGCCGGACTGGATTAGGGCCGCACCCGCGATGGTGTGGCGGGGATCTATGATTACCTTTAGGCCAGCCTTTTGGACGGCGTGGCGCGCTGCTTGCACGCGACGGGTCCATGCGGGGTTGCCGCCGATTAGAAGCTCGAAGGGCTCGTCGTAGGGCCATGAGATTTTGACGGGGAAGCGGGAGAGGAATGCTGCGTCTATTTTGACGCGGCCGACGTAGTCGGCTGTTGCGCCTAGGCCCCATGTGTTGGCGGTGGCTAGGATTATGGAGTCGGGATGACGGGGCATTAGGCGGTCGGCGAAGTCGCATTCGCCGTTGGCGAGGGCTGCGTTGAGGGCGAGGAGGGCTGAGTTTTCGGAGGAGTCGACATCGTCGAATTGGTAGACGGCTGGGATTGTGTAGCCCTCGCGGAATGGGGTGCTGTGGTAGGTGCCGCCTGCGTCGCGGAAGCCGATGAGTTTGTGTTCCATGCTGACCGCGCCGTTGAAGAAGAATGGCAAATTCAATGCCTTTGCGAGCTGGCGGCCGCCCGTGGTTTTGCCCGATCCGGCTGGGCCAGCTATCCAGATGTTGGGATGGTAGCCATCGGACTGGCGTGATGCGGCGGCGCGGAGGAGGGTCTCGAATTTGGGATGCTTGTGGCCTTCGGGGACTGACCATGTGTCCAGGCCGTTGTGGATTGTGATTTGCACAGCTCGAGCTTGCGAGAGCTGTGCAAGGGCTTCGTCCACTGAGGCTGATAAGGAGTCGATCTTTTCTTCGAGGGATGAGATTGCGTTGGCGTGGGCCAGCTGCTCGTTTCGCAGGGATGTGGACATTTCGGCTTTAAGCTTGCTTAAGGACGAAATGGCCACGACGTGGTTGGAGCCGATTTGGGCGATGGCTGCGTCGAGGCGGTTTTTGAGCTTGAGGAGTGCGTCGGACCCACCAATGGAATTTCCATCCTCGGGGGTTGAGAAGTTGGGGATGGGCAGGTCGTCGTCGAGGAGGCCGAGCATTTCCTCGGCTGATTTGTGGGTGCGAGCTTGGGGTTTGTTTAGGGGGTCGCGGCCGGTGCCGCTGCAGCGATAGCAGGTTTCGCCGTATTTTTTGCCGAGTCCGTTGCAGCGGACGCAAAGTTTGGGAGGTGACATTAGATTAGGTCCTCAATTCTTTTGTTTACGGACTTTACTACGTTGGAGTGGGGTGTTGTGCGTTTGGCGTAGGCGTCTTCGTAGGCGCGGAGCTGTGCGCCACTGATGCCGGATTTGATGCGGCGGACTTCTACGCGCCCGCCCGTGTGGGCGCGGGATGCGATTATGCGGTCAGCCTCTGAGACTGTGCGGCGGCCTGATGCGGTGAGGGTTCGGCCCTCGAGTTTGCAACATGGACAATGGGGGCCGATCACTGTTGAGGATTGATGGTCGCGCAGGTGTTCGCATATGCGGGCTGGTGCAATGTTGCAACGGATGTGCATGAATAGGTTTATGAGAGTCTTTTCCGCTTGGCCTTGGGATAGTGGAAATGACTGGTGGTTGAAATGGGCGATTAGACCGTGAGGGCCATCTGTGATTTGTAGAGCGTCTGAGATCATTAACTGGATCATGGTGTGGCTCCCTTTGAGCTTCGCCTTTAGAAGATAGTCGGCCGTTAGGCCGACTATCTGATTAAAGGCGAAGATCTAGTCCGATTGAGGATAGGACGGCGTTGGCGTTGGCCACGTCGGTGCCGCGAGGGATCTTGATTGAGGTTGCGCCGTTTGGTGTAACCTCAAGGATTGCGACTGGCCAGAGGGATGGCTCGTCGCCGTCGGGACGGAGGGCCCAGATTGATTGGGTTGTGGGACCATGCCATTGGAAGACTAGACCGTCTTCGAATTGTTTGAGGATTGACATGAAGGGCATTGGCAGTTCCTTGTGAGGGTGAATAGGATAACTCCAGAACATGATAACTTAACATGGCAATGTGGCGGGATTGTGGCATTGTGGTATATGAAAGATATGTGGGTCTATGCTTTTTTGATATGGGGGGTACATGAGG
>Ga0210384_10004734_pt1 | contig 15078 bp, 15 predicted proteins | sample IncBWH2MmetaG_FD_160574 | JGI IMG/M metagenome (GOLD analysis project Ga0210384, IMG submission 160574) | Forest soil microbial communities from Barre Woods Harvard Forest LTER site, Petersham, Massachusetts, United States - Inc-BW-H-2-M | ecosystem: Environmental > Terrestrial > Soil >...
CCCAATTTTAAGAGAGAGAAATTCACGGAAAGCAGAGAACGGATAATGAAAGTCGAAGTCCTGTATATGGCGGAATGCCCCTCTCATCCGGCGGCGGTGAAGCTAGTCAGAGATATCTTGGCTGCCGAGGGTGTCGAGGCGAAGATCCATGAAGTGCTCGTCAGGGACGAAGGAATGGCCAGGGAACTCGGGTTTGCCGGTTCTCCCACCATCCGAATCGATGGACGCGACGTGGCTGGGGAATCGCCGGACACTCGGAGCTTTGCGCTGAGTTGCCGTCTGTATCCTGGATCGAAGCGGGTCGGTCTTCCACCAGCGGACGTGGTTCATCAGGCAGTGCTGAAAGCCCGACAAGAGACTAGCCCGTGAAAACCGAAACGATTAGCCCGAAGGAAAAGCCCCCTTCGAGAGGGGCTGTTGCCGCGGCGCTTTCGGCAATTGGAAGTGTTCTGGCCGCTGCGACTTGTTGCCTGCCGGTGCTTCCGTTTGTACTGGCTGCCGGAACGGCGGGCACCGCTACATTCCTGTCTTCCTTCATAGGCATCCTTCGGCCATATCTTTTGGGAGTCTCCGTCCTATTCATCGTTTTCGGGTTTTATCAAAGTAGACGCGCCAGCCAATGCAATTGCAAGCCGAGTGTTCTCAGTCAGGTGGTTCTGTGGCTGTCGGCCCTGATTGTCGCCGTCTCGATTCTGCTTCCTCAGGCGTTCGCAGATCTCGTTGAGAGGCTGCTATGAAGCGCACGACTGTTGGTTTAGGCCTTGCTTCGCTCGCCATTTTTGTCGGCCTGCTTTATCTGTACGGTGGACACCAGACTCCGAGAGGCCAGGCGCCTCTTGCCGATCTAAATGCGGCGAACCTCAGTGAACTCAAGAATGAGTTCAACGGCGGCCAAGCAAACGTGCGCATGTTGGTGCTTCTTTCGCCGACTTGACCGGTCTGCGTGCGGGGGGCCTCCGCACTCGAATCGTTGCTCGAAACACAAACAGACTCGCATCTGCGTGTGTTCGTAGTATGGGAGCCGGTGCTGGCTACAGACCTGGGCGCACCTTCGACCATTGCTCTTCGGCGAATTCACGATGTCCGGGTCAAGCAATACTGGGACCGAAACCGAGTCCTCTCCCACGCGATGGGAGAGCATGATCGTCCGAGCGTCGTCTGGGACTACATCGCGGTGTATAAGCCCGAACAAATCTGGACAGACGCGCCGCCTCAACCCGAATTCAAGGGCCGTCCGGTGGTGCGCTTCATCGAGGGTACGCGTAAGGCATTGGAGACTATCTATTCAGAAGCCAAGAAGTAAATTGATGGCCGTTCCCGAGCGCGGGAACTACGGGCGAAAGTTCTTCTGGTTCTTCTGCCGAGCCGCTTCGAGATCATCCGTTTGTTTTTTCTGACGGTCGGCTTCCCTTTGCGGGCCTTCTTGCTTGTCTAATTTCACGGCTTCCGCAATGGCAAGTTCAGCTTCGGCATTTGCTTGCTTGGAGTAAATGACGAGCCCAAAACGATCCGTAAAGGAGGAACGGACGAGTTTGAAGGAATATTGCGCATCTTCCCAAGAAGCAACAGGCTTTCGCTCGGCGTCATACGGGTCGATCTTTGGATTGTCCATCGCCAAAACTACATTTGCCGGCGGACCGTACTTCGCCGAAATGGAATTCACCATATCGGCTTCCGTGAGCCCTTGAGTGGAATTTTGATCGTAGGTCACAGAAATCTTGTAGAGCGCTCCGTTGTAGAAGGACAAGAGAATCTGCTCGACCGTGTCAGATCGGAAGGAAGCCCCGGGAAGACTCGGAGGCCACCAAGTCAGCTCCTGAATCAGCGCCGGACGGCCATGAATCACCTTAACGTCAGCAATCTTTTGATCCGTACGCCCAAGCACACTCGTCAAGCTCATTCCAAAGCTAAACTGCCGATACTTGGAAAGATCCTCTGCACGAAGCAATGGCGACGAAAGGAGTAAAACAGCAAAGCAAGACATCACAGTGCGCAGCATTTTCATTTTCATACCTCTCACTAATTCCTAAAAACCTAAAATCAGAGCAGGACAACGCCCGGTGGCCATTTCTTTGTTTGGAAAGGCAAAAGGGGGCCACAAGCCAGCCTTGCCATACTTCTCCGCTAAGGCCGCTCTTTCTTGGCGGCTATTCGTGGATGTTACAGACTATGAAGATAAATAACTGTGCCCTTTGAGACAGTCTCGCGAACAGGCTTCCCGGCGGAGAGTCACCCTGATCGGGAGAAATGAGCCGCACATTCATCTCCGTCGCCTTAGGCCACGGATAGCGGGAGGGGACTCCGTTAAGCGTGAATCGGAGAGAACCAGAGTTAGGTTGAGAGAAATCGGGGGGCGTGAAATGCCCCCCGATTCCAGTCTGCGAAGGCTGATGCCTCATCAATCGGAAGCAACGTTTGCCCTTAGTTTCTTGGCTTCTTCTTGACGGGGGGATTCTTTTCGCCGCCCTTCGTGCTGATCAAAGCCAAGTAGTCTTTCGCGTTAAAGGGGTAGCGACGAGTGGACTGCTGTCCCGTAGTGTTCAAGGAGACGTCCACACGCCGATTGTTGGCCAGGACCATCACCCGCAGATTATTCAGCATTTGCTGTCTGTCGTTCCGGCTCAAGTCAGGATTCTCCGCTATCTGTTCCTTTACCTGATCTGCAGTCAGCTCGTTCTCTTTGCCGAAAGAGCGTGTCTCAATGTGGTCCGAGGGGACGCCGTGTTCCACCAGGAAGTTCTTGGTGCGATCGACGCGCCGCTCCGTGAGGGCTTTGTTGTAGTCTTCCGAGCCACGCGGGTCCGCATGGCCACCGAGAATGAGGTGAGCATCAGGCTTGTATCTCAGATAGCTCTTGAAGTCCTGGACCAGGTTTTTCAGGATCTCCGCCTGACTATCGAGCAAGCCGCCGCTGGGTTTCGCGGCCGAAGGCCGAGCCGTCGGAAAATAGATGCTGTGAAGGGCGAGTCTAGATTCCAGCTCCACCATTTCCGGCGGAGGCGGGGGCTGCTGGACTTCGATTCCCAGCTGGCAATCCGCGGCGCCCCCGCGGCCGTCTTCTACGTGCGCCGATACGGAATAGTGTCCGGGCTTCAGACCTGTGGTATCGAACTTTACGGAGGCTTCCCTGCCGCGGATCCGTCCGGCGCTGGAATTCCATGAGTAGGTCAGCGGATCGTTGTCGGGATCGCTGGCGGTCGCCGTAATCTGCACTGAATCGCCGCTTGATACCGAATTACGGTCGGCAGAGCAGGTCATGGTGGGCGGATGATTGGGACGGGGTTCCACGCGGATTTCTGCTGAACAGTCGGCAGTGCCGCCGCGTCCATCATCCACGCGTACTTTTACTCGGTAGGACCCCGGATTCGCGCCGGAGGAGTTCCAGCGGACTTCGGGGCCGTTGCCTTCGATGTTGCCGCCGTTTGTGGTCCAGGAGTAGTTCAAAGAATCGTTGTCGGGATCGCTGGCGTCCACACGCACTACTGCGAATTCTCCCGAGCCGGCGTAGAGCTTGTCCCTGTCAACCGAACAAGAAGCCACGGGGGGATGATTGGGAGGGGTTGTGGGTGTTTCGCCGCCAAACATGAAATTGAGGCCAGTCTGAAGTCTAAGCCCTCGGACTTCGGTATGGTGCAGTGTCGGGGGACCGAACTCGTACGTCGAGACTACGTAGTCGGCCCTCAGCAGGCGCAGGGCAATGTGCCTGGAAAGGTTAATATCAAGGCCGCCGCCGAGCAGAAGCCCCAGTTTGTCGACGTCGTGGAAGGCATCCGGCGTAAGACGATGGTCGCCAACCAAGGCCTCAAGAAATGGAGAAAAATGTTTATGACGGAAAGTAACTTTTGGACCTAGCGAGAGATTGGAGAACGCGGCATCGTCAATTCTTTGGAATCGCGTGGTCTCACCGGCACCCCAATGGGTGCTGAAATCGAGCGTTAGGCCCAGCCAACGATTGAAATCATAGGTGGCGCTGACGCCGATACCGCGGGGGTTTACTTCCAGGCGGCTGCTAAGTGGCAACAGTGCTCCCGGAAGTTGACCGTGCACATCGGTGCCCGGATGAAAGAAGGAATATCCGCCGAAAAGCTCCCACTTCGGAGCAGGCTGATCCTGGGCTGCCGCGAGAGTGGCATACATGCACAACAGGAGAGTCATTGCAGACAGGGTTGCCAAGATCCAACCGGGATGGCTTTTTGCTTGAGATAGCATGCGAATCTTCCTCCAAACTTCAATAACGTGAAATCGTGCGTTTCCGGGCCGAGGTTAGCGAGACAGCATCAAGATCGTTTAAGGCCGAGTGCCTCACGGGCAGGTAGGCACATTGACCGGATTGCTGTCCAAGGAGACTGCGCCCGTCCGAGCCAGCGCTCTGCCATCAAGCGTCGCGCCCGTGGTAAGCGTGATGGATGCCTGAGCCATTATGGTTCCTTGAAATGTTGTGTTGGTTCCAAGGGTCGCTGAGCTACCAACCTGCCAGTAGACGTTCTTAGACAATGCTCCGCCGGACATGATGACTTGGCTGTTGCCGGCAGCCGTAGTCAGGCTGGACACGATCTGGAAGATCCAAACGCCACCCGCACTGCCACTGAGAGTGAGATTTCCAGTTATTCCCAATGAAGGCTGCGCGCTGGTTGTCTTGTAAACGCCAGGGGCAAGGGTTAGCCCTCCGATATCTGCGGGGAGGACGGCCCCACCCGCTGCTGCCGCGGCGTTGTTATAGGCCGCGGTCAAGTCACCCTGCGCGGTCATGGCAACGGCATCGCCCGCGTGTTTCGTGCCGGTCAGTGTTCCCGGAGGAAAACCGGTGATCGAAGCCGCGGGCCATATCCCTATGTCTCCTCCTGAAACGATGGTGGGGCCGACGCTGCTTACGACCGGGGTAGCGCCCAGAATTCCGAAAGTGCAAGCCGTTCCTAACGGTGAGGGAGGCGCGGGTGGCGGCGGGGGCGGTGGCGGCGTTGGCGGCGGACAGACAGGGGAGGTCGTAAACGTCCACACGAACTTGGTCGCCAGATTGTTGCCGAAGGTATCGGCAGCTCCGGTGGTAATCGTGGCGGTAAAAAGGGTGCTGGGCGCAAGAGCGCTCGAGGGTGTAAAGGTGGCGACATCGGTCGCCCCAACGTAGGTCACTTTGCCGGACACGCCCACCCCGCTGGAGGTCAACGTGAAGGTTGACGTGTCGATCGTCGCGGGGTTCATGGCCTTGCTGAATGTCGCAGTGATTACCGCGGTGTTGGGGCAAACGAGAGTAGAGCCAGCCAGCGGAGTTGCAGAGGTCACTACAGGGAGGGTCAAAGGGTTACCCGGCGTACCCGGGGGGGCTGGGGCAGCGGGGTTTCCCGGCGCAGCGTTTTTGTCAGAGTCGCCGCACCCGGTCATTACGACGGCCAAGAACAACGCCGGGATCCAAATCTTGCTGACCTTTACCTTATGCATTAGCTTCTCCTGTTCAACCGGCGACTAGGCGTACTTTTTTCGCCCCCTGGTCATTGACCATGCAATACCTGCACCAGAACAGAGCTTGGTGCATCCTTAATTGATCGCGACCCTGCCACGCCGCTAAATCATTGATTTCAAAGAGAGGACAGCTTGAATTGACCTTGTTCCACTAGAGAAGGTTTTTTACTGTGAATCGAATTCGCACCAAATTGAAACGGAATCAATTCCATTTGCGGAAAAGGGGACCGTTGTGTGAGCTCTGAAACACAACGGATTTTTCGGCGGTTGTTGCGGAAAGTTCTCCCAGACGGCTCCTGTTAACGGGAGTCTACAGGCTGCAATCTTATCGCGCAGGCGCTACAGGGCGGTGGGAGAGACAGGATTAGAAAGTTCCATTCGAATGAAAAACAGAAGAAATGAGAGCCGGGATTCCACAGATGGATTGGCACAAATGACATCTGAATCTAATGAGAAATAGGGGGTATGAAATACCCCCCGATTCCAGTCTGCGGAGGCTGATGCCTTATCAATCTGAAGCAGCGTTTGCCCTTAGTTTCTTGGCTTCTTCTTGACCACGGGCTTCTTTTCTCCGCCCTTGGTGCTGATTAGAGCCAAGAAATCTTTGGCGTTAAAGGGGTACAGGCGAGTGGATTGTTGTCCGGTGGTACTCAAGGTGACGTCCACACGCCGATTGTTGGCCAGGACCATCACCCGCAGATTGTTCAGCATTTTTTGCCGGTCGGCCGGAGTCAAGTCGGGATTTTGCGCTATAAGTTCCTTTGTCTGCTCGGCAGTCAGTTGATCCTCTTTGCCAAACGACCGAGTGTCAAAGTGGTCCGCGGGGACGCCGTGCTCCACCAGGAAGTTCTTGGTGCGATCGACGCGCCGCTCCGTGAGAGCCTTGTTGTATTCTTCCGAGCCACGCGGGTCCGCATGACCACCGAGAATGAGGTGGGCATCAGGCTTGTATCTCAGATAGCTCTTGAAGTCCGCAGCCAGGGTTTTCAGGATGTCTGCCTGACTGTCGAGCAGGCCGCCCTGGGGACTCTCGGCGGTGGGCCGAGCCGTTTGAAAATAAATACTATGCAGGGCAAGTTTGGCTTCCAATTGCTTGATCTCTGGCGCAGGAGGAGGCGGTGGTGGCGGAGGCGGAGCCTCGACGTTCACCATGGTAGTGGATGAGGCGGTGAGCGGCGAGCTACGGTCATCGCTTACGTTGCAAGTGACGGTGATTCGGCCTGGTTGAGCGCCACGGGTATTCAACGTAGCAGAGTTGCCGTTTCCGGAGATATCGCCGGCGGTTGCTGTGTAACTGTAGGTCAGGCCACGACCATCCGGGCTGCTGGCGTTAGAGCTAATAGTTGAAGTCCCGCCCGTTCGCACGCTTGCCGGATCTGCCGAGCACGAAATTACCGGTGGATGGGGTTCTTTCACGGTGAACCTGGCGCTACAGGATGCGGAACCATTCTTGCGACCATCACTCAAGTTGGCAGTGACGCCGTAGGAGCGGGGCTGCAAGCCGGTGGTGTCGATCTGCGTGGAGGCATCGCTCCCCGCCACTTTCACTCCGGTGCCATTCCAGTTGTATTTCACGGTACGCTTGCGATCGAAATTAGATCCATTGGCCGTGGCGGTCACAGTTTCGCCAGCAAACACTTCGGCCGGCTGTACCGAGCAAGCGGCAGTGGGCGACTCGGGAGGCGCTCCGCCGCCAAACATGAAATTGAGGCCAACCTGTGCTCTCAGGCCCCGGATTTCAGTGCGAGGTGTTATGGCAGCAGAACCATACCGGTAATTCGAATATACATAGTCGGCCCTGATCAGGCGCAAGGCAACATGCCTGGTCAGGTTGACATCCAGACCGCCGCCGATCATGAAGCCTAGCTTGTCGATGTCGTGGAAGGCATCGGGCATCAAACGATGGTCGCCCACTAAGAATTCAAGAAATGGCGAGAAATGTTGGCTACGGAAAGTAACCTTTGGTCCGAAAGAGAGATTGGAGAACGCGGCGTCGTCAATTCTTCGGCCTAGGGTACTCTCACCGCTGCCCCAGTGGGTGCTGGTATCAAGAGTCAGACCAAACCAACGGTTGAAATCGTAGGTGGCGCTAAGGCCAATGCCGCGGGGGTTGGCCTCCATGCGGCTGCTTAGCGGGAACAATGCTCCTGGAAGCTGGCCGTGCACATCCGCGCCCGGCTGAAAGAAGGAGTATCCGCCGAACAGCTCCCATTTCGGGGCAGGCTGGTCCTGGGCTGCGGCGAGGCTGGCAAACGCACACAGGACAGCGATCATTGCCGACAGCATTGATAAGACCCGACCTGTATAGCTCTTTGCTTTTGATAACATGCGAATATTCCTCCGAACTTGATGACTTAAAGTTTTTTTTCGCAGGGGAGTGGGTGCAGTTGAACCCACTCCCGGGTGCCTCAGTTTAGGGATCTGTGATCACGTTGCTGTCCATGGTGACTGCGCCATTGCGCGCCAGCGCTCTGCCTTGCAGGCTTGCGCCAGTATCCAAGGTGATTGATTGAAGGGCCATGATGGTGCCCGCGAAACTTGAGTTGACACCAAGGGTGGCTGAGGTTCCGACCTGCCAGAATACGTTGCTCGCCAGGACGCCGCCCGAAAGTACAACCGAGGTGCCGGTCCCGGTGGTCAATGTAGAACCTATCTGGAAGACAAAGACAGAGCTGGCATTTCCGGTCAGAGTGAGGCTGCCCGGCCCAACTATTCCTGTCGAACTCGAGGTTTTGTACGTGCCCGCTGTAAGTGTGAGGCCCGTCAGATCTCCTGGCAGAACAGCAGGTGCAGGTAAAACGATACCGGCGGCGAAGTTATAGGCTGCGGTCAAATCCACCTGGGCCTGTGCGGCGGTAGGATCGGTCACGTGCATGACTGCAGGCGAGGTGAGCGTTCCCGGCGGGAATCCCGTCACTGAGGTTCCGGGACTAAGTCCAAGATCTCCGCCAGTAATAGTGGTGGGGCCGGTGCTGGTCACGGTGGAACCAGCAAGGATTTTGAAGTTTCCAGCCGTTAGCAACGGCACGGGAGAATTACAAGCCGCGGTAGCGGTCATGAAGCTCCACGTGAAATTGGCCGCCAGTTTGTTTCCAAACGTGTCAGCGGCCCCGGTGGTGATCGTGGCGGTATAGGTGGTATTCAGTGCAAGGCCGGGAGATGCAGGTGTAAAGGTGGCAGTATCGGTCGTGGGATCGTATTTAACGCTCCCAGTCACGCTTCCCCCGCTCGAAGTCAAAGTAAACGTAGAGGTCTTGATCGTCGCGGGGTTCATGGCCTTGCTGAAGACTGCGGTGACAACGGCGTTGGGGCATATCCCTGAAGACCCATTTGGCGGAAGTACAGACGGCGCCTCCACTGTAGGCGCGGCGAAGGGGGAGCCGGGGTTCCCCACCCCCGCATTCTTATCCGAGTCGCCGCACCCCGCCGCCAGAATGGCCAGCAGGAGCGCAGAAAATAAAATCCCATTTACCGTCAATTTGCGCATGAGCTTCTCCTCTTCAGCCAATTTGAAGGCGTTGCAGACTTCGGGCAGGGGTGCACGCATAATCCACGACTCGGGATTTGTCGTCTGTTCTGTTTTGCACACAAGCGAGGGAATCTCCCAAAACAGCGAATTGTGCCTTTTGGGACAGTTGTGGAAGGATGCGCCTTGGTATGGTGGACACGGCCGCGGAGCGCACTATTCGAGCCGGGGTCTCGAGCTCAATATGAAATCAAAACAACTCAAAAAAAACGGAACCGTCGATCCTTTCGACCCTCAGGTCTTCCTCGATACCTCGGGAGTGGCGAGAAAGATTGCAGAATTTCGAAGAGGTGAATCGATCTATTCCCAAGGGGAGCCGGCAACTAGCGTCATGTACGTTCAAAAGGGAGGCGTGAAATTCTCCGTGGTGAACGGGTCCGGAAAAGAAGCGGTGGTCGCCATGTTTGGTCCAAGTGATTTTTTTGGGGAGGGCTGCATGGCGGGCCAAACGGTTCGAATGGGCACTGCTACAGCCATTACACCAACCACAGTTCTCGTGATCGATAAAAACGAACTGCTGCGCGTGCTCCATGCGCAACATGAGTTATCCGACCATTTCATCCGGTACATGCTCGGACATAACATCAAGGTGGAAGAGGATCTGATCGATCAGCTCTTCAATTCCAGTGAAAAGCGCCTGGCCCGCACACTCCTGCTTCTCGCGCGATATGGAAAACAAGATCAGCCGGACCGCATCTTGCCGAAAGTTTCCCAGGAAACCCTGGCGAGCATGATCGGAACCACTCGTTCACGCGTGAATTTCTTCATGAACAAATTCAGGAAACTGGGGTTTATCGAATACAACGGCAAAATCAAGGTCAATAAGTCATTGCTCACGGTTGTCTTACACGAGTAAGCCGGCCGATAGTTTCTGATTACGCAGGCGCATTCCCGGATCCAGCAGAAAAGTAGTTTCGCAAAAACACATCCAATGCGAATTGCACTCTAACGGCCATGCTGTAATTTTACCCGGGCCTGGTGAATTCACAGGAAATAGAATGTCACTTCCAAAATTGATGCCACTGACAGAAACCGGAGCACTCATTCACTCGCAGACTCTCGAGTTGGAAGAGATGCCAATCAGGCTGACGCCTGTACCGGCACGCGCAGCTCTCCCGAACAGTATCGCCGTCGTGGGGAACTATCTTCCGCGGCATTGCGGGATCGCGACGTTCACAACAGATTTATGCGACGCCATCCATGCGGAATATGGCGCGACGGATTTACTGGCACTTCCGGTTAACGATACAGAAGAGGGCTATACATATCCCGCCAGGGTGAGGTTCGAGCTGTCCGAAGGTAACCTGGCGTCCTATCGGGAGGCCGCCGACTTTTTGAACTTCAGCAATATCGATCTTGTTTGCTTGCAGCACGAATACGGAATCTTTGGCGGACGAGCCGGCGGACATATCCTGGAGCTTCTGCGGCGCCTGCGAATGCCCGTGGCAACCACGTTGCACACGGTACTTCGCGATCCCAATCCCGACCAGCGCGCGGTAATGGAGGAAATTGCGACTCTCTCGGACCGTCTGATCGTCATGAGCCAGCATTCCTCGGACATCCTGCAGGAAGTGTTCAAGGTTTCAACCGACAAGATCGATCTGATACCGCATGGGATCCCCGATCTGCCCTTCACCGATCCCAATTTCTATAAGGATGGGTTCGGAACGGAAGGAAAAGACGTTTTGCTGACGTTTGGCCTGCTCTCGCCCAATAAGGGCATAGAAAATGTCATCCGAGCCCTGCCCATGATTCTCTCGCGCCACAGCAATGTTATTTACATGGTTTCCGGTGCAACTCACCCGCATGTCCTGCGACGCGACGGGGAGAAATACCGGCGTTACTTGCAGAACTTAGCGACGGAGCTCGGTGTAGAGGCCAGTGTGATCTTTCGCAATCGTTTTGTGAGTCCCCAAGAGATGGTCGAATTGATCGGGGCAGCGGACATTTACATCACTCCTTACAAGCATAAGGCGCAAGTCGTTTCCGGCACGCTTGCGTACGCCTTGAGCGCCGGCAAAGCCATCATCTCGACGCCCTACCTGCACGCGATCGAACTCCTAGACGACGAGCGAGGCGTACTGGTTCCGTTTGACGATCCGGAAGCGATAGCGGCAAAAACGGTCGAACTTCTGGACAACGCCACGGCCCGGCACGCCATGCGAAAGCGCGCTTATCTATACGCGAGAGACATGGTTTGGAATCGCGCAGCGCAGAAGTATATGAAGAGTTTCGAACGCATATACAACGAGCGTTTGCGAAATCCGCGGGCCACATTTTCGGCACAGAACACAGAAAAGACACTCGACCGGCTTCCCGCCATCAAGCTGGATCACTTGTATCGGATGACAGACCAGACGGGAATCGTCGAGCACGCAGTTTTCGTGGTCCCAAACTACCCGGAAGGCTATACGACAGATGACAATGCCCGGGCCCTAATCGTAGCCATTCTCCTCGACGAGTTTGAAGAAGGCACACTCAACGTTTCGACGGACTTAGCCTCGCGGTATCTGGCCTTCCTGTGGCTTGCCCTTGATCCAACCACAAAACGGTTCAGAAACTGCCTGAGTTACGAACACCAATGGCAGGCGCAGGAAGCATCGGAGGACAGTCACGGGCGAGCCTTGTGGGGATTGGGGACGGTTCTCGGCAGGTCCAAGAACGCGGGGTGGAGAGGAGCCGCGGGGCGCATGTTTGAGCTGGCCGTTCCGGCGGCTATCGAATTTAAGAGCCCGCGCGCCTGCGCGTTCGCTTTGCTGGGTCTGCAGGAATATCTCGACTCGTTCCCCGGGGATCGCGCTGCGCTTAAAGCCTCCGACACTTTGGCAAATCGATTGTTGAACTCCTATGGCGCCAACCGATCCGACGAATGGAAGTGGTTTGAAAATGTGCTCGCGTATTCAAACGCGCGATTGCCGCAGGCACTCATTCGAGCGGGGATGCGCGCCGCTAACGAAGAGATGGTTAAGGCGGGACTCGAGGCGTTGGATTGGCTGGTCAGGATTCAACGTTGTGAATTGAAGGGCCATTTCGTGCCCATTGGATCGCAGGGCTTTTATTCAAGGGATACTGAGAAGGCTCGCTTTGACCAGCAACCAGTAGAAGCCTGCGCGGCCGTCTCCGCATGCTTGCAGGCCTATCGGGCAACGGGAAAGGGCCGCTGGCGCAAAGAGGCGTGGTCCGCGTTCAACTGGTTCTTAGGAGACAACGATCTTCAAGTTGCTCTTTACGATCCGGCAACCGGCGGTTGCCGAGACGGCTTGCATCCCGACCGGGCAAATGAAAATCAAGGAGCGGAGTCGACGCTGTCATTTTTGATGGCACTCCTGGAAATGCGCCGGTTAGAAGAAACCGACGGCACCGGAAACAAGCTGTAACACGCAGAGCGGTATTGTTCGGACTGAGTGAAATTTCGAGGGACCTATTCCATGAGTGTCGCGAACCCGGTCGTGAAAGCAACAAGGAAAGAATACGAAACGCTATTTCTCCGGCACCCTTCCAACCCCATATTGACGGGAAAGGATTGGCCGTATTCCATCAACAGCGTTTTCAACGCCGGCGCGACACTTCTGCAGGACGGTTCAACCCTGTTGCTTTGCCGCGTAGAAGATCGCCGCGGACTCTCGCACCTGTGCGCGGCCCGGTCGGCAAATGGAGTTGGTAATTGGCAAATCGATCGTGAGCCGACGCTCATACCCGAACCGGATCAATATCCCGAAGAGATATGGGGCATTGAGGATCCACGCATAACCTACGTCCCGGAACTCAAGAAATTTGCCGTGGCGTATACGTCCTATTCTCGCGGCGGTCCCGGAGTGTCATTGGCCCTCACCGAGGATTTTCGAACGTTCGAAAGATTTGGTGTGGTCATGCCACCAGACGACAAAGACGCAGCGCTCCTGCCTCGAAGGATCGGAGGATTCTGGGCCTTGATCCATCGTCCGATGACACCTCTCGGGGCTCACGTGTGGATTTCCTACTCTCCGGATTTGCGTCATTGGGGAAGCCACAAGCTCATGCTGGAAGCCCGCCGCGGCGCCTGGTGGGATGCAAACAAGATTGGCATGTCGCCTCCGCCGATTGAAACTTCAAGAGGCTGGCTGATGATCTATCACGGCGTGCGAAGGACGCCATCGAGCTCCATCTATCGGCTGGGTCTAGCTCTCTTCGATATCCAAGAGCCGGAGAAATGCCTGATCCGAGGGGATTCCTGGATGTTTGCGCCCGAGGCGGAGTACGAGCGTCATGGTGATGTCCAAGATGTCGTCTTTCCTTGCGGCTTTACTGTGGCAGCGGATGGGGACACTATAAATCTCTATTATGGTGCTGCCGATTCAAGTATTGCTCTGGCGCACGGCAGCATTCGCTCTCTCCTGAGCTGGCTGGACGCCAATGGCCATTCGGAACACTATAGCGACCGTCGTCACAAATGACCCATTGGCGAGGAGTACGACAAAAACCTCAGTGTGCGCACTCCCCCGTTAGTCTTCACTCCGTGCGGATGATTCGCGCGCAACGATCTAAAAAAGCTTGGGGCCAAACTGCAAAGGGTGGTTCAGGTAGTGCGGCCTTTGCAGATGGCCCCAGTTGAGGGTTCACCGGAGCACTCCGGCGAACCACTTCTCTGCAGATTGGCAGCTCGCCTGGGTAAGAAAAGCCCCCGCAAGCTGGCAACCGCTAACTACTGATTCGAAGCCCGCTCGGATTCGTTGCGGGGTGCGCTCTTTTGCAATGCGTTGACGAGGTTTCGACCTGTATCAGGCACTCCTGTGTGTTCGCCTCTCACGATCTCTTTAGCCCTGATGGCATGGCCATAGACTTGTTGACTGGCCTCGTCGTCGGGGCGAATCGTGGAACCCTCGAGGGAAATGCCCGCAAACAAACCGCGGGAACGCGAGTAGCTGAGAATCTCAGCGCGCATCCAAGCATCGGTATCCGCGGAAGCATCACGTCCCTTGGGTCCTCCGGCAATCGAAGCATCGGCGCCCAACTTGACCTTGCTGCTGAGAATCGATTCCATTCCCCTGTCATTCATGACCAGGAGGATCAAGTCGGTAGCTTCTCCACCGATTTGGAAGCCCACGCTGCCACCTTCCAGCGCGTACATGGCTGGTGCTCCCCAGGGCCCGCGGAATTTCTCGCCTGTCCGGCAAACCATCGCGCCGCGTCCGTAGTCCGCACCGATTCCAAACGCCAGCTTTCTGACGGAAGGAATCACAATGACGCACTCGGCCTTTTCCAAGAGCTCGTGGGGAATGTTGTCAGGAATGTTGAGCACTTCTTCCATGACAAGGCCACACTCTTCGAGGCGTTTTTGCTCTTTATTCAGTTTCTTGGCATATACCACACCCGCTACGAGCGTAAGACATGCTGCGGCAACCATAAATCTCTTCATCGCTGACCTCCATGGTCAAAACTTCTCTTGCTGACATTCACTTCGCCAACCGCTTGTTGAAGTACTTTCAATGCGGTGTGACTCACGAGAGGGTTATGCGTTACCCGACTCTCAGGCGGGGCACTTTCGCATTTCGAACTAAGAATTCTTTTTCGCACCAACGACGAGCAAGACGATTCCTCCGGCCAGCGCCAACCCTCCGAGTACCGGCGGGATGGAAACGTGTTCTTGATCTTCCCTGGTGGCGTGAATCGGCCCAATGTCCAGAACCTTTTCTTGACGGGTGTAATTGAATCCCTGATAGGCGAGGGCCAGCCCGCCCAGAACAATTAAGAGAATTCCAATCCAAGTGATTGGTTTCATATTCGGCTTTGATTTCCCAACTAAACCATCCGCCTTCGACCCTGAATCAAGTTAATTACAAAGATAGCCAGGGCCAGGAGCAGAAGGATGTGAATGAATCCTCCGAGCGTGTAGGAGGTCACCATGCCCAGGAGCCAAAGGACGCACAACACAACGAGAATTGTCCAGAGCATTTTTGTTCCAGTCAAGACTACCCGGGTATGCGGTGCGCCTGGGGTACCCGAAATGGCGTCGGGCGCGTTCCCAGATAGACGAATGTTAGGCTGCGAGAACCAGCATGTCTGTTCACTTCAGCACACTTCCCCGCTCAGAGTGACGGGGACGAATGCATGAAAGG
>Ga0210384_10004735_pt1 | contig 15078 bp, 10 predicted proteins | sample IncBWH2MmetaG_FD_160574 | JGI IMG/M metagenome (GOLD analysis project Ga0210384, IMG submission 160574) | Forest soil microbial communities from Barre Woods Harvard Forest LTER site, Petersham, Massachusetts, United States - Inc-BW-H-2-M | ecosystem: Environmental > Terrestrial > Soil >...
ACGCCAGGCCGTAGACCACGTCGTACTTAATTTCGGACATCTCGACATTCTCATTAACAATGCTGGTATCTCCCCCGAGAATCCCGCCGAAAATGTGCGTGAGGAAGATTTCGATGCGACGCTCGCTGTAAATCTGAAAGGTACATTCTTCGCGAGCCAGGCGGCGGGTCGAGTCATGATCCAACAACATTATGGCCGCATCATCAACATGGGTTCGCAAGCTGGATTTGTGGCTCTGCCCACTGAATCTATTTACTGTATGACCAAAGCGGCCATATCTCATCTGACCAAATGCCTGGCGGTGGAGTGGGGAAAATACAACATAACCGTGAATGCCGTCGCACCTACGTTCATTCTTACGCCGGGGACGGAAAGCTATCTCGCAAATGCTGAGGCGCGTGCCGACGTAGTCGAGCGCATCGCGGGACTCCATCGAATCGGCGAACCCATGGATGTTGCGGGAGCAGTGGTCTTCCTGGCGTCGAAGGCGGCCTCGCTCATCACCGGAGAAACCATTCTTATCGATGGCGGCTGGACGGCGCGTTAGGTGCATTCAACCGCATTGAGCTCCTAGTGAGGCTAGTCTCTTCCACTCTTGCGGCGGACTTTCCACTCGTGCGCCTTCATATCCACCTTCCGACCACGAAACCGCACGCCCTCAGCCTCCAGCCGGAAGCGTTGTTCCATCGCCGAGTCGCCTTGCAGCTTGATGGCGCCGCCTGCGCCCAGCACGCGCTGCCAGGGCAATCCGTATCCCTTGTGCAGAATTCGAGCCACCAGCCGCGCCGCGCCTGGAAACCCCGCGATCCGCGCAATACCGCCGTAAGTCGAGACTTTCCCCCGAGGAATCGCGCGGATGGCCCGCTCAATCCGCAGGCGCATGCTCCCCGCTTTGGTTGGTGACTTTTTCTTTTTGCTCGTCTTCATAGGGCAATCACAATGCGATCATAGCGCGATCCAACCAGCGCGAATCAGCCACAGCGATCCGATCGAGACCACCAGCCACAACAGAATCCCCTGCAGAAATGGACGATGCCCAACCTCCCTCACCGTCGCCATCGAAATTCCGCTTCCAATCAGAAACAGCGTCGCGGTCAATCCCATCTTCGCCAATTTCGCGGCGAGTGTGTAGGCATGGGCCGCACTGGGCAGATAAGTGTTGCACACAGCCGCCAGGCAGAATAGCGCGATGAACCACGGCCACTCAACCTTGGCCTTGGCGCCGCGCACCAGTGCGGTCGCCAGCGCCACTGGGACGATCCACAGCGCCCGCGTCAGCTTTACCGTGGTTGCGATCGCCAGCGCCGTCGCTCCGTATTTGGCGGCAGCGCCGACTACCGAACTCGTGTCATGGATGGCCAGCGCCGCCCACAGTCCAAACTGCGATTGTGTAAGTTTCAGCCCGCTCCCAATCGCAGGAAAGACTAACAGCGCCACTGAATTCAGCACGAAAACCGTGCCCAGTGAAACCGCCATCTCTTCGTCGCTCGCCTGTGTGATCGGGCCCACGGCCGCAATCGCGCTGCCTCCGCAAATCGCGGTGCCGGTTGAAATAAGAAACGCTGGAGTGCGTTTCACGCCTAGCGCGAGTCCAAGCGCCATGCCCGTGGCCAAAGTCACCGCGATTCCCAGCATGGTATAGACGAATCCGCTGCGTCCGGCGCGCAGAATGTCGTGCAAGTTCATGCCAAACCCGAGCCCCACAACCGAGGCTTGAAGCAGAAACTTGGAGACTTTTCTGGCTTCGCTGGGATACGGGTGCGGCAGCGACAGCCCGAACAGCAGGCCAATCGCCAGCGCCACCGGTGGGGACACCCGGCCGCTGCCGCTCACCAGCAGGCATAACAGAAAGAAAATTCGCAGAAGCATGCAGGGGTGGGTCGAACGTTCACAAGGCGTGGCCCGACTTCATACGTCCGTTCGAACGAAAAACGAAAAGTGGACTGTGGCCTTACGCGGCGGTGCGGAAAGCTTCCAGCGCATCGTACTCCGAGTTGTGAACCTCAAACACGGTCAGCAGCTTGGTCACCTGCAGCAGATCGCCAACCCGCGGGGTCAGGTTCGCCAGCTTGATGGTGCCGCCGGCGTTGTGCGCCGTGGTATGCAGCGCCACCAGCGTCCCCAGTCCGCCCGAATCGATGTAGCTGACCTCGCTCAGGTTGAGCACAATGCGCTTCGCGCCATCATGAATCGCTTTTCTCACTTCTTCCCGCAGCAGCGACGACTCGTCGCCAAAGACAATGCGCCCATTGCAACTAATGACCAAAATTCCGTCCACCGTTCGCCTGTTCAATTTCAATTGCATGACCAGCTCCTTTGCGGCCGCAGAGACCCACGCCCCAGCCGCATCCGCACATCGATTTCGTCGCACCCAGCCTATCGTGTGCCACGCCGCTCCGCAAGCGCGAGCGCTACCAGACCCCTTCTAGGGAGAGCCAGCACTCCCCTACCCGGCTACGCAGTAGCTCGACTGCGCTCCGCGGAAGCCACCTGATGTGCACCCATTCTAACGTCCCTGCCTTCCTCTGCGTCTCCGCGTCCTCTGCATTTCAAGCTTTTAGGTAGTGGGCTAATTACACAAACAGCCCACTACCAACTGGCTGTCTAATCCCCGGGCAGCATCCCCATCCCGTATAATCTTCTCTCGCGCTCATGAGCTATACCGTCCTGGCCCGCAAGTACCGTCCGCAGAAATTCTCCGAGGTCATCGGACAAGAGCACGTCACCCGCACCCTGCAGAACGCCATCGAGCAGGGACGCAGCGCCCACGGCTACATTTTCAGCGGACATCGCGGCATCGGCAAAACGACAGTGGCGCGCATACTCGCCGCCGCGCTGAATTGCCGCTCGAAAGACACACCGGTGCCGGAACCCTGCGGCATCTGCGAATCCTGCACTGAGATTCGCGCCGGCAATTCCGTCGACGTGATCGAGATCGACGCCGCCACCAACCGCGGCATCGACGAAATCCGCGAGCTGCGCGAAGGCGCGCGCTATCGCCCGGCGCGCGACCGCTTCAAAATCTACATCCTCGACGAAGCCCACCAGATCACAGACGCAGCGTTCAACGCGCTGCTGAAAACGCTGGAAGAGCCGCCCGATCACATCGTCTTTATGCTCGCGACCACGCAGCCCGAGGACATTCCGCAGACCATCCGTTCGCGCTGCCAGCACTTCAGTTTTCGCGCCGTCAAGTTCGACGAAATCGTCGGCCAGCTGCGGAATCTGGTGAACCTCGAAAAACTCGACGCCGATGATGACGCTCTCGCCCTGCTCGCAGAAGCGGGCGACGGTTCCATGCGCGATGCGTTGTCGATTCTCGATCAAGCCATCGTCTCGTCGAGCGGCAAGCTCACCGCGGAATCCGTTCGCAATCTGGTGGGCGCAGCGCCGGCCCACGTCCTCGAGCAGGTAATGCAGGCAGTTTCTGAATCGAAGAGCGATGAAGTTCTTCGCCAGGTCGATCATTTGATCAGCGAAGGGCACAGCCCCACGCACTTCGCCCGGCAGATGGTGCGTTTCCTGCGCAATGCCACGGTGGCCAAAGTTGCCGGCAGGGATTCGGCACTGCTGCAAATTTCCAGCGAAGAGCGCGAACGCGTGGCTCGCGTCGCCGATCTATTCGGCGAAGAAGATCTCACACGGCATATGCAGATCATGCTTCGCACCCACGGCGAACTGGGATACAAGCAGGAGCAGCGCTTCCACCTGGAACTTGGCCTGCTCAAAATGGCACACGCGCAGCGGCTGTTGCCGCTGGAGCAATTGCTGGGCGATGTGGCGTCTGCACCGGCCAGCCCGCAGAAACCGATCGCGCGGCCGTCCATCGTGGGTGGCCAGTCCAGTCCTGACGCTCGCCGCGCCGAGCCGCCGGCAGCGCGTCCCAATTACGTTTCTCCGTTCGCCGCCGACTCGGCGCGCAAAGGCACGCCTCGGCAGGAAAGCCCCGCGGATGCCGTTTCGACACCGGGCCCGCGCATCGTGGCCGCCGAAAGTCAGCCCGAGCAAGTGATCCTGGGATCGGTGGTCCTCGATCATCGCGAGATTACACAGCCGGAACCGTTGGCGGTGCAGTCCACCGCGCCCGTTGACATAGCCCGCGTTCAATCCGCCGTTCTGCAGGCGCTGACCGACGGCAATCAGCGCGTTCTGGTTTCTATGCTGGAAGATGGCGAATGGAGCGTGCAGGGCAGCGAGCTGATCATCAAGGTCAGCGAGTCGCAGGCGGTAGTCGATATGTCGCTTGGCTCTGACGCCAAGCGTCTTGCCATCGCCTCCGCCAGCGGCGTTTTGGGGCGAGCCATCAAGCTGAAGGTGATTGCTGGTGCAACCGTGACGCAACCGGAAAAAACCAACGGATCCGCTGTTCGGCCAACCGCAGGCGGCCGTAGTCGCGCGGAGCAGGACCCGGTCGTTCGCCGCATGCAGGAAAAGTTCGGCGCGCAGATTCGCACGGTGATCGACTACAAAGACAAGAGGTGAGTAAAAAGTTTCAAGGTTTCAAAGTTTCGAAGGTGGCAGCACGGGTCGCCGCTTTGTCGCCAATACACCTTGAAACGTTGAACCCTTGAAACTTTGAAACATGAGGTCCCATGGGCGGCTTCAACCTGCAAGAGCTGATGTCGAAAGCCAAGGCGCAGTACGACTCGCTGCAAAGAAAAATGCAGGAGACGGTGGTCGAAACCTCGGCCGGCGGCGGCGCGGTCGCGGTCAAAATGGACGGGCGCAAGCAGCTTCTCCACCTGCGCATCGATCCTGAAGCCGTCAAATCCGGCGACGTAGAAATGCTCCAGGACCTGATCCTCGCCGCCATCAACGAGGCCGCGCGCAAGGTCGACGCGCAGATGCAATCCACGGTAGGCGGCATGCTGGGCGGGCTGGGCATTCCCGGACTCTGAAGCATTGAGAAATTGTGTAATTTGGTAATTGGTTAATTGGAACGCAAAACTCACCGACAGTCACCAGCCTCTGGCGGTTTTTCAATTACTCAATTACAAAATTACCCAATTACTCAATCCCTGATTCCCCATGTCGAAATTCGCCGAACCTATGTCGCGCCTGATCGACGAGCTGAAAAAGCTCCCCGGCGTTGGCGCGAAGAGCGCGCAGCGGCTGGCGTTTCACATCCTGCGCTCGAGCGATGACGACGCTGAAGCTCTCGCCGCCGCCGTGCGCGACGTGAAGGCCAACCTCCGCCTCTGCTCCGTGTGCAACAACATTACCGACGTCGATCCCTGCGTCTACTGCACCAGCCCGACGCGCAACCAGCGCCTGGTCTGCGTGGTCGAAGAGCCCACCAACATCGCCGCCATCGAGAAGACCAAGCATTTCAACGGCGTCTTCCACGTGCTGCACGGAGCGATTTCGCCGCTGCATGGCATCGGGCCCGAGCAGTTGCGCATTTCGAACCTGATTTCGCGCGTGGACGCGGGCAACGTCGAGGAAGTCATCCTCGCGACGAATCCCACCGTCGAAGGCGAAGCCACGGCCGTCTATCTCTCGCACCAACTCAGGCGCGCCGGAGTGAGAGTGACGCGTATCGCCATGGGCATTCCGGTCGGCAGCGATATCGAATACACCGACGAGATCACCATGCTCAAGGCCATGGAAGGCCGGAGGGATATGTAGCTCTGAAAACGTCACATGCGGGGACAGCCGCCCCTTCGGCAAGCTCAGGGCAGGCTCTCGGCTGTCCGCCGGGCGAAGCCCGGCACTTGCCCTCCCCAGTCTTACTTTTTCAGCTCCGCGTCCCAGTTGACCACCACGTTGATAGGTTCAGCCGCCTGCGGCTGGTCCGGCGAATTCACCAGGAAGCGCTTCCCGTCCGCCGCCACCTCAAACGGGTCCCATGCCGATCCCAAGCGGTTTTGCCAGGACAGGCGCGCGAGGTGCACAGGAAACAGTTCCTTCGGAATCCCGATACGCGGGACAGAACCTTTCAAGTCCAAATCGACGGCCATCACGGTGGCGCTGTCCGCTCTGAGGAAAAACAACTCCTTGCCGTCACCCCGCCAACGTGGGTAGTGACCTCCTGCCACGGAAACCTGCCACTTCCCGGTCCGGCCGGGGTACGAGGTAATGTAGACCTCTCGTTTCCCAGCCGAGTACTCGGTGAAGGCCAACCACTTCCCATCGTGAGAGAATGTCCCCTCTCCGGGGAGGGTCCCGCCCTCCCCGCTGAGGAAAACTGCAGGCTTGCCCTCGCCGGACACCGGCAATAGCCAAAGCTCGGCTACCGTGGGATTCGGCTCATACAGAATGAACTTCCCGTCTGGAGACCAGTCATCGGGAAGGTCTGTGGTGTTCGAAGCCAGCAGTAACTCGTCGCTGCCCTCGCCGTTCGCGGCTTTCCGGTATAACTGCGGGAATCCGGCCTTGCGGTTGGAGCTAAAGACAACCTGGCCACTGTCTGGCGACCAGATCGGCATGAAGTTGAGCGAGGACTCAAAGGTCAGACGGGTCTTGCCTCCGTGCAGCAGGTCGTAAATCCAAATGTCAGACGTCGCCCTCGAAACATCTGCGACCGCCACCGCCAGCTTCGTCCCGTCGGGAGAAAGCCGTGGATTTGCGTAGGTGCCGGGATCGCCCACCGCACCGATCTGCTTCCCGGTTCGGTCCAGCCAGCGCAGTCGCGAAGGCTCTGCCGCGTTGGGAGCACCGCCGTAGGCAAGAACTCCGTTGTCGGAAACCGAAAAGACAGCCCGGCCATACGGTGCATTCAGAAGGACGCCCTGGGCGACGGGCGCCACGTCTCCACTAAGACTCAGGTGCTTGTAGTCGAACGCCTGAGCCATCAACGTGTTCTCACGCACAAAAAGCAGATATCCGGATGCAGCGTAAACCGCGTTCGTGGGGTTGCGAAACAGCAACTTCCTTTCTTTGCTGTCCAAGGATCCCACATAGACACCTGTAACCGCTAGCTGCCGGCTTCTCGCAAAGAAGAGGAAGTGGCGTCCATCCGGCAGAAATTGCGGCCAGCGATGGCTGTTCTCTTGCTGGGAGGCATCGAGTTCGGTCACTTGCACGGGCGTGCCACCGCCGGTGGAGACTCGATACAGCGGCCCGAGGAAGTAGGGCGGGAACAGGATTGTGCCTTCGCGGTTCCAGCTTCCGCTGCGGCCATCCGGAGCATCGCAGAGCACCAGCGCCGGTCCGCCAGCCACTCCCACCGTCTTGAGCTTGCCCTCGGCAAAGAATCCGATGAAGCGGCTGTCCGGAGACCAGAAGGGATACGCCGCGTCCACCGTTCCCGGCAACGGCTGACTGGACGCGGCCTCCAGTGGACGCAGCCACAACATCTGCTTTCCGTCCGGACCGAGCGCTGCAAACACCAGCCGCGTGCCATCCGGCGAAATCGCCACCGGACCGGTATGGTCCCCGATAAAAGCAAACGTGGATTTTTCTGGCGGCGGGATATAGGCTTGGATTACCTGTCGCTCGGTCTTTGCCGGTCCGAAATGAAGTGCTGCCAGCGCCACGCAACCGGCAAACAGCAACGCCAGCAGACCCCACAGCATCCGCTCACGATTTTTCCTTCGCCCAACGACTGGCGTGGCAACTCCGCTCTGCGATCCACCTTCCGCGATCCACTTCAGTTGCACCTTCAAATCATGGACCGATTGAAAGCGCTCGTCGGGATCCTTCGCCAGGCAAACCTTCACCACCCGATCCAGAGCTGGAGGCGACATCGGTTGCAGCACCGAGATCGGCTGCGGCTCCGACGCGAGCACCGCCGCTACAATGCTCGCCTGCGTCTTGCCCGTGAACGCGCGCTTCCCCGTCGCCATCTCGTACAGCACCGCGCCCAGCGCGAAAATGTCGGAGCGTGCATCCGCCTCTTTCCCTTCGATCTGCTCCGGAGACATGTACTGGAAGGTCCCCACCACCGTTCCTCGCGCCGTCAGCGGCTGATCTGCCGACGGACCGGAAAGCGTTGCGGTCAGGCTGGAAGAAAGGGGCGTACTTGCCTTCGCCGTTTTTGCCAGCCCAAAGTCCATGAGCTTCGCACCGGTCTTCGTCAGCATCACATTGCCCGGCTTCAAGTCGCGATGCGTAACCCCGCCGCGATGCGCTTTCTCCAAACCCTCGCAGATTTCAATTCCGTATTTCAACACCTGCTCTGGCGGCAGCGGACATTTCCTTAAACGATCCGCCAGCGTCTCCCCTTCCAGAAACTCCATGACCAGGTAGTCCATTCCGTCCTGGTGGCCAACGTCATAGAGCGTGCAGATGTTGGGATGGTTCAGCGAAGAAATCGCCCGCGCCTCGCGATCAAAGCGCTGTTTCGCTTCAGGATCGCAAGTCAGATGCTCCGGCAGAATCTTGATGGCGACGGTCCGGTCGAGTCGCGTATCCCGCGCACGATACACTTCGCCCATCCCGCCAGCGCCGGCGGCGGAAATCACTTCATACGGCCCGAGCTTGGCGCCACTCGACAGCGTCATTTCTTCAGCTCCGCCTGCCAGTTCAGCACCACCGTGATCGGATTGGGCGTTGCGTCGTTGCTCTGTGTGTTGATCAGAAAGCGCTGGCCGTCGCGACTGGGGACGTAGTGCGTACGCCGTGAGGTTACACCTTCGGGCACGCGCGTCTGGAACAGCATCTTGGGAACAGCGAATGACGGACCCGCACCGACCGAGACCGCCATCAGTTTGCGGTCTTCGGACAGATAGTAGATTTCCCGCCCGTCGCCACGCCAGCGGGGTTCGTATCCGCCATCGGTTGAAACCTGCCATTTCCGGTCCGAGAGTGGAAACGTCTGAACATAGACCTGATATCTTCCCGACTCATTCGAAGTGTAGGCCACGAAGTGGCCGTCGGGCGAGAAGTTGGCGTGGATCTGATCAGCCGGCAGTCCCAAGAATTTGAACGGTTTCTTGTCTCCACTCATCATGGGAATCAGCCATAGGTCGTCACCGGTCGACTGCTGAGGAACGCTGGCAATCACATAGCGCCCATCCGGGGACCAGTCGGAACATACGAGATTGGGCGTGTCGATGCCGGCCTCATGCTGGGTCCCATACGTGAGCACAACCTCCTCATTGCCGCCGCCCCCGGCACTCTTCGCATACAACTCGGTCTGCCCGTTTCGATTCGTCCGGAACACAATCCGGGCGCCATCGGGCGACCATACCGGCGCAGCACTGAGATCTGATCCTACGGTAAAGCGAGATGGTCCGCCCCGCATCAGGTCGATCAGCCAGATATCGGGGTTCCACACCTTGGGATCGACCAGCGACACAGCCAGCATCTGGCCGTCGTGGGAAAGCCGAAAATCACTATAGTCCCCCTCCACCCCCACCGAATTGAGCGAATTGCCGGCACGGTCGAACCAGGTCAAGCGGCCCCGCTGCAACATCGCTGCAGCATAGGCCAGCATGCCGGTACCGGAGGCCGAGACACCAATGTTGAAGCCAGTAGACCGGCCCACATGCTCGGCGACGGTAAACGGTTCACCTTTGAGTTCGAGGTGCACGGCGTCGAACCCCTGTCCCAGGAGCGTGTCCCCTTCGAGGTAGAGCAAGTAGCCAGGCCAGGCATACAGGGCGCTGCTTTCCGTGCGGAGGAGGAATTTCTGGGTTCCTCCTTCAAGCGAGCCGACATAAATGCCACGACGTTCGGGGTCGCCACCCTGGACATGAAAAAGAAAGTGACGGCCGTCGGGGAGGAACTGCGGCCAACGGTGCGCTTTCTGAATCGTATCCATCTTCGTTACCTCGGTGACGATCCCGCCGCTGGAGGAGACCCGAAAAATGGAGCTGCTTAATTTTCCGAAAATGACGTTGTCACCTGCTCCCCACGATCCGCCGAAGGCGTCCGCGACGTCGGCCAGCACCTGCACGGGTCCGCCCGCGCCGGGAATTTTCTTCAGCTTTCCTTCGGCGAAGAAACCGAGCCAGCGGCTGTCCGGCGACCAAAACGGAAATTGGGCGTGTTCCGTCCCAGGCAGGGGGCGGGCTGTCACCTGGTCCATGGAACGCAGCCAGATCACGGGATCGCCTCCGGTTGAATTCGCGACGAACACTATGGCGCGTCCATCCGGCGACAGTGCAAATTGTGGAACCGGGACCGTGATGTTCGGCGGCCCCGAAAAAACCGCTTTCTCCGGAGGATTGACCGAAAAATGGACGGTCTCACCGGCTGCCGGGGAGCGATATCGTCCGACCGCGAAAATTGCTACCGCGCACAGCAACGCCACCGCCAGCATCCAGGCGGCGCGTTCACGCCACGGGCTGTGGTGGGCCGCGGACAACGCGACTGCACCATTACCTTCCGCGATCCACTCCAGATTTGTTCTCAGGTCGCGTATTGATTGCCAGCGATCGTCCGGATCCTTTTCGAGACAAGTCCTAACCACGTTGTCTAGGGCTCGCGGAAACATTGGCCGCACCGCGGAAATGGGCGCCGGATTTCGTTCCAGGATCGCCGCGATCACACTGGTCGTGCTCTTCCCCTCGAATGCACGCTTCCCCGTCGCCATCTCATACAGCACTGCGCCCAGCGCGAAAATATCGGAGCGCGCATCGGCCTCTTTCCCTTCGATCTGCTCCGGAGACATGTACTGGAAGGTTCCCACGATCATGCCTCGCGCCGTCAGCGGCTGATCCGCCGACGGGCGATCCGCCGAGGGACCGGAAAGCGTGGCCGTCAAACTGGAAGCTGGTTTCACGCTCGCCGCCTTTGCCAGGCCGAAGTCCATCAGCTTCGCCCCGGTTTTCGTCAGCATCACGTTCCCCGGCTTCAGATCGCGATGCGTCACGCCGCCGCGATGCGCTTTTTCCAACCCTTCGCAAATTTCAATTCCGTACTTCAACACCTGCTCCGGCGAGAGTGGACCTTTCGTCAGCCGGTCGGCGAGTGTCTCGCCCTCCAAAAACTCCATCACCAGATAGTCGATCCCGTCCTGATGGCCGACGTCGTAGAGCGTGCAGATGTTGGGATGGTTCAGCGACGAGATCGCACGCGCTTCGCGATCGAAGCGCTGCTTCGCTTCAGGATTACAGGACAGATGCTCCGGCAGAATCTTGATCGCGACCGTGCGCTCGAGGCGCGTATCGCGCGCGCGGTAGACCTCTCCCATTCCGCCCGCGCCAGCGGGCGAGATCACTTCGTAGGGGCCCAAGCGCGTACCGGAAGTCAGAGGCATGGGTGGCGGGAATTATAGCGGACTACCAGGCGCAAGGAGTCTCGTGGCTCCGACTGGAAACCGGGCGCAGCGTGCACAACTTCCTGTGCAAGGTTGTGCAAGAGTTTGCCGAGGTTGAGGAAGCACGTCTTAGTGCTGGGCTTACCGCTTCCTCCGCCGGTAGATCAAGCTCCCTACAATCAGATAGTTACATCGATCTAAGATGCTCTCACTTAAAGTTCCGTCGTGGCAGATCGCGTGCGATGCCATTCTGGTCGTCCAATGAGTTTGGCTGGCCTGCAAGCGCCACCAAGGCCAGTCGCGCGAGCCGCGATGTAACCGCATCCCCGCTCGACGCAGGAAAAGCCGGGCCAACCAGCCCGGTTTTCTTTTTGCCACGATCGCTCTATGTTTTGGGCGCCGCAAATTGCTCTGCAGAAATCAGCAGGTAGGTTCTGGCTCAAGAAAGATGTTCATCTCTTCCTCCGCTGTCGCTAGTCCTTCGGGCATGGTGCCGCGGTTGTAGTCGGCCATGCGGTTCTTCCATTTCAGGAAATCGGTGATGCTCTGGGGCTCAATGCGCACCTCGACCCGCCGCAGGCTGGCCAGCAGCAGATTCATCTCATAGCCGAATCCTTTTGACGTGCGCAGGTTTTTCGCTGATCGCTGCACCATCTCGATGCGGCCGCGCCGGTATTCGAGCAATCCCCAACCAGAAGGCAATTCTTCAGGCTTCAGCAACGCAAGCGGCGTCAGGTAGAAGCGCTCACAGCCCACGCCCTGCTCCGGCTTCTGACGGAAGGGCTTGTCCCGTTCGGCGAGAAAATCGGCGCGTGTGACTTTACACTCCACCAGCACCGAATGGCAGGCGCGTTTCCAGCCGATGGCGTCTGGCATTTCTCCGCTGACGCAAGCCTGCTCCGAGAGCACCACTCCGCAGCGATAGGATCGCAGCCAGCGCACGGCTTTTTCGACCAGTTGAGCGTGAGTCATACCTGTTTCCAAAACCTGGATGTGCTCGGTTGTAACGCGGCAACGGCTTTCGGAAAAGTGACTGGAAGGTTTCCGGCAGTTTTTCACCACAGAGGGCACTGAGGAACACAGAGGAATCAACTTTGCTTAGGGCAATACGCAGCTATGCCGCGCGGGCGCGTGGATGCGTCATCGCCTTCACCACCACCGGTCGGCGCAGCACGGTTTCCAGTAGATGGCGCTCGGCGGCGATCGCCTGAGCTGTGAGACTTCCCGGCGCGTATCCCTCGGCGACGATGGCCAACGCTTCGTTTTTCCCCAGAGGCTCGGGCTTGCGCAGGAAACCATTGGTCCGCGGTCCACGCGCTCGCGATTGCGTAACGCCATTCTCGATCTGAACCCGGCGGATATGCCCGTCGTGCGCGGCATCCAGGGCATTGGCTAAGCGAAGAATCGCGGCCAGGCGGATGATCTGTTTCTGCTCGTCGGGAAGCAGGTCGCGCAGGGTCTTGTGACTGCGCGTGGGCAAGGCGCCGCAATGAAAACGGGCTACAATCGCCGCGCGCTGCAACATTCCCTGGTTCCAGCCAAGCGGCGTGCCGTGGGATTTGATCAGTTCCAGTGACGCCTTGTGGTGTCCCTTGCTTCCGCGGGATTTGCCCACGTCATGCAGCAGCGCGGCCAGTTGGAGGATTGAGCGCGCCTCAGCTTCGGATCCGTTGAGTGCAGGCAGCAATCCGCGCAAGCCGAGGCCATCGTGCAGTTCGAGCGCAAGCCGGGCCACGCGCTCGGAGTGGGCAAAATCGGGATCGAGCGCCTTCGCCCATAGCTTGATGCGGCGCATGGCAATCGCCTGAATCTGCCTGCCTTGCGGCAAGCCGGCGCGCCACACATTCCACAGTGAATCGGGGCCGACCATCTTCTGGCGATACTCCTCGATGCGCTTCGAGCGTTCCTCAACAATGCGTTCGTGCCAGCGCTTCCGCGACTCGTCATCGGGAAAAATACGGCTAGCCAGCGCAGTCGCCCACAGCACGTCGAGATCATGGACTTCCCCGAGCAAGTCCTGCATGTGCTTGAGGTCGTCGCTCCAGGCTTTGTGCTCGGCAGGCAGAAAGTTCTCGACAATGTAGCGAAAGCGCTTGAGGCCGATGCGCAAGGTATGGAAAGCGACCTGGGAGCGGTTACGCAGAGCACGGTTGTGCAGCTCGCGGGCGGTGGTCCAGCGCTCCAGCGCGAGATGCTTGAAGACCGCGCTTCCCGGGCGAATGTGCGCGGCGCGCTGCGGCAAAGACTTACTCCATTGTTTCCATTGCTTTGGGTCGAACTCTTCGAGCGCTGCGCGGGCCTCGCGCTTCTGCTCGGTCTCGCGATGGCGCAGGATTCCGAGCAGGGCGTGCGCCGCGGGATCGCGCACAATATTGGTAAGGTGCTCACCGTATTCGGTCGCTTCCGATGGCGCTGGCGAGCCTGCCCCGCGCGGAGTCGAAGGCTCATTCGACCCCACGTGGGCCTGCAGCACGTTGAGCTTGTCGATCCACTCCATCATGACCTGGATGTCCCGCAACTCGCCCAGGCGACGGAAGAGCTGCTTGCCGGCCTTCTTCATGGCCTTCCAGTTGGGGTCGGGATCCATGGCCATAAGGCCATCGGCTAGTGAGCGGCAGCGGCGCAGCGAAACGCGCAGGTCGTGCACCGGATCGGCACCAAAGTCGGAGGCCACATGGTCGCATTCTTCCAGCACGCGCAACATCCAGTAACGCAGACCGGTGGTTTTGGCGGTTGTGGGCACGGCGAGTAGTGGCGCTCCGCGAGTATTCTACTCAAGTTGGGAAACCTGCGCTCTCCGCGAGATCTCTCATCGCTCGTGGAAGCGCGGTTTTCCGGGTCACCTCATACCGAGGCGCAATTCTGCTCCACGGCATCACCGGCCCAGCGAACCCACCTTCGGGGCGCGTTCGTTAGGACGTGGCAGCAATTACCTCCGTAACGTTTTAGACCTTACCTTTTCCCGTTAACCTTGAGGTTCAAAGCTGCGTTTGCGAGGAGTTCTCTATCTCGGGCACAAATACATCCTTGGGCACGCGCGGAGCCTCAGCGCGGGCGTTTGTCCACAGTTTGAACATCCTCATTAAGTATGCGCGGATGTATGGCTACGACCACAAGCGCACCGAACTGCAGTTCGAGACCACGTGGAACGAGTTGCAGAACGCGCTGCCCATCAGCGGTGAGAACGGACTTCTGCTGGGCGTCTCCGATAACAAGCTGCTGCTCGACGGCATTCCACTGGAAGCGGGCAATGCAGAGCGCAGCTTCGCCACGCTTCTGAGCACCGCAGGGCTGGCCAGCCTGCACTTCTCCAAGGAAACCAGTGAAGAGGACTTCGTCCGTCTGCTGCGTGCGTTTACCGTGGCGGGATCGAAGGCGCAGGACGTTGCGAAACAGATCAAGGAAGCGCTGGGCGCGAACAAAGCCAACAGCACGATCAAGATCAACGAAGTGAAGTTTGTGGCCGCCGATCCCATGACCGGCGACGTGAGCATTGCGGCGCAGATCGCGGCGCAGACGCTCGGCCCAGAGTTCAAGCAGTGGTTGAACGATCCGCAGAAATTACTCCAGTTGATTGCCGCGGCCGAAGGTGCACACTCCGGTGGAGGCGCTGGAGGCGGACAGGGCGATGGCAGCGGCGTGCCCATGGTTCCGCTGGGCAGCATTCCGAATATGCCGCGCGGTTCAGGCAAGGGAGTGTGGGTTCCAGAAGGCACGCCAATCGGGACTCCGGGCGGTACTGCCGCGGGCGCAGCTCCGGCATGGACCGGCGGGATGGTTCCGCTGCAGGAACAGGAAGTGATTCAGGCCATCCGGCTGCTGACGCGGTTTGGGCAGGTGCAGCAGGATCCATCGGTCAAGGAAGAAGACCTTCAGAAAGAACTGACCCAGACCGACCCGAACACGCGGCTGAACCTGCAGCAATTGCTGGG
>Ga0210384_10004736_pt1 | contig 15077 bp, 8 predicted proteins | sample IncBWH2MmetaG_FD_160574 | JGI IMG/M metagenome (GOLD analysis project Ga0210384, IMG submission 160574) | Forest soil microbial communities from Barre Woods Harvard Forest LTER site, Petersham, Massachusetts, United States - Inc-BW-H-2-M | ecosystem: Environmental > Terrestrial > Soil >...
GTCGTCGAGCACGTGCTGCGCGACATCGAGAGCCTCAACCAGGCCGCTTTCGCCGGCACCTACGAGATCACCGCGCTCTCCTTCCACGCCTATGCCCACCTCGCCGACCGGTACCAGCTGATGCCCTCGGGCGCCAGCTTCGGCGACGGCTACGGGCCGATCGTGGTCTGCCGCCAGGCTCTCACTCGCGAGGACCTGGCGGGGCGGGTGGTCGCGATCCCCGGCCAGCTCACCACCGCGCACCTGGCGCTGCGGCTCTGGCAGCCGGCGGTCGAGGTGCGCGTCGTCGCGTTCGACCGCATCCTCGAGGTGGTGGCCGCGGGCCAGGCTGAGGCCGGGGTGGTGATCCACGAGGGCCAGCTCACCTATGCCGACCAGGGTCTGCGGGCCGCGGTCGACCTCGGCGCCTGGTGGAAGGGAGAGACCGGCCTGCCCCTGCCGCTCGGCGGCAACGGCATCCGGCGCGACGTCGCGGAACCGCTGAAGCAGCGCCTCTGCCGGCTGCTCTCGGCGAGCATCGCCTACGGCCTCGACCACCGGCGCGAGGCCCTCTCCTACGCGACGCGCTACGCCCGGGGCCTGGAAGACGATCCGGTGCGCTCCGATCGTTTCGTCGACATGTACGTCAACGACTGGACCCGCGACTACGGCGAGGCGGGCCGCCGCGCCGTCCAGCTGCTGCTCGACCGCGGCTTCGCGGCGGGTCTGCTGCCGCGGCGGATCGAGGCCGAGTTCGTTGCCGCCTGAGCCGCCGTCTCCCCCCTCGGTCGATCAGGCCGATCCGGGCGGCCCGGACGGCCGGAACGCCGCGCCGCGCGGCATCGTCTTCGACCTCGACGGCACCCTGATCGATTCGCGTCGCGACATCGCGACGGCGGTGAACCGCATGCGCGCCGAGCGCGGCCTGGCGCCGCTGTCGGTCGACGAGGTCAGCGCCATGGTCGGGGAGGGGGCGCGGATGCTGGTCCGGCGCGCCCTGCCTCCCTGGCCGCCCGGCGCCGGCCAGGACGACCTCAAGGACGCCCTGGACAGCTATCTCGCCCATTACGCCGAGGTCTGTCTGGCCACGACGCGCGCCTATCCCGGGGTCGCCGCGATGCTGGCCACCCTGGCGCCGAGCTTCCCCCTCGCCGTGCTCAGCAACAAGGGCGAAGCCCTCTCCCGCCACATCCTCCATGGGCTGGGCCTCGACCGCTACCTGCGCGAGGTGATCGGCGGCGACACCCTGCCGACGCGCAAGCCGAACCCGGGCGGCCTCTTCCTGCTCGCCGACCGCCTGGCCATCCCCGCCCGGCTGCTGCTGCTGGTCGGCGACACCTGGATCGACGCGCGCACCGCGCAGGCCGCCGGCTGCGCCTTCGCCCTGACGCTCTGGGGAGAGCCCCGTGCAGGCGGGCCGGCAGTCGCGGCCGTGGCCGCCGTGGCCGGCAGCCCGCGGGAAGCGGGCGGCGGGCCGGCCGCGCGCCAGGAGACTGAGGGCGACGCCGCGCCAGACGCCGTGGACGCCGTGGACGCCACCCCGCGTTGGCGCCTCGCGCACCCGCGAGACCTCCCGGCGGCGCTGGGTCTCGCCGAGGAGGGCTAAGGTAAGGCTGGCAGCCGGCTCAACCGCCGACCTGCGCGGGCAGCCGGAAGGGCTGCGGGAAGAGCTCGCCGAGCGACAGCTCCTCGCGCTCCCCGGCGAGATTGCACACCAGGATCGGCAGCTCGGCCGCGAACTCCGCCAAGGTCTGCCGGCACAGACCGCAGGGACGGGACGGCGGGCTGCCGTCGGCCACCACCGCCAGCGCCTGCGGCCGGCGCAGCCCGGCCGAGACGGCATGCGCCACCGCCGAGCGCTCGGCGCAGATGGAGAGAGCGGGGACGCAATTCTCGCAGTTGCCCGCGGCATGGATGGAGCCGTCCTCCATCAGCACCGCGGCGCCGACCGCGAAGCGGCTGTAAGGCGCATAGGCACGCGCCCGCGCCGCCGCAGCCGCCTGGACGAGCGGCTCCCAATCCATGGGCTCAATCTAGCATCACCCGGGCCGCCGGACTCGCCGGCCGTGCCTTGCTGCTTGCTCGGCGCCTGCGTGTCTCCGGCACCCCGGAGCCTATTCGAGAGAAGGACTTGAGGGCGGGTACGGCCCAGGACCGTATCAAGCCATTTTCTGCATGGCGATGTGCGAATTCTACCACTAGCGATACTATTGACAAGCGAAGTGGACCTTCTTCATACTAAGGTCGTGCCAAGCGGCAGCGATGAAGGAGGTGGGGATGGTGATCCTCAGCCGACGACTGGGCCTGTATGCGCCCGAAGCCATCATTGGCGGAGGAAGGCCAACGTGAGTGCAGAACGCATAGCACATCGCTTAGTTACACCATCTCGTTTGCGGCCGTGGCGCGCCTGGCCTGTGGCGACGGGCGGTTGGTGGGCGTTTCCCGGACTGGTTGCGTGGATGCTTTGCGTCTTGGCTACATCATCGGCATTGGCGGCGCCTGGCGTGGCGACCGCATCCGGGGGCACCGTCCTCTCGGACGTGTCGGTCTCTCCGTCGTTCTTCAATCCTACGCTCGGCCAGAAACAGTCGATTCGAGCTCATGCCGCCCGCACGGGCACTCTGGTCGTCGAGATCCTCGACCGCGACCGCACTGCGATTCGCACCCTTGAGCCGCTCCGGATCGCCGCAGGCGAGGTGACCGCGATCTGGGATGGCAAGGACCAGGGCGGAAAGGTCGTGCCCGACGAGGCGTACTACCTGCAGTTGACGTTCACGGACGGTACGAAGCGCGAGGTCTACTCTCCTTCCGATCACTTCCACCCGGTCCCGGAAGACGCCAAGGTCCATTTCTACTCGCGGGAGGATGGCGTCCTGAGCTACACGCTGGCCAAGCCCTCTCGGGTGCACGCTCAGGCCGGACAGGCTTCGACCGATCCCCGGACGAAGGAGCGGCGAGAGGTCGTGCTCAAGACGCTGGTGGACGACTCCCCGCGCGTTGCGGGGTCCGTCATCGAGAAGTGGAACGGCATGGACGAGGGTGGCACGATCCTCGTGCCCGAGCTGCCGGACTTCGTGATCGCGATCCTGGCGGTGCCGCTGCCGCCGAACGCGATGATCACGGTCGGCAACGCCAAGGAGACCTTCTTCGAGTATGCGCGCCGCCACCGGGCTGCTGACGCCGTCAAGCCCCGTGACCTTCGCGCCTCCACCGCATCTCACCACGCCGGCCTGAGTGCCCTGGAAGACCGCACGCCCCTCCTCGAGGTCAGGCCGACGGCGACCTGGGACCCTCGGCAGCGCGAGTGGAAGACGAGCCTCCCGCTCCACGTCATGGTCACGGTTGCCGGGGGAGCCGCCCCGTACTTCCTGGGTCAGCCCACGGCGTTGAGCGTCACCGTGGATGAAAAGGAAGTGCTCAACATCAAGCAGCCACGGAGTCCGGCCACCTTCTCGCTGGGGCCCCGCGAGCTCTCGCCGGGGGTGCATCACGTCGCCTTCAACTGGAATTCTCGGCTGGGACCGACCGCGGTCAATGCGATGAGGGTCCAGATTCTCCCCGCACACTCCAGCGACCACAGGGGTGACCGATGAGACGAGCACTTCTTGTTTCTGCGATCCTCGGCTTGCTTGCTGCCATGGAGGCCCAGGCAACGAACGTCTCCAGCAACGTCACCACGAATACCGAGTGGACGGTGGCGGGAAGCCCCTATGTCATCACCGCCGCCATCTCGGTAAACAGCGGGGTGACTCTCACGGTCGATCCGGGAGTCGTCGTCGAGTTCGCGTCTGGGAACTACTTGACTGTCAACGGAACGCTGACGGCAGCGGGGACGGCTGCGAGCCCGATCTCGTTCACCTCGGCGTCGGCGACGCCGGCGGCGGGGGACTGGGGGTTCGTCTCTTTCACCGCGGGGGCTTCGGCGAGCCAGCTGTCGTACGTGACGTTCCAGTACGGAGGAGGGTCGGGCTGGGGTGCCATGGTCTTCGTGCAGGGGAGCTCACCGACATTCGATCACGTCACGATTGCGAGCTCCTCGAGCGTCGGTTTCTGGATGAACACCTCGGGCGGAGCGCCAACGATCAGCAACTCGACCTTCAGCAACAACGGCTCCTATGGGTTGAATCTCGCTGCCGCCAACACCGTGTCGCTGAGCGGCACGGCGTTCACCGGCAACTCGAGCTACGCGGTCGGCGCGGGGCCTGGGACGCATCTCCTGGGCCTGACCAACATCACGGCGACCGGGAACGGTGTCAACGCCGTGGGATATCGGGGCGGGACGATCAGCGCGGCCGAGACCTGGCTGCACGGGATGAATTGGGTCCTGACCGGAGTTGTGACGGTTGGAGCCGCCGTGACGCTGACCGTGGACGCCGGGACCGTCGTCGAGTTCGGGACTGGGAACTACTTGATCGTCAACGGGACGCTGACGGCAGCGGGGACGGCTGCGAGCCCGATCTCGTTCACCTCGGCGTCGGCGACGCCGGCGGCGGGGGACTGGGGGTTCGTCTCTTTCACCGCGGGGGCTTCGGCGAGCCAGCTGTCGTACGTGACGTTCCAGTACGGAGGAGGGTCGGGCTGGGGTGCCATGGTCTTCGTGCAGGGGAGCTCACCGACATTCGATCACGTGACGATCGCGAGCTCCTCGAGCATTGGTTTCTACATGAACACTGCGGGCGGAGCGCCGACGATCAGCAACTCGACATTCAGCAACAACGGCTCCTATGGGCTGAATCTCGTTGCCGGCAACAGCGTGTCGCTGAGCAACACGGCGTTCACCGGCAACTCGAGCTACGCGGTCGGCGCGGGGCCTGGGACGCATCTCCTGGGCCTGACCAACATCACGGCGACCGGGAACAGCGTCAACGCCGTGGGATATCGGAGCGGGACGATCAGCGCAGCCGAGACCTGGCTGCACGGGATGAACTGGGTCTTGACCGGAGTTGTGACGGTTGGAGCCGCCGCGACGCTGACCGTGGACGCCGGGACCGTCGTCGAGTTCGGGAGCGGGAACTACTTGGTCGACAACGGGACGCTGATGGCGGCGGGGACGTCGGCGAGCCCGATCTCATTCACCTCGGCGTCGGCGACGCCGGCGGCGGGGAACTGGGGGTTCGTCTCTTTCACCGCGGGGGCTTCGGCGAGCCAGCTGTCGTACGTGACGTTCCAGTACGGAGGAGGTTGGGGCTGGGGTGCCATGGTCTTCGTGCAGGGGAGCTCACCGACATTCGATCACGTGACGATTGCGAACTCCGCGAGCATCGGTCTGGACATGAACACTCAGGGCGGAGCGCCGACGATCACCTATTCCACGATCGCCAACAACGGTTCCCACGGGCTCTATAGCTTGAGCGGGGCCGGAGGGACGGTCGACCACACGACTTTCTCGGGCAACGGTGGTTGGGGTATCTACACCTCCAACGCGCCGTTGACGGTAGGGAATTGCGCGTTCGTGGCCAATGCCGGCGGTGGGTATTACAATGCGACGCCGGCAACCCCCGTCAACGCCAACTTGAACTACTGGGGCGCCGCCAACGGTCCGTCGAGCCCTGGGCCGGGCAGCGGTCAGACGATCTCTTCGGGGGTCACCTTCGAACCTTGGCTCATGGTGGCGCCCACGGCCCCGGACTACTTCAATCCTCCCGTCTCGGTGACGAACCGGACGTTCAATCCATCTCTCAACATTTACTTCAATCTCGGATTCACCACGACGCTGAGCGGCAACTGGACGGTCGCGATCCTGAACGGAAGCGGGGCCGCCGTGCGGACGCTGATGGGGAGCGGAACTTCGGGACCAGCAACTTGGGACGGCAAGAACGACGGGGGCGTGGTCCAACCGAATGGGACGTACAGCTATCAACTCGCCGGCACGGGGAGCACCGGGCAGGCGGCGGCAACGGTGACGGGGGGCGTGGTCATCGACACGACCAGGGCCGTCACCCTCACCGGCATCGCCGTCAGCCAAGCCTACTTCAGCCCGAATGGTGACGGAGTCCAGGACACGACGACGGTTACCGCCACGACCGACTACGACGATGCGGCGTGGACGATCAACGTCAAGAATGGCTCCAGCACCGTGGTGAGAACCTCCACCGGTACCGGCACGAAGATCGCCTTCACCTGGGACGGCAAGGATGCGACAGGCACGGTTCAGCCGGATGGGCCCTACACCTTCGCGATCAGCGTGACGGATGGCCTGGGCTCCGTCTCCGCTGCCGCGCCCACGACCCTCGACAATACGCCGCCCGTCGCGACGATCTCCTCTCCCACGAATGGGCAAGTGGTCTCGAATGTCTACCAGTCCGGAAGTCTCAGCGTGGCCATCACCGGCATGGCGAGCGACCTCAACTTCAAGAACTGGATCCTGGACTACGGCGCCGGCTCCGCACCAGTGTGGTGGACGACGCTCGCCGGCGGCACGACGCTCCCAACACCCAATCCGCTTTACACCTTGGCGACCGCCAACGGGAACTACACCCTTCGGCTCCGCGCGTTCGATCTCGCCGGGAACGCAACGACGTTCACCGAGCCATTTACGCTCGGGAACTTCCAAGTCTCCCAGAACGTGCTGCAGTTCAACGCCGCCACCGGCGGGTCGGTGACCTACGCCTCGACGGTGCCCTTCCCATTGACCGAGACCTTGACGATCAAGGACCTCTCGGGTCAGGTGGTGAGGACTCTCGTCAACGCGGCGAGGACTGCCGGCACCTACAACGACAGTTGGACCGGAACGACAGACGCCGGGCTGCTGGCGAAGGACGGACCCTATTTCTATTTCGCGACCGAGACCGATGGCTCGCACACGTTCACCTGGGACCTCTCAGGCCAATACGTCAATGGCTACACCGCCTACAAGGACGGCCTCAACATCCAGCCCTGGGATGCCTTCAATAACAAGCCACTGACGTTCACCTACAACTTCGCCCAGGCGGGCCTGGTCACGATCGAGATGTCGCCCACGAGCCCGGTTCCCGACTACAACTGCAACCCTCCGGGGTACTGCCCGCTCAACCGCCTCTACCAGGAATCCGGGCCGCACACCTTCACCTGGGCGGGCATTGACGGTGCGGGTGCCTTCCGCACGGATCTCCTGGCCCTGGTCGTCTTCGTCGTCCAAGACGCCTTCCCGAAAAACGCCGTGGTTCTCTATGGCGTCAAACCCGTGGTGACAAATCTCAAAGTGACCCCCCCCGTCTTCGGTCCTGCGTCGGGAGGCGCAACGGTTTCCTTGGACGTGACGAGCTATCAGAGCAATGCCGTGGCGGTCACGGTCACTTTCCAGAACCAGGCCTCGCTCTCGACGCTGCGCACGATCTCGCTCTCGGGCCAGGCCCCAGGACACGTCGCGATCCCCTGGGACGGCCGGGCCGACAACAGCATGCTCGTCGCCCCCGGCTTCTATACCGTGACCGCGACGGTCGTGGATAGCGTGGGCAACCAGGTGAAGTCTCAGATCCTGACCAACATCCTGTACTGAGGGACCCATGAGAGAGACGAGACGACTGCATCTGAACCTACTAACCGCGTTCTTCGTGGCGAGCGCGCTGCTGTTTCTGACCTCGCCCCTTGCGGCAGGCTTCTGCAACGACCCCTTCCCGCCGGGCGCTGCCCCACCGGCGACGCCCCCAGGGTGTCCAAGCGGCTGCCGCGGAGGTGGTGGCGGAGCCGGGCCGGGAGGCGGAGCGGGGGCCGGACATGACAACCCCGGCCCGGCCAGCCCGAGCCCCAACAAGCCCCCTCCTGTTCCAGGGACGGTCTGCTGCAACCAGTGCACCGGCTCGCCTTGCTACGTGGCGTCCGGCGTGTATGAGACGAGAGCCACGGACCTCGAGCTACCGACCGCCGGGTTCTCGCTCTCGGCCTCCCGGACGTACCAGAGCAGCCATATAATCGACGGTCCAATAGGCTATGGCTGGACCTCGAACCTCGCTGCCCACCTCTACTACACCACCTATCTCTTCGCGGCGCCGAGCACGTACCAGAGAGAAGCGGACATCACGATGCCTGACGGCGTGCGTCTTCGCTTCGTCGACAACGGCAACGGCACGTTCACGCCTCCGGCGAACCGCTACGACACGCTGGTCATGAACGGTGACGGCACCTGCGACTTGACACTGATGTGGTCACTCTCTGTCCTCCACTTCAACGTGGATGGCTCGCTCGCGAGCCAGCGGGACGACTACGGCAACACGCTCAGCTACAGCTACGACGGCAGCGGCCGCCTGCAGCAGGTCACGGACGCTTCCGGGACAGGACGCTCCTTCAACGTCTCCTGGGGCGCGGATGGTAGGATCAGCTCGGTGCTGGACTCCGCAGGGCGCCAGATCAGCTACTCCTACGATTCCCGTGGCGTGATGACGTCAGAATCCGATCCCTTGGCGCGCTTGACTCACTACACCTATGCGCAGGGGCGCTTCGTGCCACTGCTTGCCGCGATCACGGACAACTGGAACCGGGTCGTCTCGACCATCACCTACGATGCCGCGGACCGCACTCAGAGCTATACCGAGAACGGGGAGACGTACACGTACACTTACAAGTACCAAGGTGATCCGACAGAGACAGCCAAGGCGGACTCGCTAGGGAATATGTGGGTGTTCCGCTACGGTCCGACCGGGCCCATCTCTGACACGATCCCCCCAGGCGGAGCGGGCGGTGGGACCGTGCACCAGGACTACTACGGAGACACCTCGCTGCAGCAGCTGGTCGACGCAGTGGGAGTCAAGACCTATTACGTCTACGACGCGCACGGGCAAGTCGTATCCGTCACCAACGACTATCAAGGCACGAACGCAGTGCGACTCGATAGCACCTATGATCCTAATTTCCCGGCGCGCCTCACTTCCGAGACCGCCCGGAATCCCTCGACCGGCGTGGTCGATCCCAATTGGCGGTCCTGGCGCTACGACTACTACCAGGTTGGAGATCCTGCCCCTGGGGCGCTCCACCACGTCTACCGGGTCGAGACGGACGGAGTGACCCTGGACACGATGGCCACCTACGTTTGCGATAGCAAGGGCAGGCTTACGAGCCGCACGGACGCCGACGGTGGCACGACGAGCTATCACTACGACGCGCAGGGTAATCTTGCCACTGTAACTTACCCGCCGAACAACGATGCGGGAACGCTACCTGTCACCAACTATGCCTATGACTCCGCCGGGCGACCCACCGCCGTCACCGACTCGCTGGGTAACGTCACCTCGATGACCTACGACGCCGCAGGGCGAGTGCTGACCAAGACATTGCCACCGCCTGCAGCCGGTTCGCCGCTCGATTTCACCACTCATTATAGCTACGACAACTACGATAGCGCTACCGGCCTCGTGTTTACTCGGACCACCGATCCGAACGGGAATACGGTGCAGAAGGGCTTCGACGCCTACGGCCGCCTCATCGAGTCGATCGATGCGCTCGGTGCGATCACCACGTATGGCTACTCGCACGACCTTCTGGTCAGCGTGACCGACGCCAACGGCAATGTAACGCGTTACGGTTATGATGGCCTGAAGCAACTGGTAATGACCACATTCCCAGACGGGGCTCAGGAAACCTATACGTATTGGGCAGATGGCTTCCAGCGCACCAAGACCGATCGCAAGAACCAGACGATCAGCTACGCGTATGATCACTTCAAGCGACCGAGCACGACCACCTACCCTGGCGGTGCGACGATCTCGTATTCGTATCAAGGCAGTATGCTCACGCAAGTCATCGACGGCAGCGTGTCTCCCTCCGAGACCAGCACCTTCACCTACGACTCCGCCTATCGCGTTGCCTCAGAAACACAAGGGACGCGGGGCACCCTCGATTTCACCTACTCAACAGGAGATCGCAGAGCGAGCTACACCGTCGTAGGGGGCGCGAATGCCGCGTACACCTATTATCCTGACGGGTCGCTGGATACCATTCAATGGAATCGCGTCACGGGCGTTTTCAAGTACAGCTACGATCTCGATCGGCGCTTCCAGACGATCGTTTTCCCGAACGCTCAACACCGGGACTACACGTACGATGCTCAGGGCCGCCTCGTCCAGCTTGCCAACGTGCACCCGACGCTAGGCAATCTCGCTACCTACGCCTATGGGTACGATGTCGACAATTCGACCGGGTTGCCAGGTATGCTGGGGCAGCGGACCTCGCTCACATCAACCGTCCCGTCGCAGGGCTTCGCTGGTACACTGACGAAATACTACTATGATCGGGAGTATCAGCTGACCGGAACCGACTACCCGAGCGCTCCGCCTTTCAACAGCGAAGTTGATCGCTGGACGTATGACGCGATTGGTAATCGCGTCACGGCTACCGTGAACGGAGTGGGATCGACCTTCACCTACGCCAAGAACCCAGGTAACACCCTGAATGGTCGGCGCCTCGTGTCAGACGGGCTCAACAGTTACACGTATGATGCCATTGGGAGCATGATCACGAGAACCTCGTCCGGAGGGCAGTTGAGCGCCACCTGGGACTTTGAAAGACGACTGATTGCCTTGAGCGGGACGACAAGCGCATCCTACGGTTACGACTACGGCGGCAGGAGAGTGACGAAGGCCGCGGCCGGCGCCGCTAGCTACGTCTACCTCGATTCGCAACTCGTCGCCAGCACGACGGGAGAAGAATACCTCTATGGTCCCGGCCTCGATGCGGTCCTGGCGTTGACGAAGGGAGGCAAGGTCGACTACTATTCAGTTGCCGCCTTGGGCTCTGTGAGCCTACTGAGCGACGGAGCTGGCAACGTGGATGCCTCCTATGTCACCGACGCTTGGGGCCGTCAGGTGGGGACCTTGGGCGCTTCGACGAATGCGTTCGGCTACACAGGGCGGGAGTTCAACGAGGATGGCACTTACTACTATCGAGCGCGTTACTACGATCCTCGCATCGGGCGGTTCACGTCGGAAGACCCCGCCTATTACGTGGGCGAGCTCTATGCCTATGTCGATGGTGCTCCTGTAGCGCAAAGAGATCCAAGCGGACTCGGTGGGAAATGTGATTGCAAGAAGCCCAAGGATCAAGACGGTTACGACTGCAGTCCCAACTCCAAGCTCTGTAGGGACCAACCCAAGGTGAACGAGAAGAAGACCATTGCGGCGAAATGCGCCGCTTGCCTGGCGTGTTGCGACGCCTGCGTCAAGTATGCGAAGGATTGTTTACACCAGGGCCCGACGTATGGTCAGATGCAGAAGGAAGGCTGCGACAGCGTTTGCACGGATCATTGCTACGACATCTGATCGGACGACGGTAGGAGGCTGGAGATGATGCACTCGAGGAGGCGTGGCGCGATGCGGACTCGGAGGCTCGGCTGCAGGTGGCGCGCGTGGATGGCGGCGGTCCTTGCGCTGGTCGGCGCGTCAACGATTGGAGCAGTTACGCCCGTGCCCGCCCGTTTCCGGGAAGTGCGGGACTTCATGATATGGAGGGGTGAGGGGACAGAGAGTCATGGACTTGAGCTGAAAGCCCAGACTGAGTACGACGAAGCCATGGCCTTTCGGCTGTTCGTTCGACCGCAAGGAAGACCTTCGGTGATCTTCTCATCGTGCATGGACGCGACGAAAGGGGTGCTTCGCAACCGACTGACGGATGATCAGACGGGTTGGTGGATCGAAGTTCGCGAGGAGACGGGGGTAACGGGTCGTCACGTGATGGAGTTCTTCAGCCGCGTGGCCGAAGCGCGGCTGAAGCGGTACCACGGTCATGTGCAGACGAGCGAGGGGGACGCGATAGAGTTTGACGTTCCCCAGAGTAAGGGGGGGAGCAACGAGGACCCGTGGTCGCCGCTGCCGCAGATGGCCAAAGTGGTGGTCGAGAAGGGGCGGGAGAAGGGACACTTGGCGAGCTTGCCGGCAGGCGTCTCACAGTCCGCTGACTTCTTGGACTCGATCACGGAGGATCCTGGTTCGAGCCAGGAAGCGCACGACCAGGCCACCAAGACCATGGGATTTCTTCGCAGCGTCATGGCCGTCGTGCTTCAGATGCGTGGCCAGTTGGGTCCACGTCGCGACGCGGTGGTGGCGTCGATCACCGCGAAGGGGACAGGCTTCTCGGCACCGGAGGTGCGAGAGTTTCTCGCGGGCTTCCGGTCAGTGTCGCCGGAGCACCCGATGGGAGATGTCGAGCTGACCCGAGGAAGCTGCGCCTCGCCAAGAAAATGACAGCAGGTCGAAGACGGATGGAAGACCTGCTGGCCAACGAGGCCACTGCCCGAGAGCGATTCGCGCCGGCTAAGCCACAACGTTGAGCTTGGGCGGATCGCGTGTTCGCTGCGACCGCCCCAGCTTCCCTACCCCGCTTCCCGGCCGTACCCCGGCGCCGCGCCAGCGTGATAGCTTTTGCCCCGGCTCACCACGCTTTCGTGCCGGGTCGAGCCGGAAGCTCGTCTTCTCCCTGGAGGGACCGCGCTTGGCGACCACCTACAACGGCTTGACGCCCCCCGCGGACGGCTCCGCGGTCACCTGGCATGCCGCGGAGAAGTGGCTCGAGGTGCCGGCACGGCCGATCGTCTGCTTCATCGAGGGGGACGGGATCGGTCCCGACATCTGGCGGGCCACCCGCCGCGTGCTCGACGGCGCGGTGGCGAAGGTCTACGCCGGCCGGCGCGCCTTCGCCTGGTTCGAGGTGCTGGCCGGCGAGAAGGCGAAGGACCAGACCGGCGAATGGCTGCCGGCGGACACGCTGGCGGCGATCCGCGCCTACCGGGTGGCGATCAAGGGCCCCCTGACCACGCCGGTCGGCGGCGGCATCCGCAGCCTCAACGTCGCCCTCCGGCAGGCGCTGGATCTCTACGCCTGCGTGCGGCCGGTGCGGTACTACCCGGGCACGCCGTCGCCGGTGCGCCGCCCCGAAGCGGTGGACATGGTGATCTTCCGCGAGAACACCGAGGACGTCTACGCCGGCATCGAGTGGCCGGCGGGTTCGGAAGAGGCCCGCCGGCTGATCGACCTGCTGGCGGCGCTCGGCAAGACGGTACGCGCCGACAGCGGCATCGGGATCAAGCCGGTCTCGGAGACCGGCAGCAAGCGCCTGGTGCGCGCGGCGCTGCGCTACGCCCTCGCCGACGGCCGCAAGAGCGTCACCCTGGTGCACAAGGGCAACATCATGAAGTTCACCGAGGGGGCCTTCAAGGAGTGGGGTTACGAGGTGGCGCGGCAGGAGTTCGGCGAACAGACCGTCGCCGAGGACGATCTCGGCGCCGGCGCGGCGGCCGCCGGCAAGATCGTGATCCGCGACCGCATCGCCGACTCCATGTTCCAGCAGGTGCTCCTGCGTCCCGAGGAATACGCGGTCATCGCCACCACCAACCTCAACGGCGACTACCTGTCGGACGCCCTGGCGGCGCAGGTCGGCGGCCTCGGCATGGCGCCCGGCAGCAACGAGGGGGACGGCATCGCCGTCTTCGAGGCCACTCACGGCACCGCGCCGAAGTATGCCGGCCAGGACAAGGTGAACCCCGGCTCGCTGCTGCTGTCCGGGGTGATGATGCTGCGCTGGCTGGGCTGGGGCGAGGCCGCGGACGCCGTGGAGCGCGGGCTCGCCGCGACCATCGCCCAGAAGCGGGTCACCTACGACCTCGAGCGGCAGATGCAAGGGGCCACCCTGCTGCGCAGCTCGGAGTTCGCCAGCGCCATCCTGGAGAACCTGTAGGCGCCAGCGCGCCAACCGTCTGCATCCTTGGGGAGAGCACGAGATGCGCTACAAAGTCACCGTCGTCGGGGCCGGCAACGTCGGCGCCACCACCGCCCAGCGGATCGCCGAGGCCGACCTCGCCGACGTGGTGATGGTGGACGTGGCCGACGAGCTGGCCACCGGCAAGGCGCTCGACATGATGGAGGCGGCGCCGATCCTCGGCTTCAGCGCCCACGTCCAGGGCGGCGGCGACTACGCCGCGACCGCCGGCTCGCAGGTGTGCGTGGTCACGGCGGGCCTGGCGCGCAAGCCCGGCATGAGCCGCGACGACCTGCGCAACAAGAACACCGAGATCGTCCACGGCGTCGTCACCCGCCTGGTCGAGCACTCGCCCGACACCATCCTCATCATCGTCACCAACCCCCTGGACGCCATGTGCGAGGTGGCGCGGCGCGCCTCGGGGTTCTCGCGTCAGCGCGTCCTCGGCATGGCGGGGGTGCTCGACGCCGCCCGCATGCGCTGGTTCATCGCCGCCGAGCTGGGAGTCTCGGTCCAGGACGTGGACGCGTTCGTGCTGGGCGGCCACGGCGACACGATGGTGCCGCTGCCGCGCTACGCCACGGTCAACGGCATCCCGCTGCCGCAGCTGCTCGCCGCCGACCGCATCGAGGCGATCAACCAGCGCACCAGGAACGGCGGCGCCGAGATCGTCAACTATTACAAGACGGGCTCGGCCTACTATGCCCCGGCCGCCGCCAGCTTCGAGATGGTGGCGGCGATCCTGCTCGACAAGAAGAAGATCCTTCCCTGCGCCGTGCGGCTCGAGGGCGAGTACGGAGTGGACGGGTTGTTCGTCGGCGTGCCGGTCAAGCTCGGCCGCGGCGGCGTCGAGCAGGTCGTCGAGCTCGACCTGACCGGCGAGGAGAAGGCGCTGTTCGAGAAGTCGGTCGCCGCGGTGCGCGGCCTGGTGGCGGAGCTGCCTCCGGGACATGCCCTCCCGGCCGGGCCGCGGTAGCCGGGGACTCCCTCTGGCCTCCGTTTGGGCGAGCGTCTCAAGGGCGGGTGGTCGGACTGCGGCGGCTTGCCCAAACGGCGGCCAGAGGGAGTCCCGGCTACCGCGGCCCTCCTCCCTCCCTACGGCTGTGGGGCTCTTCGGCCACCGGTAATGCTTCCAAACGTGGCACCTATGCGCAAATCGAGCTCGATCATCCCGTGGGTGCTGGCGGCGGCTGCCGGCACTTTGCTGCTGATCGGGGGCCATTCCCGGGCCGCCCCGTTCCAGCCGCGCCACTGGCGCACCTCGGCGAGCCAGGCAGAGGCGATCGTGCTCGAGCACCTGCGGCAGCTCGGCCAGTCGGTGCGCCGGCCTTACGTGGTGACCCGTCTCTCGGGGAACGCCCTGCTCGAGCGCCGGTTGCAGCTGGCGCTGGCGCAGCAGGACCTGGCCCGGCTGCGGGCGACCGGGCTGCCGGACCTGG
>Ga0210384_10004737_pt1 | contig 15074 bp, 12 predicted proteins | sample IncBWH2MmetaG_FD_160574 | JGI IMG/M metagenome (GOLD analysis project Ga0210384, IMG submission 160574) | Forest soil microbial communities from Barre Woods Harvard Forest LTER site, Petersham, Massachusetts, United States - Inc-BW-H-2-M | ecosystem: Environmental > Terrestrial > Soil >...
CGCGTGACGTCCAGCGTTTCCTCGTACACGCGCGCGGGCGACTGCGCCGGCGCGTGCGACGGCGCCTGGGCATCCGGCCGGGTGACGGCTGTCCCCACCTTCATCTTGTTCTCTTTTCCCTCCGTTCGAGGGCACAGGATTGCAGCTGAGAAGGGGGCGTGTCAATGCCGCATCGGCCGTTCAGGCCCATTTTGGGCCCGCAAAAACCGCAATATGGGGTGGGAACGACGCGCGCGGCGTTGCGCAACAGCGTGCGCGGTGCGCGGGTTCAGCCCGCGACGGGACTCGCCTCGAAAGGGTCCGGCGCGCGCGGGCCGCCCGGCGCGCCCGATCCGAGCGGAGGATTCGCGGCATGCATCGCCACGGCCCACGCCAGGAAATCGTCGGCGTCCAGCGGCCGGCTGAACAGATAGCCCTGGGCGCCGTCGCAGCCCAGCGTCTTCAGCTTGGCCGCCACCGACTCGGTCTCCACACCCTCGGCCACCACCTTCAGGCCCATGTGGTGGGCCATGCCGATCGTCGAGCGCACGATGTTCAGGTCGTTGTCGTCGGCGTCGAGGTTCATCACGAACGAGCGGTCGATCTTGAGCTCCTGCACCGGCAGCTTCTTCAGGTAGGCCAGCGACGAGTAGCCCGTGCCGAAGTCGTCGATCGACAGCTGCACGCCCATCGCGTGCAGCGCCCGCAGCGATTCCAGCGCGTGCGCCGGGTCTTCCATGATCGCGCTCTCGGTCACTTCCAGGCACAGGTGGCGCGCCGCCACGCCCTCGGCGAGCAGCTGGGCGCGCACGATGGCCGGCAGGTCCTGCTGGATCAGGTCGCGCGTGGACACGTTGATGTTGAGCGACATCTCCAGCCCGCTCGCGCGCCACGCCGCCAGCTGCGCGAGGCCGTGGGCCAGTACCCAGCGCGTGATCGACTTGATGCAGCCGGTCTGCTCGGCGAACGGGATGAACTGGTCGGGCGGCACGAAGCCGCGCGTCGGATGGCGCCAGCGCAGCAGCGCCTCGGCCGACAGGCAGCTGCGGTCGCCCAGCGAGATCTTGGGCTGGTACTGCAGGTAGAACTGGCTTTCGTCGACCGCTCGCCGCAGGTCCGACAGCAGGCTCAGGCCGTGCTCCGTGGTGCGCGCCATCTTCTGGGTGAAGGCCGCGTAGCCGCTGCTGGTCTGCTTGGCCACGTACATCGCGGAGTCGGCGTGGGCCATCAGCTCGGTGGGATTGGCGCCGTCCTCGGGGAAGGTGGCGATGCCGATCGAGCCGCTCACGTCCACGGTCTGGCCTTCGATGGTCACGGGTTCTTCGAGCGCCGCCAGCAGCTGGCGCGCCAGCAGCGCGGATCCTTCGCGGCCCTGCGCCGGCAACAGCACCGCGAACTCGTCGCCGCCGATGCGCGCGACGGTGTCGGTGGTGCGGCGCAGCTCGCGGGTGAGGCGGCCTGCCACCTGGTTGAGGAGTTCGTCGCCCACCGGATGGCCCAGCACGTCGTTGACGTTCTTGAAGCGGTCCAGGTCGATCAGCAGCACCGACATCGCGTGGCCGGTACGGACGGCGGTGCCCACCGCCTGGTCGAGGCGGTCGTTGAACAGCGTGCGGTTGGCCAGGCCCGTGAGCGGATCGCGGAACGCGAGGTCGACGATGCGCGCCTCGCGCTGCGCCAGGCTGTCGCGCATCTCGCCGAGCGCGGTGATCAGCCGGCCCACCTCGTCGCGGCCGGCCTCGGGCATCGGGCCGTCCAGCTTGCCGTCGGCGATCTCGCGCGCCAGCGCCACGGTGAGCGCGAGCGGCCGGGTGATGGAGCGCGTGATCATCACCGCGCACATCAGCGCGACGACGACGGCCACGCCCGACAGCTCCAGCACGTACTGGCGGCTCCTGGCCTGCTGCATGCGGATGCTGGAGATCGTGGCGTTGGCCTGGGCCGACTTCACGGCCACCAGGGCGTCCAGCGCGTCGAGCATGCCGTTGAGCGCCGGCAGCGTCTCCTTGATCATGATCGGGCGCGCGGAGTTCAAGTCCAGCTCTACCACTTCCACCGTGTGCTGGAACGCGGCCTCGAAGCGGCCGCGGGCGGCGATCAGGCGTTCGACGGCGACGGCATCCTCGACCGCGTGGGCGTCGGCCAGCAGCTGCGACAGCGCGGACTTCTGCTCGGCGAATTCGGTGTCGATCAGCGCATAGACCGGCACGCGGTCGGAACGCGCGTCCAGCAGGAACAGGGTGTGCAGGTGCTGCGCGCCGGCCTGCGCGGCCTTCTCGGCCTGGCGCGCCAGCAGCACCTGGCGCAGGCTTGACTCGGCGACGACGCGGCTCGATTCGCCCACCAGCTCGGCCTGCTTGAGCACGAGCGCCACCACGCCGGCCAGCAGCGCCAGCAGCAGGCCGAACGCGAGCGCCAGCCGCACCGCGATGGGCGCGCTGCGAGCGATTCGGTTCGGCGTGGTCGACACGTCGTCGGGGAGCATGGTGAGCGGAGGAACGATTTGTCAGCGGGGCGTCAGTGGGTTATCGGCCTGTTTTTGCAGGAAATTGAGCGGCCAGGCTGGACACGGGACGCGACACTTCTCACGTTCGGGAGACGGACGTACCGACCGCGGGCGGATTGCCGTCCCACGAATGCGAGTCGTGCGCCGCGGGGCTCGCGGCTACAGTGACGGCAGCTCATCTCCAGGCCGTCGTCTCCCCATGCGTCCCTCGCTCCGCACCGCCCTCGCCGCCGGCCTCCTCGCCGGCCTCGCCCTGCTCTCCGGCTGCGAGAGCGCCGGGCCGACGCTGAAGGACTCCGCGTACGCGATGGAGCGCTCGCGCGCGAACCTCGCGCGCAAGGAACTCGTGCTGGCCGACGGCACCCGCATCGCGTACCTGGAAGGCGGCACCGGCGCGCCGCTGGTGCTGGTGCACGGCTTCGGCGCCGACAAGGACAACTTCACGCGCGTCTCGCGCTGGCTCACGCCGCACTACCGCGTGATCGTTCCCGACCTGGTGGGCTTCGGCGAGTCCACTCACCGGCGCGACGTCGACTACCACTACGCCGCGCAGGCCGAGCGCCTGCACGCGTTCACCCAGGCGCTGGGCCTCGCGCGCCTGGACCTCGGCGGCAACTCCATGGGCGGCGGCATCTCGATGAGCTTCGCCGCGCAGCATCCGCAGGAGGTGGCCAGCCTGTGGCTCATCGACTGCGCGGGCATCGCCGAGGCGCCGCCCAGCGAGCTAGCGAAGATCATCGCCACCACCGGCACCAACCCGCTGATGATCACCAGGGAAAGCGACTTCCCGGCCTTCGTGAAGTTCGTGATGAGCGATCCGCCGTGGATTCCCGGCTCGGTGATGGACGTGCTGGCGCGCGAGCGCATCGCCAACCAGGACCTCGAGCGCGAGGTCTTCCAGCAGATCGCCACCGACTCGGTGAGCGGCGCCGTCAAGGGCCTGGCCACGCCCACGCTGATCGTCTGGGGCGACGAGGACCGCGCGCTGTCGGCAGGCACGGTGCCCGTGCTGAAGGCGCTGCTGCCCAACGCGCAGGCCATCGTGATGCCGCACGTGGGCCACGCGCCGATGATCGAGCGGCCGCAGCAGACGGCCGAGGACTACCTGTGCTTTCGCGCGTCGTTGTAGTTCAAAGCAGGCGCGCCGCGTCGAGCGCGGAGGCGAGCCGCCAGGACTCGCGCTGATCCGCGTCGCGCAGCATCGACGGCGGTGCGCCGATGTCCTCCAGCGTCGCCCGGTTCAGCCGGCCCAGCCCTGAATCGATCCAGGCCTGGTCGACCGCCTCGCGCGTGACCACCGAGCGGCTGAAATAGCGCAGCACGGCCCGCAGCACGCGGGCGCCGACGGGCGCGGCGACGGTCGGAGTGATGGTGCAGGTGGTCATGGCAGGTCTCCGGTGGGCTTCGATGTTGGTCAGAATAAGACTGCCAGCAACTCGTGAATAGCGACGATTTCTGCCAATATTGGTAAGCTGTAGTGACCAATGGCCCGCATCCCACTCAATTTCCTGCCCACCTTCGTTGCCGTCGCGCAGCGGGAGACGCTGCGTGCCGCGGCCGAGTCGCTGCACCTGACGCACAGCGCCGTCAGCCAGCAGATCGGCGAACTCGAGAGCCGGCTGGGCTTCCCGCTTTTCGACCGCCGCGGTCGCCGCGTCTACCTGAACGCCGCCGGCCAGGCCTTGCTGCGCCACGTGGCGCCGGCGCTCGCGCAGGTGGACGACGGCGTGCAGGCCGCCGCCGCCGCGGCGCAGGGCGCGGCCCAGGGCCTGCGCGTGACGATGCTGCCGTCCTTCGCACAGCGCTGGTTCCTGCCGCGCCTGGGCCTGTGGCGCCAGCGCCATCCCGACATCGCCATCGAGATCGAGGCCTCGGCCAACCTCGTCGACCTGCAGCGCGATGGCTTCCACGCCGCGATCCGCACCGGCCCGGGCCCCTGGCCGGGCCTGGTGGTGGAGCGCCTCTACGAATCGCCCACGCCGTTCATCGCGGTGGCCTCGCCCGCCGTGGCGCAGCGCCTGCGCGATGCGCAGCCGGCCGACCTCGCGCGCGAGCCGCTGCTGGGCGACATCGACGTGTGGGAGCAATGGTTCGCGGCCGCGGGCGTGCGCACGCGCGCGACGCCGGTGGCCTCGTTCAACGACGTGGGGCTGATGTTGCAGGCCACCGAGCAGGGGCTCGGCCTGGCGGTGGTGCGCGAACTGCTCGCGGCCGACGCGTTGCGCGACGGCCGGCTGGCGCGGCTCTTCGACATCTCGGTGGTGCTGGAGGGCGTGCAGCCCTACAGCCTCGCGTACCCGCCGGCGTTGAAGGACTGGCCGCCGCTGATCGCGCTGCGCGACTGGGTGCGCGAGGAGTTCGACTGCTCTCTCGCGGCGCTGCGCACTACCGCGCGCTGACGTTCACGCGGCGAGCGTTGGCCACGGCGTCGACGCGCGGCTCGCTGAACATCGCCTGCACCGGTTCGTCCTCCGGCAGCACGTAGACCGTGCCGTGCACATGGCCCAGCGTGGGCAGCACCACCGACAGGAAGAAGTTCTCGGGCACGACCACGCAACCGAGGGACAGGCGCTTGTTGTCCGGGTCCTCGGTGGCGAGGCTGGCAGTGCGCTGCATCTGCGAGATGCCCGGGCGCACGCGGTGGATGGCGATGCCCGTGTCGTAGTCGACCCAGACCACCGGCTCGCCGTGCAGGTTGCGGCCGGGTTGCGACTCGAAGCGGCCGGCGGGCGTCTTGCGCTCGTAGGGCAGCAGGTCGGTCGGGTTCTTCTGGCCGGCGCCGGGCACGGGGATGTCGCCGCGCGACTGGCCGAGGAGGGTGGACGACGCGCCCACGAGTGTGCCGCCGGCGCCGAACACGTAGATGCGCGCCGCCTTCTTGTCGACGATCACGAAAGGGCGTCCGTGGTCGTCTCCCTTCTCGTGGATCCAGTGCTCGACATAGCGCGCATCGGCCGACGCGTCCACCGTCTCGAGGGCGGACAAGGACTCGCCGGGGCGAGTGGTCGTGTCGGTGAGAGCGCTTGCGGTGGAGGAGATCCACGCGACCGATGCGGCGACTGCCAGCTTGCCCCAGAAATTCATCTCGACGTTTCCGTTTCCCGCTTGGTCTCCAGTCGAAAGTGCCGGAGACGGGCACGATTTCGCGCCCTTGTCCTACATGGTAAGGCCGCAGATCAAGGCCAATATGAAGGGTTTGCGGTAATAAACGGTGTCAATTACATCTTTCAACTCGACAGCATTCGTCGACTTCAGGCGTCAACTCGACAGCATCGGCGCGCTTCCTGTCGAGCGGCCGATCCGCATCAAAGCTCGGTCCGCAGCGCCCAGACCTCCGGGAACAGCACCGTGTCGAGCATCTTGCGCAGGTAGCTGACGCCGCCCGTGCCGCCCGTGCCGCGCTTGAAGCCGATGATGCGTTGCACCGTCGTCACGTGACGGAAACGCCACAGCCGGAACGCGTCCTCGAGGTCGGTGAGTTCCTCGCCGAGCTGGTACAGATCCCAGTGCTTCCTGGTGTCGCGGTAGACCTGCAGCCAGGCGTCGCGCACGGCGTCGCTCTCCACGTAGGGCTGCGTCCAGTCGCGCTCCAGGTGCGAGACCGGCACCGGCACGCCGCGGCGCGCCAGCAGGCGCAGGCTCTCGTCGTACAGCGAGGGCGCGCGCAACGCCGCGTCCACCTGCGCGAGCAGGTCGGGCCGGTGCTCGTGGGGCTTGAGCATGGCCGCGTTCTTGTTGCCCATCGCGAACTCGATGCAGCGGTACTGGTAGCTCTGGAAGCCGCTGCTGGCCGACAGGAAGGGCCGGATCGCCGAGTACTCGGGCGGCGTCATCGTGGCCAGCACGTCCCAGGCGTGCACCAGCTGTTCCATGATCCGGCTCACGCGCGCCAGCATCTTGAACGCGCTGCCCAGCTCGTCGGCGGCGATCGCGGCGACGGCCGCGCGCAGCTCGTGCAGCATCAGCTTCATCCACAGCTCGGACGTCTGGTGCTGCACGATGAACAGCATCTCGTTGTGGTCGGGCGAGAGCGGGTGCTGTGCGGTGAGCACCTGGTCGAGGTGCAGGTAGTCGCCGTAGCTCATGTCCGCCTTGAAGTCGAGCTGCGCGCCCTCTTCCGCGACGATGCGTTCGCCCAGGGCATCGGCGGACGCGGCGCCGTGGCCCATGGGGCAGCGGCCCTTGGCGTCATTCGTGTCGTTGGTGTCGTTCATGGCGTCATTCTCAGGTCACGGCGGAGCGCTTGTTGAAACGCGCCTCGCGGTATTCGCCGGTCTCCATCAGCCGCACGAGCCGCTCCACCGCGTCGTACACGTCGACGAAGCGCAGGTAGAGCGGCGTGAAGCCGAAGCGCAGGATGTCGGGCAGCGCCGGGCCGTGGGCGTCGGCGGGCGCGCCGGCGCGGAAATCGCCGATCACGCCGCGTTCGATCAGCGCCTGCACGATGGCGTAGCCGTGCGACCGGCCGTCGGTGCTCGCCGAATTTGCGGCGTGAGTGAGGCTCACCTGGCTCCCGCGCATGCGCGCGTCACGCGGGCTCGCGACCGCGAAGCCCAGCGCGGCGCAGCGCTCGTCCACCAGCGCGATGAAGGTCTCGGTGAGCGCGACGGATTTCTCGCGCAGCGCGACCATGCCTCCGAGCGCATCGGCGGCGTGCAGCGTGTCCACGCCGCAGTCCAGCGCCGTCAGCGACAGCACCGCCGGCGTGCCGCACAGGAAGCGTCCGATGCCGTCCGCGGGCTCGTAGCCGGGCCTGAACGTGAACGGCGCCGCATGGCCCATCCAGCCGGACAGCGGCTGCCAGAAGCGGCCGGCATGGCGCGGGTGGGCCCACACGAAGGCCGGCGCGCCGGGGCCGCCGTTGAGGAACTTGTAGCCGCAGCCGATCGCGAAGTCGGCACCGGCGCCGTTGAGGTCGACCGGCAGCGCGCCCGCGCTGTGCGCCAGGTCCCACACGGCCAGCGCGCCCGCGGCATGCGCGAGCGCGGTCATCGCGGCCATGTCGTGCAGCGCGCCGGTGCGGTAGTTCACCTGCGTGAGCATCACGACGGCGACGTCGGCTCCGCGGCCTTGCGACAGCCGCGCCACGATGGCCGCCGGCTCCAGCAGTTCCAGCGACCAGCCCAGGTCGCGGCACAGGCCCTCGGCGATGTACAGGTCGGTGGGGAAGTTCTGGCGCTCGCTCACGATCACCCGGCGCGACGGCGAATCCGCCCTGACGATGCGCGACGCGGCGCTGAGCACCTTGTAGAGGTTCACCGAGGTCGAGTCCGCCGCGACGCACTCGCCCGGCCGCGCGCCGACGAGCGCGCCGATGCGGTCGCCCACGCGCTGCGGCAGCGTGATCCAGCCCGCGTCGTTCCAGCTGCGGATCAGGCCGTCGCCCCACTCCTGCCGCACCGCGGCGGCCACGCGCGCCGGCGTGGCGCGCGGCAACGCGCCCAGCGAATTGCCGTCGACATAGATCACGCCTTCTGGCAGCATGAATTGGTCGCGCAGCGGGGCCAGCGCGTCTTCGCCGTCGCGCCGGGCACAGTCGTCTCTCGAGATCATCCGGTCACTCCTCGATACCAATCCCCACGTCGTGCGTGGAGCCCGGCTTGCAAGATTCGAAGTGATTAGTTTAGTATTGAACTATTCACACCTCAAGCATCTTTCGCGACTGGGGTTTCCAGGCGAAAGATCGATCCAGGATAGCCGAGGACAGCATGCGCATCGTCTGCATCGGCGGCGGCCCCGCCGGCCTCACGTTCGCCCTCCTGATGAAGAAGCTCGACCCAGGCCACGACATCACGGTGGTGGAGCGCAATCGCCCGTACGACACCTTCGGCTGGGGCGTGGTGTTCTCGGACGCCACGATGGCCCACCTGCGCCGCTGGGACGAGGAGACGGCCGGCGCGATCGAGGCCGCGTTCGCCCACTGGGACGACATCGTGCTGGAGTTCAAGGGCCGCAGCATCCGCTCCGGCGGCCACGGCTTCGTGGGCATCGGGCGCAAGCGCCTGCTCAACATCCTGCAGGCGCGCTGCGAGTCCCTCGGCGTCAAGCTGGAGTTCGACCGCGAGGTGCGCTCGGACACCGAGTTCCCCGACACCGACCTCGTGGTCGCCAGCGACGGCATCAACTCGGTGCTGCGCCAGAAGTACGCCGACGTGTTCAGGCCGGACATCGTCGCGCGCCCCAACCGCTTCATCTGGCTGGGCACGAAGAAGCTGTACGACGCGTTCACCTTCGTTTTCGAACGCACCGAGCACGGCTGGTTCCAGGCCCACGTCTACAAGTTCGACGCCGAGACCTCCACCTTCATCGTGGAGTGCCCCGAGCACGTGTGGCTGGCCCACGGCCTGGACAAGCTCGACGCCGACGCCTCGGTGGCCTTCTGCGAGAAGGTGTTCGCGCGCCACCTGCGGGGAGCGACGCTGATGACCAACGCGCGCCACCTGCGCGGCTCGGCCTGGCTCAACTTCCAGCGCATCAGGTGCGAGCAGTGGTGGGTGGGCGCCGAGCGCCGCGACGTCGGCCACGCACCGCTGGTGCTGATGGGCGACGCCGTGCACACCGCGCACTTCGCCATCGGCTCGGGCACCAAGCTCGCGCTGGAAGATGCGATCGAGCTCGCGAACCAGTTCCGCCAGTTGGGCGGCGACGCATCGCCGTCCGAGCTGCCGGCGCTGCTCGATCGCTACCAGGCCTTGCGGGCGGTGGAGGTGCTGCGCCTGCAGAACGCCGCCTGGAACGCGATGGAATGGTTCGAGGTCTGCGGCGCGCGCTACTGCGACCCGCTGGAGCCCGAGCAGTTCATGTACTCGCTGCTCACGCGCAGCCAGCGCATCAGCCACGAGAACCTGCGCCTGCGCGACGCCGGTTGGCTGGAGGGCTACGAGCGCTGGTTCGCGCGGCGCGACGCCGCCGTCCCGCCGATGTTCACGCCGTTCACCGTGCGCGGGGTCACGCTGAAGAACCGCGTCGTCGTCTCGCCGATGGCGCAGTACTCGGCCATCGACGGCGTGGTGGGCGACTACCACCTCGTGCACCTGGGCGCGCGCGCGATGGGCGGCGCGGCGCTGGTGATGTGCGAGATGACCTGCGTCAGCGCCGATGCCCGCATCACCAAGGGCTGCCCCGGCCTGTACACCGAGGCGCAGGGCGACGCGTGGGCGCGCATCGTCGACTGGGTGCACACGCACAGCGACGCCCACATCGGCATGCAGCTGGGCCACGCCGGCGCCAAGGGCGCCACGCACCTGGGCTGGGAGGGCATCGACCAGCCGCTGGACTCGGGCGGCTGGCCCCTGATCTCCGCGTCGGCGCAGCAATACCTGCCGGGCGTGAGCGACTGGTCGCGCGCGATGACGCGCGCCGACATGGACCGCGTGCTGCACGACTTCGTGGCCTGCACCCGCCGCGCGGCCGAGGCCGGCTTCGACTGGCTGGAGCTGCACTGCGCGCACGGCTACCTGCTGTCGTCGTTCATCTCGCCGCTGACGAACAGGCGCGAGGACGCGTACGGCGGCTCGCTGGAGAACCGGCTGCGCTATCCGCTGGACGTCTTCGCCGCGGTGCGCGCGGCGTGGCCGGCGCCGCTGCCGATGTCGGTGCGCATCTCCACCCACGACTGGGTCGAGGGCGGCATCACGCCGGCCGACGCGGTGGAGATCGCGCGCGCCTTCAAGGCCGCGGGCGCCGACATGATCGACTGCTCGTCGGGCCAGGTGAGCAAGGACGAGAAGCCCATCTACGGCCGCATGTACCAGACGCCGTTCGCCGACCGCGTCCGCAACGAGGCCGGCATCGCCACCATCGCGGTGGGCGCGATCAGCGAGGCCGACCACGTCAACAGCATCATCGCCGCCGGCCGCGCCGACCTGTGCGCCGTCGCGCGGCCGCACCTTGCCAACCCGGCCTGGACGCTCACCGAGGCCGCGCGCATCGGCTGGAAGCCCGTGAACTGGCCCGCGCCCTACCGCTCGGCCAAGCCGCAGCTCGAGGCCAACTTCCAGCGCGAGCGCGCGATGCAGGAAAAGGCATGACCGGCGACATCCGCAACGAGGACGGCGCGGTCGCGACGGCGATCGGCGCCATCGAGCTGCCCAAGTCCGCGATCGCGCTCGATCCCCAGCCCGCGGCCCCGGCCGTGCCGCTGGCGCTGCGTCCCACGCCGCGCCGCGTGCTGGTGACCGGCGCCACGCGCGGCATCGGCGCAGCCATCGCGCAGGCGCTCGCGGGCGCGGGCTGGCACGTCACGCTCGCGGGCCGCGCGCGCGCCGCGCTGGAGGAGGTGCGCGTGACGCTGCCCATCACCGAGGGGCTGGTGCACGACTGCGTGGAGCTGGACGTCACCGACGCCGCCGGCGTCGCGCGCGCGTTCGCCGAGGTGCATGCGAAGGGCGGCGCGCTGCAGGCGCTCGTCAACAACGCCGGCGCGGTGGAGACCGGGCCGCTCGCGCGCCTGCCGCAAGACACCTGGGATCGCATGCTGGCCGTCAACCTCACAGGCGTGTTCCTGTGCACGCAGGCCGCGCTGCCGCCCATGCTCGCCGCGCGCGCCGGCCGCATCGTCAACATCGCCAGCACCGCGGGCCAGAAGGGCTACGCGTACTGCGCCGCCTACGCCGCGGCCAAGCACGGCGTGCTGGGCCTGACGCGTTCGCTGGCGCTGGAAGTGGCCCCGCAAGGCCTCAGCGTCAACGCCGTGTGCCCCGGCTACACCGACACCGCCATCGTGCGCGACGGCGTCGCCCGCATCGTCGCGGCCACCGGGCGCAGCGAGGGCGACGCGATGGCCACGTTCTCGCAGTCCAGCCCGCTCAAGCGGCTCGTGGAGCCCGCCGAGGTCGCGGCAACCGTGCTGTGGCTGTGCACGGACGCGCCGGCGGCGTTCACCGGCCAGGCGATGTCGGTCAGTGGCGGGGAGGTGATGAATTGAAAGCCGGCCCCATGAAGTCCGACGCCCGCGACCCGCGCAGCACCGACCGGCTGGACGAACTGCTGGGCGACTCCGCCATCGGCCACGAAGGCCGCGCCGCCACCACCAACCACGCCGCCGTCAAGACCTGGCTGCGCCTGCTGTCGTGCACCGCGCAGATCGAGACAGAGATCCGGCGCCGGCTGCGCGCGCAGTTCGACATGACGCTGCCGCGCTTCGACTACCTCGCGCAACTGCACCGCTTCCGCGAGGAACAGCCCGAGGGCCTGCGCATGAGCGCGCTGTCGCGCTACCTGATGGTGACCGGCGGCAACGTCACCAGCCTCACCGACGAGCTGGAGAAGATCGGCTACGTCACGCGCCAGGTCGATCCCGAGGACAGGCGCTCGTTCCGCATCGCGCTCACCCTGCGCGGCAGGCGCGCGTTCGAGCGCGTGGCCGAGGAGCACGAACGCTGGGTCGTCGAGCTGCTGGCGGGGCTGGACACCGGTGAAGGCGAACAGCTCCACGCATTGCTGGGCCATCTGCGGCTGTCGCTCGCGCGCCGGTTGCAGGACGACAAGAACCGCTAGAGACGACACCATGACCACCACTTCATCGATCAACGCCGCGCTCGCCGCCGGCAACCGCCGCCCGCTGGCCGGCTACCAGGCCAAACACTTCCGGTGGGAATGCAGCGACCGCGTCGCGCGCATCACGCTGGACCGGCCCGAGCGCAAGAACCCGCTCAGCTTCGAGAGCTACGCCGAGCTGCGCGACCTGTTCATCGCGCTGCGCCACGCGCACGACGTGCGGGGCATCGTCCTCACCGGCGCCGGCGACAACTTCTGCTCCGGCGGCGACGTGCACGAGATCATCGGCCCGCTCATCGCCCTTCCCGCGCCCGAGCTGCTGATGTTCACGCGCATGACAGGCGACCTGGTCAAGGCGATGCGCCATTGCCCGCAGCCCATCGTCGCGGCGGTCGACGGCGTGTGCGCCGGCGCGGGGGCGATCCTCGCGATGGCCAGCGACCTGCGCTTCGGAACGGCGCGCAGCAGGACGGCCTTCCTGTTCGCCCGCGTGGGCCTGGCCGGCTGCGACATGGGCGCCTGCGCGATGCTGCCGCGCATCGTGGGCCAGGGCCGCGCCGCCGAATGGATCTACTCGGGCCGCTCGGTGGACGGCATCGAGGCCGAACGCTGGGGCTTCCTCAATCGCGTCGTCGGGCCCGAGGCGCTGGTCGCCGAGGCCACGGCGTTCGCGCGCCAGCTGGCCGACGGCCCGGCCTTCGCGCACTCGCTCACCAAGTCCATGCTGCACCAGGAATGGAGCATGGACATCGACACGGCCATCGAGGCCGAGGCGCAGGCCCAGGCGCTGTGCATGCTCACCGAGGACTTCGGCCACGCGTACCGCGCGTTCGCCGCGAAGGCCCGGCCCGTCTTCGAGGGGCGCTGAGATGAGCGCGATGACCGAAGCCCTGGAGTGGCCGTTCTTCACGCACGCGCATCGCGACCTGCATGCGCGGCTGGAACGCTGGCTGGCCGACCCCGCGAGCGGGCTGCCGCAGCCGTTGTCGCCGCAGGCGCCGCAGGCCGAGCTCGACGCGCATTGCCGCGACTGGGTTCGCGCGCTCGGCCGCGCCGGCTGGCTGCGCCATGCGATCGGCGGCACCGCGTTCGGCGGCGCCACCGACACGCTCGACACGCGCACGCTGTGCCTGCTGCGCGAGACACTGGCCGCGCACGACGGCCTGGCCGACTTCGCGTTCGCGATGCAGGGCCTGGGCAGCGGCGCGATCACGCTCGATGGCACCTGGGCGCAGAAGGAGCTCTACCTCGCCCGCGTCGCGCGCGGCGATGCGATCGCGGCGTTCGCGTTGTCGGAGCCCGACGCCGGCTCGGACGTCGCGGCGATGAAGACGACCGCGCGGCGCGACGGCGACCGCTGGGTCCTGCAAGGCGAGAAGACCTGGATCTCGAACGGCGGCATCGCCGACTTCTACGTCGTGTTCGCGCGCCAGGTGGAACCCGGCCAGCCGGCCGAGGCGCGCGGCACGAAGTCCGTCGCCGCGTTCATCGTCGACGCCGACACCCCGGGCCTGCGCATCGCGGAGCGTCTCGACACGATGGCGCCGCATCCGCTCGCGCGACTCGCCTTCGACGACTGCCGAATCCCGGCCTCGCAATGCCTGGCCGAGAGCGGCGCCGGCTTCAAGCTGGCGATGCGAACGCTGGACGTCTTCCGCACCTCGGTGGCCGCGGCCGCGCTCGGCTTCGCGCGCCGCGCGCTGGCCGAAGGCCTCGCGCGTGCGACCACGCGCCCGATGTTCGGGCAGATGCTGTCCGAGCTGCAGCTGACCCAGGCGAAGCTGGCCGACATGGCGCTGGCCGTGGATTCGGCCGCGCTGCTCACGTATCGCGCCGCCTGGCGCCGCGACCAGGGCCACACGGTCACGCGCGAGGCCGCGATGGCCAAGCTCGCGGCCACCGAGAACGCGCAGCGCGTGATCGACGCGGCCCTGCAGCTGTGGGGCGGCGCGGGCGTGCAGAGCGGCCAGGTGGTGGAGCGCCTGTACCGCGACATCCGCGCGCTGCGCATCTACGAGGGCGCGAGCGAGGTGCAGCAATTGATCATCGCCCGGGAGTTGTTGAAGTGAGCATCCCTTCGCGCGGCCAGTCCGCCCACGTCGACACCTTCACCCGCGACCACCTGCCGCCGCTCGCGCAGCAGCCCGTCTACGTGTTCGACCTGCCCGAGCTGCGGTTCCCGCCGCAGCTCAATTGCGCGGTGGAGCTGCTGGACAAGGCGATCGCGCGCGGCTGGGGCGAGCGGCCCTGCATCGTGGGGCCAGGCCTGCGCTGGACCTACGCCGAGCTGCAACGCCGCGCCGACGCGATCGCGCACGTGCTGGTGGCCGAGATGGGCGTGCGGCCGGGCCAGCGCGTGCTGCTGCGCGCGCCCAACAACGCGATGCTGGCCGCGTGCTGGCTCGGCGTGATGAAGACCGGCGCCGTGGCCGTGGCGACGATGCCGCTGCTGCGCGCCAAGGAGCTGAAGCAGGTCGTGGCCAAGGCCCGGGTCTCGCACGCGCTGTGCGATCTCTCGCTGGCGGAGGAACTGCAACTGGCCCTGCCGCAGTGTCCGACGCTGACCCAGGTTCGCCTTTTCAACGACGCGTCGGCGGATGGCCTCGAGGCCGCGATGGCGCGCCACGCGAAGCCGTTCGATGCGGTCGACACCGCCGCCGACGACACCTGCCTGCTGGCATTCACGTCCGGCACCACCGGCGAGCCCAAGGCGACCATGCACTTCCACCAGGACGTGATGGCCATCTGCCTGTGCTGGCCGCGCCACGTGCTGCGCGCCGAGGCCGACGACGTCTTCATCGGCAGCCCGCCACTGGGGTTCACGTTCGGCCTGGGCGGCCTGCTGCTGTTCCCGCTGTCCATCGGCGCCAGCACGGTGCTGCTGGAGAAGGCGACGCCGCCCGCGCTGCTGGAGGCGATCGCGCAGTACCGCGCGACGGTGCTGTTCACCGCGCCCACCACCTACCGCGCGATCGCCGAGCAGGCGCGCGAGCGCCGGCTGTCGGTGGCGCTGGGCGGCACGCTGCGCAAGTGCGTGTCGGCCGGCGAGGCGCTGCCCGCGGCCACCCGCGTGCAATGGAAGTCCGCCACC
>Ga0210384_10004738_pt1 | contig 15072 bp, 12 predicted proteins | sample IncBWH2MmetaG_FD_160574 | JGI IMG/M metagenome (GOLD analysis project Ga0210384, IMG submission 160574) | Forest soil microbial communities from Barre Woods Harvard Forest LTER site, Petersham, Massachusetts, United States - Inc-BW-H-2-M | ecosystem: Environmental > Terrestrial > Soil >...
AGTGCACGACGATCACCGGCGAGCGTCCCTGCGGGTAGAGCTCCTCGGAGGTGCCGATGTAGGTCTGGTGCTGATGGCCGGAGAGCACCAGGTCCACCCCGGCGGCCGAGAACAGCTCCATCGCCCGCCGGGCGTTCGCGAGCACCCGCCGGCGGCTGACGCCGGGCGGCGGGATCAGGTCGTGATGAGGCACCACCACCCGGAACTGCCCGGGCGACGCGGCGGCCAGCAGCTCGCCGACCTCGCGCAGCCGGCGCGACGTGATGCGGCCGCCCTTGATCGTCCAGTTGAACGCGGTGTTGATGCCGATCACCACCATCTCGCGGTCGCGGTAGACCGGCTCGAGCTCACGGCTGAAGTGCGAACGGTAAGCGCCAAACGGATTGAAGACGCGCTCCCAGACCCGGTACATGGGCACGTCGTGGTTGCCAGGAACGACCAGGGTCGGCACCTGGCTGCGATGGATGCGATCGACGAAGCTCCGGGCTGCGAGGAATTGCCGCGGCTTGGCGCGCTGGGTGAGATCTCCCGAGATCACCACCAGGTCGGGGCGCTGGGCCTCGATCAGCTCGAGCAAACCCTCCGCGACGCGCGGGAGATGGGGCGGTCCGAAGTGGACGTCGGAGCAGTGGATGAGAATGGGCACGGCCGGGGCGGCCGCCGCTACCGTCTCGCGCCGGGCACTAGGTCTCGAGCTCCTGGCCCAGGAGCGAGCTGACGTTCTTCGCCACCTCGGCCGCGGCGAAGCTCGACACCGCGGTGACGATGGCGGGACCGTGCGCGCGCCCCACCAGGAAGCCGCCCAGCGCCGCCACCGCGAGGGTCGGCACCGGGTAGGCGCGCACCAGCTCCTTCCAATCCAGGTCCTCGGGCAGCAGGCTGTCGAGGAGATCGTGAACCACCGCTTCGACCTTCGACGAGAGATTCTCTGGCATCGCCTACTCTCCTGAGGTCACCCGGAGCCTGTCCGGCACCCGGCCTGGTGCGGGAGCAGTATAGCGGCGCCGGCGCGCGAATGTCGCCCGCGGACGTCCATCGGTAGTGGGTCAGTTCGCGAGGAAACTGACCCACTACCTGTCCAGCGAGTCCGGCGGGTGGAACGGGTCCGGCGGTCCACCCGCCGGGCCCTCAGTCGTCGTCGCGGCGCCGCACCACCAGCCCGATGAGGAAGCCGATGCCGGCGGCCATCAGCACCGCCTTGCCCGGGTTCTCGCGCACGTACTCGCCGACGTCGCGGCTCATGCGGTTGACCTCGGACCGGGTGCGCTTGTAGCTCTTCTGGACCTTGTTGGCGGTGTCGCGATAAGTGTCGCGGGCCGCCTCGGCGCTCTTGCGGATCTCCTTGGTCGCGCGCTCGGCGCCGCGGCGCACGTCCTTCGAGACCTGCTTGTACCGTTGCTGCACGTCGTCGCTCAAGCGAGTGAACTTCTCGCGGGCGGCGGCCACGCTCTCGGATACTGCCTCGGCTGCCTTTTCGGCACTTTCAGCCAAGCCTGAATCGGCCATGATTGCCTCCTAAGTTGAAATGGACGGCGGGCTCTGGCGCACGGCACAGCCGGCGTAGTACCCGATGCCTGGTCTTGTAGCAGGATTCGTGCCGCACCGCGGCTCTCGCCGCCTCCGCCAGCGGCGTCCGGGGCCGCCGGGCCGCAGCGGGACCGCCGCTGGAGACGATACGGTAGACTTCGGCTCATCGTCCGCAGCCTGCCGCGGCCGGGACCGGAGCAGGAGCGGACCCGCGCGGCGCATCCCTCGAGCGAGAAGAGCCCGCGCCGACTGCCGACCATGGACGACCGCGACACCGCACCGAGACAGGCGGGCCGCACGCCGCCGCGCCTGCCGTTTTATCGTCAGCTGGGCCGCTTCTTCGCCCTCACCCTGCGGCAGAGTCACGAAGATTCCATCTACCTGACCGCGTCGGCCCTCGCCTTCGTCACCATCCTGTCGTTGGTCCCGCTGCTCGCGGCGCTCTCCTTCGTCGGCACGCGGGTCTTCAGCCAGTACCCGGAGAAGAGCCTCGAGGTCTTCGTCCAGGTGCTCCCGTACTCGGAGAAGACGCTGACCGACAAGCTGCGGGAGTTCCTCGACCAGGCCGAGACGATGCACGGCGTCGGCCTGGCGGCGCTCTTCGGCACGACGCTGCTCGCCTTCGCCACCATCGAGGAGACTTTCAACAAGATCTGGAACGTCTCCCGGCGGCGGCCCTTCCGCTACCGCCTGCTCACCTTCTTCCTGCTGATGTTCTGGGGCCCGCTGCTGATCGGCGTCACCTTCTCGAGCCTGCTCCTGCTCCGCCAGACCCCGGCGATGCGTGAGCTGGTGCAGGGCTCGGTGCTCCTCCACCTCACCCCTTTCCTGGCCACCGTGGTGGGCCTCACGCTGCTCTACTGGCTGGTGCCCTCCACCGGGGTGCGTCTGCGCAATGCCCTGGCCGGCGGCCTCTTCGGCGCCATCCTGCTCGAGATCCTGCGCCAGTCGTTCGGCTACTATGTCGAGTTCTTTCGCGGCGTCAGCACCGTCTACGGCAGCTCGGCCTTCGTCCTGCTGTTCATGATCTCGATCGAGCTCACCTGGACCATCGTCCTGCTCGGCAGCGAAGCCGCCTACACCGCCCAGCACTTCCAGCTGCTGAGCCGCGGCCTGCACACCCACCCGCCCGTGGCCGCGAGCTGGGTGGGGCTCGCCGCCCTCGCCTTCCTCGCCACCTCCGGCGGCGCAAGCCGCCCGGGCCGCCGGCGCCGCTCGAACGCGGAGGGAGAGCCCCCGCCGTCGAGCGAAGAGCTGGCCAGCCATCTCAGCCTGCCGGCGCGCGACCTCGAGCGCGCGTTGCACCCGCTCCTGGCGCAAGGCCTGCTGCGCGAGACCCCCGGCCGCGGCTACGTCCTGGGCCGCGATCCCGCTAAGCTCCGCGTCGAAGAGGTCTTCGACGCCTACGAGCACCGCGCCCGCCGCAGCGTCGAGCACATCGGCGCCGACCTCCGCGACCGCCTCGAGCGCTGGGTGGAGCTCCTGGCCAGCATCCGCGCCGAGCGCCTCGGCCCCCTGACCCTCGCCGAGCTGCTCGCGGCCCCCGACTGCGCGAGCGCGGCCGGCGGGATGGACCCAAGTGGCGCGGCCACGGGCCGCGAGGCAACGAGCGGCGAGAAAGGTGCGGCCGGCGCGGCGTCGGCGACCGAGCCGGCGCTTACCGGCACCGCCAAGATCCGGTGAGGCCGCCGAGGGCGGTGGCGACTCAGAGAAAGGGATTGACGATCTCGAGCCCCTCGATCCGCTGCCCGGCCCGGAGATGCTCCGAATAGAGGACCGAGCAGCCCGATCGCGTCGCCGCCCGCACGATCAGCGCATCCCACACCGAGAACCCATGCAGGCGATGCAGGTCGATCGCCCCCAGGATGTCCTAGAGGCCGATGAGGACGAGGTCGAACCGGGCGAAGAGCTCGACCTTGCGGCGGGCGATCTCGGCCGGGACCCGGCCAGCGCGATTGCCGCGCCGCGTCGCCGCAGGTACAATACGCGCCTCTCGTGGGGCAGTAGCTCAGCTGGGAGAGCACCACGTTCGCAACGTGGGGGTCGAGGGTTCGAATCCCTTCTGCTCCACCAATAACTATCTCAGTCGGCGGCAGCCGCCGGACCGCACTGTGGGACGATCTTGAGCCGAGCGACCCTTTTGTCCTGGCCACAAGGACAATAAGGGCGTATATTGTCTTTCTGTAGATGACAATCTCCCATGACCTCCTGCGCCTGAAGCTCGCCGAATCGCTGACGGCGGATCCGCCGGCCCTGACGCGGCGCGACGTCGTTCTGCCCGGCATCCCCGGCAAGGCGTTCGCGGTGATCGGCGTGCGCCGGGGCGGGAAGACCTCCTTCCTGGCCCAATGCCGCGCCGATCGACTCGCCGCCGGCCGCCCCCGCGAGGCGCAACTCCTCGTATCGCTGGAGGACGAGCGGCTCGCCGGCTCGACCGTGGCCGACCTCGGGTGGCTGCTCGACGAGCACGCACGCCAGTTCCCTGGGCTGCGCGAAGCGGGCGCGATGACGCTCTATCTGGACGAGGTGCAAACAGTCCCGGGCTGGGAGACGCTCGTCCGCCGCCAGATGGACCGGGGGGGCGTTGAGCTCTTCGTCTCGGGCTCCTCGGCCAAGCTGCTTTCGCGCGAAGTGGCGACCAGCCTGCGCGGCCGGGCGATGGAGGTGCTCGTCCACCCCTTCAGCTTCCGCGAGGCGCTGCGGCATGCCGGAGCCGAGCCGAAGCGACCGTTCGAGCGCCTCCGCCCCGCGGACCGCGCGACGCTGGACCGGCAACTGCGCCGCTACCTCGCCGAGGGCGGTTTTCCGGAAGCGCAGGGGGCCACACCGCGCGACCGCGCCGCGCTGCTGGGGGGCTATGTGGACGTGGTCGTGCTGCGCGACGTGATCGAGCGCCACGCGGTCAGCAATCCGCTGGCGCTGCGCTGGATCGAGCGTCAGCTCCTGGCCAATCCCGGCGGGCCGTTCTCGGTCAAGAAGCACTACGACACGCTGCGCTCGCAGGGAGTGCGGGTGGGCAAGGACACCCTGCACGACTATCTGGCCTACCTGGAGGATGCGTTCCTGGTGCGCACGGTGGCGATGCACAGCGCATCCGAACGTCAGCGGATGGTGAATCCGCGCAAGGCCTATCCGGTGGACCCGGGGCTCATCGCGCTCTTCGAGCGCAGCGGCCGGGCGCACTACGGCCGGGCGCTCGAGACCGCGATCCTGCTCGAGCTGGAGCGCCGCGGCTTCGAGCTCGCCTACGTGCGCACGCCCGAGGGCTACGAGGTGGACTTCCTCGCCCAGCGCGCCGGCGACCCCCCGCTCCTCGTCCAGGCATGCCTCGAGAGCGAAGGCGACGAGACCTGGGCCCGCGAGCTGCGCGCGCTCGACAGAGCGGCCGCGGCGCACCCCGACGCCCGCCCCTTCCTCGTCACGCTCGACGCCGTGCCGCCGAGCCGGCCCCTGCCCGACAGGCTCACCTGGGCCCCCGCCGCCCGCTGGCTGCTGGAGGAGATGTGAGCGTTCCGTCGCTGGCTTCTCGATCTCGCTTCGGGCAGGACTCGTTTCCCTTCGGCAAATCGGCCCCGGCGCAGCCCCAACACTTCGGAGGGGCTCAGCCGTTGCCGAGCTTGAGCTCGTAGTCAACGCGTGCGGGCGAGCGAGAGGGAAGCTCCGTCCACCCATGCCGCTCGTAGAAGCGGCATGCTTGCGCGTCGACCAGCAGGGCGCTCAAGCGCAGCGAGCGCGCACCCCAGGCCGCCGCGGCATCGACGAACCCGGCGAGGAGCGCCTGGCCGACACCTCGCCGCTGCTCTGCCGGGGCGACGCCGATGGTGTGGAGCACGACGACCGGAGCCATGAGGCCCGCCCGCGTGTCCGCGGCCGCGGCAGCCGAGGCTCGGCCGGCGAGCCGGGCCAGCCGGGCGATCATCATGCGGGCGACGTCGGCGCGCAGCAGCAGCCAGGGGCGTCGCGCCAGTCCGCGGGCTGCCGCCGGCACCAGGTGGCGGTAGAGCGAGGGCAGCTCGGCCGCGGACGCGCCGACGACGAACCCGCAGACGCGGCCGTCGCGCAGCGCCGTCCGGGACAGCACCACCGGGCGGCGAACGAACCAGTTGAGCAGCGCTGCCTCGTAGCCCGCCCCGAGCCGGGTGCTCTCGGCCTGAGGGAAAGCGGCTCGCTGGACCGCCAGCGTCGCGGCAAGCATCTCTGCGGCGAGTGGCGCCAGGTGTACGGTCCCCGCGCCGACTGCCGCGGGCGTCATGGCGCGCCGGCGCCGCTCCACTCAGGGATGAGCGGCAGGCCGCGGAAGTAGCGCCAGAGGAAGCCGAGGTAGCTGCCTCGCACCTCGAAGGGCGGTGGGGATGGTAGGGCACGGGCGAGGCGCGGCAGGTTGAAGTAGGGCACCGCCGGCCACAGGTGATGCTCGGCGTGATATCCGATGTGGAACGGCGCGAGCAGCACTCGTTCGGGCCAGGGTGGACGATAGGTTAGCAGCCGCTCCTCCGTCGCCAGGCGGTCGGGGACGACCGGCTGGGCGTGCTCGCAGAACTGCCGCATGCGGTGCGGCACGAACATCAGCAGGTAGAGGGGCGCCACCCAGTGGGTGAGCCAGCACCACCAAGGGAGCACGGCGCAGATCCCGGCGACCACGAGGAGCTGCGCCGGTACCGCCACCCAGCGGCTCGAGCGCGTGGCCGCGGCATCGTCGTCATCGGCGATCATCGGCAAGGTGGTGAGGCCGCTCAGGTAGAGCAGGAACGATCTCCGCTCGGCCTTGTCCGAGGCGGCGTAGAGCCGCAGGTCGGGGTCGTTCTCGGCACCGAGCACACGGTGATGCTTCAGGTGCAGCGCTTGGTGGCGATGGAAGTCGACGCCCACCGGCGCCTGCAGCAGCACGACGCTGAACAGGTCGTTGACGGTGCGCTGGGCGAACAGGTTGCGATGCCTGCCGTCGTGGGCGAGCACCGACAGCGCGTACTGCTGCGTGCCGATGACGACGAAGGCGAGGAGGGCGACCCACCAGGTCGGGTGCGCTGCGAGGGCGACGAAAGCGCCGACGATCAGGCCCCAGCAGCGCGCGGCGTCGAGGAGCACACGCCATGGCCGGCGGCGCATCAGAGCCGCCAGCTCGGGTGGTGCATGGCGCCGGCCGCTCGCCATCAGGTCCTGCAGTGGGCTCGGCATGGACGAAGGCAAGTCTCCACCGACGGGCCGGGACTGTCAACCCGACTGGACTATCGACCCATCGGCGGGTGTAGACTCCCCCGAGCCCCGAGCCCACCCGGCCCCTGATGCGCAACCTGCCTGCACCCAACCCGTCGTTAGTAGCCGTGTCCGTCGCCGTGGCGCCACCGGACTCCTACCTGGCCGGGCGCGACGTCGCAGCCACGACCGCGCCGAGCGAAAGGTTGCGGCAGCGCCTGAGCTGGGAGCGAACGGCCGCCGGGATCTCCGACCTCTGGGGCGCGCCCAGCACGCAGTACTACCGGCGGCGGGAAATGGAGCTCATCAGCCGCGCCTTCGGCCCCCTCGCCGGCAAACGAGTGCTCAAGCTCGACCTCTGGAACGAGGCCTTCAACACCCGCATCGGTCACTGGCTGGAGGAACAAGGCGCCGAGCTGTTCGCCTTCGACCTCAGCAAGACGGTGACCGCCCGGGCGCGACAGGAGAGCGCTCGGATCCGGCGGCAGAGTGCCGGGGCGCCGCGCCTGGCTTGCGCCGACATCCGGGAGTTCCCCTTCGCCGACCGCTCGTTCGACTTCGTCTACACCATGGGTACCATCGAGCACATCGCCGAGTATCGCCAGGCTCTGGGCGAGATCCTTCGTGTTCTGCGCGAGGGCGGCCGCGCCATCGTCGGCGTGCCGCACCGCTGGGACCCGTTCCTGCGGCCCCTCCTGGTTGGCCTGCTTGCCCACTTCGGCAAGTATCCCTACGCACCTGAGAAGTCCTTCGGCTCTCGCGAGCTGCGCCGCGATCTCGAGGGCGCCGGCTTCGAGGTGCTGGAGCGCACCGGGATCCTGGCGCTGCCGGGGTTCGTCCGCCTGCTCGACCTCTTCTGCCACACGCGGGGGATCCCGCTCGACCCCCTGTGGGCGGCTCTCATCGCGCCCTTCGGCTTCTGCGAGCGACGCTTCCGTGCCGCTCGCCGCCTTGGCTACCTGATGGCAATGGTGGCGCAGCGGCCCGCCGGAGGATAGCCGCCGGCCACGGCTCGGGCTGGCGGCACAACCGACCGATGTGCGGCATCTTCGGCTTCAGTGGCCCTCCCGATCCGGCCCTGCTCGCCGCCATGGCCGAGCGGCTGCATCATCGCGGCCCCGACGAGCGTGGCACCTGGAGCTCGCCGCAGCTCTCGCTGGGCTGCGACCGACTCTCGATCGTCGCCCTGGCCGACGGCCAGCAGCCGCTCACCAACGAGGACGGCTCGCTGGTCCTCGTCCACAATGGCGAGATCTACAACCACCGTGCGCTGCGGCAGGAGCTCGAGCTGCGGGGTCACCGCTTCGGCGGCGGCTCGGATGGCGAGGTGATCCTCCATCTCTACGAGGAGGAGGGGGAGGCCGCTCTCGGAAGGCTCGAAGGGATGTTCGCCTTCGCGTTATGGGACGAGCGCTGTCAGCGGCTGCTCCTCGCTCGCGACCCGCTGGGGATCAAAGGGCTCTCCTACACCGAGCACGAGGGGCGCTTCGCTTTCGCCTCCGAGCTCAAAGCACTGCTCTGCCTGCCCCGTCTGCCCCGTCGTCTCGATCACCAGGCGCTCGGTTGGCTCACCGCGCTCGGCAGCGGCTCGCCGTGCCGCACCCTTCTCGCCGGTGTGCTCCAGCTGCCGGCCGGCCACCTGCTGCGCTGGGAGCCGGGTCTCGCGCCACGCCTCGCGGCCTACTGGCGACCGCAGATCGCCGCCGATCCCGGCGCGTCGGAGGAGGCGCTTGCCGGCGAGCTCGAGCGTCGTCTCGTCGCCGCCGTCGAGAGCCACCTCATGAGCGAGGTCGCGCTGGGCGCTGCCCTCTCCGGCGGTCTCGACTCGAGCCTGGTCGTCGCGGTGATGAGCCAGCTGCTGCAGACGCCGTTCAAGACATTCACGGTCGGCTTTCCCGGCGAGCGCGACGAGCGCCCCTTCGCGCGGCGGGTCGCCGAGCACTGCCGCACCGACCATCACGAGGTGATCCTCGACGGTGAGGATCTCCTGCGACGACTCCCCGGTCTCCTGTGGAGCTCCGAGGAGCCCGACCGTGGGCCGCTGCTCGCGCACGACCTGCTCTTCGCCCGCGCCGCCCAGGACGTGCGGGTGGTCCTCATCGGGGAGGGCTCGGACGAGCTGTTCGGCGGCTACCCCCGTCTCAAGACGGCGCTCGGTCCCGCTGCCTGGCTGCCGGCGGCCAGCGGCAAGGCTGCATATCTGCTGGCGCAGCGCGGCACGACCCGCGCCGCCTGTCTGGCGCCGGCGCTCGCCGAGGGCGCGGCGGCGGCAGCGGCGTCCGCACCGCTCGCTCGGGTGTTCGAACAGCGGGGGCGGGCGCGCGGCCAGGCGTTGCTCGCCTATGAGCAGGGGGAGCGCTTGCCAGCGAGCCACTTGCCGCGGGTCGACCGCATGGCCATGGCCCACTCTCTCGAGGCACGCCTGCCCTTCCTCGACCGCCGGGTGGTCGAGCTCGCCAACCGGCTGCCGCTCAGTTGCAAGACACGCTGGCGCGGTGAGAAGCACCTGCTCCGGCGGGTGGCCCGTCGTTTCCTGCCAACCGCGATCAGCGAACGCCGCAAGCTCGGTCTCGCCAATCCACTGCGGACCTGGGTGCGCGCCGGCCTTCTCGACCTCGCCCGCGACCTGCTGCGACCGGGGGCGGTCGCCGACCGGGGTTGCTTCGCGCCGCGCTACGTGGAACGGCTGCTGCGCCGCGTAGAGCGCGGTACGCCGCGCCCCTTCGACCTCCGCCATCTCAACTTCATCATCCTGGTCGAGGCTTGGCATCGGGTCTTCGTCGACCCTGCGGTGCCCGCGCCGCCGCCCGAAGACCTGCTGCTGTCCGGCGGACACTAGTGCCCCGTCTCAGAGATTCGCATCATTATTCGCCGGCCCTCCGGCCCCCTGGCGGCGTTGCGCCTCCTCGACATAGTCTCGGCTATGCCTGCGTCGGCGCGCCTGGCCAGGAGTCCGGATGGCTCGCCGACTAATAATGCGAATCTCTGAGACGGGACACTAGGCATGGCCCGGTGGAGCTTCCCCAGAATCAGACGGGGGGCGTTGCCTCGTTCGCTCGCCGACCTCGCCAGTCCTCTCTACCTGTTGCAGTTGCGTCTGGGCCTCTCCTGGCTCGCCTGGCCGCTGCTCGGCACCGCCGCCGCCGCCTACCGCCGGACGGTGCTGCGTCACACGGCGGTCGTGGCGATTGTCGGTTCTTATGGCAAGACCACGACCACGCGGGCAGTGGCAGCGGCGCTGGGGCTCGCGGAGCCGCCCGTGAGCGCCCGCAACTCCTGGAGCGCCGTCGCCCTGCGTGTGCTCCGCGCGCACCCGGGGCGACCGCTGTGCGTCGAGGTGGGCATCTCGCGAGCGGGCCAGATGCGCCGGTACGGCCGTACGCTGCGTCCCGACGTCGTCGTCCTGACCGCCATCGGCGGCGAGCACTATCGATCGCTGGGCAGCCTCGAGGCCATCGCGGCGGAGAAGGCGGAGATGCTGCGGGCGCTCCGCCCGGGGGGGGTCGCGGTGGTCAACGGCGACGACGAGCGCGTGCGGCAGATCGCCGCCGCTCACGGCGGGCGCGTGGTGACCTGCGGACTGGGCGCCGGCAGCGAGGTGCGCGCCATGCGGCTGGTCCCCGACTGGCCGCGCGGCAGCACGCTCGAGGTCGCCCTGCCCGGATATCAGGGCGAGGCCCGGTTGGCCCTTTTCGGCGAGCCGGGGGCGAGGGCGGCGCTGGCGGCCATCGCCGTGGCCCGCGAGCTCGGCGTGGCGCCATCGGTCGCCCTCGCGCGGATCGTTGCCGTGGTGCCGAGCACCGGCCGTCTGCAGCCGGTGCCTCTCGCTTCCGGCGTCGCGCTGCTGCGCGACGACTACAAATCCGGCATCGAGACGATCGAGGTGTGCCTCGCGGCCTTCGCCGCGGTGCCGGCACGGCGGAGGGTGTTGGTGGTCGGCGACGTCGAGGAACCGCGCCGGTCGCAGCACGCGCTCACTCGCGAGCTCGGGCGACGCGGGGCAGCCGTAGCCTCGCGCGTCCTCTACGTGGGTCACCACGGGGCCGACCTCCGCGCCGGCACGCGCCAAGCAGGGCTGCCGCGCCAGGCAGTCACCGAGCACCGCGACGTCCATGAGGTCGCGGCGACTCTGCGCAGCGAGCTGCGGTCCGGCGACGTGGTGCTGATCAAGGGGCGGCACAATCAGAAGCTCGCGCGGGTGGCGATGCTGCTCGGCGGCATCGAGATCACTTGCCGCCTGCGCTCCTGCCCGGCCGTCGGGACGCTCTGCGATTTCTGCCCCCTCGCGGTCGAGACCGAGAGGACCGCCGGCGGAGCGGGAGCGCGCGGCGTGGCCGCAGGCACCAGCAACAGGGAATGATCTCCCTAGCCGCCCTCCTGCTCACCCAGCTGGCGGCCTTCGCCGTGCTGACCGCGGCCAGCCTGTCACTCGGCCGCTGGGTCACCGCGTCGCTGCCCCTTCGGCTGCCGCTCGAGCGTTGGGCATTCGCGACCGCGGCGGGGCTCGGCGGGCTCGCCACCGCACTCTTCCTGCTCGGTCTCGCGGGGCTTCTCGCTCCGTTGCCCGTCGCGGCGGTCGCCGCCGCAGCCGCGCTGTGCGGCTGGAGGACTGTCGGCGGGGCTGCTGCGCCGGTCGCGGCGCCACCACGCCGGCGCGAGCTCGCGCTCGCCGCCCTGCTGGTGACACCCGCCCTGGTGCTCTCGCTCTACCCTCCGATCGGCTTCGATGCCACGACCTACCACCTCCCCACCGCCGCCGCGCTCGCTCGCGCCGGCCGGCTGGAGCTCATCCCCGAGCAGCTGTTCCCGGTCTTCCCACAGCTCGCGGAGGTGCTCTTTGCCGGCGTCCTGGTCCTGGCCACGGATGTCGCCGTGCACACCGTGCAGTACCTCTGCCTGGCGGCGGTGACCGCGGCGGTGTGGGCCGCGGGAGAGCACTGGGGCGGGCCGCGAGCGGGTCTCCTCGCGGCCGCGCTCTGGCTCGCCAACCCGCTCGTCCACTACCAGGCCGCCAGCGCCTACGTCGACCTCGTGATGACCGTCTTTGCCCTGCTCGCCGCAGTCGCCTGGGAGCGATGGCGAGAGGAGGAGCGTGCCGAGTGGCTCATCGCCTGCGGGGCCTTCGGCGGCCTCGCGGCCGCCACGAAGTACCAAGGCCTCATCTGGCTGGGGTTGCTGGGAGTCGCGACGCTCCTCGCCGGGCGCCGCCGCCGGTTCGTTGCGGTGGCCCTCCTGTCGGCCGCCGCGGCGGCCACTCTCTGCCCGTGGTACTTGCGCATCATCGCGCTGACGCGCAATCCGTTGTTCCCGCTCCTCTCGCAGTGGTTCCCAGGCACCGGCTCGCGCTGGGAGGCCGTCGCGGGACCGGGTGCCGGGCGAGCCTGGGCGGCAGGCCGCGGGTTCGGTGGCGCGATCCTCGCCAGCACGTGGCCGCCCTGGCGCCTCGTCACCCTCCCCTGGCGGCTGGCGTTCGACCGTGCCGGCTTCTCTCACCAGTCACTGCTCTCTCCCTGGTACCTGGTCGTGGTGCCGCTCGCCATTCTCTTCGCGTCACGGGACCACCGCCTGCTCCGCTGGTTGGCGCTGGTGACCGCCTACGCGGCGCTCGGGGGGGCCACGGACCCCCGCTTCATGCTTCCCTGTGCCGCCCTGCTCGCGATCGCCGGAGGGCTGTGCGGAGCGCGCTTGCTGCGCCGGGCGGCGGCTTCACCGCGCGACCCGGGGGCGGCGCCTGTCGCGCGCGCGCCGCGAGCGCCGGAGCTGTGGGTCACGCTGCTGGCGCTCGCCCTGGCGGCACCCGGGCCGCTCTACGCCTGCTATCGCCTGGCGCGTCTCGGGCCCGTGCCGACGACCCGCCCGAGCCGCGATGCCTTCCTCACGCGTGAGCTTCCGGGCTACGAGCTGGTGCGCTGGCTCGACGACCGGTGCGGGGGAAGCTGCGTGCTCTACGCCCTCCGCGCCGAGAACCTCGCCTACTACGTACGCGGACGCTTCCTCGGTCAGGTCGGCGGCCCGTTCGCGCAGCGCCGTGTGGCACCGCTCCTCGCCGAGCCAGAGCAGCTCTACGCAATGCTGTCGCGGTGGGGCGTCCAGTACCTGCTCTTGCGGCCGCGCGCAGCGACGCCGCCCGACCCGCACTTCACCGCGCGCTTCCGATCGCTCCGGGTCGCAGGGGACGACGAGCTCTTCGCGCTCCGTCCAGGTCAAGCACCCGGACCCTCGTCCTACTGACGACCATGTGCGGCATCGCAGGGATCTTCCGCCGTCAGGGGCTCGATCCGTCCGATCCCGACCGCCTGCAGGCGATGACCGATGCCCTCGTTCACCGTGGCCCCGACGACTTCGGGTACTTGCTGCTGGACAGCCGGGCTGGACGCTTTGCCTTGGTCCAGGATCCGTCGGTCGGCCCGCCCGCCGACGTCCTCCTCGGCAACCGCCGTCTCGCGATCGTCGACCGCTCGCCCGCAGCACGGCAGCCGATGACGAACGAGACCCGCGACGTCTTCCTGGTCTTCAATGGCGAGGTCTACAACTACCTGGAGCTGCGCCGGGACCTGATTCGACGAGGCCATCGCTTCGCCACCGCGTCGGACACCGAAGTGGTCGTGCATGCCTACGAGGAGTGGGGACCGGACTGCGTCCGACGATTCAACGGCATGTGGGCCTTCGCTCTGTGGGATCAGCCCAGACACCGGCTGCTCTGCTCCCGGGACCGTTTCGGGATCAAACCCTTCTACTACTTCCTCGATGCCGGTCTCTTCGTCTTTGGCTCCGAGATCAAGGCGATCCTCGAGCTGTTCGGTCGCCGCGCGGCCCCCCACTGGCCTACCGTTCTCGCGTACCTGGCGCCCGGCGAACTCTGCCACAACGAGGACACGTTCTTCGACCGCATTCGCAGGCTTCCGGCCGCGCACCACCTGCTCGTTTCCCACGAGGACGCCAGGACGGCGTGCTTCTGGACCCGCACCGACCAGAGCCACGCCTATGACTACCGAGAACCCGCAGCGACGTTCGCCGAGCTGTTCGACGACGCCGTGGGTCTGCGCCTCCGCACCGACGTTCCCGCCGGTGTGGCGCTCAGCGGTGGCCTCGATTCGACCGCGGTGACCACCGTTGCGAAGCGGCACCGCGGCGCTGCACAGCTGAAGGCGTTCCACGCGGAGTTTCCGGGAGCGAGCTTCGACGAGCGACGCCATGCTGAGCTGGCTGCCCACCACGTCGGCGCCGAGCTCTACACCACCGCCTACGAGCCGTCGAGCCTGGTCGCCGATCTGCGTCGCGCGATCTGGCACATGGACTATCCGGCGCTCGAGCCCCAGGTGCTTCCACGCTGGCAGCTGATGCGTCTCGCCGCCAGCCACGTCAAGATCGTGCTCGAAGGCCAGGGCAGCGACGAGCTGCTCGCCGGCTATCCCTATCGGTACTTTCCGTACTACGCCCTGGACGAGCTCAGAGGCCGGACGGGCCAAGGTCGTGGCCGGCGCTGGCGTCTCGCCCTGGACACCATGCGGATGGTGCGCGGCCTCGAGCTCCGGTGGCTGCCGCGGATCGTCGGGCGGATCTATCCGCGGGCGAGCCGCTGGAAGAGGATCGAGACGGAGATCATCGATCGCGAGATGCGTTCGCTCGCGCCTGCCGCGGAGGCCCAGATCGGAGGGCCCTACTCCGATCGCCTCACCAACGCCCTCCACGCCGACCACTCTACGAACATCCTGCCGCACCTGCTGAAGTTCGGCGACGCCATCAGCATGGCACACTCGCTGGAGGCGCGGCTCCCCTTCCTCGACTACCGGCTCGTCGAGTTCGTCTTCCAGCTCGCGCCGGACCAGAAGTTCGCGGGGACGGAGTCCAAGGTGGTCCTCCGGCGGGCACTGCAGAACGTGTTGCCCGCCGAGACCCTTGCACGCCGCGACAAGGTCGGCTTCGAGACACCCATCGATGCCTGGCTGAGGGCCATTCTCGACCGCGAAGTGCGCCCGTTGCTGCTCTCCGAGAACGCGCGGACGCGCCACGTCTTCGACCGGGTCAGGCTGGAGGACGCCCTACGAAGGCTTGCCGCGGGAAACTCCGACCTCGGCGCCCTGGTCTTCCGATGGCTCTCCCTGGAACTCTGGCTCGAGCTCTTCATCGGCTAGCCTTTTGTCCTGGCTACAAGGACAATAATGGCGTATATTGTCTTTCCGTAGATGACAATCTCCTATCACCTCCTCCGCCTGAAGCTCGCCGAATCGCTGGCGGCGGATCCGCCGGCCCTGACGCGGCGCGACGTCGTTCTGCCCGGCATCCCCGGCAAGGCGTTCGCGGTGATCGGCGTGCGCCGGGGCGGGAAGACCTCCTTCTTGGCCCAATGCC
>Ga0210384_10004739_pt1 | contig 15072 bp, 15 predicted proteins | sample IncBWH2MmetaG_FD_160574 | JGI IMG/M metagenome (GOLD analysis project Ga0210384, IMG submission 160574) | Forest soil microbial communities from Barre Woods Harvard Forest LTER site, Petersham, Massachusetts, United States - Inc-BW-H-2-M | ecosystem: Environmental > Terrestrial > Soil >...
CGCCTGGGTGAACCGGCGGCGAGGTGGGCGTGTACTTGGGGAGATGGCAAACCGGGTCGTCGAGGGCATCCAGGCGCGTGCGCAAGGTGCCGGGCGCGGCCCGTATGCACACGCGGACGAACCTTCACCGAGTGCCCTCGGAATGAGGCCGTCCAGGCCGAATTCAGGCGCCCGTTTGACGTCGAGCCAAGTGCGCGCCCACCTTGGCGCAGCGGGTAACCTCGACCTGCGCGAAGCGTCAAGCGTCAAGCGCGAGGCGTCTACCAACGAGCAAAAAGCCGCCCGCGGGCGGCTTCTTCGCCTGCGCGTCGCGCGTTACTTCGAGGCAGCGGATGCGGGTGCGCTGGCCGCGGGCGCCGCCGGTTCGACCAGCTTGCCGCCGCCGGCGTTGGCCATGTAGACCACCGCGCGACCCACTTCGTAGTCGGTGAAGTCGCCGCCGCCCTGCGCGGGCATGCTGCCCTTGCCGTGCAGCGCCGACTGCAGCAGCGCGTCGTAGCCCTTGCCCACGCGCGGACCCCAGGCGGCGGCGTCGCCGAACTTGGGCGCGCCCAGCAGGCCGGCGGTGTGGCAGGTGGTGCACTGGGCCTCGAAGACCTGCTTGCCCGTCTTGGGCACGACGACGATGGACGCGTCGAACACCGCGTCGCTGGCCACCGGCGCGATGCGCGCGGCCACGGCGGAGGCGGTGTAGACCTCGCTGCCGGGCGACTTCTTGTTGTCCAGCGTGACGAACTGCGTGAGCATGATGATCACGAGCACGGGGACGATGATCGCGGCGGCAACCACGGTGATCAGCTGCTTCGGCGTCTTGATACCGGATTCGTGTTCTGCGTCGTCGTGATGCTCTTCGCTCATGGATTCCTCGGGGCGCTGGCTGCAGGAAGGAGACCTTCGACCGAGCCGCGCATCCCTTGCACGCACGCTCGGCCGTCAAACAAAAGCCGCGCGATTATAGGTTCGAAGAACTGGCGTCGCCCCGACTCGCACCGCCCGGGTGCCCGGGGAAAAACCCCTGGATCGGGCTTTCGGACGCCCCATGCAAAACGCCCGGTCAGTGACGAACCGGGCGTTGCGTGGAGGACGCGGATCAGGCCGCCTGCGGATCCGGCAAGGCCGGCGGCGCGACGCGAGCCGCCACCAGCGCGGTGACTTCCTTGCGGTAGCGATTGAGCTCCTGCACCGACACGAAGCTGCGTTCGAGCAGCAGGCTCATGTTGTGGAGGATGCGCTCGACGACCTTGTTCTCCCACACGGCGTCGAACTGGATCTGCTTGTCCAGCCAGCCTTCGAGCCATTGCGGATCGGGCACGCGGCTCTGGATGGTGTCGCGCGGAAACAGCGTGGCGTTCACGTGCAGGTTGGTCGGGTGCAGCGCCTGCGCGGTGCGGCGCGCGCTGGCCATCAGCACGCCCACCTTCGAGAACGCGGCCTTGGCCTCGTTGCCGAAGCGCGTCAGCGCCTTCTTCATGTAGCGCAGGTAGGCGCCGCCGTGGCGGGCCTCGTCGCGCGCGAGCGTTTCGTAGATGTGCTTGATCACCGGCTCGGTGTGCCACTGCGCGGCGCGGCGGTACCAGTGGTTCAGGCGGATCTCGCCGCAGAAGTGCAGCATCAGGGTCTCGAGCGCCGGGGCCGGGTCGAACTCGAAGCGCACGGCGTGCAGCTCCTCCTCGGTGGGCACCAGCTCGGGACGGAAGCGGCGCAGGTATTCCATGAGCACGAGCGAGTGCTTCTGCTCCTCGAAGAACCACACGCTCATGAACGCGCAGAAGTCGCTGTCGTCGCGGTTGTCGCGCAGGAACATCTCGGTGGCGGGCAACGCCGACCACTCGGTGATCGCGTTCATCTTGATGGTGGTGGCCTGCTCGTCGGTCAGCTGCGACGGGTCGAAGGAATCCCAGGGGATGTCCTTGTCCATGTCCCAACGGACGGCTTCGAGTTGTTTGAAGAGTTCGGGATAAAGCATGCTGGCAAAAGCCTCCTGGCCCCGATTTTAGACGGTGCAGGATCTCGCCGTTGCGACAAATGCGACTTGTTCACTGAAGAACGCTGCGCGCCGGGCGGGACGCGGCACCCGCGCACCGCCACCGCGAACCCTCGGTTACATTCGTCCCGGCCCATCGCAGCGCGGCCCCGGGAGGCTGATGCGGGACGGCGCCGAGTTGCCGGCGCCGGCGCTAGGCATCGCTTCCTGGACGACATCCCCGAGCACGGCCGGCTGGTGCCGGGGCAACGCGACAGCTGAATCCGGACCAGGGGCCGCAAACGTAACCATGGCATGCAAGCAGCGACATCCACATTCGTCCAGATAGGCCGTCCGCGCCATCCGGGCCGGTTCGATCGGACCCGAGATCCTTCGGTCCGTGCTGGACAGTTCGAGGCCCTGTCGGCAATGCATGCCCGCATGCCGCCCCTGGTGCCCTCGTTCGTCCCGGCCAGATTGCCAGCTTGCCTATCCCTGTGTAGCCAATGCGCGCGTCGGAACCTCCCTCGAAACAGGATGGTTGACGCTACCGTCCGCGGAACTTCGGGCGCAAAATCGATTCTGAGCAAATGTTCGATGGCTTCGGTGCCATCGCGGCGCCGCGCACGATGCGGCGCTTCAGGCGGTTTCCTCGCTGCGCAGCTTCGTCGGGTTTCCTTCGAAACGTCCCGAGCGCTTCTCCTCCTCCCTCCCTCCCTTGTTCGCTCAGGGGCGCTGCGCAGCGACATTTATTCCCCGGCGCCCGCCAGGGGTCGCCTCGCGGTGGCCTCGGCCGCCGCCGGAAGGGGCACGCCGTGAGCCGTCCGCGCATCGCCGTGGTCGGTTCCGGCATCGCCGGGCTTGGGGCCGCCCACCGCCTCGCACCGCATTGCGAGGTCACCGTCTTCGAGGCCGATTCGCGGCTCGGCGGCCACGCCAATACCGTCGACGTCACCTTGCCGGGCCGCGACGGCGACGTCACCCACGGCGTCGACACCGGCTTCCTCGTCTTCAACGAACGCACCTATCCGCGCCTGATCGCCCTGTTCGCCGAGCTGGGCGTGGAGGTGTCGAAGTCGGAGATGACATTCTCCGTGCAGGCGCCACGGCCCGACGGAAGCCAGCTGGAATGGAGCGGCACCAGCCTGAACACGGTGTTCGCCGATCGCGGCAACCTGCTGCGCCCGCGCTTCCACGGCATGCTGCTGGACCTGATGCGCTTCAACCGCCTCGCCACGGCGCTGGCGCGGCGCGGGGCCGACGCCGAACTGGCGCAGCCGCTGGACGAGTTCCTCGCCGAGCACCGCTTCGGCAGCGCGTTCATCGACGACTACCTGCTGCCCATGATCGGCTGCATCTGGTCTTGCTCCACCGTGCAGATGCTGCGCTTTCCGGTGGGCACGCTGATCCGCTTCTGCCACAACCACGGCCTGCTCCAGGTGCGCGATCGCCCGCAATGGTTCACGGTGACCGGCGGCTCGCGCCAGTACGTGGACAAGCTCGCGACGCGCATCGGCCGGGTGCGCCTGGGCACGCCGGTGCTGGCCGTGGCGCGCGATCTCTCGCGCGAGGCCGGCTTCGGCGCCGCCCATGGCGGGCGCGTGTCCGTGCGCACGCGCGAGGGCATCGAGTGGTTCGACGAGCTGGTGTTCGCCACGCACGCGCCGCGGACGCTGGCCATGCTCGCCGACGCCAGCGCCGACGAACGCCGCACGCTGGGCGCGATCGGCTACCAGGACAACGAGGCCGTGCTGCACACCGACGAGACGCTGCTGCCGCGCCGGCGCGCCGCCTGGGCCGCCTGGAACTACGAGCGCGACGTCATCGCCGGCAGCAACAGCCAGAACGTCTGCCTGCACTACCTGCTCAACCAGCTGCAGCCGCTGCCGTGGACGCAGCCGGTCATCGTGTCGCTGAATCCCTTGCACGCGCCGCGCGAGGCCATGGTCCTGCGCCGCATCGCGTACGCGCATCCGGTGTTCGACAACGACGCCATCGCCGCGCAGGCGCGGCTGCCCAAGCTGCAAGGCCTGTCGCACGTGTGGTTCTGCGGCGCCTGGACGGGCTACGGCTTCCACGAGGACGGCCTGAAGTCGGGCCAGCAGGTGGCCGACCGCCTCCTTGCGCGCCTGGCCGCGCCGACGCCGGCCGGCGTCGGCGCCGCGGCGCTTCTCGAGGCCGCCTGATGCAGGCCGACGCGACGCCGACGCGCGCCCGCATCGGCTTCGGCGAGGTGCGCCACCGGCGCCTGGCACCCGTGGAACACGCGTTCGCCTACCCCACCTGCTTCCTGATGCTGCCGATGCGTTCGCTGCGGCGCCAGGCCGACGCCGTTCTCGCGCGCAACCGCCGCGCGCCGTTCGGCTTTCGCGACGCCGACCATGGCGACGGCCGCGCCGACAGCCTGGCGTGGCTCGAGGAGCTGCTGGCAGGCGCGGGCATCGCCGACGCCGACGGCGAGGTGTGGCTGCACTGCATCCCGCGCATGTTCGGCTTCGCGTTCAAGCCGGTCAGCTTCTGGTACGCGCATCGCGCAGACGGCACGCTCGCGGCCATCGTCGTCGAGGTCAACAACACCTTCGGCGAACGCCACTGCTACCTGCTGGCCGGCGAGGACGTGGAGTTCGGGCGCACGCTGTCGGCGGCGAAGGTGTTCCACGTGTCGCCGTTCTGCCAGACGCGCGGCGACTACGCGTTCCGCTTCATGCGCACCGACCTCGCGGCCCGCGACGAACGCGGCCGCACCGCGGTGCGCGTGGAACTCCACGTGGACGGGGCGCCGCTGCTGCTGACCAGCGTGTCGGGCCGCATCGAGCCGCTGACGCCGGCGGCGATCCGCTTCGCGCTGTGGACGCTGCCGGCGATGACGCTGGCGATCGTGGCGCGCATCCATTGGCACGCGCTGAGGCTCTGGCTGAAGAAGCTGCCCGTCGTCGGCAAGCCGGCATGACTTCCGGAACGCTCCCCCCGTCCGCGGATGCGGGCGCCCGCGTCAGGACGGCGCGAATACCCGCCGCGGCGCGCGCCGCGCTGGCGCTGCTGCCCCGGCTGCAGGCCGGCACCCTCGTCGTGCATACGCCCGACGGCGCCACGCGCCAGGCGACGGGCGCCTCGCGGCCGGAGCTGCACGCCACGCTGATCGTCCACGACTGGGCCATGTTCGCCGCCACCATGCGCGCGGGCGACATCGGCTTCGCCGAGGGCTACCTGGCCGGCCACTGGACGACGCCGCACCTGGCCGACCTGCTGCGCCTGCTGCTGGCCAACCGCGAGGTCGTCGAGAAGGCCATCTACGGCTCCTGGTGGGGCCAGTTGCTGCACCGCCTGCAGCACGCGCTGAACCGCAACACCCGCAGCGGCAGCCGCCGCAACATCAGCGCGCACTACGACCTGGGCAACGCGTTCTACACGCTGTGGCTCGACGAGACGATGAACTACTCCAGCGCGTGGTTCGACGGCGACTTCGGCCGGCCGCTGGCGCAGGCGCAGCAGGCCAAGCTGCGGCGCGCGATCGCGGCCACCGGCGTGCGTCCGGGCGAGCGCCTGCTGGAGATCGGTTGCGGCTGGGGCGCGGTGGCCGAGGCCGCGGCGCGCGACGGCGTCGATGTCGTCGGCCTGACGCTGTCGAAGGAGCAGCTCGCATGGGCGCAGGCGCGTCTCGCGCGCGCGGGCCTGGCGAAGCACGCCGACCTGCGCCTGCAGGACTACCGCGACGTGCCCGACGGCCCCTTCGACGCGGTCGTGTCCATCGAGATGTTCGAGGCCGTGGGCCGCGAGTACTGGGACGCCTACTTCCAGGCCGTGCACCGGCAGCTGAAGGCCGGCGGCAAGGCCTGCGTCCAGGCCATCGTGATCCGCGACGACCTGTTCGAGCGCTACGCGCGCTCGGCCGACTTCATCCAGCGCCACGTGTTCCCCGGCGGCATGCTGCCCAGCGCCGCGCTGTTCGAACGCCACGCCGCCGCGGCGGGCCTGCGCGTGGTCGACCGCTTCGGGTTCGGCCTCGACTACGCCGAGACGCTGCGCCGCTGGCGCCACGCGTTCCTCGCGCGCCTGGACGACGTGCGCCGCCAGGGCTTCGACGGGCGTTTCGTGCGCCTGTGGGAGTTCTATCTCGCGTACTGCGAAGCGGCGTTCGACGCGGGCAATACCGACGTCATCCAGTTCACGTTGCAGCGGGATTGAGGCCGGCTCGACCGGTGGGAACCGGGAGCGCGAGACCTGGATTGGCGCATGCTCGAGCAGGGCGCCATCCCCTCATAGAGCGTGAATATAGCCCGGTTTTTCGAGCTTGGGGAGACTGGTCAAACCTTGGGGCGGGGCGCATAGTGGGCTCGTGCCGATCGCCGAAGTCGACTGCAAGCGAACGGCACGGTCGACCCGGATCCCCCTCCGGGCCATGTTCGCAACTCTCGCTTGAAAGGAGGCACTGATGAATCTGACGATCAGCGGCCATCATCTGGAAGTGACACCTGCACTGCGCGAATACGTCCTGAGCAAGCTCGACAGGATCACGCGCCATTTCGACGCTGTCGTCGACGTGAACGTGTTGCTCACCGTGGAAAACCTCAAGGAAAAGGAACGTCGACAAAAAGCCGAAGTCACTCTCCACGTAAAGGGGAAGGACATCTTCGTCGAGCAGGCGCATGAAGATCTCTATGCCGCCGTCGACCAGTTGATGGACAAGCTGGATCGCCAGGTGGTTCGCCACAAGGACCGCCTGCAGGATCACCACCACGCGACTGGCAAACGCCACCTCGCCTCGGAAACGCCGCTGCCGAACTGAACGGCCGGACAAACCGACACAATCCATACAAGGCGGCCTCGAGGCCGCCTTGTTCGTTTGGGCTATGCTGCGTCAGGGTCTTTCGGGGTGCATTCAAGCGCGTCCCGGACGTGCCGATTCCTGCTTCATGCCCTGGATTTCGTGAAATTGTTGCTGCGCCGCAGCAATCGCGAACTCGCGGTGCGGCCGGCGCACCGGCGACGTGCGCACACGGTTTTCCGGTTCCTATAATCGCCTGTTCGATCCCGGAGACCTGCCGGGTGATTTTCCAGCCCGGGGACCACCGGGCGCCGCACGGAAACCTCGGCCCATCCGCCGGGAACGCTCATGAACCGTCTCGCTGCCATCCTTCCTCTTGCCAACGTCCAGGTGGGCGTAGACGCCACCAGCAAGAAGCGCGTGTTCGAACAGGCCGGCGTGCTGTTCGAGAACCAGCACGCGATCGCTCGCGCGACGGTCACCGACAACCTGTTCGCCCGCGAACGCCTGGGCTCCACCGGCCTCGGCCACGGCGTGGCCGTGCCGCACGGTCGAGTCAAGGGCCTGAAGAATCCGCTCGCCGCGGTGCTGCGGGTGCAGACGCCGATCCCGTTCGACGCGCCCGACGACGAGCCCGTGGGCCTGCTGATCTTCCTGCTGGTACCGGAAGCCGCCACGCAGCGTCACCTGGAGATCCTGTCCGAGATCGCCGAGATGCTGTCCGACCGCGAGCTGCGCGAACGCCTGAAGGGCGACGTCGACGCGGCCACGCTGCACCGGCTGATCTCCGACTGGGAACCGCTGAAGTCAGTGGCCTGATCCCCACATGAAGCCACGCGTCATCAGTGCCGAGGCGCTCTTCGAGGAGCACCAGCCGGCCCTGAAGTGGGAGTGGGTCGCGGGGCATGCCCATCCGGAGCGCCGCTTCGACGAGGCCGCGGTGCGCGAGGCGCGCTCGGCAGCCGACCTGATCGGCTACCTGAACTACATCCATCCGTACCGCGTCCAGCTGGTGGGCCGGCGCGAGGTCGCCTACCTCGAGAACGCCGACGCCGAGGTGCAGGCGCGCCGCATCCAGCGCATCGTCACGCTGGAGCCGCCCGTCATCATCGTGGCCGACGGCCAGCGCCCGCCCGACCAGCTCGTGGCGCTGTGCGACCGCGCCGAGATCCCGCTGTTCGTCACCACCGCGTCGGCCGGCCACGTCATCGACCTGGTGCGCTCCTACCTGAGCCAGCTGTTCGCCGACCGCACCACGCGACACGGCGTGTTCATGGACATCCTGGGCGTGGGCGTGCTGCTCACCGGCGAATCGGGCCTGGGCAAGAGCGAACTGGGACTGGAGCTGATCTCGCGCGGCAACGGCCTGGTGGCCGACGACGCCGTCGACCTGTACCGCGTCTCGCAGTCCACGCTGGAAGGCCGCTGCCCCGACCTGCTGATGAACCTGCTCGAGGTGCGCGGCATCGGCCTGCTCGACATCAAGGCGATCTTCGGCGAGACCGCCGTGCGCCGGAAGATGCGCCTGAAGCTCATCGTGCACCTGGTGCGCAAGGAGACGATGGAGCGCGAGTTCGAGCGCCTGCCCTACGAGCCGATGTACGACGACATCCTGGGCATCCCGGTGCGCAAGGTGGTGATCGCGGTGGACGCCGGCCGCAACCTGGCCGTGCTGGTGGAGGCGGCGGTGCGCAACACCATCCTGCAGCTGCGCGGGATCGACACGTACGCGGAATTCGTCAAGCGCCACCAGGACGCGATGGCCAAGGGCAACGAGTAACCCGTCGCCCGTGCCCGGGATCAGCCGTGCGATTGCCGGATGTTGACCTTGGGCGCCGGCCGATGCTCGCAGTTCTCGCGCTTGCACACGGCGTACAGCGACAGCGCGTGCTCCTGCAGCGCGAAGCCGCGCGACGCGGCCACCTCGCGCTGGCGGGCCTCGATCTCGGGATCGAAGAACTCCTCCACGCGGCCGCAGGTGAGGCACAGCAGGTGGTCGTGGTGCGTGCCCTCGTTGAGCTCGAACACCGACTTGCCGGACTCGAAATGGCTGCGCGCCAGGATGCCGGCCTGCTCGAACTGCATCAGCACCCGGTAGACGGTGGCCAGCGCGATGTCAGACCCTTCGTTCAGTAGGGCCTTGTAGACGTCTTCCGCCGTGAGATGGCGGTCGACGGACTGCTGGAAGACCTCGAGGATCTTGATGCGCGGCAGCGTGGCCTTGAGGCCACTGCTCTTGAGTTCTTCGGCGTGAGTCATGTTAAGGGGGGCTTTGGCCCGCTTCGCGAGCCGCGAGCAGACTAGAATCAGTCAATCATATCCAGCCTTTGCCTTGTTTGGGCAGTGGTTTCGAGCCTCGACAATGCGCAAATCGGTTTCCCCCCGGATCTCCCTCGTTTCCCTCGGCGCGCTGGCCGCGCTGGCCCTCGGAGGCTGTTCCAGCTTCAACGAGCCGGCATCGATCAAGGGCTTCATCGCCTTCATCGCGCCGTACAAGCCCGACGTCATCCAGGGCAACGTGGTCACCACCGAACAGATCTCCCAGGTCAAGCCGGGCATGTCGCGCTCGCAGGTCAAGGACATCCTCGGTTCGCCGCTGATCGCCGACCCGTTCCATGGCGACCGCTGGGACTACGTCTTCACGCTGCGCCGCCAGGGCTTCGACGACCAGCAACGCTCCTTCGTCGTGCTGTTCGACAAGGACCAGGTGCGCAAGATCGACGCACCCACGCTGCCCAGCGAGGACGAGTTCGTCGCGCAGATCAGCCGCAAGAAGCTGCCCACCAGCACGCCCAAGCTGGAGCTGACCGAGGCCGAGCGCGCCGCGCTGCCGGCCCCGGCCGTGGTCGCCGCACCCGCCGCCTCCGCGGTGGTGCTGGCCGGCGCCACGCGCACGTACCCGCCGCTGGAATCGCCCGCGCCGTGACCGCCCCGGCGAGCTCGACGACGCCTTTGCGGATCGCGATCGCCGGCGCCACCGGGCGCATGGGACGCATGCTGGTCGAGGCGGTGCTCGACGACCCCGGCCTTGCGCTCAGCGGCGCGCTGGACGTGGCCGGCAACCCGCAACTCGGCCAGGACGCCGGGGCTTTCCTCGGCCGCGCCACGAGCGTCGCCCTCACCGACGACCTCGACGCCGTGCTGGCCGCCAGCCAGGTGCTGATCGACTTCACGCGCCCGGAGGGAACGCTGCGCCACCTCCAGGCCTGCGCCGCGCGCGGCGTGGCGCTGGTGATCGGCACCACGGGCTTCTCCGCCGAGCAGAAGGCGCAGATCGGCGCCGCCGCCACGCGCACCGCCGTCTTCATGTCGCCCAACATGAGCGTGGGCGTCAACGTGGTGATGCGGCTGCTGGAGCAGGCCGCCAAGGCCTTCTCGCAAGGCTACGACATCGAGATCATCGAGGCCCACCACCGCAACAAGATCGACGCGCCCAGCGGCACCGCGCTGGCCATGGGCGAGGTGGTGGCCAAGGCCCTCGGGCGCAACCTGGCCGATAACGCCGTGTTCGGACGCGAAGGCGTCACGGGCGCGCGCGACCCGAGTACGATCGGCTTCGCGACGGTGCGCGGCGGCGACATCATCGGCGACCACACGGTGCTGTTCGCCGGCATCGGCGAGCGCGTCGAGATCACCCACAGGAGTTCCAGCCGCGCCACCTACGCGCAGGGCAGCCTGCGCGCCGCGCGCTTCCTGGCGCACAGCGGCCCGGGCCTTTACGACATGAACGACGTGCTGGGATTGAATTGATGGAAGGGATGTCCGGCTTCTGGGGCCAGAGCGATTTCATCAGCCGCACCGTGGCGATCCTGCTGCTCGCCATGTCCGTCAGCAGCTGGGTGATCATCCTCTGGAAGGGTTGGCTGCTGCGCCGCGCCGCCGCCGACATCCAGCGCGGCGTCGCCGCCTTCTGGAGCTCGGCCAACGTGGCCGAAGGCCGCACGCGCCTGGTGGCCACCGACCGCGAGGCCGTGCTGCTGCCGCTGGTCGACGCGGCCCTGCTGCAACCGGCCGCCGGCACGCTGGAGACCCAGCCCGCGCTCGCCTCGCAACTCACGCGCCGCCTGCGCGACGCACTGCACGGGGGCCTCGCGCAGCTGCAATACGGCCAGGTGGTGCTGGCCTCCACCGGCTCCACCGCGCCGTTCATCGGCCTGTTCGGCACCGTGTGGGGCATCTTCCACGCGCTGGGCGGCATGGCCGAGGGCAACGGCATCACCATCGACAAGATCGCCGGCCCCGTCGGCGAGGCGCTGATCTTCACGGCCGCGGGCTTGGCCGTGGCCATCCCCGCCGTGCTGGCCTACAACGTCTTCGGCAAGCGCGTGTCGGCCTGCGAGGCCGAGCTGGAAGGCTTCGCGCACGACCTGCGCGAGATGCAGCTCGACGCGAAATGTTGACCCCCACGCTCCCGCTGGTCGCTGCCCCCCGAGAGGGTGCTCGGGTCGGCTCGGGTGCGACCCTCGCTTCCCGAGAGCTTGTCCTGACCAGTGCGCTTCGCGCATTCCGAATCAAATGGCATTTGGACGTCTAGAGCGCAGCCCCACTTCGCAGCCGATGAGCGACATCAACATGACGCCGCTGGTCGACGTGATGCTGGTGCTGCTGGTGATCTTCATGATCGCCGCGCCGCTGATGACCTCCAGCCTGAAGATGGACCTGCCCAAGGTCGCGGCCGCCAAGAACAACGACGGCGGCGCCGCGCTGGCGCTGGGCATCACGGCCGACGGCCTCGTCCACGTGGGCGACGCCGTGGTCACGCACGACGACCTGGTGCGCACGCTCAAGCAGGCCGCCGCGCGCCAACCGCAACCCGACGTGCTGCTGCGCGCCGACCAGAGCGTGCCCTACGGCCGCGTCGCCGAGCTGATCGGCCTGGTGCAGGACGCGGGGCTCACGCACATCGGCTTCATCGCGCAGCCGGCCAGGTAGCGAAGGGTCAGGCGCTGCAGAGCCGGACCCCGTCGCCTCACTGGCGCCAGGCCAGCCAGGCGCGCTGCTGCTCCTCGATCGAATACACCCTGCCGTCCCACTTCAGCACGCTGCGAAACGCGGGGCGCTCCTCCAGGTGGCCGTCGTCGCGCGAGGCCGCGCCGCTGACCGCCAGGTCGCGGTAGCCGCGCGTGGAGGTGGGCGCCAGGCCCAGCATGACCGTGAAGTTCTCGGTGATCGTGAGGTCGGGCGCGCTGCTGTCGGTGCAGTCCGACTTGCCGCGCTGGATCAACGACCATTCCGACATCGGCAGGTCCTGCAGCACCGGCCGGATGAAGCGGCCCTGGCTCACGAACAGGCTGCGTCGCGCGCCCGAGCCCGCGGCCGCGCAGCCGCGCGGGACGCCGGTGGTGATGTCCAGGCCGAAGGCGCGCACCCCCGGCGCGAGGTCGTAGGCCGCGGTGTCCAGCCACAGGCTGCCCGAGACGATCGTCACGCTCGGATCGCTGTCGAGGTTGCCCTTGAAGCTGGGCCCCACCTGGCCGGTGCCGTCGATCATCGCGATCACCAGCAGCAGCTCGTCCTGCTGACCCGATCGGTAGGCCGCCGCGACGAGCCGGCCGTGGGTCGCCGGCGCGGCGCGGCAGGCCGACGCGGCCACCATCGCCTTCGCGTCGGGCGCCTGGCCCAGCGCCGGCTCCCTGAAATTGTCCACGTGCACGAAGCGGCCCACGGTGGCCAGCGTTCGGGCGTCGCACAGCTGCTCCACCTGGGCGCCCACCGCCTGCTCGTGCTCCGACGCCCATGCGCTCGCGGCGCCCGCGACCAGCGCCACGGCGCCGAGCGTGCGCGCGGCGACGCTTCCCAATGACTTCATGTTGTCCTCGCTCCCGACGTCGCGGCCAGGGCCTCGCTGTCGGGACCCGTCTCACCGTCGAGCCAGGATCATCGCGTGCCGGAACGATCCGCGTCCACCGTACCGCGTAACCATTCGAAATGAGCAGGGGCTTGCGGTTACCGGCGCCAGGCCGTCCAGGCCTTGTCGAAGGCGTCCAGCGGATAGGCGCCGCCGTCGTAGCGAATGTGCACGTGCATGGCGGGGCGTCCCGGCTTGCGGTCGCTGCGCTTCGAGGTCGCGGTGAGCACGAGGTCGCGCCAGCCGCCCTTGCCGGGCGTTCCCAGGCCGATAGTGACCTTGAAGTCCTCGATGATGGCCGTGTCGGCCTCCCTCTGGTCGGCCACGCAGCGCGGCTGGTTGCCGCGCACGTACCAGTACTCGCTCATCACCAGGCCTTGCAGCACGGGACGCAGCACCTTGCCCTCACGCACGTACAGCGCCCGCGTGGCGCCCGCGCCGCCTTCGCCGCAGCCGCCGTTGGTGCTGGCCACGTCCAGGCCGAAGGCGCGCACGCCCGGGGCGAGCTTGTACGGGGCGGTGTCGAGGCGCAGGCTGCCGCCGCGCACCTGCGTGGCCGCGTCCTCGCCGATCTCGTCCTGGAGCAGGGCCAGCGGGACGCCCGCCGCATCGATCACGGCCACCACGAGCGATTTCGAATCCTCCGCGTGCGCGTCCCAGGCCACCGCGGCCAGCGTGAGGCGCGGATCGTCGGGCTGCGGCCTGCAGCTCGACGCCACGACGACGCCCGCCGCGTCCTCGCCGTCGTCGCCCGGGCCGGGCACGAAGTGCGCCAGCTTCAGCTCGCGGCCGAGCGCGGCCAGCACGGCCGGGCCGCACAGCGTGTTGTCGTCGGCGGCCTGCGCGGCGGGGGGCAGGCCCAGTGCGGCGGACAAGACAGCAAGGGGCGCGAGTCGATTCATGGAGCGTCCAGCGGAGAACACGCCGCGAATGTAGCGCCCCGCGCGGGGCGCCGGACACCCGCCCTTCTACAATCGGGGCATGAACGAAAAGTACGTCCCCTCCGAGGTCGAAGCCGCCGCCCAGGCGCATTGGCAAGCCACCGACGCCTATCGCGTGACCGAAGACACGAGCCGCGGGAAGTTCTACGCCTGCTCGATGCTGCCGTATCCCAGCGGCAAGCTGCACATGGGCCACGTGCGCAACTACACGATCAACGACATGCTCGCGCGCCAACTGCGCATGAAGGGCATGAACGTGCTGATGCCCATGGGCTGGGACGCCTTCGGCCTGCCGGCGGAGAACGCCGCCATCAAGAACAAGGTGCCGCCGGCCAAGTGGACGTACGCCAACATCGCCCACATGAAGGAGCAGATGCAGGCGATGGGCCTGGCCATCGACTGGTCGCGCGAGGTCGCCACCTGCGACCCCAAGTACTACAAGTGGAACCAGTGGCTGTTCCTGAAGATGCTCGAGGCGGGCATCTGCGAGCGCCGCACGCAGATCGTCAACTGGGATCCGGTGGACATGACCGTGCTCGCCAACGAGCAGGTCATCGACGGCCACGGCTGGCGCTCCGGCGCGCCGGTGGAAAAGCGCGAGATCCCGGGCTACTACCTCAACATCACGAAGTACGCCGAGGAACTGCTGTCGGCCGTCACCGATCCGGCCGACCCCGAGTACCTCTCGGGCTGGCCCGAGCGCGTGCGGCTGATGCAGGAGAACTGGATCGGCAAGAGCGAGGGCGTGCGCTTCGCGTTCCCGCACGCCATCCACGACGACACCGGCGCGGCCATCGGCGACGGCAAGCTCTACGTGTTCACCACGCGCGCCGACACCATCATGGGCGTCACCTTCTGCGCCGTCGCGCCAGAGCACCCGCTCGCCACGCACGCCGCCAAGGGCAACCCGAAGCTGGCCGCGTTCATCGAGACCGCCAAGGCCGGCGGCACCACGGAGGCCGAACTGGCCACCAAGGAAAAGGAAGGCCTGCCCACCGGGTTGATGGTCATCCACCCGCTCACGGGCGCACAGGTGCCGGTGTGGGTGGGCAACTACGTGCTCATGAGCTACGGCGACGGCGCCGTCATGGGCGTGCCCGCGCACGACGAGCGCGACTTCGCGTTCGCCAGGAAGTACGGCCTGCCCATCAAGCAGGTGGTCAGCGTGGCCGGCGAGACCTTCTCCACCGACGCGTGGCAGGAGTGGTACGGCGACAAGCAGCGCGGCGTCTGCGTCGACTCCGGCGTGCTCGACGGCTTCAGCATGAAGGAGGCGGTGTCGCGCGTGGCCGACCTCGTGGCCGCCGCCGGCCTGGGCGAGAAGAAGACCACCTGGCGGCTGCGCGACTGGGGCGTGAGCCGCCAGCGCTACTGGGGCACGCCGATCCCGATCATCCACTGCGGAACCGACGACAACCCCGGCTGCGGGGTGGTGCCCGTGCCCGAGAAGGATCTCCCGGTGGTGCTGCCGGAAGACCTGATCCCCGACGGCTCCGGCAATCCGTTGAACAAGCATGCCGCCTTCCTGGACGTGGGTTGCCCGAAGTGCGGCAAG
>Ga0210384_10004740_pt1 | contig 15070 bp, 12 predicted proteins | sample IncBWH2MmetaG_FD_160574 | JGI IMG/M metagenome (GOLD analysis project Ga0210384, IMG submission 160574) | Forest soil microbial communities from Barre Woods Harvard Forest LTER site, Petersham, Massachusetts, United States - Inc-BW-H-2-M | ecosystem: Environmental > Terrestrial > Soil >...
GCTGCCACGCGCGCGACACGCCTTACATAAGGACAAACACACATGACCGGCGGCGTGGGCCGCAGTGAACGCAACCCCCGGCCCCCGCGCGCCGGAGCGCGGCTCAAGAGCTGCCAGTTCGCCGCAGACCCGCATCCTCTGCGGCAAGCTCGCTGATGGCCGACCAATCGAGCTTCTCCCGGCCCTGGGCGATCAGCCGCTGGAAGCGGTCGTTCAGCAGGCTGGCGACCGGCATCGGAACGTGCAGGGATTGCGAGGCCGCGAGAAGCAGACGGATATCCTTGTGACCAAGCGGCACCGCGAAGCCTGCGGGCTCGAACTTCCGCTCCGCGATCAAGGTCCCGTAAGTGCGGTATGCCGGCGCGGGGAACAACGAGGAGGTCAGCAGTTCCACGAAGCTTCCGGGGTCGATGCCCGCCTTGCCGACGAGGGCGAGGGCCTCACCGAGCGTCTCAATGGTGGCCGCGATCATGAAGTTGCCGGCGAGCTTCACGAGACTCGCGGCAGCCGGCTCAGGTCCGAGCGGAAAGGTCCTCTGTCCCATGGCGTCAAAGAGCGGCTGGCAGAGCCTCAGGGCTTCAGGGGCACCGCCAGCGACGATGAAGAGCTTGGCTGCCGCTGCCATCTCGGGACGGCCGAACACGGGTGCGGCGATGAGCCTCTGTCGGGCCTGCTCATGTGCCTCGCTGAGATTGCGGGTGAGCTCGACGCTCACCGTGCTCATCGAAACGTGCGTGCCGCCCTGGCGCAGCTCCGCGACGATGCCGTCATCCCCGAGCGTTACCTGCCGCAGCGCATCGTCATCGGCCAGCATGGTGATCACGACCTCTGCCGCGCAGGCGTCCGCCACCCTCGTGGCTTCGCGTCCACCGAGGTCCAGCAGCGGGCGGAGCTTGTCGGCACTGCGGTTGAATACCGTCACCTCGTGTCCGGCGCGCAGCAGGTTGGCGGCCATGCCCGACCCCATGTGCCCGAGTCCGATGAATCCTACTTTCATTTCCTGTATCTCCGCGAGTGAACGTGCGGGAGGCGCTGTGCGCCGCCCGATGATACGACCGACGGATCACGGAGTCGCGCGCGGCGAGGGCTCGCGCACTTCGAGCAGCGCGACCTTGGGCGCGCCGGCGAGGCACGGCTGGCTGCAGCGCGAGTGTGCCCTGCCTGCTGCCGCGCGGTACTCCGTCCACATGAGGCGTGTCTGCAGTTGGTCGCAGCCGCATAGGGTAGGGGGTATAGTATGGCTAGCTGCCGCGTACTCGGCGACCGGGGGCGAGCGGCGGTAGGCGCCACGGGCCTCCGAGTGGACACCAGGTAAGCGAGACATGACGCACCGTCACAGCGGGCACGATCGCCGCCTGCATCCGCACCCCGACGAAGGCGCTGGCCATCATCACCACCACCAGGCGCGTGAGCGTGGCGGGCGGCGGCTGGCCGCGGCGCTCGTCGTTCTCGGCAGCTTCACGCTGATCGAGGCGATCGGCGGCTACCTTGCCAACTCGATCGCGCTGCTTGCGGAGGCGGCCCACATGCTCGCGGACTCGGCGGCGCTGGTCCTGGCGATGATCGCCGTGGGCACCGCGCGCCGCCCGGCCGATGCGCGCCGCACCTACGGTCATCGCCGCTATCAGCCGCTCGCCGCATTCGTCAACGGCCAGCTGCTACTGTTGTTGACGGTGTGGATGGTGTACGAGGCGATGCGCCGACTGCTGCAACCCCCCGTGGTGAATGGACAGCTGATGCTCGCCGTTGCCGTGCTCGGTGGGCTCGCCAATCTGGCTGCATTGCTGGCGCTGCGGGGCGGTCAGTCGCTCAATGAGCGCAGTGCCCGCGCGCACGTGCTGAGCGATCTGCTCGGTTCTGTGGCGGCAAGTGCCGCGGCGATCACCATTCTCCTCAGCGGATGGACGCTGGCGGATCCGCTGCTGTCGCTGCTGATCTCGGCGCTGATCCTGCGTTTTGCCTGGGCCATTACGCGCGAATCAGCGGATGTGCTGCTGGAAGGGGTCCCGACGGGCTTCGACGTCACCTATATCGAAGCTGAGCTCCGTGGTCACGTTCCAGGACTCATCGGGGTCCATCACGTCCACGTCTGGACCATGACCGGTGAGCGGCCGACAGTCACCCTGCACGCGAGCCTCGCGAGCGGCACCGCACACGCAGATGCGCTGTCGGCGATCCATGCCCGGCTGCGGGAGCGGCTGAACGTCGAGCACGCGACCGTGCAGATCGAAGAGGACGGCCCGTGTCAGACGCCAGAGTGCGTCCCGCCCTGCTGAGGACCGTGCGCGATGATGTGGTGAATGTGATCTGCGGGGGCGACAATGAGGCACACATGCGCGCGTTGCTGCCGCAGCGGTGAGCGGAGCTTCCGGCATGGCTGGCGATGACATCCAACGCTATCGCGACAATCTGCGTGATGAACTCGATGGAGCTGCGCTCTACACGGCCATTGCAGCCGCAGAGCCTGACCCGCTGCGCAAGGACCTGTTCCTGCAGCTGGCGCAGGCCGAGGCGCGGCATGCCGAGCTTTGGCGCGGCAAGCTCGCCGCCGCGGGTATCGCGGCTGAGCGCTACGTGCCGAGTCTTCGCACGCGGCTGCTGGCGAAGCTCGCCGAGCGCTTCGGCCCCGGGTTCGTGATGCCGACCATCGCGGCGGCGGAGTTCTCGGACCGTAACAAGTACGCGAGCCAGGCGGACGCGCAGGCGATCTCCGCAGAGGAGCGCGGTCACGCGGCCGTGGTGCGCGAGATGGCGGGCGCACCCTCGCGCGGCGTCACCGGAGCCGACATCGCGCGGGCGGAACCGTGGCATCGCGGCGCATCGGGCAACAATCTGCGCGCGGCGGTGCTCGGAGCGAGCGACGGCCTGGTCTCAAACTTCTGCCTCGTGATGGGTGTGGCGGGCGCGGGCGCGGGGAGCCGGGTGGTGCTCCTCACCGGCCTCGCGGGTCTCGTTGCCGGAGCCTGCTCCATGGCGCTCGGCGAATGGCTGTCGGTCACCAACGCGCGTGAGCTCGCGAGTACGCAGATTGCAAAGGAAGCGGAGGAGATCGAGCAGACGCCACAGGCCGAGCAACACGAGCTGGCGCTGATCTACCAGGCAAAGGGCCTGCAGAAGGCGGATGCCGAGCGCGTGGCGGCAGAGCTGATGAGCGACAAGAAAGCCGCCCTCGACACACTCGCCCGTGAGGAGCTCGGTGTCGACCCGCAGGAGCTCGGTGGGAATGCCCTCGCGGCCGCGGCCACTTCCTTCGCGCTCTTTTCAGTCGGCGCGGTTTTCCCCGTGGCGCCGTTCCTCGCACTGCACGCTGGGCGGGCAATGGCTGTCAGCATTGCACTCAGTGCGGCGGCCCTCTGCGGCATCGGCCTACTCACCTCTCTCTTCAACGGCCGCAGTCCCTGGTTTTCCGCGGCACGGCAGACGCTCTTCGGGTGCGCGGCGGCCGCGACCACCTACGGGATAGGGGCGCTGCTGGGTGTCTCGATCTCATAGAAGCCTTTCGACCTTATCTCAATAAGTCATTGATCGCACTCGATCTCATAACCATCGGTCGCGTCAGCGTTGACCTTTACGGCCAGCAGATCGCAAGCCGCCTCGAGGACGTGACGACCTTCGCCAAAGCCATCGGCGGCTGCCCCGCCAATGTCGCGGTCGGAGCGGCACGGCTCGGGCTGAAGTCCGCGCTGATCACGCGCGTGGGCGATGAGCCGATGGGGCGCTTCGTGCAGGAACAGCTCGTGCGCGAGGGCGTCGACACCCGCGGCGTGCGCGTCGATCCGCAACGCCTCACCTCGCTGGTGCTCCTCAGCGTGCGCGATGAGCAGACCTTTCCCCTGATCTTCTACCGAGAGAACTGTGCCGACAGCGCACTGTGCGAGGACGATATCGATGCGGAATTCATCGCCTCTGCACGCGCCATACTCGTGACCGGGACGCATTTCTCCCTCGCGGCCGCCGCGCGCGCCCAGCACAAGGCGATCGCCGCTGCCAGGGCGCATGGACGCATGGTGGTGCTCGACATTGACTACCGGCCGAACCTCTGGGGGATCGGCGGCCACGGAGCCGGGGAATCCCGCTATGCGCGTTCCGCACGGGTGACGCGTGCACTCGCTCCGGTACTGCCGCATTGCAATCTCATCGTCGGAACCGAGGAAGAGATGCACATCGCCGCAGGTGTCGAAGACACTCTCGAGGCCATCCGGCGCATCCGCTCGGTGAGTGACGCCGTCATCGTCTGCAAGCGCGGCGCCCGCGGTTGCGTGGTATTCGCGGCGACGATTCCCGCCGCTCTCGAGGGTGGCCTGGAGGTGGCGGGATTCGACATCGAGATCTACAACATCCTCGGGGCAGGGGATGCTTTTCTCGCGGGCTACCTCAAGGGTTACCTGCGCGGCGCCGCGCACGAGGAGAGTGCGCGCCTCGCCAATGCCTGCGGCGCACTGGCGGTATCACGCCTGCTGTGCTCGTCCGAGTTTCCAACGAGTGCGGAGCTCGATCATTTCCTCGCCCACGGCAGCCGACATCGGGCGTTGCGTCAGGACCCCCAGCTCAACCATCTGCACCGTGTCACGACGCGCCGTCCGCACCCGCCGACGCTTCGCGCACTCGCCATCGCGGACCGGACGCAGCTGCAGGCGCTGCGCGGAGCGGGTCACGCACCGCCGGAGCGGCTCGACCGTTTTCAGGAGCTTGCCGTGGAGGCGGTGTCGCGGGTGGCCGCGAGCCGCGAAGGCTTCGGGGTTTTGCTCGATGTCGCCGGAGGCGGCGCCGCCTCAAGGCAGGCGGCACGCGGCCCACTGTGGGCGGCACGGGCCGTGCAGAGTGCAGGCGAGCACTCCCTCGAGTTTGCAGGGGCTGAGAGTCTCGCACTGCAGCTCACTGAGTGGCCAATCGACATCACGGCGCAGTGTCTGTGTCAGTGTCACGCAGATGTCCCGAGTGCCGTGCGAGAGGCGCAGGAGCGCAGCCTCAAGCGGCTCGCGTCGGTCTGCCGCGCACAGGGACGCGAGTGGCTGCTCGAGATCTCCGGTGGCGAGAGACCCCTCGATGCCGATTCGCTGGCGCGAGTGTTGTCGCGCCTCTATGAGCTGGATATCCGTCCGGACTGGTGGACGCTCGAGCCGCAACCCAACAGCCGTGCCTTGGCGGCCGCCACCCGGTTGATTGCCGAAAACGACGCCTATTGCCGCGGCGTGCTCCTTGCCTTGGATGCCGCCCCGGCGTCCGCCGCAGCGCTCGCACTAGCGGCAGCAGAGTTTCCGCTCGTGCGCGGCTTTATTGCCGGCGGTAGCATACAGACGGGTACCGCAGCCGCGTGGCTCGCGGGCCAGCTGTCGGACGAGGCGGCACTCGCGCAGATCGCAGAACGCTTCGAAGCCCTGGTTGAAGCGTGGGCCGCTGCGCGCGACCCAGGTCTCGATCGAGTGCAAAGGAGCACACATTGACGGCGGTGCGGCTCACTGTGGCACAAGCCCTGGTGCGGGCCATGGCGGCGCAGTGGACGCTCATCGCAGGCGAGCGTCGGCGGGTGTTTGCCGGCGTGTGGGCAATATTCGGCCACGGCAACGTGGCGGCCCTCGGTGAAGCGCTCTACGCAGTACGCGAGGTCCTGCCGACACTCCGAGCCCACAATGAGCAGGCGATGGGTCATGCGGCGGTGGCCTTTGCCAAGGCCTCGTACCGGCGCCGCATGATGGCGTGTACCACCTCCATCGGACCGGGGGCGACCAATCTCACGACCGCGGCGGCGGTGGCGCACGTCAATCGGCTGCCGCTCCTGCTGTTACCGGGGGACGTGTTTGCGACGCGCGCTCCCGACCCGGTACTGCAGCAGGTCGAGGACTTCACCGACGGACTCGTCACGGCGAACGATTGTCTGCGGCCTGTGTCGCGCTACTTCGACCGCATTACGCGCCCCGAGCAGCTGGTCACCGCTTTCAACCGGGCGATGCAGGTACTGACCGACCCGGCGCAATGTGGCCCCGTGACGATCGCACTCTGTCAGGACGTGCAGGCCGAGGCGTTCGAGTGGCCGCAGAGCTTCTTCGCGGAGCGGATGTGGACGGCGCGCCGGCCGCCGCCCGATGAACACGAGCTCACGGAAGCAGCGCAGGTGCTGCGTGCATCACGGCGGCCGCTGATCGTGTGCGGCGGCGGGGTACTGTATTCGGAAGCCGCCAGCGAATTGCGCGAGTTCTGCGATCGACATGGGGTGCCGGTCGGCGAGACGCAGGCCGGGAAATCAGCGCTTCCCGCCAGCCACGCGTTGAATCTGGGCGGCATCGGCGTCACCGGCACGGCCGCAGCGAATGCCCTGGCCGCAGATGCCGATGCGATCCTCGCTGTGGGCACGCGACTGCAGGACTTCACCACAGGCTCCGCGACACTCTTCCGCGGCAAAGGTCATCGGCTCATCGGGCTCAACGTGCAGGCCTTCGATGCCTCGAAGCACAACGCACTGCCCCTCGTGGCGGACGCCCGCGAAGGATTGCGCCGCCTGAGTGCGGCGCTCGGCGAATGGCAAGCGGAACGTACCTGGAGGGAGCGAGCACAGGCCGAGCGCCACGCCTGGCTGGGCATCGCGGAGGCCTTCACGACCGCGAACAAGGAGTCGCTCCCCTCCGATGCACAGGTCATCGGTGCCGTGCAGCGCGCCGCGCGTGAGTCCGACATCCTGGTGGGTGCGGCCGGGGGACTGCCGGGAGAGCTGCACAAGCACTGGCGCGCCGAGCAACCCGGTGGTTATCACCTCGAGTACGGCTACTCCTGCATGGGCTACGAGATCGCCGGTGCGCTCGGGGTGAAGCTCGCTCACCCGCAGCGAGAAGTCATCGTGATGGTCGGTGATGGCTCCTATCTCATGCTCAACAGCGAGATCGCCACCTCGGTACGCATGGGCGTCAAGCTCATCATCGTACTGCTCGACAACGGCGGCTTCGGCTGCATCGAGCGCTTGCAGGGCGCTACCGGCAACGCGAGCTTCAACAACCTGCTCACGGATGGCGATGGACCCCGAGGGGGCGTCGATCTCATCGCCCATGCCCGAAGCCTCGGAGCCGAGGCGAGGCACGTGAAAAGCCTCGCCACACTCGCGACTGCGCTTGCTGCCGCACGCGAGGCGGACCGCACCACGGTGCTCCTCATCGAGACCGACCCCGCCGCGAGCACCACCGCCGGTGGGCACTGGTGGGAGGTCGCAGTGCCCGAGGTGTCCGAACGCACCGCGGTGCGCGAGGCCCGTGCGCGCTACGTCCGGGCGCGCCGGAAAGCCACCGGTGATGACCCATGAGCATCCGATTCGGCGCGAACCCCATCATCTGGTCGAACGATGACATGCGCGAGCTCGGCGCAGACATCCCGCTCGAAACCTGTCTAGCGCAGGCGCGGCAGATCGGCTTCGAGGGCATGGAGCTCGGGCACAAATTTCCGCGCGACGCACGCGATCTCGCCGCCGTGCTCGACCGCTTCGGACTGGCGTGCGTTTCGGGCTGGTACTCCTCCTTGCTGCTCGCGCGAGATGCGGCCGCGGAGCTAGCGCATCTGCGTGCGCACCTCGATCTGCTCAAGGCGGTCGGCAGCTCCGTACTGGTGTTCGCCGATGTCAGCGGCGCCGTCCACGGCGACCGCGGCAGGCCCCTGGCACAGCGGCCGCGGCTCGGCCCGGGGGACTGGCGCGAGTTCGGCCGGCGTGTCACCGAGGTCGCCGCCGCCACCGCTGCCGAAGGCATGCAGCTCGCCTATCACCACCACATGGGTACCGTCGTGCAGAGCGAGGCAGACATCGATGCCCTGATGGAGACCACCGGGCCCGAGGTAGGCCTGCTGCTCGACACCGGACACGCGAGATTTGCGGGCGCCGACCCGTCCGCGCTGGCGCACCGCTACGCCGGGAGGGTCCGGCACGTTCATGCCAAGGACGTGCGCCTCGATGTCGCCGAGCGCGCATTGCGCGGGGACTGGAGCTTTCTGCGTGCGGTGGTGGAAGGGGTTTTCACGGTCCCGGGCAATGGTTGTGTCCCCTTCGATCGGGTGTTGCGCGAGCTGCGCACTTATTCGGGTTGGATAGTCCTCGAGGCGGAGCAGGACCCAAAAAAGGCTGATCCGCTCACCTATGCGACCCTCGGATTGCGCAACCTGCGCCAGCTCGTGGCGGAGAATCTCCGATGAGCGGCTCGCTGCTCGTAAAGCCCGATCTCTCCTCTGCAGCCTCGCAGGTGCACCGGATCACACCCCAGAGCGCGGGTTGGCGCTACGTCGGGTTCGAAGTATTCGACCTCACTCCGGGCCGCCCGCTCGAGCGACGCGTCGAAGGCCGCGAGCAGTGTCTCGTGCTGCTCTCCGGTCGCGCCGCCGTCACGGTCGAGGGGCGGGACTTTGGCACCATCGGACTGCGAGGCAGTCCCTTCGAGGGGAAACCCTTTGCGGTTTACGTGCCTTCGGGAGCGACGGTGAGCGTCACGCCGGCTACGGACTGCGAGCTTGCCGTGTGCTCGGCACCCGGCAAGGGCGATCTGTCGCCACGGCTGATCCGGCCGGAAGAGGTCGGGGAAGAGGTGAGAGGTATCGGCACCAACACCCGCTACGTGCGCAACGTACTGCCGGCGACCGCCCCGGCCGAGTGCCTGCAGGTGGTCGAAGTCGTCACCCCCGGTGGACACTGGTCGAGCTACCCGCCGCACAAGCATGACTGTGCCCAGCCGGGCGAGGCCCAGCTCGAGGAGACCTACTACCACCGTCTCGCGCGTCCTGGCGGGTTCGCATTCCAGCGCGTCTACACGGAAGACCGGACACTCGATGAGACCATGACGGTGGAGGATCGCGACGTCGTGCTGGTGCCGCGCGGCTACCATCCGGTGAGCGCCGCACACGGGTTCGATCTCTACTACCTGAACGTCATGGCCGGGCCGGTGCGGCGCTGGCAGGTAACGCAGGCGCCCGGTTACGAGTTCCTGACTCCACGCCGCTGAGCACGCGCAGCGCGTCGCGCAACATTCACGAGGCCCGAGCGGAACAATGGTGGGCATGGCAATACTCGGGTGCGGCCGCATCGGCCGCATCCATGCAGGAAATCTCGCACGGCACCCGCGCGCGAAGCTGCTGGCGGTATTCGATGTGGCGAGCGATGCCGCGCAGCAGACCGCGGACGAGCTCGGGGTGAAGCGCGCCGGGAGTCTCGATGAGGTGTGGGCCGATCCGCAGGTCGCCGCGGTCGTAGTGGCGACGCCGACGGACACGCACGTGCCCCTGATCACCGCGGCAGTTAAAGCCGGCAAGGCAGTGTTCTGCGAGAAGCCGATCGACGTGGACCTCGAGCGGGCGCGTGCGTGCTGGCGCGACATCTGCGCGCGCCGGCCGAGGCTCATGATGGGTTTCAACCGTCGCTTCGATCCTTCTTTTCGGGCATTGCGCGAGCGGCTGCAACGCGGGGACATCGGCCGCGCGGAGCTCATCGTCATCACCAGCCGCGATCCCGCTCCACCGTCGCTCGCTTATCTCCGCAGCTCGGGCGGGCTGCTGCGCGACATGACCATTCACGACTTCGACATGGCTCGCTATCTCGCGGGCGATATCACCCAGGTGCAGGCCTTCGGTGCGAACCTCGTGGACCCCAAGATCGCGAAGCTCGGGGACATCGATACCTGCACGCTCTCACTCCGGGCGAAGTCCGGCGCCCTGCTGCAGATCAACAACAGCCGCCGCTGTGTCTATGGCTACGATCAACGCATCGAGGCCTTCGGGGCGGGCGGCATGCTGCAGGCGGGGAATCAGCGCGCCACCACGGTCGAGTACTGGGGTGCGGAGCGCACCGGCGCGCGCGATCCGGTGCTGAATTTCTTCCTCGAGCGTTACGCCGAAGCGTACCGCGCGGAGCTCGATGCGTTCACACAGTCGGTGATGGAGGGCGGTCCGATGAAGCCGGACTTCTCCGACGGGCTCGAGGCACTGCGCCTTGCAGTGGCGGCGGAGGATAGTCTGCGCACCCACCAGATCGTCTACCTCAGTTGATGGCGCGCGGAGCGCGCGCTCTGCGCCGATACTGGTCCGCAATCACCGCCGCGACGATGATCCCGCCTTTTACAATCTCCTGGTAATAAGCGTCGATCCGCAGGAAGGTGAAGCCCGAAGTCACGACGCCGAGAATGAGCGTGCCGATCACCGTACCCGTGATCCTGCCTACGCCGCCGGAGAGAGAGGCGCCGCCGATCACCGCCGCCGCGATGGCGTCCAGCTCGTACATCATTCCCATGCCAGCCTGACCGGATTCGGCGCGTGCCGAGGTGACGATACCGGCGAGTCCCGAGAGAACTCCCGCGATCGTGTACACAATGAGCAGGTGGCGCGCAACGTTGATCCCCGACACGCGCGCTGCCTGCGGATTCGAGCCGATCGCGTAGGTGAACTTGCCGTAGCGCGTGTAACGCAGGGCAATGTGAAAAATGAGTGCGCTCGCAAGAAAGATGACCACCGGCACCGCGCCACTGCCGATGTCGGCATAAGCCTCCGTGAGGAGGCTCACCGGCTGCCCGCGCGTGTACCATTTTGCGAGTCCCCGGGCCGTCACCATCACTCCGAGTGTCGCAATGAAGGGCGGGATGGAGGTGCGCGCGACCAGCGTACCGTTCAGCAGGCCGGCCGCGGCGCCGACCGCGAGACCGGCCGCTACCGGCACGATCAGCGGCAGCTCGGTGAGGGAGGGGTAGACGGGGTGCACGGCGTCCGAAGACTGCGCGAGGCTCGCCGCCACCATTGCGGTGAGTGCCACCACGGAACCCGAGGAAAGGTCGATCCCGCCGGTGATGATCACCTGCGTCACGCCGATGGCAATGATGCCGATCACCGATACCTGCAGGATCATGACCACGAGGCGCTGCTCGTTCAGCAGGAAGCTCTGCCGCACGAAGATCCAGCCGAGCATCTCGAAGGCGAGCGCGAGCCCTACGAGCACCAGGAAAATGCTCGCCTCGGGCGGCCATCTGCGCGCCCGCCGCCCGTGGGCTGTGGAGAGGCTCTGCTCGCTTTGCTGGACGATGGCTTGCGGCATGGGCTGTGCGCTTGCGGCTATTGTGCCGCGAGCGCCATGATCTTCTCCTGATCCGCCTGGTCGCGCTCGAGCATGCCGGTGACGCACCCTTCACGCATCACCATGATGCGGTGGCTCATGCCGAGAATCTCGGGAAGCTCCGAGGAAATCATGAGCACTGCCGCTCCCTGCGCGGCAAGCTGCGCAATGAGCTGGTGGATCTCGGCCTTGGCGCCGACATCGATGCCGCGGGTCGGCTCATCGAGGATGAGGACCTTCGGCCGGGTCAGCAGCCACCGGCCGATGAGCACTTTCTGCTGATTGCCGCCGGAGAGATTGGCGATCGGCTCGCGCAGACCGGGTGTCTTGACGCGCATCCGAGCGCTCATGTCCGCACAGGTCTGGGTGACGGCGGCGCCGCGCACGAACCCGAAGCGGACGAAGTTGCGGCTGAGCACCGCGATCTCGAGATTGTCGAGTACGTTGAGTGTGAGAAAGCACCCGGTTTCCTTGCGATCCTCGGTGAGGAAGGCCATGCCGCGCCCGACGGCAGTGCAGGGGGAATCCACCGTGATCTCGGCGCCATCGATCCACAGCTGCCCGCAATCGGCCGGAGCGACCCCGAACAGCGCCTCGGCGAGCTTGCTGCGGCCTGCGCCGATGAGTCCGGCAACGCCAAGAACTTCGCCGGCGCGCAGCTCGAAGCTGACGTCGCGGAAGTGCGGCCGCAGCGTGAGTCCACGGGCGGCGAGCAGAACCCGGCCGGGCATGGCGCGCTCGTGGGGAAATATGCGCGCGAGCTCACGGCCGACCATCATGCGAATGACCTGCTCGCGCGTCAGGTTGCCGGGCCGCTCCGTGCCGATGTACCGGCCATCGCGCAGTACCGTCACCTCATCCGCGATCTCCCAGAGCTCGTCCATCCGGTGGGTGATGTAGAGCACCGCCTTGCCCTGCGACTGCAGCTCCCGAATGATGGCGAAGAGGTGCGCCGTATCGCGCTCACTCAGCGCCGAGGTCGGCTCGTCCATGATGAGGAGCTGCGACTCATGGGATAGCGCTTTGGCGATCTCGACCATCTGGCGTTTCGCGATGGGGAGCGCGCCCACTTCCACCTGCGGATCGAGATCAACCTGCAGCCGTTCGAGCAGCGCACGGGTGCGGCGATGGAGTTCGCGATGGTTGATCATCCCGAACGCATTGACGGGCTCACGACCGATCCAGATATTCTCCGCGATGCTCATGGAGGGCATCAGGTTGAGCTCCTGATGGATCATGGCGATGCCGCTCTCGAGCGCCTGGCGCGGAGAGCTGAGCCGCAGCGTTCGGCCGCCCAGGCGCAGCTCGCCCGCATCGGCGGGGACGATGCCGGCGATGATTTTCATCAGAGTCGACTTGCCCGCGCCGTTCTCGCCGATCAGCGCGTGCACCGAACCCCTGCCGACCCGCAGCGATACATCATCGAGCGCCGCCACGCCCGGATAGCTCTTACTGACGTGTCTGGCCTCGAGCAGGCAGCCATCGGGCGCATCAGCAGCCTCAGCGTACATATCGAGGGTCAGTGCCGCGTGAGGTAGCTCGACAGGTTTGCCGGCGTCACGAGCTCGAAGGGCACCCACACGAAGCTGGCCACTTTCTCGCCTCGCGCGAGTTTGAGGGCCGCATCGACGGCGCCCGTACCCTGGCCGGCGGCATTCTGAAACACGGTCACTTTGAGCTCGCCCGCCTTCATGGCCGCGAGTCCGTCGGCGGTCCCATCGATGCCCGCCACCACGGTCGAGGCGAGCAGCCGCGCCCGCTTCAGGGACTGGATGGCGCCGATGGCCATCTCATCGTCATTGGAGACGACCGCCTGCGGGCGCAGCCCGGCGCTCAGCCAGTTGGTCATGAGGTCGGCGCCCTCGGTACGCTTCCAGTTGGCGGTCTGCTCGGCGAGCACCCGGATGCCTGCGCATTGCGGGCGGCTGATCACCTCGTGCACGTCCTGGGTGCGCTGGCGAGTCGACTGATTGGTCAGCTCGCCCATCATGATCACGATGTCACCCTTGCCTTGGAGCAGGCGGCACACCTCGAGCATCTGCAATGTGCCGGACTGAGTCTCATCGGAACCGACAAAGGCGACTCCGGGGGGCAGCTGCTTGTCACCCGGTATGCGGTTCACGTACACGAGCGGAATGCCGGCCCGCGTGGCGAGCCGCGTCATCCTGGGCGTCGCATCGGTGTCGACGGGGTTGACGATGATGGCGTCCATCTTCTGCGCAATGAAATTCTGGATCTGATTCAGTTGCCGTCCGATATCGCCCTGGGCGTCCTCGAACTGGATACCGGCGTTCAGCTGCTGCGCCCGTGCTTTCATGCTGGCGCGCACGCTCGTGAGGAAGTTGTCATCGAACAACGCCATGGAGACGCCCAAGTTCGCCGCCTGCGGCGCGCCGCAGAGTGCCGCAGACACCCAGGCGAGGAGTGCCAGGCTGATGAGCTTCATAGTCATGCGAAGTCTAAGCGAGGCAGCAACGCGGATGCGACAGGATGACGGCTGCGATGAGCTTTGTTAGTGTCGCGCGGCGCCCCCGGGGCGCAACAGCAGGAGCGTGCCGCGGCGTGAAATACCTGCCGCTCATCTGGTCGGGCCTGTGGCGCAAGCCAGGTCGCACCGTGCTGATCTTTCTCCAGGTGAGCGTGGCCTTTGCACTGTTCGGGGTGCTCCAGGGGCTGAAGACGGGCGTGGCGCACGCGGTCGCGGCGGCGCGCGCCGACCTGCTGATCGTCCACAGCCGGCTGAGTCTCATCATGCAGCCGCTCCCCCTCGGCCTGCTCGATCAGATTCGGGCAGTACCCGGGGTGAAGCTGGCGGTTCCCGTGGAGCTCTCCGGGGGCACTTATCAGAAGCCCGGCCAGGGGATCGGCGTCGTAGCGGTGAGTCCCGAGGAGGACTGGCCGAATGCCTTCACCTACACGATCGCACCCGAATACGTCGCCGCCTTCCGCAAGTCGCGCACGGCGATGCTGGTGAGGGATCTAGTCGCGGAAAAGTACCGCTGGAAGGTCGGCGACCACATTCCGCTGAACATGTCCGTTGTGCAAAAGAACGGCTCGAACGACTGGGCCTTCGATGTCGTCGGAACCTTCACCGACAGTGACGTCGGCGGCGGCCGTGACATCGTGATCGTGAGCTACCCGTATTTCGATGAGGCGCGGGTCGCGAAGAAGGGCACCGTCAATCACTTCAACGTCGCGCTATCGGACCCGAAACTCGCTCCGCAGGTGGCCGATGCGATCGATGCGCGCTTCGTCAATTCGCCCCACGAGACGAAAACCGAGTCCTTGCGGGAGCTGGCGCAGACCTCGATGCAGGCGATCGGGGACTTCGACTTCCTGATCCGCGCAGTGGTCGGCGCAGTGCTGGTCGCATTGTTGTTTGCGACCACCACCATGATGGTCCAGTCGATACACGAGCGCACGCCGGAGCTCGCCGTGGTCAAGACGGTCGGCTTCACCGATCGCGCCGTGTTCCTACTCATACTCGCCGAGGCGCTGGCGGTCTTCCTCGCCGGTGCAGTGTGTGGGCTCGTGCTGGCGACGCTGGTGCTGCCGTTGGCGGCACGGTTCGTACACGGACTGTCGATGCCGGGTGTGGTGGTCATCATCGGTGTCACTCTCGGAGTGGTGGTGGCGCTGATCAGCGCCGCGATCCCCGCGGCCCTCGCGGCGAGAATGCGCGTCGCGACCGCGCTGGCTGGCCACCACGCGGCATGAATTTCATCCGGCAATTCCTCGGGCTGCTTCGCATGGGCCTGTCCGGGATCACGCAAAGCCTGGGCTCGGTCCTGACGATCATCATCGGCGTCACCTGCGCGGTCGGGGTGCTCGTGTCCATGCTCGCAATGGGCAGCGGCGCCCGCCGGCAGGTGTTATCCGGCGTACACGAGGACCGCGTAGTGCTGAACAGCCACGGCGCCAGCGGTTTTCAGAGCAGCATACCCCGGGATGAGGCCGACACCGTGCGTGACCTGCCGGGGATCAAAAAGGGCAGCGACGGCAAGCCCCTAG
>Ga0210384_10004741_pt1 | contig 15066 bp, 13 predicted proteins | sample IncBWH2MmetaG_FD_160574 | JGI IMG/M metagenome (GOLD analysis project Ga0210384, IMG submission 160574) | Forest soil microbial communities from Barre Woods Harvard Forest LTER site, Petersham, Massachusetts, United States - Inc-BW-H-2-M | ecosystem: Environmental > Terrestrial > Soil >...
CCGAAGTTGTGAAGGCCCCTCCAGCAGCAGCGAACTTGGGGCCTGCGAAGATTCGGTAAGACCATCCACGAAAATTAGAGATTCGTTGGGCGCGCTGGATGTGCGGTTGCGCGTGAGTTGTGCTGCTCTCATCGAATTACGCTGATGGGAGGAAGCTCACCGTGATCGCTCCACTTCGGTCGGGATGACAGAGTAAGAAGAGCGAAACAGAGAAGAGGTTCGGCGGATTGCCATCGTAAGAGCCCACAGTTTGCAAAATGCGCAAAGCGTGGGCCACCCTCACATTTGCGATTTATTTTGTTGAGACGGTGGATTTGGCGGAGCCCGCGTTATCGAAACGGTCGTAGGCGCGCACGGCTATGGTGTGTTCGCCGGGCATTAGCCCGCGAACGGTGAAATTGTAGTTTTCCACCTTGCTGTCGTTGATGCCGGTGGTCGGCGCCAGCAGAATCCAGTCGCCGCCATCCACGCTGTATTGCGCGCGTTCGATGCTGCTGCTGGAATCGGTGGCCGTGAATTGAAAATCGTAGGAAACGCCGTGCGAGCGATCGGCGTTCATGCCCGTGGGGCTCGCTTCGATCTTGGAAATCGTTGGTGCCGTGTTGTCGATTTCGAAGCGTTCGCTTTCACGTTCGGTTTTCAGCGCAAGCGATGGCGGATTTGCGGGCGTGTCGGCGGCGACAATTTTCAGGTAGTAGGCGCCATCGGGCATGGAAGTGGCGTCCCAGGAATAAAACTTCTGATCGAGTTTGTCCTTCAGCAGCAGCCACTCGCTGGAATTTTCACTGCGAAAATAAACGGAATACTGCAGTTCGTCGTCGTTATCGTCGTGCGCGGACCACAGCACCGATTGATAGCCCTTCTGAAGGATTCCTTGCGGTGGCTGATCGAATTTGGCGGAGGTGGTGGTAATCACGACGCCAGTGGGTGTCGGGCCCGGGGGCTGGCGGAGCGCCACGGTTGTAGGCGCACCGGATATCAGTTGTGAGGCTTGCGCGCGCACGCCGGGATCCTGAATGGCGATGCCGTCAATCACCGGCGCGACGTTTTTCGGCTGATAGGAAACGCTGACCCAGTCGATGCCGTCTCCTGCGCGGCCATCGTGGATCACCGCTTTCCATTGCAGAAAACGCGCGGACGGCGCTTCAATTTGTGGAGGCGCGCTGGTGTACGGCCCGAACCAGCGGGACCATTCCCGGCCGGGATCTTCGGTGTTGCCGCTACGCATAAAAAATTCCAGGCGCGGACTTTTATTGTCCTTCACCGTTTTCACCTGCGTGGCATTAGCTGGAGGTCCCCACCAATCGAGGCGGCCCCAATCGGAAAACAGCTTGGCGTCAAAAGATTGCGATTCGAAGGTACCTTCGGATTCGTAATCGGGACCGAGCGAGAAAACTTTGCCAGGATTCGCAGTGCACAGAAAAACTTTTCCACCGGAATTGCGAGCGATGCCGGTGATTTGCGCGGAGCCGGATTTGGCGAGTTGCGCGTAAACACCGCGGCCATCGATGACCAGCAGCGAGCCGTTGTTTCCGGTGCCGGCAAGCAGGCGGCCGTCTGAATTAAGGCCCAGGGCGTAGACAACTTCGTCGCGCGACGTCCAGATTTCTTCCGGCGCTCCTTCGGTAGAGATGCGGTAAATGCTACTGGAAATAGCGGAAGGAAATGCCGTGAAGGGAACGGCGTTCTGTGCCCCCGGAGGGTTCATTTGCGTAATGGTGGTCGTGCCTTGCGAAGTGGAAATGACCGCGCTCGGCGCATTGGTGTTGCTACGCGTTTTTTCGCCGATGGCCGACACGTAGATGGTGCCGTCCGACGCGACACTGAGCGAAGTGACTTCGCGTTTTGCGGTTTCGTAAATCACGAATCCATCGGCGGGGGAATTTTCAGCGCCGGTCTTTTTGCCGGCGGAGCGAGTGATGCGCAGCACGCGTCCGTTTGGTTCGGTACCGGCGAGCAGATGGCCTTTGGCGTCGAAGTCCAGAACTTTGATGTGCGCTTCGTCGCTGGCGTAAAAAGGCTCACCTTTGCCGTCGGGTGACACAGCGAAGACCTGGCCTTTGTCGCCTGTCGCGACATAGAGCGTGCCGTCTGCGCCGAAAGCAAGATCCCAGATGTATTTCGTTTTGGGATCGAAGAAGAGCGACTTTTCTCCGCTGCTGGAGACCTTATAAATTTTGCCGTCGGGAGAAGTAGCCACGTACAGCGTGCCCTTGGCGTCGAACGCAATGGACTGCGCGAGAAGATCGGTGGATTCGAAAACAATTTTTGGCTTGCCGCCGGCTTCGAAGCGAAAAACTTTTGCCGGTGAACCGCCTGCAGCGTAGAGCGCGCCGGAGGGATCAGTTCGCAAAGACCAGAGATACGAAGCATCGGCATCGGAGATGAGCTTGAATTTCGGCGCGAGTTCCAGGTGGCCATCGCTACGAACCGCTACGCCCTTGGCGGTGCCCTTCAGGAATTCATCGTAGGTCGATTGTTTCCAGCGACGCGTGTGGTCCGCGTGTAGAGTTACCGCGGCCAGCAGAAGCAGCGAAGCTGCACAAAGTAGGCGTTGGAAGGGATTGGACATTTTGTAAGTCACCGGATTTGCAGATTCAGGGAGATCAGGCCGGACACGGGCCCGCCCAGCGGAACAATGGATTCGCTGGCGAGCGATTCGCGCAGAACCTGGACGGTGCCGGGAGCAGGGCGGCCGTCGATGATGTTGATTTGCGATAACGGAACGTTGGGCAATTCCTTGTCGTCCCAAACCAGCGTGGGAGCGGGAACGAAAAGGCCGACGTAAAGGCGATCATTGTGTCGCTCGCGGTTGATCAGTGTGATCAGCTGGTCGAGCCCTTCGGGTCCGGATGCGCCGGGCACGCCCGGAAAATTGAAGCCGCGCGAGGCGCGATTCATCCATTCGGCGTCGCTGACGAGGATACGCAGCGTGGTGCCACGGGCGATTTGATCGGGAATATGCACAGTGGTTTCTTCGATGCGCGATGGCCCGCGGTAGGGGCGGAGCAGCACGCGCACCTTCAGGTTGTCACCGGGAGCGGCTTCACCGCGTTCGAGCCACGCGCTGTCGATGGTGTAGGACTTTCTGCCGTGAAGACTTTCGACGCGCAGGGCGATGTGCTCCACGGCGGGAATTTCGTAGCTGTTGGTGAACAGGCGGCCAAAAGCGTTTTGCACCGCGATAGCGATGGGCAGCGCGTCCGGAGCCATGGAGTCGCCAGGAGCGAAAGTGTTTTCGATCTGCACCGGTACGTGGCCCTGCAAGCGAATCTCGCCAGTCATGTGCAGCGTGGTGCCTTCGCCATAGAGAGCATTCTGGTTGACGCCGCTGAAGGTGGTGATGGCGACGAGCAGAGGCGTGAGCTTGGGGTGATTCACCATTTCGAAGTGCAGCTTCTTCTCCGAAGTTTCGCTGATGAAGGTCAGATCGAGAGGAATCATGCGCGGAGAGTCGCCGAGCTTGCCGCTGACGGCGGTCAGGTGGTCGCCGGTAATCGTGCCGATTGGCCCACCGATGTTGACGATTTTTGTGGAAGCCAGGCTGGAGGAAAGGGTGGTGACCACGCGGCTGCGCGACATGGGAATTTGCACGTCGCCGAAACTCAGGAACGGATGGCCGCAGAGGTACACGTTGTCGCCGCGAACGGCGGTGACGGTGCAGGCGGAATTGATGGAGGCGTCGCCTTGCACCAGAACCATGCCGGCCATATCACCGGCGGCGAGATGCTTGTCGTCGGGAGCAGCGGGCGCGGTGCCGCCTTGGGTGGCGACGAAGCCGTAGGATTGCAGTTGTGAAGAAAATTGCTGCACTGCGGCAGGCTGGAAGCCTGAAAAAACCAGAGGAGTCTCGATGGGCTGCATGGCTGCGCCACCGGGAAGGCCGCCTTGCGAAAGCGCGTTCGTGGGAAGCGCCAAGGCCTGCTGTGAGGGAAGCGCTGCGGATTGCGCAGGAGGATGTATCACGTCTTCGATCGGGGTGACGCCGGCAATGGGCTCCTTGGTGAAAATACCCAGCTTCAGGGAAAGCGCGCCGGCCAATTTGCCGTCGAAATAGACGGGGCTGCCGCTCATGCCGGCGACTACACCCGTGTGTTCGACCTTGGGACCTTTTAGCTCGACCAGGATGATGGACTGCTGCGGTCCCAGGAAATTGGGCATGATCCCGATGACTTCCAGGTCGAACTTTTCGACCTGATCTCCGACGAAGATGGTGTAGGCGTAGCCCTTCATACCCACATGGATCTGCGAGAGTGGGATGATTTCGGTGGTCTGCTGGCCGCTGGTGGCGAGGGGCAGCGCTGCCAAGAGCAGGAAGATTGCAACCTTTAGAGAAAGAGACTTGCCAAGCGAACGAGTCATGGGTTCTGAGATGAGTGCCTCAATCGAAAGGTCGTATGATACCGGGTGGAGTAAGGGTAGGCAATTGGACGGGCGGAGCAGTAGGACTAGAGCGGGCGGCTTGAGCGTCCTAGGACTGCACTGGCGCGTGGTACGCGGATTGTGGAACGATTAAGTGAGTTTAGACGAGGAGCGAACATGAGCGAGCCGACAAAAGAAGAATTGCTGGCGAAAATAGCAGAGTTAGAGAAGAAGGCGGAAGGACGGAAAAAAGGGGCGCTGGAGTTTCGCGTTGGTGAGAAGGGCGGAGTAAGCGTGTATGGCCTGGGGCGATTCCCGGTAACGTTGTATTACGAGCAGTGGGTGAGGTTGCTGGATATGGCCAAGGATTTACGTGAATTCTTGGAAGAGAACAAATCGAAGCTGAAGCTGAAAGAGCAGTAGGGCAAGTGCATGCCGAGGTTGAAGCGCGCGCACGATTGAGTGCTGCAGGACGGCGCGGTCTTGCCGCCCCTCCACTCCGTGTCTGCAAACTGCGCAAGCTCTCCGGTCGGGATGACAACGACGTAGCGTCTGGTGGTGCAGGCGACTTGGCGGACCGCCTCGGAAGGCGGTCCCTACAGACTAGCCAGAGAAGCAAAACAGAACTAGTCGTGATGGTGCATAGCGAAGATTTTTGGGGTGGAGTCTTCGTAGGGGTAGACGTGGGTCATCCAGCCAAAGATTACCGGTGAGAATTTTCCGCCTGCGGCGTCGCAGGCGTCTTGGGTAGTGATCGAACCGCGCAGACCAAATTTGGTCCAATCGGCGTTTTGGCGCTGGTCCAGCGGAGGCATGCACAGATTGGTATGCAGGTGCCAGCTGGCGATGCTGAGCGGCACGCGCTCGTTGAGTTGCTCTTCAGTGGCGCGCTTGGGCATGGTGTACATCGCGCCTACGAGTTCATAGCCATCGGCGGTTTTTTTATAGAGCAGCGATGTCGGGCGCGATGGGTCGAAGGTGAATGCTTCGAGGAAACCGTTTTTGTAGCTGGTGAAGTGATATTCCTTCTGCGGCACGTTGGGCATGAAGATGTGGAAGCCCTCGTTTAGCGCGACGTGATAGTCCTTATATTTCTCGATGCCGGCGCGGAGTTGCTCGACGATTTCGTTGGCACGCTGAAGATCAGCCGGAGATTGCGGGCGCATTGTGGTCATGTGCATGTGCGCGGAATCTCCGTGGTGCATATCGGCCATATCGTGCATGGCGGCTTGCTCGTTGGACTTGTTGTCGTCCATGTCCATTTTCATGTCAGGCATGCCGGCGTGCGGATCTTGTGCTGCGGGTTGCTGCGCTCCCTGTTGTTCTAGATCGGCCGAGGATGCGGCTACAGGCGTGCGGTGATTGGGGATGGCGGCGAGCAGGACGCCGACGAGAAAAAGTGCGCAGAGGCCGATCGCGGCCTTTCCTGCGAGATGGATCAAACTACTGCGGGCCGACATGAAACTTCTCCTAGGAGCGTTAGAGCTGTGCTTGCGTCTATACGTTGTCCGGGCTCTTACTCGCTCCTTCTATAGTACGAAGGCACGTGGGGCAGAGTTTCAGGGATTGTGGCGGCGGTTCGCGAGGAAAAACTGGCCGGGTGGACAGGGGAGCGAACGCAGGGGCACTCGATCGGGGAAGGCCTCTAAAGATCGGCCTGTACAACAGAAAGAAGCGGAGGACTGCACCCACGTTGTGACAAAGTGCCGCTTGTTGGCGGCATGTTAAACTTTTTTGGGGAAAATTTTGTGACTACGGAAAAGGTGCGGGCGGGGACGGGATTGACTGGCGGTTTGGAGCTGCCTGGGGACAAATCCATTTCGCACCGCTACGCGATGTTGGCGGCGCTGGCGGAGGGAACCAGCGAGCTGAAGAGTTTTGCGGCGGCGCGCGATTGCCACAGCACGCTGGGTTGCGTAAAGGCGCTGGGCGCGGATGTGAAGGTCGACGGCACTACGGTGAAAATTACCGGGCACGGCCTGCGCGGATTAAAGAGCAGTTGGCGGACGCTGGACGCGGAAAATTCGGGCACGACGATCCGCTTGCTGTCCGGCATTTTGAGCGGGCAGGAATTCACCACCAAGATTAGCGGGGATAGCTCACTGCAAAAGCGGCCGATGAAGCGCGTGGTGGGCCCGCTGCGGCAAATGGGTGCGGACATTCGGGCGAAGGACGACAATTTCCCTCCGCTGGAGATTCGTGGCGGCAAATTGCGCGCCATTCAATACGAAATGCCGATGGCGAGCGCGCAGGTGAAGTCGGCATTACTGCTGGCGGGGCTGTATGCCCAGGGCGAAACCCAGGTGATCGAACCTGCGAAGACACGCGATCACACGGAACTGGCGTTGCAGTACTTTGGCGCGCATATCGAAACGCGCGGGCGAACCATTGCGATTCACGGGATGGCTGACAAAAATGGCGCGGGGGCATTGCGGGCGCAGACGCTAGATGTGCCGGGAGATTTATCTTCAGCGGTGTTTTTTATTGCCGCGGCATCGCTGCTGGCGGAATCGAATTTGTATATTGGCAATGTAGGGCTGAACCCGACGCGTTCGGCGATTCTGGATTTTTTCAAAGGCATGGGCGCGGCGCTGAACGTGTTGAATCTGGCCAGTAAGCAAGGGGAATTGGTTGGCGACCTGGCGGTGAAAGGCGCGGCGCTTAGGGGTGGAGTGATTTCCGGGGAACTGGTGCCGCTGTTGATCGATGAATTGCCGATGCTGGCGGCGCTGGGACCCTATACGGAGCAGGGAATTGAGATTCGTGATGCAGGTGAGTTGCGCGTGAAAGAGAGCGACCGCATTGCGGTGCTCGCGGAGAATTTGAAGCGCATGGGCGCGAAGGTGCAAGAACGGCCGGACGGGTTGCTTGTGGAAGGACGCAGCGCGGGAAAATTGCATGGTGCGGAAATCGAGCCGCATGGAGATCACCGGATCGCGATGGCGTTTGCGGTGGCAGGGCTGGCGGCGGAAGGCGAGACAGTGATTCGCGATGCGCATTGCGCGGGAGTTTCGTACCCGACATTTTTTCAGGAATTGCGGCGGTTGGGGGAGAAGTAGTTTTTGGTTTTACGTGTTCAGTCAGAGCGAAACGAAGTCTTTGCAGGCGCGGCTGGAGACCGCCTTTCCTTGGTAAGGGCAAGCAGAAGGCGAACCGCCACACAAGAATGAGAAACCAAGGGAAAGCCCGCATCCTTAAACGCGAAGGGTGCACCCAGCCGGAGAAAAGTAATTCGATCGAGAACGCCAACGGATCGCGCCCTACAAAAAGCCTAAAACTTAGAACTCAAGACTCAATTACTGATCGGTGGAGTCGGGGACTGCTGGCGGGTTTGGCACGGCTATCGAGGGAACCTTGGGAACCTTGGGCACGTGCGGAACGGGAATCTCGGGCACTGCAGGGACCGCGGGAACAACCGGGGGCCTTGGCGGCAGGGCCATTGAGGTGCGACGAAGGTTGATGTTGCCGTAGCTGGTTTTCAGGATGATTTTTGGACCACGGCCGGAGCCGTACTTACCGGCGAGATGTGAATCTCCCGATTCCGATTTGGTGGCTTCCAATCCTGGGAATTCCGAAGTGATGTCGCACTCGCGACAGTCCGCCTGAATTTCGAAGCTGGAGGAGCCGGGGAGCGTGAGTGAAACTTCCGCGGAGGAATCGGTGATCTGAATGTCTTCGTGCGGGACGGAAGAGAAGCGCACACTCACTTCGGCGTTGCGATTGTCGATGTTCACTTTGCCGCCGGCATTTTCCACGGTGACTTCGGCGTCGCGTGTGCGCAGCGCGAGGTTCCCGGGTGCGTCGACAATGTCCAGATTGCCGGAACCCGCTTCCATGTGGCCTGAGAGCGCGGAAAGGGTCATGTCGGTTTTGGGGGTGATCAGGCGAACGCCTTTGGCAAGATGATCGCCGCGGATCGGGCCGAAGAAATCGCCGTCGACAGTGAGGCTGCCGGTGGCGTCGTTGGCGTCAATTTCGCCGCCCTTGCCGGAGACTTTGATGTCGCCGTGGGTGTCGGAAATCTTGGCGTCGCCTTTGTGTAGATCGATGGAAATGTCGCCGGTGGTGTTGCGCACATCGACGTCGCCGGTTTGATTGGAGATGTTGAGGTCGGCGAGAAAATCGGAAACGGTAACGCCGCCGGCTTGCGCCTTTACAGCCAGCGGAGATTTCTGTGGCACATCAATATCCATGCTGACGCTGATGCGGGAATCGGAGAGATCGAATCCCTTTGGGCGAATTTCGTAGGTATCGCCGTTCTTGGCGATCTCGATGATGATATTTTTTGCGTTGCGCTGGGCATCGCTTTCATTCCAGCCGCGAACCGTGGAGTGCGCAGAGATGCGGATGGTGTTTTCGTCGGAAGCGCGGATGTTGAGATCGCCTTTGCCGTTGCTTATTAAAACGTGCGCGTTGGCGGGAATGGTTTTTGGTGGAACATCAGCGATATCGAAAGTGAAGTTATCACCGAAATCGAAGCCCTTGGGTAACTTTTCCCGGGTGATGTCGACGAGAACAACGACACCGAGCAAGGCAAACATGCCGAGGACCAGGAAAACTTCACCCGAAGTGACGCCGCCTGTTCCGAACCTGCGGCCCAAGGTGCGCTCGTAGAGTTTCACTATACCCCAGAAAATAATGAGCAGCGGCCACCAGCGCGTAAAAAAGGAGTGCAATTCCAGGCGTCCAAAATTATGCAACAGCAGCAGCACACCAACCGAAAGCAAAACGACGCCGGAAAATAGGCCGCTGCTGCGCGGCTGGGAGGTGGCCATTGGGGTCTAGCGTCCCTCCGGCGACACAGGAGTAGCATTCGCGGGCGGAGGAGCGACCGGAGGCACGCCCGGCGGGACGGCCGTGGGAGGGGTCTCGATGTGACCTTCGCGCGAAGCCACGGAGCACGCCAATTGAATCAAACCCATGACCACGAGGAGTACAGGCCAGGTGTGGCTGATATAAAAGGGGCCGACATGGGCGCGGTCGAGAAGGAACAGGATGCCGAGAGTGATCAGCACGGCGGGCCACATCAGGCCGCGGATGGTGCAGCTATGGCAGTGACAGCGAATGCCGTTGCTCATGTTGGAACTCCCTTCAGCGTCTATCTAGCGCGTTCATCAAGCGAACTGTGAAAACTAGTTGCTCAGGAATTCATATCGGAGCTAAAGGTCCGACCGCCGGTGGCTCACAACAAATCCGAGTTGGCCCCTAGTTCTGATTGCCGAGGCGGTTGCGGAGCATCAGGAGGCCTGCGCCGATCAGAATTACGGGCCAGAAAAATTCGCGTACCCGGAAAAAATCGAAGAAGCCAAAATTTTTCAGGAGAAAGAACGCGCCAAGAGCGATCAAGATCATCGGGCCAATAGGACGATTCTTGCTCCAATTTTCCAGTGGATCGGGAGCGGGAGCACCTTCGAGACGCGCTCGGGCTGTGCGCATGGCGTCAATGGCCATGTAAAAAACGAAGCCAGCAAGAAGCAGCGCCAGAGCGACTGCGGCGCCGCTGTCCGGATCGCTGCTGAGGCCAACAATCAGCGCGGCAAAGACCACAATGTGGATCAACGCTTTGTTGTATTCGCCGTTGTAGATGGCCCCGAGCCCAGGGATAAAACCGAGAAAAAATGCGACGGCGGGACTGCTGGAAGCTGTCATGCTCGCTGGTGGTAGCGGCGCGGGAGTTCCCGGCACGGCGCCGACGCTTCCAACCTGATGCGCATTAGGCAGGCCCATCACTACGGCGAGGCAATCTTCACAGTACAAAACATCGCGCACTTGCCGGGTACAGGCCGGACACATGGCCTTGCCGCAATTGCGGCAATAGCCGGTGGCCTCCACGCTGGGATGGACGGCACAATTCATCGAAAGCTCCATTGATACGAGACCGAGGTCGCAGCCGCGAGTATTTCCACCTGATGCTTTAATTCATCGGCACGATTCTGCTGGTTCGGCTGCGAAGGCTTCTGGTCATTTGTTTGACCGGGAGTTTTCTCGGGCGCGCTCTTGGGCAAAGAATCCGTTGGAGGCGCCTGGAGATTGTCCTGGTCCTGGCGGAGGCGGGACTGAATTTCGTAAACGACGCGCAAATCGCCGACGTACTTCACGCTACGCGCGTAGGCGAGATGCATGGAGCGATGGGCGTTACGATAGACATTGGCCGGTTGAAGATCGGCGAGTTTTGGTTTGCTGAATGAGAAGCCAGCACCCCAGAGCAGAATCATAATTGTGGCGAACACGCTGGCGGCGCCATAGGCGAATTTTGGCGTTGCGAGACCTGTGAGGAAATTGCGGAATGCTTCCCATCCAGAAACGGTTTCGCGTGGCCCCAACGTCTTGTCCAGGATGGCGTAGACGAGGCGCGACGGTTCGTCGACCTGCGGCGTCGAATGCAGTTCACCTACCAGGCTACGGACCGTGGCGAGCAAGGGGATGCAATCTGGGCATGAGTTCGCGTGAGATTCGAAGGCGGCGCGCTCGGGGCCTTGCAACAAGCCGTCAAGATAGTCGCTCAGGTGCAGTTCAATTTGTTCGCAAGTCCAGGTCATGACGACCTCCGTACAGGGCAAAACATCTCAGGGGCTAAAGCCCCCAAAATTTCCAAACTCTTCGGCACGGCTAAAGCCGTGCCCTCCCGAAAGCCATTCATGCGGTTCATGATGGGCGGACCCCCATTTGTTGCAAGATGCGCGCCAATTCGATGCGGCCGCGGTTGATTCTTGATTTTACCGTGCCTTCGGGTACGGCCAGCACTTGTTGAATCTCGGCGTACTCAAGTTGCTGCAGGTCCCGCAGAATAACCGCCTCGCGCAATTCGGGCGAAAGCCGCGTCAGGGCCGCCTGTATTTGGGCCTTGAGTTCACTCAGAAGCGCTTGCTGATCCGGGCGGCGTCCGTGCGATTCCTTGTTTTCCACGACCGGCATGGCATCGTCCAGGGAATCGGTGATGCGATCCCGCTTGCTGCGCCGGTAATGGTCAATCAATAAGTTTCGCGTCACGCTGGTTACCCAAGTGGCAAAGCCGCCGTGTGCGGAACGGTAGCTTGCCAAAGTCCGGTACACGCGAAGGAAAACATCTTGCGAGAGATCCTCCGCCTCCGTACGATTCCCCGTGAACCGGTAGCAAATATTGAAGATCCTGCGCGTATGCCGGCGCACAAGTTCCTCCCAGGCCGAGCCATCGCCCTGGAGGCATTGCTGGACCAGTTGGGCATCCTGCTCCAAGCTAAATTAGCCCCGTGTTCCATATGCCTGCGCACACTGATCTTGCAGGTGGTTTACTGCAACCTGCCAAACTATGGAACGCAAAATGCTCCCATAATGTTCCGTGTGCCGCAGTGGAGTAGGACGCACCCAAAGTAACCGATCCAATCGAGTGCATCTTACTCAGCTAGGAGTTTGCGTGCAAGGTGTTGGAAGCAAAAAGTTTATGGGAAGCGGGTTGTTGAGGGAGCAGAGGACAGTTGGAGTGCGGCGGCTTTGACGCCGCTTTGCGGATAGGCAACTTCGCACCGCGAATTGTTTGGGAGACGCAGTTTTAGCTCGCAAGCAGGAACTCTGCTCCCGCACTCCCAAGGGGCGAACTTGACGTAGTGCTGCTTGAACAGTAGTCTGCCCCCAGATGAATGCAAAGTCGAGGAAGGCTGTTTGGGCAGGGCTCGCGGTGGTTATCGTTGGCGCGTTGCTCTTCCGGTTTCGAGGATCCTTTCATTTAGAACAGTTCAGCGGCGCGAAATTGTGGGGCGCGATTCGCGGCGCGAACTATTTCCTTCTGTTTCTTTCCATAGTGACAATTTATTCGTGCTATGCGGTACGGGCGCTGCGCTGGCAGAAATTCCAGGCGCATGTGGGCCGCGCAAATTTCTGGAACATTTACGCGATGAACCTGGCGGGATTCAGCGCGCTGTTTTTGCTGGGGCGCGCTGGCGAACCAGTGCGCCCGATTCTGATTGCACGCAAAGACAAAATTCCACTGGCGGATACGTTCGGAATTTATGCGCTCGAGCGGATTCTCGATGCGGCGTGCACCGCGGTGCTGGCGTCGGTGGCGCTGCTGGTATTTGAACGGGGCGGACATGCCGGAGCGGATGGAACCGGAGCAGCGTTTGAAAAGGCCGCGCGCACGGCGGGCCTGGCGTTTTCGATTTTTGCGGTGGTGGCGATCGGCGGGTTGGTGTACTTGCGGCTGCACGGGTCGGGTTTGCTGGCGCGGCGAATGGAAGGTTGGCAAGGGCAGGGCGGCTGGCGCGCCAAGGTTGCGGGGATTTTGTTGGGGTTTGTTCGCGGCGTGCAGACCATCAAGACCGCAGGCGATCTGCTGGCGGCGATTTTTTATTCGGCGTTGCACTGGTTGCTGGTGGTTCTGGTGTACTACCTGATCATACAAAGCTTTAGCGGCAAGCTGGCGACGCTGACATTTGCAGACGCGATGATGGTGCTGGTGTTCACGATGGTGGGATCGGCGGTACAGTTGCCGGGGGTCGGAGGTGGCGCGCAGGCGCTTTCGATCATTGCGTTTACGAAATTGTACGGAGTAGAACAGGAGCCGGCGGTGGCGGCGGCGATGGTGTTGTGGCTGGTGACATTTGCATCGTGCACGCTGGTGGGAGTTCCGCTGTTGTTCCGCGAGGGATGGTCGCTCGGCGATTTGCGGCGGCTGGAAGATATGAAGGTGGAGAATGAGCAAGGCGCGGCTGGCAATTTGAAAAAAATTGCCGCGCCGATTGGGCAGGATTTGGCCGCGAAAAGCGGGGGAGAAACCAGCGAGTGAAGTGTCCTTTCTGCGCGCACCTGGATGACAAGGTAATTGATTCCCGCGAAGGCCGGACCGGCGATACCATCCGCCGTCGGCGGGAATGTTTGAAATGTTCGCGGCGATTCACGACCTACGAGCGGATCGACGAGATCCCCTATATGGTCATCAAGAAGGATGGGCGGCGGGAGCGCTTCGAGCGGCAGAAAATTTTGCAGGGATTGTTGAAGGCGTGTGAGAAGCGTCCGGTGCCAACACCGAAGCTGGAAGGAATTGTGGATGAGATTGAAGGTGTGGTCCACGAGGCCACGGAGCGCGAGCTGACCACCACGGAAATCGGGGAGATGATCATGCACCGGCTGAAGAAGCTGGATAAGGTGGCGTACGTGCGGTTTGCCAGCGTGTACATGGATTTTAAGGATGTCCAAGAGTTTATGTCGGAGTTGAAGAATTTGTTGAAGGATCGGGCGGGGAAGAAGTAGCTATTGCGGCGCTAAAGCCCCGCACCTACGAAATCAAGACAGAGCCAAGAAGGTTAGACTGCTCGGTCGGGGCTGGATTCGCGCAGGTCCAGTTCGTGTTCGAGTTGACGGAGAGTTTCGTCGTTGATGCGGTTCTGGTTGCGCAGGCGCACCGCGGTTTGGCGCTCCACGGCCAGTAATTCGCGAACCAACTCGGTGTGCTTTCGATGTCTTGCCGAGTCGCCGGGTTCTTCGGTTTCCTCTTGAGAGACCGCGTGCAGCCGATGATCGTAGTGATTTTCCAAATCATCGTAAACGCCGGCGAATTCGTTGTCGTGCGCTTCGCGTGACCTCCGCAGGTGTGCGAGACCGGCTTGTATCATTTCGCGGCGCGCGGATTCTTCCTCTTCGTTGCGTTCGGAAGTGGAGGCCAGCCCAAGGGCGCGGACCAGAGGGGGAAGGGTGAGCCCCTGAAGCACCAGAGTGACGAAGATAACGCTGAAGGTCAGAAAGATAATCAGGTTGCGCTGCGCGAAGGGTTGGCCATTTTTAAGCATTTGCGGAAGCGCGATGGCCGCGGCGAGAGAGATTACGCCGCGCATCCCAGTCCAACCAACGATCAGGATGCCTCGGGCCTTGGGGAACAAACGATTCTGCTGAAAGATCGTGGAGCGGATGAAGCGAGCGGCGTAGGCACCGGGAAAAACCCAGAGGATACGGAGAAGAATTACGAAAGCGCTGAAGATCACACCGTAAAGGAGCAATTGGCGCATGCTGTATTCGTGGATACCGGCGAGCACATAAGGAAGCTGCAGGCCGATCAGGACGAAAACCAGGCCGTTAAGTATGAATGTCAGTGACTCCCAAACGGCGTAGGCTCGCAGGCGAACTGTGGGCGAAAAAATCTGCGAGCTTTTGCGGCTGAGAAACAGGCCGCAGGCGATGACTGCGAGCACACCGGAGGCGTTCAGGCGGCTGGCGGTCAGGTAGGTGGCATACGGAATGAATATACTGAGGGCGATTTCGATTGGTGCGTGATCGATTCGACTTTCAATGAAGGTGACGATCCAACCGGCCAGCAGTCCCACGACCATGCCCACGACGATCAGATACGTAAGGCGAAAAAAACCTTCGGAGATGGTCGGCTGATCATTTCGTATGACCATGGCGATGCCGAATTCAAGAGCAAGCAAGCCGCTGGCATCGTTGAGCAGGCTTTCGCCTTCGAGAACGTCGACGATGGCACGGGGCAGTCCTACGCGCTTGGCGATGGAAGTGGCTGCCAGGGCGTCCGTAGGAGCGATGACTGCGCCGAGCACGAATCCGACGCGCCAGTCGAAATCAGGAAGCAGATAGTGAATGCCGTAGGCAACTCCAAAAACCGTGAAGCCAACCAAGCCAAAGGCGAGGAACAGAATGCTGATGAAATTGTAGGAGAATTCGCGCCAGGAAGTGAGCCACGAGGCGGAATAAAGCAGAGGAGGAAGGATCACCAGAAAA
>Ga0210384_10004742_pt1 | contig 15065 bp, 13 predicted proteins | sample IncBWH2MmetaG_FD_160574 | JGI IMG/M metagenome (GOLD analysis project Ga0210384, IMG submission 160574) | Forest soil microbial communities from Barre Woods Harvard Forest LTER site, Petersham, Massachusetts, United States - Inc-BW-H-2-M | ecosystem: Environmental > Terrestrial > Soil >...
AACCACCGCCGACCCCGTCGCGGCGCCCCCCTCGACCGTGATCGGCATCGCATCGCTCCGCACTGTCACGTAATTTTCCTTTACCGGATCGAAATACGAAAAGACCAAAGGCGGAAGAGCTTGCTTCTTTTCATTCGGTGAAATTACAGTCTCGAAAGTCTTTGCACCGCTGATGCCGACGTCGTCGTCCTGCTTGAACTTGGAAGAGGAGGGATATTTATGCCAGCCGTGGTCGTCTTCGAGGGCAGGCGCATTCACGCGATCGAAATTGCCGCGACCGGAGACGGTGGAGATTACTGTAATCGGATCGCCCACTTGCACACGTTTCGGTTTCGCCTCTGTCGTCATTGCGAAATTTCCGACCGCGCCAGAGAAGTTCGGCGGCGCATTTGGCGGCAACGGTTTCACCTCGAAAGTGGCCGGCTCGCTTTCCATCTCTACCTCGCGCCGCTCGGCCAATCGACCAAATGGATCCGCGAAGAACGGATCAGAGAACGGGTCGTCCAAATTGAACAGATCGAAAGGCGAGCGGGGGCGCGAGCGCGCGGCGGGTTGCCTTCGCGGAACCGACACGCGCGCTTTCGCTTTAACCGGACCGATTTCAAATCTTCCCGTGCGCGTCGCGGCGATAGCGGTCTTGAACGTGACCACTTCGTAAGATTTGCCGTTAATCGTCTCCAGGTCGTGTTGGGATTGCTGTAGCTTTTGCGTTGTAAACCCCTGCCCGGCTATCTCGGGGGCATCGACCAGTTCCGGACGAGCACGCGGGTCGAATCCGAGCCTGATTTCGGCTGGGACCATCTCACCGATAAAAGCAACCTTCTTTGGCACGACCAATTCGGCGAATACAAGCCGATTCGCGTTTTCCGGTTGCGCCTCCCGATTTGAACGGGAGGAAGACGAACGGCCAGGTGAATCGGCGACATTTAACGTCAATTCCGGTGTATGCAGTGCATTGCTGCCGAGGCGAATCGTTTGCGACGGAATTTTGAACGTGCCTGCCTTCATTGGCAGGATCGTATAGTCGTAGATGACGCTTGCAGTGACGTTGAAATTATTCATCTCGAAATGTTGCGATGTGCCCGTTCGATCAATCTCGAGGCCGTCCACCGCGATTTTTTCCGGCGCGTCGGCGCTGCGGCTTCCCTTGACTCTAATTTGCAACTGCACTGTCTCCCCGACGGCCGCTTCGGAGTTGCTCAACACCGCCGTCACGCTCGGCGAATCGGCGAACGCGCACACAACGACAAAAAATCCCAGCGTACCAACCAAGAGTGCACGCCAAGCCGTACTCCTCCGACGCCTTCGGTTCATGCAAACTTTTGCTCTCAAGATAGACATGGGAAATCAGCCATCACTCTTCTCCGTTCCTACCAGTCGTTATAGACATGGCGCGCGGCCTTGTGTTCATCAAGCCGGACGCGCGCCTCTTCATCTTTCATCGATTGGACGAGCGCCTCAGCCTGGCGTTCGCTCATTTGACCTTCCTTCTCTGCTTCGGCCTCGGCGACCGGGGCGGTTTTCTCCGGAGTTTTTTTTGATTTATCTTCGTTTGCCCCTTTCACGTCGCCCGCGAATTTTTTCTGCGGCGACCCCGATGGAGTGACAGAGGGCGTGGCATTTTCGCCTGTTTCCTCGCCATTTCCTGGCGAGGGCGAAGGAGTTTCATTGCCACCTGCGCCCGGAGTTGGCGATGGCCGTTCGCCTTCATTTCCTGGCTGCTGCTGATTCTGTTTTTTCTCGCCGGGAGAAGGAGACGAGGAAGACTGTTTTTGCTGTTGGCCAGGAGATGGAGAGGGACTTTCTCCGGGCTTCGGCCCATCGTTTTGTTGCTTCGATTGCTGAGGTTGGTTCTTCGCTTGAGATTTATCGCTCTTGTTTTGTTGATCTTGGCCACTGCTCGATTGATTTTGTGATTGCCGCTCTTGCGATTGCTGCTGCTGATCCTTTTGTTGTTGCTGATCCTGGTTCTGACTCTGTTGTTGCCGCTGATCTTTCTGTGATTGCTGCTGGTTTTGTTGGTGCTGATACTTCCGTTCTGCTCCTGATTTGAATCTTGCTTTTTCTTGTCCTTCTGTTGCTGCTGCGGCGGCGGACGTTTTTCATTGGGATGTTTCTTAAGCCTCTCGATCTTCTTTTTCACCGCCTCCAAATTGGCTTTCGCCGCTTTATTAGCAGGATCAAGTTTGAGAGTATCCTCATAATGAGTTTGTGCGTTCTTCAAATCGGTCAGCGCGTCCTCGTCGCTCTTGTCCATGTCGGCGCGCTCTTCCAGTGTCCGCCCCATGTTGAAATGACTGTTTTCTTGAAGACCTTTGTCGGTTGAGAGAAGTGCGTCGCTGAAAGCTTGCAACGCCTTGTCGTAATCGCGCATTTTGTACGCGGCAGTTCCAGCATCGAACTCCATTTTCTCTTTCTGTGATGAATCGGAATGATTCTGCAAGTCTTCCTGAAAACTGCGGTAGGCGTCGGCGTAATTGCCGTCGCGATAGAGTTGGAGTCCCGGCGCGGAAGCTGCGGCATTTCGAAAACAGAACAGAAGCAGCGCCGCAGCTATTGGCGCGAGCTTCAGTGGCGCATGTGAACGCACGGCCGCGCGCTCGCGCTTGCGCTCGCCAATCAAGATCGACAATGTGAGCGCGATTAGAGCTGCGCCAAGCGGCCATTCATAGCGCTCAATCGGCCGGCGGGATAAACGCACATCGAACTCGGCGGCTTGCATTTTGGCGAGACCTTCGCTGTAAATCTGTTGCATCGTGTTCGGTCCGTTTTCCAGGTGCAGATAAATTCCCCCGCTAGATTGCGCGACCTCGCGCAAACGGTTTTCATCGAGCTTCGATTTCACCACTTGTCCCGCTGAGTCTTTCACGAAGGCCGTTTCGCCATCTTCGCCGCTGATCGGAATGAGCGAGCCTTGGGGCGTGCCCACGCCGACTGTGAAAATCCGCACACCGGCGTCGGCCGCAGCCTTTGCGGCCTTCACTGCGTCTCCGCTCAGCTCTTCGCCATCGGTGAAAATGATTAGGGCACGGTTTCCCATCGCGCTCTTTCCGAATGTGCGCGAGGCCAGCGCGATGGCCTCGGAAATGTTGGTGCCGCCTTCGGGAACGGTTTTTGTGTCGAGATCGTTGATCGACTCCACGACTGCGCCATAATCGATTGTGAGCGGCGCCTGCAAAAAGGCGCGCCCCGCAAAAGCAATCAAGCCGACGCGATCGCCCTGTAGCTCGTTAATCAGATCCTGCGCCGCGAGTTTAACGCGCTCCAACCGATTCGGCTGCACGTCGTTGGAAAGCATGCTGCGGGACGTGTCCACGGCGATGAGCAGATCCAGGCCCTTGCGCTTTACATCCTGGAACGTGTAACCCCAGCGCGGCTGTGCCAGGGCGATGAGCGCAAATGCGAGACCCAGCAATTGCAAAGCGAATCGCAACGTGCGACGAAACCGGTTCGCCGTTCCGGCTAACTGTGGCAGCAGGCGCGCCGAAACAAATTCACGCAGACGCTTTTCGCCGCGTTTCTCCGCGATCAGAAACACGGCGACTAAAAACGGAATCGCGATCAAGCCCCAAAACCATTGCGGTGCGCCCAAGCTCATGGATGGGGCAAGCTTCCAACTTGCCAATTCGAAGGATCGCAACTTGGCAAGTTGCGCCACATTTCTTGTAAGATCGACGGCTTCATTACGGCAATTTTTTCCAAATCGTTTGCGACAACAGAATCTGCCCGAGCAGCAAACCGCAGCCACTCATGATGCAAATCGGAAAGAGATCGCGGTACTGCTGATATTTTTTCACGCTCACGGTCGACTTCTCCATTTTGTCGATGTCGCGATAAATCTGCTCGAGCGATTTCGCATCCGTCGCGCGAAAAAATTGTCCGCCCGCAATCTTGGCAACTTCCTTCAACCCCGTCTCGTTGAATTCTACCCGCTGTTTTTCGTAAAGGATGTTACCCAGCGCGTCCGTTAATGGCCCTCGGGCGGTAAAGATCGGCACCGGCGCGACCCCATTAATGCCCGCTCCGATCGCGTAAAAGTGGATGTGAAGCGCCTTCACCGCTTCCGCCGCGGTATTCGGCGGAATCTTACCGGCGTTATTCTCGCCATCAGTCAAGAGCACGATCGCGCGGCTCTTCGATCGTTTGTCGTTTAGCCGGTTCGCCGCTGCGGCCATGGCCGATCCGATGGCCGTGCTGTCTTCCACGAGTCCAATGCGCACCCGTTCCAGATTTTGCAAAAGCCAATCGTGATCCAAAGTCATCGGACTCACAACATAAGGCCGTCCAGCGAAAGCGATGATTCCGATGCGATCGTTCGGCCGGCCTTCAATAAACTTTTGCGTTATCTCACGGATCGCATCGACGCGTGTCACCTCCTCGCCTCCGATCGTAAAATCTTTCGTCAACATCGATCCGGAAACATCGAGCACGAGCATGATGTCGATCCCGCTTGCTTCGATCTGAGTGAGGCTCTTTCCCAATTGTGGCCGTGCCAGCGCGATGACAAAAATTGCCAAAGTTGCGAGCAGCAGCGCGCGCAGAATTTTGCCGGCGCGGGCGGCGCTCTGTTTCCCGAGCGCGCGCAACGTTGCTGTTGATGAAAACGTTAACGCGGCGGCGGGTCCGCGCTTGCCGCGCAAATAGGCGAGCAATGGGATCGCGAGCAGCAACAGGAGCGGCCACGGATGGGCGAACGTCAGGACGCTATTAGCCGGCGACCAATCAAACAGTCGCAAGTTCAAGTTGCCCTCCTTTTACAAAGCGCGTTGCCTCTTCGAGCAACAATTGGCTGTCCACCGTCGTTGCTTCGTAACGTGCGAACTTGATTAGATCGCACCGGTTCAAAAAATCTTCGAGCAGCGATTTTTCATCCTTGGAAAACGGCGATGCTTTTGTCAGCCCGCTGAGGAACTCGACTGAAGTTTGCCGCGTGACCGGTAGGTTGAACTGTTCGGTCACGTAGCGCCGAAGAATATCGGAAACGCGAATGCTGAACTGATAGGGTGGCATCTTTTCCACATCGCTCTGCATGCGCTCGAGCAGCTCCAGCACGCGCTCCCGCGCCGATTTCATCGGAACAGCGCGCTTGCGCGACCGGATAATGAACCAGACGATCAGACCGGCGATCGTCAGTGCGGTGAATGCTCCGAGAAAAATTACCCACGGCGAAATGAGTGAATAATCAACCGGTGGCGCGATGTCGTGAAAGTCTTGGGCAAGAAAGAATGACATAAACAAGAACGACATCTTCATTCACCGGATGGCAAGACGGCGTTCGCGCTGTTTGAAGAACGAGCGCAGCGCCGGCAAATAATCCTCGCCTGTTCGCAATGCGATTGCGTCGATGTTGTTTCGCCGCAGTGTCCGCGAAAGTTCCGCTTTGTGTTCGTCCGCGAAATCGGTGAAGCGCATCCGCGTCGCGCGATCAGCCGTGTTGATCTCAATTTGCTCGCCGGTCTCCGCGTCTTCGAGCGTGATGATGCCGATGTTCGGCAGCACCTTCTCGCGCTCATCCTGAATATGGATCGCAATGAAATCATGCCGGCGTCCGCTCACGGCTAGCGCTTGAGAAAAATCGGGCGCTTGAAAATCGGAAATGAAAAAGACGACCGCGCGGCGAGTGACGATCTTGTTCAGCGAATCGAGTGCTAATGCCGGCTCGGTCCCGCGACCTTCCGGTTCAAAAAATAAAATTTCGCGAATCAGTCGCAGCGTATGCGAACGACCTTTCTTCGGCGGAATGAAAAGCTCAACGCGATCGGTGAAAAGAAGGAGGCCGACTTTGTCGTTGTTGCGGATCGCGCTGAAAGCGAGCAAACATGCGACTTCAGCAGCCAGCTCGCGCTTCGATTGCGAGGTGCTGCCGAAATTTCCTGACGCGCTAACATCAACAATCAGCATCACGGTCAACTCGCGCTCTTCGGTATATTTTTTTACGAATGCGGTGCCGAGGCGCGCCGTCACATTCCAATCGATCGTGCGAATTTCATCGCCCGGTTGATACTCGCGCACATCCTCAAAGTTCATCCCGCGTCCCTTGAAAACACTGTGGTAATCGCCCGCAAAGGCGGTCTCGACTAATCCGCGCGTTTTGATTTCGAGAACGCGGATTTTTTTGAGAATCTCCGATGTATCCATGATGGTGAGACGTGGGATGTAAGATGTGAGAAGTGAGCGTTACTTGAAGAATTCGTCCACTATCGGCAACGCATCTACAGAGGATTCGGTTTCGGTGACTCGCGGCGAAAGAGCTCGGTAGTCCGTGGAAGGAGCGCGCTTACAAAAGTCGTCGGCCCGGTCGATCATTCAGGAAAGCATTTGCCCGATAGAAGTATATTTAGAATCAAGCGCCTCGAATTGCTCTATGGATAGATAACCGGAGCTTCGCGCGTCATCTAACCACGACTGGGTTTCAGTGGCTTCCCCGAGCGCTTCATCCAATTTATTGACGAACACAGCTTTGTAACGGCGGCGGCCCCATGCCTCCGCAACCATTGCTTTCGCTGCACGCGAGCTACGCCGAACTTGATCGGTTAGAGAATAACGTTCTTCCACCGGAAATTGTCGGCTCAACAGGAATATTATCTGAGCTGCTTCCTCAGCTAGTTGATAAACTTTCAAGTCTCGAAATGTCCTGGCGCTCGCCATAACGCCTTCTCACTAATCACGTCTCACAGCTGATCAAGGCACCGGTAGCCCCGCAAAAATCCTCTCGATGATGGTTTCGCTCGTGACCGCTTCCGCCTCGGCTTCGTAGCTGACGATGATACGATGGCGCAACACGTCGGGGCCGATGCTTTTGACGTCCTGCGGGGTGACGTAGCCGCGGCCATTCAGAAAGGCGTGGGCGCGTGCGCCCAGAGCGAGGTAGATTGTCGCGCGCGGCGAAGCCCCGTAACGCACGAGTCCCTCGAGTCTCAAATTGTAAGATGCGGGCTCGCGCGTCGCCCAGACAACATCGACAATATAATCTTTCACGCGGTCATCAATGTAGATGCTGTTGACGACATCGCGCGCAGCGATGATTTGCTTTGGATCGATCACCGGATTCACTCGCAAATCAGGCGCAGAAGTGGCCATCAAATCGAGAATGCGTCGTTCCTCAGCTTTCTGCGGATAGCCGACGTTTAACTTCAACATAAAACGATCGAGCTGCGCTTCCGGCAATTGGTAGGTTCCTTCTTGCTCCAGCGGATTTTGTGTCGCGAGCACCAGGAACGGATCGGAGAGCGGATAAGTCTGTTCGCCGATGGTGACTTGCCGCTCTTGCATCGCTTCCAGCAGCGCGCTCTGGACCTTCGCCGGCGCGCGATTAATTTCGTCAGCGAGAATAAGATTGGAAAAAAGCGGGCCAAGCTTGGTCGTGAATTCGCCAGTGCGTGGATTGTAAATGAGGGTGCCGATCAAATCCGCGGGCAAAAGGTCGGGGGTGAATTGCAGCCGCTGAAAGCCGGTCTGAATGCAGGCGGCCATCGTTTTCACGCTCAACGTTTTGGCCAAACCGGGGACGCCTTCGAGCAGGATGTGACCGTTCGCGAGCAGGCCGAGCAAAAGCCGATCGACCAGATATTTCTGGCCGATCACAACATGTGCCACTTGTTCGCGCACCGCCGGAATCCAGCGGCCCAATTCCTGCACTTCGTGCGTGATCTCCTGAGTTGATTTCATACGGTGTGATGAGACAGGCGCGAGAGGCAGAATGTTCGATTCTATCTGTAGGGGCGGCCTGTGACGGCCGCTTGAATTCAGAAAAGAATGCGATGGTCAGAGACCGCCGCTACGATTTTTCGCTGCGCGGGCGCAACGTCAAGATCACCGGCAGTCCGGCGTACGCTTCCGCTTCGCGAATCCGCGATTCCAGATAACGCTTATACTGGTCGCTCAACAATCGCGGATCGTTCACAAAGAGTACGAACTCCGGCGGTCGCACTTGCCGATCTTTCGTTCCGCCAGCTTGGGCAGCGTAAAAGAGTTTTAATCGCCGCCCCTTCCTCATCGGCGGCGGATTGGCCGCGAAGGCGGCGCGCAATAAACGATTGAGAACGCCGGTGCCGATTCGCGCGTTCGCATCACGCTGAACTTTTCCGATGAGTCCAAATAACTTGTCGACGTTCTCTCCGGTAAGCGCGGACGCAATCAAGACCGGTGCGTAATCGAGAAAGAAGATTCGCTGGCGGGTTTCATCGACAAGTTGCTTGATCGGCTGCTTTTGGCCGTGTTTCGGTCCGCCAGTCGCACGGACTCGTCCCGTCGCGAGTTTGAGTAAGTCCCATTTGTTCAAAACAACCAGTGCCGCTTTGCGCGCTTTTTGAATGAGACCCGCGATCCGTTTGTCCTGCGCCGTCACTCCAACTGTAACATCGACAATTAACACGCAGAGATCGGCGCGACGAATGCTTCGCTCCGCGCGCATGACGCTGAAGACTTCGACGGAACTGGACTGTTTGCCTCGGCGGCGGATTCCAGCCGTGTCGATGAAGAGGAATTGTTGACCGTCGCGCTCGTAAGAAATGTCGATCGCGTCGCGGGTTGTTCCCGGCAACTCGCTCACGATTGCGCGCTCGCTCCGTGTGATCGAATTGATCAGTGAAGATTTGCCCACATTCGGGCGACCGATGATCGCGATGCTCAGCCGATTTTCGATTCTGGATTCTCGATTCTCGATCTCTAAAGCAGCTGCGGGTAAAAGAGCGCTAATTGCGTCGAGCAATTCAGAAATGCCGCGACCATGCGCAGCACTGATTGAAACAGCGTTGTCGAACCCGAGTGACGCGAAGTCAGTCGCGAGATTTTCGTGCTTAGGGTCGTCGATCTTATTGATGACTAGCACGATCGGTTTTCGCGATTTGCGAAGGATGCGCGCGAGTTCCTGATCGATCGGGGACAGCCCTTGTTTTGCATCGACAACGAAAAGAAGAACGTCGCTCTCATGCAAGGCTGCTTCAGCGGCGCGGCGCACGTGTGCAACCAGTTCTGCCGCACTCGCACCGCCAACGCCGCCGGTGTCCCAAAGCCTGAACGGTCGAAGGCCACGCGTGCAGATGGCCGAAAGCCGATCCCGCGTGACGCCGGGTTGATCGTGAACGATTGCAATTTTTCGACCGAGCAGGCGATTAAACAATTCCGATTTCCCGACATTCGGACGTCCGATGATGGCGACGTTCGGCGTCTCGCTTTTGCCGTTCATCGCACAAAGAAATCGAGTTCAGTCCCGCCTGGCGTGCGCGTGACCTTCGGCCTGTAATTGCCGCACTCCGTCCATCACGTAAACGATTCCGGAAACAAGGGTGAAAAATCCTGCGCCGATGACGATGTAAAGCAGCGGGAAAAAGCGAAATTGCAGCATGACCCAGCCGATAGCAATCATTTGCGAAACGGTCGCGACTTTGCCGGTCCAATTCGGTTTCACTCGCACCTTTCCGATGAGTAGGTGAAGGACCGCGCTGCCGACGAGAATCACCACGTCGCGGGTGATGACCAGGACCGGGAACCAGGCGGGAAATCTTCCATATTCAGGATCGACTTTGTTCCAATTGCTGATGCTGAGCGTGATGATTCCGCTCAGGAGCAAACCTTTGTCGGCGATTGGATCGAGAATCACGCCGAGAGAACTGCGCTGGTTGTATCGCCTGGCCACATAGCCATCGAGCCCGTCGCTAACGGCGGCGAGCAGGAAGATCATGATCGCGACAACGCGCTGCCACTCGAGTGGTTCACCGCGCTCAATGCTTTGGCCATAATAAATCGCCATCGTCACGAACGCCGGGATCATCAAAATCCGGACCACGGTGATTTTGTTGGCAGTCGTCATGAGGAGTGCGCGATGTTGAAACTGGAAGGTCTGCGCGAAAAAGTTGCAAGGCAATTTGGGCGGGCAACGGCGAGGCATATGTTGCCGCCACGGTGTCTGGCCCAGACGCCCTAGAATCGATCAAAATGTCACTTACGTCGCCAGTGAACTTATCAGTCGCGACCTGTGCCAGTCCTTCCTGTTTCAGATGCTCCATTTTTGCCAGCTCCGGAAGATTGAGCAGACGTTGGCATTTAATGCACCAGGCGGATGGTCCAGAAATCGTCCGAAAGATTTTCCGTTAGCAGATAAGAATAAGGCATCGTGAAGTAACCTCTTTTGCCCCAGCTCGCGCCCCACGAATTGCGCACGATGAAGCGTTGCGCTTTGTCGTCGTAGCCCACCGCGAGAACGGCGTGGCCGCCAACGACTCCTTCTCTCGGGGCAGGCATATTCAGCACGCCTGTTTTCTCGACTTTCGCGCTCTCAAAGCTGTCGTAAACGGTGGAACCAAAAACAAATGGATAGCCATCGGCCAGACATCCTTTCATCTGCGTGAGCGTGCGGCCCACCCGCTGGTAACTTACGGCGCGGAATTTTTTCGCGTCCGTGTAGCAGGACTTCGTCGGTTTCTGCGCAGGCTTGGCGTCCGCCGGCCAAAGGTTGGTCGTCGAGTCGGCCGGAGTATCGTCATAGGGCCATTCGGGTTCCGGGCACGCGCCCTGTTTGCCGACACTCTTGATTCCATCGCGAATCTGGGCGCCGTTGTCGATCGGCACACTGTGCTCCATGCTTCGTTCGTTGTAGTAAATGAACAGGCGCGACGGGAGGAAATCGGCGAGTTTTTGTTTCGTGCGATCGAACTCGATGGCCGCGGCGATCGCGTTCGCGGTGCAGGAACCGATTTGTCCCTGATTGTAAACCGGCGGGCATTGTTTGCGCAGATCAACCTTGAGTGGAAGTGGGCCCAGTTTCGCCATCGGCGCCGCGTAGAGATGATCGCGATTATCGGGCAAATCAGGGACCCAGCCGAAGCCGAGGCGGGAACTTTGCTTTGCGCGGGTTTTCATTGCCTTAGTGACGCAGTTTCACGAGGTGATGCCGGCTGCCTTCTCTGCTTCTTCCCTCTACGAATCTTCTACACGATTTGGAAATCGAAGTTCAAGCCTTGTTTCCCGATTCAAAACTGCACGAGTTGGTGAATTGCTTTTGGCGTGGCAACAAGAACATGCTTGAAATCATTCGCCGAGAACGCCGATGTGGCGAAATGGCAGACGCGACGACTTAAAATTGAGGTTCTAGCGATTCGTCGCTTATAGACCGAGGTCGTTAAGCTAATACCTGTTGAATCGCGCCAAAAAGCTCTTCCGCCTCGTATGGTTTCTCAAAATATCCTGCCGCCCCCAATTTTTTTGCCTTTTCCCGGAAATCAGGCTTCTTGCTGGCGGTAAGAAAAATAATCGGAGTAGGCGTGGGGATGAGAGTTTGAATTTGTTCGGCAACGGAAAAGCCATTGCCGGCCGGCATGGAGATGTCCAACAGCACGAGGGCTGGAGGATTGCTGACGGCGGCGTTCAATCCTGTTAACGCGTCATAAGTCGTAGTAGTTCCGTAGCCAGCGGCTTTGAGGCGAAGCGCCAGTGCCATGGCGAGGTTCTGGTCATCTTCAATGATGAGAACCTGCTTGGGTCCCTGATCTTGTTTTGAGCTCGCGGATGCAGCGGATTTCCCCGCTGCCAACGAATTGATGCGATTCAATTCGCGCTCAATGCTGTAGAGCAGTTTTTCAGTATCGAAAGGTTTCTCGAACAGGCCGACGGCCCCCAAGTCAGTTACCTTTTGCAAGAGTTGCGGACTCTTGGACGCGGTGATGAAAATAATCGGCGTTCCCTTAGTTTCGGGCATTTTGTGGAAGGTTTCTGCCAGTTGGAAGCCGTCACCTCCTGGCATGGAAATATCCAGGAGGATCAAGTGAGGTTTTACCGTGCGGCCCAGGTTCGCTCCTTGGATCGCATCAGACGCGACTGATACCGCGTAACGATTTGCTTTGAGTCGAACTTGCAGAGCCAAGGCGATTTTCTGGTCGTCTTCGACTATTAATATTGTTTTCATTTATTAGTTTCCTTCGTTGAGCGTGCGGGTTGAAGAGGGTGGCCGGACTGGCTGATTTTGATGACAGATTCGACGGACTGTTTCGACAAACCGCTTCGGCGGACACGGCTTGGCCAGCAAAGTAAAGGGAGAAGATTCGAGCGCCCGTTGCATGAGATCGCCGTTGGGGTACCCCGTGTGCACAATCACGGGTATCGGTCCCAGATTTTTTCTGATTTCCTTCAACGTGTCGGCCCCATCCAGCCCCACCATCATCAAGTCCAGAACCACAACGTCCGGAGTTTTTTGACCGATCCGTTGCAGAGCTTCACTTCCTCCCGCGACCGTCACGACATCAAAACCATCGTCCTTAAGGACGCGGCGCAGGGCTTCGCGTACCTCGTCATCGTCGTCGACGACGAGCACGTGCGCGGTTTTTGTGGCCGGCTGCTTGGGGATCGTGAATGAAAAAGTACTGCCCTTTCCGAGCATGCTTTCCACCCAAATGCTTCCCCCATGCATCAACACCAACTCGCGGCAAAGATACAATCCCAGGCCGACGCCTTTTTCCGGCGTGGCGTCGCCATTTTCGATCTGATAAAAACGATGAAACAGATTGTCGATCTTGTCTTTTGGAATGCCGCAACCGTTATCCGTGACGGAAATTTGAACGCATTCGGAACTTTTCGAATACTCAGCAAGCTTTACGATAATCGCCCCGCCCTCGAACGTGAATTTTAAGGCGTTGTTCAGCAGATTGGTGAGGATCTGCATGATTCGGCTCTCATCAACCATCACGTCCGTCATGTCAGTCTCCAGCTCCTTGCTCAAGCGGATCTTCTTCCGTGCCGCGACCGGCTCCATGACTGCTATTGCCCGCTGGATGATGGCAGCCAGGGAGACAGCCTTGAGTTCGATATGCAACTTGCCGGTGTCCAACCGCGTGGCGTCGAGCAAGTCATTGATGTAGACCGCCAATTCGGTGCAGCTTTTCTTGGCGATTCCCAAGTAATTCAATTGGGTCGCGTTCAGCTCTCCCGCCAGGCCATCTATCACAATCGAAACGAACTCGCGCGCTGCCGTCAGTGGAGTTTTCAACTCGTGTGAAAGCGTGTGGTAAAAGTATTGAATCTCTTGACTTCTCTTGGTGAGGTCGCGGTTGGTCTGCTCCAATTGAGTCTGGACGTCGTGCATCTTCTGCTCCGCCCGCTTGCGCTCGGTAATGTTGCGGATGTTGCATTGAATAACTTTCCGTTCGCCTTCGTGGTAAAGGTTGCTGACGAATTCCACTTCATGTTGCTGTCCCTTCTTGTTCTGGAGCGGCAGATTTTCGTAGCGAATAAAATGCTTCTCCTGTAGCGCCCGGAAGGCCGAACGGTTGGCTTCTTCATCTTTGAGCAGGCCGATTTCCCAGAGTTCTTTGCCTAGTAACTCGTCGTGCCGGTAACCCAACAAATTCGACATGAACGGATTGGCGTCCGTGATTTTTCGTGTGTTGGAATCGAGAATGAGGATGCCGTCCTGCGCGGTTTCAAAAAGCCGGCGATAGCGTATTTCGGAAAGCCGCAACGCTTCTTCCGCCCGCTTGCGTACGGTAATGTCGCGCGCAACTTTCGACACACCGATAACCTTGCCAGCGGCTTCCTTGATTGCTGATACCGTGACTGAGACATCAATCAGCCGTCCGTCTTTGGTCTGTCGGAGCGTCTCAAAGTGCTCGATACTTTCTCCGCGATTGATCTTCTCCAGAATATGATTCTCCTCATCGTGCCGGTCGGCTGGAATCAGCCGCATTATTGAAGTCCCGATCATCTCGCTGGCCGGATACCCGAAAATCTGTTCCGCACCTTTATTCCAACTGGTGATGACACTGTTTAGATCTTTGCCGATGATGGCGTCGGCCGAAGATTCAATAATCGACGCCAGCCGAATTGACGCCATTTCCTCGCGCTTGCGCTCGGTAATGTCGCGGATGTTACACTGGATCACTTTTTTGTCGCCGACCTGATACACGTTGCTGACAAACTCCACGGCAATGTGGCGGCCATCCTTCGTTTCCAATGGCAGGTCTTCATAGCGGACATATCCATCCCTTTGTAATCGCTCAAGCATAACCTTGTTCGACTCCATGTCCTTGAACGGACTAAGTTCCCCGACGGTTTTGCCGAGCATTTCACTGTGAGAAGAACCCAATAGTTCCACCAGGAAAGGGTTCACATCGCTGATGCGTCCCGTATCAACGTCCAGAATCAGGATGCCGTCCTTCGCCGCTTCGAATAACCGCCGATAACTAAGTTCTGAGACGCGAAACCCCTGCTCACTGGTCTCAGCCCGCATCTCCGCTTGCTCGGTCCGCGTATTGGCTTGCTCGGTCCGCGTATTAGCTTGCTCGGTCCGCGTCGTCGCTTGCTCCGTCCGCGCCTCGGCCTGTTTTGTCCGAGCATTGGCTTGCTCCGTCCGCATCTCCGCTTGCTCGGTCCGCGTATTGGCCTGTTCCGTCCGTGTCTCCGCCTGCTCAATCCGCGTATTGTGGCCGGGCACCGGGTTCCATCGTTCGGATTCGGGCGCCGATTCCAGGACTGCCTCTTTCGGGTCCGTTTCCGTGGAATTATCGACCAAGGCACCTTCCTTCGGTGGATTCGTTTTCATGGGCTAATAATACCTGGCGCGTGTAGAACGTTTGTGAGCTATGCGATGTTTTTCTCAGGCGTGATCCGCGATCCGCGCGTGCCGCGGATCTTGCATTGAATGAATCGCCGTTTATCCACGAGGTAAGCGATAAGGCAATATACTGAAACCGACCAAAGAAAGGTCGCTTGCCCTCCAAATCTTCTCTTCCGCTGAACTGTTTCGCATACTTCAGACGCAGCAACACGGATGCAACACAGGGGTGTGGAAAGTACGGGATTTCTCCGGGGAGCATTGCTGAATCAGGTACTTTTGCTCCATGGAAAGCTGTTCTTGTATGTGAGACGGTAAAGACCAATCGCAATCAAAGTTGCAAGGCGAGGGCAGACGACAGGCTTAACATTTTGCGAAGCGCGAAATTGGATTCGGTCGTAAAATCTAGGTTGTCGCAAGCCCGCCGCGGCTCGAATTTCGATTGTACTAATTGTACTATTAAGAACATGCTCCCCGGAGCGAAGCGCGGTGAGGCGCCAGACCGAACAGGGCGACGGTCGAG
>Ga0210384_10004743_pt1 | contig 15062 bp, 9 predicted proteins | sample IncBWH2MmetaG_FD_160574 | JGI IMG/M metagenome (GOLD analysis project Ga0210384, IMG submission 160574) | Forest soil microbial communities from Barre Woods Harvard Forest LTER site, Petersham, Massachusetts, United States - Inc-BW-H-2-M | ecosystem: Environmental > Terrestrial > Soil >...
CGAGCGCCGGGCCGGCGGCGCGGGCGATGTTGAAGCCGATGCTGCCCAGCGCGATGGCGCCGGGGAGCTCCGGGCGCGGCACCAGCTCGGGGATGATCGCCTGCCAGGCGGGGTTGTTGGCGGCGGCCCCCAGGCCGAGCAGGAAGGTGAAGCCCAGGAGCGACCAGGGCGTGATCCAGCCGGCCAGCGTCAGCACCCCGAGGGCGGCGGCCGCGACGGTCATCCACCCCTGGGTCACCAGCAGCAACCGCCGCCGGTCGATCACGTCGGCGAGCGCCCCGGCCGGCAGCGCCAGCAAGAACGACGGCAGGCTGGTCGCCGCCTGCACCAGCGCCACCAGCGTCGTGGACGTCGTCAACGACGTCATCATCCAGGAGGCGCCGACGTTCTGCAGCCAGGTGCCGACGTTGGACGCGACGGTGGCGATCCACAGCCACCGGAAGAGGCGGTGCAGCAGCGGGCTCCAGGCGGAGAGCGGCGCGGCGGGGCCGCCGGCGCTCGCGGCGGCGCCCGCGGGCGCGCCTGCCGGTGCCGGGGCGGCTGCCGGGCCGGTCTCCGCGGCGTTGGTCGGTTCGATGTCGGCGCGCGCTCCACGCATGCAGATGGCCCTTCTCGCGGCCGAGCACCCCGGCCCGCCGCCGAGCATAGCGGAGGCGCGGCGCGGGCGGCCAGTTCGCCGGGATATGATGCCGCGCGAGCCGCCCCGAGGATTCGGCCCTGGGAACCGTGATCGAACGGGACAAATGCGAACTGACGACCGGATGACGACGGGATGACGACGGGAATGAAGAAGAAGAGACAGAAGCTGGTCGCCGTGCAGGTGGCGACCGCGTCCGGCGACGCCGGCGTCCCGGCGATCGTGCCCGTGGAGGGTGGCTCCATCGAGGAGCTGCTCGCGGCTTGGCGCGTGGTGCAGATCCAGCCGCTGGGGCCGCCGACCGCCGAGGACGGCAAGGAAGGACATTACTTCGCGCTCCTGCTGCTCGAAGAGCTCGCCGCCGAGGAGAGCGAAGGGCGCCTCGGTTTCGGCGCGACCTGAGCCGGGGCGGGCGCCGCCCAACCGACGATCGCCCGTGCCCATGCCCGCGACCGCCCTGGAGCTTGGCCGCCTCTCTCCCGCCGCGTTCCGGCGGTTCCTCGCGGCGGCGGGCATCCGCCGGTTCTTCCTGGCCTGGGACGAGGAAGCGGGGGATGTCCGCGCCTCGCATCCCGAGCTCGCGCCGCTGGCGCGCCTGCTGGCCGCGGACCGGCGCGACTTCGACCGCCACGAGGGGATCTTCGTCCAGGTGGCGCCCGACACCGGCGTGCTGCAGGGTGCCTTCATCCATCGCACCTGCCGCGGCCAGGCGGCGGGCGGCGTGCGCTTCTGGCGCTACGACACGGTCGAGGACTTCCTGCGCGACGGCCTGCGCCTGGCGCGCGGGATGACGCACAAGAACGCCCTGGCGGGGCTCTGGTGGGGCGGCGGCAAGGGCGTCATGGTGGACGAGCGGGAAGAAGGGGAGGGAGAGGCCGCCCGCGAGCGGCAGGCAGCGCCCCCCGGCAGCCCGCGCCGGCGCCGGATCTACGAGGAGTACGGCGAGCTGCTGAGCAGCCTGCGCGGCTGCTACGTCACCGCCGAGGACGCCGGCACGTCGGCCGAAGACATGGCGGCGGTCTTCAGCCGCACCCGCTTCACGACCTGCATCCCGCCGCCGCTCGGCGGCAGCGGCAACCCTTCGGCGCCGACCGCCCGCGGCGTGGTGCGCGGCATGGAAGCGGCGCTCGCCCACCTCGGCCGCGGCGGCCTCGCCGGCACGACGGTGGCGGTGCAGGGGCTGGGGCACGTCGGCGAGCCGCTGGTCGAGCTGCTGCGCGAGCGCGGCGTGACGCGGGTGATCGGCTGCGACCTCGACCCGGCGCGGTGCGAGGGGCTGCGGCGCCGCTTCGCCGAGCTCGGCGCGGCCGCCGGCCCCGCCGCGAGCTTCACCTTCACCGCGCGGGTCGCCGGCCGTGACGACACCTGGATCCTCGAGCAGCCGGCCGACGTCTTCGCTCCCTGCGCCACGGGCGGCGTGCTCGGGCCGAGCACCATTCTGCGGCTTGCCGCCCGCATCGTCTGCGGCGCCGCCAACAACCAGCTCGAGGACCCGGAGCGCGACGACCTCCTGCTGCACCGGCGCGGAATCCTCTACATGCCCGATTTCCTGGTGAACCGCATGGGGATCGTCCACTGCGCCGACGAGCAGTACGGTTACGTCGGCGACGAGGACCCGCGGATCGCCGCGCACCTGGGAACGTCGCTGGTGCCGCCCGGCACCGCCGCCGAGGTGGGCAGCGCCGCCGCCGACCCTTGGGAGAACAGCATCTACAACCTCTCGCTCGCCATCCTCGCCGAGGCCGTGCGGCGCGGCGAGCCACCGGCCCGCGTCGCCCTGCGCCTGGCCGAGAGCCGCTCGCGAGAGCCGCACCCGATCTGGGGCCACCGCGGCGCGGCGATCATCCGCGCGCTCACCCGGCAAGGCGCCTGGGCCAGTCGATGCACCTCCTTCTCACCTTCGAGAAGCGCGGCGGAGCGGACTACGCCGTCGCCGTGAAGATCCTCTGAGGCGACGCTCGCGGCGCGACCGCCCGGGCTCAGGACCGATCGCCCGAGCCCCCGGGCAGCCGGCGCAGCACGACCAGCGTCGTGTCGTCGTCGGGAGCGCCCGGGCCCCGATGGCGGCGCCAATCCTCCAGCAGTCCGTCCAGGATCTCCGCGGCGGATCGCCCGGCGAGCTGGTCGAGCAGGATGCGCGGACGGTCGAAGCCGTACGCTGCGCCTCCTCCCCGGCCGGCGGCGACGGCTTCGAAGAGCCCGTCGGAAGAGAGCACCAGCACGGCTCCCGGCGCCAGCTTGAGCGCCAGGTCGGCGTAGCGGCGGGGCGGCCCCTGGCCGAGGGGCAGGCCGGGCAGCGCCACCTCGCGGGCAGGCTTCCCGGGCTCGGCCAGCAGCGGATAGGGATGGCCGGCGTTGGCGAACAGCGCCTCGCCGGTGGCCGGATCGAGCCGCAGCAGCGCCAGGCTGGTGAAGGTCCTGGCCGCCGCGGCGGTGCGCAGCACGCGGTCGGTCTCGCCGAGGACCTCGGCGGGCGAGCGTCCGCCGGCGAGCAGGCTGGCAAGCGCCGCCTTGACCATGGCCTGGGCGATGGCGCACGAGTAGCCGTGGCCGGCCACGTCACCCGCGGCGATCCACCAGCGGCCGGCGTCATCGAGCACCAGATCGTAGAGGTCGCCGCCGGCGCGGTCGGCGAGGAGCGAGCGGGCCGCGATCTCCCAGCCCGGCACGGCCGGCAGCCGGCTCGGCAGCAAGCCGAGCTGCATGCGGGCCAGCAGCTCCATCTCGACCTCGAGGCGGCGCTCGCGCTCGAGCCGCAGGATGAACGCCGGCGGGGGTGCCGCCGCCTCGTCCTCCGCGGCCGGCGCTCGCCGGACGCCGGCGACCCCGGCGGCGATCAACACGGCCATGACTCCGGCGGCGAGGACGAAGCCTCCGGACAGCCAGGACAGGTGCATGGCGGTGAAGGCTGCCGCCGGCAGCAGGCGGCAGGTCAGCGCGGCGGCGAGCAGGGCGGCCAGGCCGCCGAGCTCGGCGGCCGCGACCAGTGTACCGGCCACCGCGACGCCTCCCGCCAGCGCGAGCGGCAGGGGGCTGAGCTGGACCGGCGAGAAAGCGAGAGCGGCGACGAAGGCTGCAGCGTACGGGACCCAGCCGCGCCGCGAGAAGCGGCGGCCCCATGCCAGCAGGCAGGCGACGATCGCCGCGGCGGTGATGGCGGCGGCAAGGGGGCCGTCCGCGCCGTCGAGCACCGGGAGATCGACGCTCAGGGCCCTGGTCCGGGTGCCCGGCAGGCGCACGGCGAGCGCGTAGGCCGCGAGGGCGAGGCCCGCGGCGGCCGCTCCCAGGCCGATCCCGCACAGCAGCGCGTGGCCCGCGCGGCGGGTGAGGCGGCCGGCACGCAGCAGATCCAGAGTGGCGTCGAAGCGCGGATCGCCGGCGCGCCAGAGCGATTCGGCGGTCGCCCAGAGGAGCGCCAGCCAGGCGCTCGCGGCCACCAGCGAAGCGACCGCGACGGCCGTGGCCTCGGCGCTCGGCTGGCCGAGCGCGCCTGGCAGCACCGCCGCGCCGGCGAGGGCGCCAAGCCAAGCCGCGTTCGCCAGGCCGATGCGGCGCCGGATCGCCAGCACGCAGAAGGCGACGGCGATCACCGCCATGGTGCCCTGCCGCCGGGCGATCTCGCCCGAGCCCGACAGCGGATCGAGGAGGTCCCGATCGGAATGGAGGCGCGGGACGCTGCCTGGGTTGCGGCTGGCCTCGACGAAGAGGCTGATCGCGGCCGCGGTCACGTGCTGCGGCGGAACGCTGCCCGCGATGGGATAGAAATGGACGGGGAAGCCGGCCACGAACAGCCGCACGGGCGGCCCGAGGCTCTCGCCGGGCGCGAGCAGCGCGGCGGCGGCCCTCTCCGGGCGGGCCACGGGTGGCGCGGCGGTGTGGAGAGCGAGGACGGCCGTATCCCGGAGACCCGCAGGCCGCCAGTCGACCGCCTGGGGCCTGCCAGCGGCGTCGAACCAGACCGTCAGCGTCTCGGCGCCGGCGCCACCATCCTGGCGTGTGCTCACCGCCTCCTGCTCGGCGCGGATCGCGACCGTGGCGCTCGGAACCGCGCTGGTGAGCGCCATCTCCTTGCTCAACCGCCGCCGCTGGGAGCTCTCGACGACCGCGAACCGGGGACGAGCGCCGACCGGCCGCAGGCCGCAGCGCACCGCGATCGCGGCGTACTCTCGCGCCAGGACCCGCCGGTCCGGAGGTTGGCCCAGCCGCCACTCCGGCAGCGTCGCCCGCGCCAGGGCCAGGCCGATCGCCAGCAGCAGCGCACCGGCCGCCAACGCGGCGGTGGTCGGCCGCTGGCGGCGATCGGCGCGATCGGTTCGGGTGCCCGTCATCGAGGCTCTCTCCCGAGGGTTACGGCGCCCTTCGCGCAGAGTTGCAGAGAGCCGCGCCCCTTGACGGCTCGGATATGATCCACGCCAGTCTCTGGCCCGGAGTCTCACGAGCCCTCCACGCCATGCCCAAGCCCGTTCTCTTCACCATCGACGACGACCCGGACGTGCTGCGGGCGCTCGAGCGCGACTTGCGCCATCAGTACTCCGACCGCTTCCGGGTGATGCGCGCCAGCTCGGGCGCCAGCGCGCTCGGCGCCCTCCACCAGCTGCACGAGCGCCGCAACGCCGTCGCCCTGATGCTGGTCGACCAGCGCATGCCCCAGATGAGCGGGGTCGAGCTGCTGGAGGAGGCCCTGCCGCTCTTCCCCGACGCCAAGCGGGTGCTGCTCACGGCCTACGCCGACACGGACGCGGCCATCCGCGCCATCAACTCGGCGCACATCGACTACTACCTGCTCAAGCCGTGGGACCCGCCGGCCGACCGGCTCTACCCGGTCCTCGACGATCTGCTGGACGACTGGCTGGCGTCGTACCGGGCGCCCTTCGAAGGGGTGCGGGTGGTGGGTCATCGCTGGTCGCCGAGGTCGTTCGAGGTGCGCGACTTCCTCGCCCGTCACCACGTCCCCTACCAGTGGCTGGACGTCGAGACCGAGCCCGAGGCCCGGCGCCTCGCGGCGCTGGCCGCGAAGGAGTCCGGAGGCGGTGACGGCGCTGGGGAACGCGCCGGGGCAAGCGCCGGCCCTGGCGGCGACGGTGGCGAGACCGCCGCAGTCGAGACCACCCCCGGACCCGCGGCCGCCGAGGTCGTGAACACTCCCGCGGCGAGCGGACCGGCGGCGGCGACCGCGAGCGCTCCCGCCGACGGCGCCGTCGCCTGGACTCCCGCCGGCCGGCTGCCGGTGGTGTTCTTCGCCGACAACAGCTTCCTCATCGAGCCGTCCCGTGCACAGCTGGCCGAACGGATCGGCCTGCGCACCCGCGCCGAGAGCCGCTTCTACGACCTGGTCATCGTCGGCGGCGGGCCGGCGGGACTGGCGGCGGCGGTCTACGGCGCCTCCGAGGGGCTGCGCACCCTGATGGTCGAGCGCGACGCTCCCGGCGGCCAGGCGGGCACCAGCTCGCGGATCGAGAACTACCTGGGCTTCCCGGCCGGTCTCTCAGGCGCCGAGCTGGCGCGCCGCGCCGTGGCCCAGGCGCAGCGCTTCGGCGTGGAGATCCTGAACCCGCAGGAGGCGACGGGCCTGCGGCGCGAGGACCCCTACCGGATCATCTCCCTGTCCGACGGCAGCGAGGTGAGCTGCCACGCCCTGGTGGTGGCGACCGGCGTCTCCTACCGCAAGCTGGCGGTGCCAGGGATCGATCGCCTGACCGACGCCGGCGTCTACTACGGCGCCGCCATGACCGAGGCGATCTCCTGCAAGGGCGAGGAGGTCTACCTGGTGGGCGGGGCCAACTCGGCCGGACAGGCCGCGATGTACTTCTCGCGCTATGCCCGGCGCGTGGTCATCCTGGTGCGCGGCGATTCCCTCTCCAAGGGCATGTCGCATTACCTGGTCGACCAGATCTTGCAGACCCCCAACATCGAAGTGCGCCCCCACGCCAGCGTCGTCGGCGTGCATGGCGGCGAGACCCTCGAGGCCATCGACGTCGCCGACTCGCAAACCGGCACGGTCGAGACGCTACCCGGGAGGTCGCTGTTCATCTTCATCGGCGCCGAGCCCCGCACCGCGTGGCTCGACGGGGTGGTGGAGCGCGACGCGCACGGGTTCCTGCTTGCCGGCAACGACCTCGTCCGCGACGGCAAGCTGCCCGCGGGGTGGAACGTCGACCGCCAGCCGTTCCTGTTGGAGACCAGCGTGCCGGGCGTGTTCGTGGCCGGCGACGTGCGCCGCGGCTCGGTCAAGCGCGTCGCCTCGGGCGTCGGCGAGGGCTCGATCACGGTCTCGTTCATCCACCAGCACCTGGCCCATATCTAGTTGTCGTCACCTGCCAGCTCTGGCGACGACGAGGCACGAAATCAGCGCTGCGATGCAGCCCCTCTCACCCGGGCAGCAGCTCCACCTCGTCGACGTAGCACCAGGCCCAGTCCTCGCCGGGCTCGAAGGAGCGCACGATCGGATGATGGCTGGAGTGGAAGTGCTTGGTGGCATGCCGGCCGGGCGAGGAGTCGCAGCACCCGACATGGCCGCAGCTCAGGCAGAGGCGCAGGTGCACCCAGTGGCCGCCGGTCGCGAGGCACTCCTTGCACCCGGTACCGCTGGGCGTGACCTCGCGAATCTGATCGAGATGCGTGCATTCGGTGGCGGGCATCAGTCCTCCTTTCGGGCGGGGTCGGACGCCGACCCAGGCGCGTGACTAGCGTATCCGACCCGTCAAGAGGGCAAGGCCGCTCGCCATGCCTCGGTCGCGCGCCTGCCCGGGACCTCGGCTCGGCGACCGCGATGCGGAGCCTCCCTGCCGGCGGGACGTACTAAGATCGGGCTCCCGCGGGCGACCGCACCCTCCGCGGCTCGACGACCACGACGATCACGACGATCACGACGATCACCGGCATGGCGCCGCAATCCGGCATCCCCCCGCTCGCCCCTCCCGCGGAGGTGCCGCCCGTGCTCGGCGCCGCCGGCGAGCCCGCTTCGAGCGCCCAGCCGCCAGGGCGGGCAGGGGCCGCAGGGACTGCCGGCGGCGGGGTTGGGCGCGAGCAGCTCGTGGCCGTCGCCACCGCCGCCTTCATGGTGCTGCTCAAGGGCGTGGCAGCCTGGCTCACGAGCTCGCTGGCGCTCGGCGCCGCCGCGCTCGACTCCGCGGTGGACGTCTTCGTCTCGAGCGCCAACTACTTCGTGGTGCGCCGCGGCGCTGCGCCGCCCGACGCCGACCATGCCTACGGCCACGGCCGTTTCGAGACCCTGGCCGCCCTCGGCCAGGGCCTCCTCCTGCTCGGCGCCGCCACCGGCCTGATCATCGCCGGCATCGAGCGCCTCAGGTCGCGCCAGCTGCCGCGGGCCATCGACTTCGGCGTCGCCGTCCTCGCGGCCTCGATGATCGGCAGCTGGCTCGTCAGCTGGCGCCTGGGGAGAGCCGCCGGCCGCAGCGGCAGCCCCGCCCTGCGAGCGGACAGCATCCACTACCGGGCCGACCTCTGGGTCAACGCCGGCGCCCTCCTCGCCCTGCTCGTGGTCCGCTGGGCGCACTGGCCCGCCGCCGATCCCCTGCTGGGCCTGCTGGTCTCCGCCGTGGTCCTCCGGGCCGGCGCGCTCCTGGTCATGGATTCGGTAGCCGACCTCTCCGACCGCGGCCTGCCGCCGCAAGAGCTGCGCCGCATCGAAGCCATCGTCGCCACCTTCGCCCCGGACGTGATCGGCCTCCACGACCTCAAGACCCGCCGCAGCGGCAGCCGCCGCCTCATCGAGCTCCACCTCGAGATCCCGCACACCGTGACCTTCGAAGAAGCCCACGCCCGGGGAGCCCAGGTCCGCCGAGCCATCGAGAGCGACCTCCCCCGCTCGCGGGTCCTGGTCCACACAGATCCAGTGTGACCAGCTCCGCAGTAACACCAGGCTGTCAAGGAGCCACCGTTTCTAGGGCGCCGAGGACGAGCAGCACCCGCTGGAGCTCGATGACGGATTCTCCCAAGGGGAGCCGATCCTACACCTCGCCGATTCTCGGTAGAATGGCGCGGCTCCCTTGTCGGGACTCGGAGGCCACCTGATGAAGCGTTTCCCCCTCGTTCTGTCGACGCTCGCCGCATACGCGCTCGCTGCTTACGCTCCACACACCGTGATCGCCTGGCAGGGAGCCACGCAGGCTGTGCCAGCGCCGCCGGCCGCCACCCGCCAGGCGGCTGCCGCCGCGGCCCCGGCGCCCGTGCCGCCGGTCGCCGCCGCGCATCCTTACGAGGTGAAGTCGCCGAACGGCTCGCGCAGCGACGAGTACTACTGGCTGCGCGACGATCAGCGCAAGAATCCGGAGATGCTCGCCTACCTGGCGGCCGAGAACGCCTACACCGACGCGATGATGGCGCACACCAAGCCGGAGCAGGAGCTGCTCTTCCAGGAGCTGCTCGGGCGCGTCAAGCAGGACGACTCCACGGTCCCCACGCGCAAGAACGGCTACTGGTATTACAGGCGGTTCGAGGAGGGCAAGGAATATCCGATCTATGCGCGCCGGAAGGGTTCTCCCACTGCCCCCGAGCAGGTGATCCTCGACGGCAACGCGCTGGCGGCCGGCCACAGCTTCTTCCAGGTCGGCGGCACGGAGGTGACGCGGGACGGCAGGCTCCTCGCCTACGGCGAGGACGTCGTCGGCCGGCGTCAATACGTCCTCAAGTTCAAGGACCTGGAGACCGGGGAGACGCTCGGCGACACCATCCCGGGCGTCTCGCCTTCCTTCGCCTGGGCCAACGACGGCCGCACGCTGCTCTACGTGGAGAACGACCCGGTCACCCTGCTCGGCTACCGGGTGCGCAAGCACCTGCTCGGCACCGATCCGAAGAGCGATCCCCAGGTGTACGAGGAGAAGGACCACTCGTTCTACCTCTTCGTGTCGAAGAGCCCGAGCGACCGCTTCCTGGCCATCGCGCTCCGCAGCACGGTGTCCACCGAGCGGTGGGTGGCGAGCGCCGACGATCCGCAGCTCGCCTTTCACGTCCTCTTGCCGCGCGAGCGCGACCATGAGTACGAGGCCGAGGACCTCGGCGGCGACTGGGTCTTGCGCACCAACTGGCAAGCGCCGAACTTCCGCGTCGTGCGCGTGCCGATGGCGCGGATCGCCGACCGCGGCGCCTGGCGCGACGTCGTGCCGGCGCGGGCGGACGCGTTCGTCCAAGACTTCGTCGTGCTCAAGGACCATCTCGCCGTCGGCGAGCGCTCGAACGGCCTGCTCGAGATCCGCATCAAGCGCTGGAGCGACGGCAAGGAGTCGCTGATCGCCGCCGACGAGCCCACCTTCACCTTCGAGCTCGGCGACAACCCGGAGCAGGACTCCACGACGCTGCGCTATGTCTATACGTCGCTGACGACGCCGAAGTCGGATTACGAGCTCGACCTCGCGACGGGGGCGAAGAAGCTCCTCAAGCGCGATGTCGTCCTCGGCGGCTTCGATCCGGCGAACTACACCTCCGAGTTCCTCTGGGCGCCGGCCCGAGACGGGAAGCGGATCCCGGTCTCCATCGTCTATCGCAAGGGTTTTCGCCGCGGCTCCGGTGCACCGCTGCTGCAGACCGGCTACGGTTCCTACGGCTTCTCGAGCGATCCCGTCTTCAACCCGAACACCCTGTCGCTCCTCGATCGCGGGTTCGTCTTTGCGCTCGCCCATATCCGCGGCGGCCAGGAGCTCGGCCGGGCCTGGTACGAGGACGGCAAGCTCCTGCACAAGAAGAACACCTTCAACGATTTCGTCGACGTCACGCGCTTCCTGGCGGCGCAGGGCTACGCCGCCAAGGACCGGGTCTTCGCGCTCGGCGGCAGCGCCGGTGGCCTGCTCATGGGCGCGGTCGTCGACCAGTGCCCGGAGTGCTACCGCGGGGTGCTCGCCCTGGTGCCTTTCGTCGACGTCGTGACGACCATGCTCGACGAGAGCATTCCCTTGACCTCCAACGAGTTCGACGAGTGGGGCAATCCCAAGGAGAAGCCCTACTACGACTACATGCTCTCCTACTCGCCCTATGACAACGTCGAGCGCAAGGCCTATCCGGCGATGATGGTGACGACCGGGTTGTGGGACAGCCAGGTGCAGTACTACGAGCCGACGAAGTGGGTCGCCAAGCTGCGGGCCCGCAAGACCGACTCCAACCCGTTCTACTTCCACGTCAACATGGAGGCCGGCCACGGCGGCAAGTCGGGGCGTTTCCAGCGCCTCCACGAGACCGCGCTGTACGACGCCTTCCTGTTCGACCTGCTGGGCCGCGACCTCGCCGCCGAGGCGAATCGTGGCGGCGCGCCTACCAGCACGAGGCACTAGTGGCCTGTACCAGATGAATCGGTAGCGCCTGGCTTGCCCTCGACGGCGGGGGCAGCGTTGCGCCTCCTCGACATAGTCCCGGCTATGCCTGCGTCGGCGCGCCTTGCCCGCGCCGCCGATTGCTGCGCCATCCGCTACCAATTCATCTGGTACAGGCCACTAGCCGACCAGCCGGCTCAGAACGGTCAACAGCTGTTCTCGCCTCGATGTTTGCGCGTTGGAGGCCTTAAAATGGCACAGCGAGATGGTCCATCGCTCAATTGACAAAGGGTGATCGACTGGACTACGCTGACAGGGACTCGAGGAGACCCCAAGGAGGAGAACGTGCCGCAGCGGCTCGCATGCTTCCTGCTCCAACTCGCGCCGGCTCTCTTCCTGCCGCTCCCGCTTGCTGCCGCGACGCCGCCTGGCGTTCCGCAGCTCACGACACCCCCACCGCCCCCGTCGGCCGGCGGCGAGACGGTCGAGGTCAACATCCGGATCGTCCCGTTCTGCGCGGTCGACGCCGCGGGCAAGCCGATCGCCGACCTCCGGCAGGACGAGGTCGAGCTACGTGTCGGGGGCCGGGCGGTGACCATCGATACCCTGGATCGCACCGCGGCGGCGCCGGCCGCGGTGCCTGGAACGGGCCGGAGGCCCTCTCCGGCGGCCCCCGCGCCGCCGCGAACCGTCATCTTCCTCCTCGACTCCGCGTTCACCTCGCCGGCCGGGGTGCGCAATGCGCGCCTGGTGGCGGAGAAGCTGCTGCGCGACGTCCCGGAAGGGCAGCACCTGTCGCTGTATTTCCACAGCGCGGCGCACGGTCTCGAGCAGAAGGTGGGGTCGGTCGCGGCCGACCACCGGGGCAAGCGGCAGTTCCTCGACGCCCTTGGCAAGCTGGCGCCGGAGGTCGACCGGATCGACACCGGCTCGGTCTCCGAGCTCGGATCCAGCATTGGCACGGGGGGCAAGGGGGGGTCGCAGCTCAACGGCATGATCAACTCCGTCCAGACCACCGCCCGCAGCGAGTACGAGGGGGTCGCCCGCGAGCTTGCCGGCGCGCTCGATTTCATGGCGGCCGAGCTGCGGCACCTGCGCGGTCCGAAGCTCTTTCTCGTCTTCTGGCAGGGGCTCGATTCCGACCTCTTCTTCGAGGGCGACATGGGAATGAAGCCGGGGAGCGGCGAGGCCTTCGTGGTGGGCGGGCAGCGGTACGGCCCCCTGATGACCCATTTCGCGGCGCCGCTCCGGGCCATCGGCGACTCGGGCGCGATGACGGTCTTCGTCAACGCCAGCGCCCCGCAAGGGGTCGGTTCGGACGCCGACGGCCCGATCCGCCAGATGGCCCAGACCGCCGGCGCGTTCTATGCCGGCGGCGGCGACGCCGAGAACGTCGCTGCGCGCGTCGCCGCCACCACCGCTGCCTGTTACGAGGCGGGCTTCTACCTCCCGGGGCGTACCACGGCGGCGCGCGAGCCGGTGGAGGTGGTGGTCAAGCGCCCGGGCGCGAAGACCTGGGCACCCGCGGCCCTGAGGCTGCGGGACACCTGGGAGACGCTGACCGCCACCGAGAAGAAGCTGCTCGTCCTCGATCTGGTGGCGGGCGGTCCGCAGGCGCAGCGCGGCCCCGTCCAGCTGAGCGTCGAGCAGCTGGACGGCACGGTGCAGAGCCGCCCGGAGGGCAAGGGCGGGCGTCGCCTGCGTTACCAGGCGGCCTGGCCGGCCGCGCTCGCCGGCAAGGAGCTGGACCTCTACAATGTGGCCCTGGCCCGGCCGGCCGCCGGCGAGAAGGCCCCGCGCCTGCTGAAGTTCGACCTGCACGAGAAGGCGGGAACGGGCGCCGCGGACTCGCTCGAGGTGTTCCTGGGGAAGAGCGACCGGCTGATCTGGGCGATCGTGGCCGTCGAACCCGCCAGCGGCCGGGCCTGGTACCGCCGCTTGCAGCTCGCGGGGCCGGCGGCGCCAGGCGGGAAGTAAGCGCCTCTTCGTCGTCAACTTCGCTCTCGTCTCGTATCTGCGCTTCGGCGGCGTTTGAACGGCCCTGCCAGCCACTCCTCTCGTCGGTGGACGCCCATCCAGGCAGGCTGCCTCGGCGCCGCGGCCGAACGGCGCCCGGCTCCGGGTCTCCTGCCGGCCCGCCTGCCACGCGCTGAGCCTCCAGGACGCAAAAATGGTAGCCTTGGTTTACAGGTGAAGTAGTCTCACTCGCAGCAGGCAGCGGCACGCCGACTGCATACGATCCGCGAGGTCGAAGCAGCAGCAAACGAACCCGAGGGCCGGCCCGCATCGGCCGGCTCCGACCGCTGGCGGCGGTGCGCGCCCCCGGGCACCAGGGAGCGCAGGAGCCAGGGAGCGCAGGAAGGGAGGCGACCAGGTTGGTGGAGGCCCGCATGGAACCCGAGGGCGCGGCGACGACCGGGGCGAGCCGCATGCCCGGCGCCGACGCCGGCGAAGGCGGAGGCGGCAAGAGCTTGCTCCTCCCGGCGTTCGTGGAGCGCTTCCTGCTCCAGATGGGGCGGTTCGTCCACATGCTGGGCCGCGTCTTCGCCTGGACGCCGCGGCCGCCCTACGACTGGCGGGAGCTGTTGAGCCAGATGGTCAAGGTGGGCGTCTCCTCGACCCCGGTGGTGCTGCTCACCGCGCTCTTCACCGGCATGGTCCTCGCCCTGCAGACCTTCACCGTGCTCAAGCGCTTCGCCGCCGAGAGCTACGTCGGCACGCTGGTGGCGCTGTCGATGGTGCGGGAGCTCTCCCCGGTGCTCACCAGCCTGATCGTGGCCGGCCGGGCCGGGTCGGCGATGGGCGCCGAGCTCGGCACCATGCGGGTCACCGAGCAGATCGACGCCCTCGAGGTGATGGCGACCGATCCGATCCATTACCTGGTCGTGCCGCGGGTCTGGGCCGCCGTCCTGACGATGCCGCTGCTGGTGGTGATGGCCGACGGCGTCGGCATCGCCGGCGGTTATCTGGTCTCGGTGGTGCTGATGGGCGCCAACCCGGTCAGCTATCTCAACACCTCGTTCCAGTACACGAACCTCAACGACCTGCTGTCCGGCCTGATCAAGGCGGCCGTCTTCGGCCTGCTGCTGGCGACGATCGGCTGCCAGCAGGGCTTCTACACCACCGGCGGCGCCGAGGGGGTCGGGCGCTCCACCACCGCGGCGGTGGTGCTCGCCAGCATCGCCATCCTGGCGGCGGACTTCTTCCTCACCAAGCTGCTCTTCTGAGATGGACGAGATGGACGCGCCCAGCCCAGCCCCCGTCCGGGGCCCCGCCGAGCGGCCGGCGCACGACGCGCCCGGGCCGCACGACAGCCGAGGACCGGAAGCAACGCCTGAGTCCGGGAAGCTCAGCATCCAGCTGCGCGGCCTGGTCAAGTCGTTCGGCCCCAAGCGGGTGCTCGACGGCCTCGACCTCGACGTCAAGGAAGGCGAGTCGATGGTGATCATCGGCGCCTCGGGCACCGGCAAGAGCGTCACGCTCAAGCACATCATCGGGCTGCTCAAGCCCGACTCCGGCTCGGTGGTGGTGGACGGCGTGGCGATCGAGCAGCTCGACAACCGCGGCATCACCGAGTTCCGGCGCCGCTTCGGCATGGCGTTTCAGGAAGGCGCCCTGTTCGATTCGATGAACGTCTTCGACAACGTGGCCTTCCCGCTGCGCCGGCTGTCGCGCAAGTCGTCCCGGGAGATCCGCCAGCGGGTCGACGAGTGCCTGGCGATGGTGCGCCTGGAAGGCCTGGGTGGGAGGGACATCTCCGAGCTGTCCGGCGGCATGCGACGCCGGGTCGGCTTCGCCCGCGCCATCGCCCACGAGCCGGAGATCCTGCTCTTCGACGAGCCGACCACCGGTCTCGACCCGGTGACCGCGGCGCTGATCGGCGAGGTCATCCGCGACATCGGCGACCGCCTCGAGAGGACCATGGTGACGATCACCCACGACATGCATGTCGCCTTCCGCGTCGCCCACCGCATCGCCATGCTGGACCATGGCAAGATCATCGCGGAAGCGCCGCCGGAGGAGTTCAAGCAGCTGCCCGACGCCCGGGTCCAGCAGTTCATCCACGGCGAGGCGGAGGGACCGCTCACCGACCAGCCGGCCGGGGGCGGGGCGGGCAGCGGGGAGGCGAGCGGCTTCGGCCGCCGATCGTCAGCGAACCGATA
>Ga0210384_10004746_pt1 | contig 15055 bp, 14 predicted proteins | sample IncBWH2MmetaG_FD_160574 | JGI IMG/M metagenome (GOLD analysis project Ga0210384, IMG submission 160574) | Forest soil microbial communities from Barre Woods Harvard Forest LTER site, Petersham, Massachusetts, United States - Inc-BW-H-2-M | ecosystem: Environmental > Terrestrial > Soil >...
ACCGCTATGCCGATCCGCACAACGACAAGGCGGCATTCGATCCCGCGCTGGTGCGTTACTGGCTGCCGGTCGACCAGTATATCGGAGGGATCGTTCACGCCATCCTGCACCTCTTGTACACTCGATTTTTCTGCAAGGTGATGCGCGATCTCGGCCTGGTGAATCACGATGAGCCGGTAAAGCGCCTCTTTACGCAGGGCCTGGTGCTTAAGGGCGGCACGGCCATGTCCAAGTCGAAAGGCAACGTCGTGGGCGCGGAGGAAATGGCGGACAAGTACGGCTGCGATACCGGGCGGCTTTACACGCTGTTCGCGGCGCCGCCGGAAAAAGATCTGGAATGGAGCGAGCAGGCCATCGAGGGCTGCGCGCGCTTCCTGCAGCGCGTGTACCGGCTGGTGTCCAAGCACGCCGAGCGGCTGAGGTCGGTTCAGACAAAAGGCGCGGCGGCAGCTTCGTCCGATTCGGCGACGCCGAAGGAAAAAGCGTTGCTGCGCAAAGCGCATCAAGTGCTGCGACGCGTGACGCACGATTTCGAGACGCGCTGGCATTTCAATAGCGCCATCGCGCTGCTCATGGAACTGATCAACGAAATTCACGCGCAGGAGCCGCTTGAAGAGGGAGTGCGCCCCGAAATCGCCAAGGAAGTATTCGAGTTGCTGATCCTGATGCTCAATCCCATGGTGCCGCATCTCGCCGAGGAGTTGTGGGAAATCCTCGGCCATTCGCAGGCCACGCTGGCGCACGTTGCTTGGCCGAAGTTCATCCCCGAACTGGCCGCGGAGGATCAAGTGGAAATCCCCGTCCAGATTAACGGCCGATTGAAGGGAAGAGTGCAGGTCGAAGCCGGATTGGACAAGGAGGCCCTGTCGAAGCGCGTTCTCGGCGATCCGAAAATCGCGCAACTTTTGGACGGCCAGCGCGTAGTGAAGGTTATCGCGGTGCAGGACAAGCTGGTCAACCTGGTGGTGAGCTGACGCGATGCATGTTGCGCGCTTCGAGGTCAAATACCGGAACCGGAGATATCATATTTGAAATTTCAGATCTGAGATTTGAGATGCAAAGCATGCCTGATTGGGAAGTGAACTTGAACTTGAAATCTGAGATTTCGGGTGTGGGATGCAATGCATCTTGGCGCGAAAATGAAATGAGGATTGAATGATCGTGGAAAAAATGTCGAAACGAAGATCCGGCATAATGAGGAAAAAATGAGCGAGCGCGGCGGGATCGTTGTACTGGATTTCGGCGGGCAATACACGCAGTTGATCGCCCGGCGAATCCGCGAGCAGCAAGTGTTCAGCGCGATCCTGCCTTGCACGGCGGGGATCGAGCAGATTCGCAAGTTTGAGCCTGTGGGAATTGTTCTCTCCGGCGGGCCGAATTCGGTGTATGACCAGGGTGCGCCGCCCTGTGACACGGGCATATTGTCTATGGGGTTGCCGGTCCTGGGGATCTGCTACGGGCTGCAATGGATGACGCACAATCTTGGCGGGCGCGTTGAGCGAGCGGATCGCCGGGAGTATGGCCGGGCGGAACTGCTGGTGAAAGACGGTTCGGCGTTGTTTGCGGGCCTGCCGAAGAAGCTGCGTATCTGGAACAGCCACGGCGATCACGTGCGTGCGCTTCCGGCGGGCTTTCATGTGACCGGTGAAACGGGCAATGCCGTGTCCGCCGCCGAAGATCCGGCGCGAAAATTGTATGCCGTCCAATTTCACCCGGAAGTGCGGCACACCGATTGCGGCTCCGAAATTCTGCGTAATTTTGTTTTCGATATTTGCCATGCGCAGCCGCTGTGGAGCGGCGCGGCCTTCATCGCCGATACGGTGGAATCGATTCGCAAGCAAGTCGGCGACGGCCGGGCGATTTGCGCGCTGAGCGGCGGAGTGGATTCCGCCGTGGCCGCGGTCATTGTGCACCGCGCGATGGGAGACCGCCTGACGAATATTTTTGTGAACACCGGCCTGCTGCGAAAGGACGAATACCGCGAAACGCTGGAATTGCTGCGCGGCCGCATGGGCCTTCAGGTGATCGGCTTGGACGCGTCAGAACGCTTCCTCGCACGTCTAAAAGGAGTAGTGGAGCCGGAAGAGAAGCGCAAGAAGATCGGCGGGGAATTTATCGCCGTGTTTGACGAACAGGCCCGCCAATTGGCCAGCGGGCCGGACCGCGCCGGATTCCTGGTTCAGGGGACTCTGTATCCGGACGTGATCGAATCCGTGGCGGTGCGAGGCCCCTCGCAGACGATCAAGACGCATCATAATGTAGGAGGCCTTCCCAAGGATTTGCCTTTTGCGTTGATCGAGCCTTTGCGCGAACTGTTCAAGGACGAAGTGCGCAGCATCGGCCGCGAGCTGGGACTGCCGGAAGAAATGCTGACCAAGCACCCGTTTCCCGGCCCGGGTCTTGCGGTGCGGCTATTGGGCGAGGTTACCGAAGAGCGCCTGGCGCCGCTGCGGGAGGCGGACGCGATCGTGGTCGAAGAAATTCGCCGCGCCGGCCTGTATGAAAAAGTATGGCAGGCATTTGCCGTTTTGCTCCCGGTGCGAAGCGTGGGAGTGATGGGCGATGAGAGGAGCTACGGGTTTACAATCGTTGTCCGAGTGGTGGATTCGGAAGACGCCATGACGGCCGATTGGACGCGCCTGCCGGCGGATGTTCTGGAGCGCATTTCCACCAGGATCGTCAATGAGGTGAGCGGGATTAACCGCGTGGTGTACGACATCAGTTCCAAGCCGCCGAGCACGATCGAGTGGGAATAGTGGATGGAAATTTCAAATTTGAGATTTGAAATGAAAATCAAGACCGGATGGAAGTGAATTGAAAATTGACGAGGCAGTAAAGAGGAGTGGAGTGAAATTGAAGAGGCAGGAAAAGCAGCGGAGAGAGAGCAAAGAGAATGGAAATGGAGGGATGTAGGGGAGGGGAAGGTATGTACCGGAATGAAACAAGGATTGATTAGGGTGGATTGGCTGCGGCCCGGGTGGTATTACTTTGGTCGTGAGACGACCTCTGAAAGTAATGCCACTCGAGCCCCTGAGCCTATATGGCAGACAGCGTTTTTCCGGCCCATTGGATGGGATCGGAAACTCGCTGGACCTAGCGAGTAGCCATCTTCTGAGCCATGTAAAGCAGGAGTCGCCGGTCGTCATCTTCAATGCGACCCATGAGCCTGCGAAACTTGTTCAGAAGACGGGCCTCTTTCCCGACGCTACCCCAGACGATCTCGTCGGCGCTTTTGCGCTTCAGAAGGTTGGGAAGGACGGGCGGTTCTTCTCCGTCATAGAAGAGTTGATAGAGAGGGACTTCCAAAGCGCGCGCCATTTTCTCGAGCGTTTCAATGGCCGGAACCGTATGGCCATTTTCCACGCGGGAGATATAGCAGCGGAGCAGTCCGGTGCGCTTTTCGATGTCCCCTTGGGAAAACTTTTTGTCCTCGCGCAAAGCGCGAAGCCGATCACCGATAATCATGTCGGCATTGTTTCACAGAGTTATAATGCCTGCAAGCACGAATGTTGAACAATCTGAAAGATTCCGTAACCGGGAAGCGATGGCAAACGTCACAAATTCAGAGGCTCTCCGCGGGGCCGAGGCTGCGAAGGAGAAAGGGCCCTTGAATCCGGCGGAGCAGCAAAAAGAACTCGTGCGCCGCGCGCAGGATGGCGATGTGAGCGCGTACGAGGAATTGGTGAGGATTCACCAGCATCGGGTACTAGCCGTGGTGGGCGGGATATTGCGAGGCAGCGAGGACATCGAGGACGTGGCCCAGCAGGCGCTGGCCAAAGCTTACTTTTCCATCCGGCGCTTCGACCTGCGGTCGGCGTTCGGCACCTGGCTGTACAAGATAGCCGTCAACGAATGCTGGGATTATTTAAGAAAGAAGAAGGTGCGCCGGCTGGTGTACGAAGCAGACCTCAGCGAAGAACAGGTTCGGAAATTGGAATCATTGCCGGAGCACGGCTACGGCGGGCCGCTGCATCGGGAAGACACGGGTCGCAGGCTTGAGCAACGGCAATTGTTGGAGCGATTGCTCGGAGAACTCGAGGAGAAAGACCAGCTCATGCTGGTCATGAAGGAAGTGGAAGGATTTTCGGTGGAGGAAATCGGGGAGGTCCTGGGACTGAACGTCAACACAGTGAAAGTGCGGCTATTTCGGGCTCGCGGCCGGCTCGTGGAAATGTACCGGAAACGGATGCAAAAACGTCCGGCGGCGCGGGAAGGGCTGAGGCCGCGAAGGAGTGAAAAAGGTGTTTAACAAATCTAAGATTCCGATGCGATGCCGAAAGTTCGAATCGCGATTCGAGGACTATCTTGGCGGTGCGGCGGACTCCGAGCTAGACGACCATCTGACCGGCTGCGAGGATTGCCGCGCGGCGCTGGAAGATTCGCGGCTGGCGGGCAGCTTGCTCCGCGGGGCCTGGGAGCCGGCCAGCGAGCCGAGCCAGGCGTTCTTGGCGAATGTGATGGCCAAGATTCATAGGGAAGAGGAGCGGACCAAATCTCCCGCGGCGTTCTGGGCTCCGCTGGAATTCCTGGCTTCCCGATTGTCCTTGACGGCAGCCGTGGTCTTGCTCGCCCTCTCGGTCTATCTGATGGAATTTGCTCCGAGCCGAACTGTGGCGCTGGGTTCGATTCGCACCGAACTGAGCGCCAGCGATATCCCGCAGCCCCCTTCCGATCCAGTGAGTAACGAAGAAGTGCTGCAATCTCTGGCTGAGAGGAACAATGGACGCTAATCAAAGCAACCGCAAGGCAGTCCTGCTCGTTTCCGTTCTGTTCGCCCTGGGCATTGCGCTCGGCAGCGTTGGAACCTACCTGGTGACCACCCAAGTGCAAGCCGCGCGCCCGCATGCCTCGCTCAGGCAAAATTACGCCGGTACGGTGGCCATGTTTACTCACGGCTTAAGCCTGAGCCCGGACCAGGAGAAGCAACTGGAGGCTATCTTCAGCGACATGCGCGGCCATTACGAGGCGCTGCACGAAAAACTCGACCCCGAATACGAACAGGTTCGCCAGCAGGGCCGGGAGCGCGTACGCCAGATTCTAACCCCCGAGCAACGCCCCAAATTCGAAGACTTATTGCGCCAGATCGACGAGGATCGCCGCCGGCGTACTGCAGAAGGCCACGACTAGATCCTGAGCGATTGGTCCTCTGTCCCGGAGAAAACTCAAACCATGGCGCGGCTCGTTGAAACCCTCAAAATTCTTTGGCTGCGGTCGATGGTGCATCGCGCTCTGCTCGTCGCGCCGCCGGTAGCGCTGTTCCTGTGGGTGGGTTACGTTACGGTTGGCGCCCGCACGGCCGCGCAGTATTTCACGGCCAAGGTGGAGCACGGCGATATTTCTCAGGTCGTGCAAGCCACCGGGACAATTAATCCCGTCAACACAGTCTCGGTCGGTTCGGTAGTTTCGGGAAACGTCGTTTCCGTCAGTGTCGACTTTAATTCACAAGTGAAGAAGGGCGATATCCTGGCCCAAATTGACCCGGTACCCTTCGAGAATGCGCTCGCACAGGCCCAAGCGTCATATCAGAATTCGGTGGCGAATGTCGCAAATCTAGAGGCCCAAATTGGGACGGCCAGCGCCAATGTAGCGACGATGAAAGCCAATGTGGCCAAGGCCCATGCAACAACCATCGACATGGGAACGCAGCAAAAGCGGACAAAGTTGCTGGCGGAGCAGGGTGTATTGTCGGCCCAGCAGAACGATGATGCGCAGGCCAACTATGACGGAGCGGTGGCGGCTGAGAACGCGACTATAGCTCAGGAGAAGCAAGCCGAATCGCAATTGGCAGCCACTATTGCCCAGCGAGACCAGGCCAAGGCGCAGGTCCGCATTCAAAAAGCCGCAGTGGATTCCGCAAAATTGCAATTGAGCTATTGCACGATTCACGCGCCAATCGATGGCACGGTGATCAACCGGACCGTGAATGTTGGCCAGGCGGTAGCGGCCAGCTTGCAGGCGCCCAATCTCTTTAGCATTGGTCAGGATTTGAAACACATGCTCGTCTATTCCAATACCGATGAGGCCGACGTGGGCCGCATCAAGGTCGGAAAGCAGGCGACTTTCCGAGTGGATTCCTTTCCCCGCGAGACTTTTAACGGAACCGTGTCGCAGGTGCGCATGAACGCCACGACGATTCAAAACGTGGTCACCTACAACACTATGATCGCGTTTGATAATGTTGACTTAAAGCTGTTTCCCGGGATGACGGCGTATATATCCATACCCGTCGCTGAAGCCAAGAACGTTGTCGAGATTCCCAACGGCGCCCTGCGCTTCAAACCGGACATGACGGACAGCGAGCGCACAGCCCTTTACGCAAAGTACGGCGTAACGGACAGTGCGCGCGCGACAGTGGCCGGGCGAATTGCGGCGACCTCGGCAGATGGCGCGGCCGGAGCCGGTTCGGGCAGCACCGCAGCGGCGAACAGTTCTGCCGCGGCACAAACGCCTGATGCACAGGGCGGGCAAAGCGGGTCAGGCGGCAGTGGGCGCAGAGGGCAAGGCGGATCGGCCGCGGGCGGAAACAGCAGGCGGCAAGACTCCGCGATCGTTTGGAAACTGCTTCCCAACAAGACTCTTGAGCCCGTGCAGGTCTCTCTTGGCGTCACCGACTTCACCTTCACCGCGCTCGTCAGCGGCAACTTGAATCAGGGAGATGATCTGGTCATCGGCCAATCCACGAACAAAACATCGGCTACTCAGGCGCAGGCGCGCAATCCTGTGACTGGAGCAGGCGGCGGTCCCGGTGTTCCGCGCAGGTTCTAGACAGGTTTACAATACCCTCCGATGGCCGATCAAATCACGATCGCAATGGAATCAAAGGAAACCGTGGCGGGCGGCAAACCTGTTATTCGCCTCGAAAACGTTTTCAAGACATATGATCTGGGAGAAATTCAGGTCCAGGCCCTTCGCGGAGTTTCGCTCGAGGTGTATGAAGGTGAATTTGTGGCAGTCATGGGGCCTTCGGGCTCCGGCAAATCCACGATCATGAATATTTTGGGTTGCCTGGACCGCCCCACCAAAGGGCGCTACTTTTTGGACGGCGTGGACGTCTCGGGGATGACCAAGACGGAACTGGCGCGGATTCGCAACCGGAAATTGGGATTCGTGTTCCAGCAATTTAATTTACTGTCGCGGACTTCTGCCGTCGAAAACGTGGAATTGCCTACGGTATACGCGGGCGTTAGCCCCGAGGAGCGCACCAAGCGCGCCATGGAGGCGCTCACTCGCGTGGGGCTAGCCGACCGCGCCGGGCATCACCCTTCGCAACTCTCCGGCGGACAGCAGCAGCGCGTGGCCATTGCCCGCGGATTGGTGAACCGGCCAGCCATTCTGCTCGCCGACGAACCAACCGGGAACCTCGATAGCCGGACCTCGATCGAGATCATGGACATTCTGCAGACCCTGAACAACGAGCAGGGCATCACTGTCGTTCTGGTGACGCACGAGCCCGACATCGCACAATACGCCAAGCGCACGTTGCTCTTTCGCGACGGCAAATTGAAGCGGGACAGCCTGGTGCAGGACCGCTTCGACGCTCGCGAGGTGCTAAAATCGCTTCCCACGGTCGAGCAGCAAGCCGCAGAGGATGCGGCAGAGGAGGCCCAAAAGCTGGCCAAGTCCGAGAGGACTGTCTGATATTCGCGGCTAACTGAATCGCACATGGACTTCATGAACACATTCCGGCTTGCTCTGCGGGCGCTGGCACGCAACAAAATGCGCTCGGCGCTGACGATGCTGGGCATCATTATCGGAGTGGGAGCCGTGATCGCCGTCGTGAGCATCGGCCAGGGTGCGCAATATCTGGTCCAGCAGGGCATTCAAGCCATGGGCACCAACGCTGTTTTCATCGCGGCGGGAAGCAATCGGGCGGGCGGCGTGCGGCAGGGATACGGCGGCGTGAAGACGCTTACAGTGGATGATATGAACGCCATCCTGCGGGAAATTCCTCTTATCAAGCAGGCCGCGCCGGCGCTTACCAGCCGCCAGCAAGTGGTGTATGGAAACCAGAACTGGAACACCAGCATTACCGGCACCGCGTCAAACTATTTCGATATACGAACCTGGCCGGTGCAGGCCGGATCGGTCTTCAGCAATGAAGAGGTGGACATCGCCGCGAATGTCTGTGTCATCGGAACCACTGTCGAAAAAATTCTTTTCGGGGACGAAAACCCAGTCGGGAAGACCATCCGCATCGGTAACCTACCGTTCCGTGTGGATGGCGTGCTCGAGTCCAAAGGGCAGAACGTGACGGGACAGGATCAGGACGACGTAATCTTTGCGCCGTACACCACCGTGCAGCGCAAAATTTCCGGGATCACCTGGCTGCAATTCATCGCTGCCTCGGCCGTTTCGCAGGAGGCGTCGCTGGCGGCGGTCGCTCCGATCACCAGCCTGCTGCGCGAACGGCACCGCATCCGTCCGGGCGACGACGCTGACTTCCTGATTCGCACGCAAGCGGACATTGCCGACCTGCAGAATCAAACGCAGGCGACCATGACCTATCTGCTCGGAGGGATCGCGTCGGTTTCGCTCCTCGTCGGCGGGATCGGGATCATGAACATCATGCTGGTTTCGGTAACCGAACGCACGCGCGAGATCGGCGTGCGCATGGCCGTCGGGGCGACCGAAGACGACGTGCGCCGGCAGTTCCTGGTGGAGGCGGTGACGCTCAGCATGATGGGCGGGTTTATCGGAATTATATTTGGACTCGTGGGTTCGGCGCTGATCAGCAATTTGCTGTCGTGGCCCACGCTCATTTCCGGCAAGGCCATCATCGCCGCAGTAATTTTCTCCGCCGCGGTGGGAATCTTCTTCGGCTACTATCCCGCGCACAAAGCCGCGCAACTCGACCCCATCGAAGCGCTGCGGTATGAGTAGCGCAGGCTGAAGCCCGTGCCACTAAAACGGAATATCTTCGTCGGTGACTTCCGGGCCTGCCTGCTCGCGCTCCGCCGGCGCGGAAGGTTCGGCGTCAAAATCTGCGGAGCCGGAGGCAGCCGCGCTGCGCGCCGCGCCGCCGCCCATCGAATCCGAACGCGAGCCCAGCATGCGGAAGTTGGAAGCATTTATTTCGTAGCTGGTCTTCTTTTGACCTTCCTTATCCGTCCACTCGCCTGATCGAATGCTCCCTTCCAGATAAATCTGCGCGCCCTTCTTCAGGTACTGCTGGGCAATTTCGGCTTGCTTGCCCCATACGGTGATCCTGTGCCACTCGGTGCGCTTTTGGCGCTCGCCGTTCTTATCCTTGTACGTTTCATCGGTGGCCATGGAAAAGTGGCAGACAGCTTGGCCTCCGCTTGTGTACCGCGTCTCTGGATCTTTGCCCAAACGTCCCACTAGAATCACTTTGTTGACGGACATAATTTTTCTCCAATTAACTGAGGAAGATAACACGGCCAAGAGCAGCGTGCAAATTTTGACGGGCGGGGATTGAAGTGCGAGGAATCCGAAAACGGTGACGCGGCGGTCCCGGTGTTCTCTGTGACTTCTGTGTTAAGGATTTTTCGGCGGAAAGGATTAACACAGAGAACGCGGAGAGAACACGGAGGTCACAGAGAAAGAAGGAAGGCGCAACGAAAATCCGGAATGTAAAGCACCTATACGGATCACGAGTCACGAACCACGATTCACGGCCGCCTATCCGGCAGTCGCGCCCATTTCCTTCAGCTTGGCGGCGGCGCGCTTAGCTTCGTCTGTTCCGGGATACAGGCGAACCACCGCGCGCAGCTCGCGCACGGCGGAGGCCTTCTGGCCGAGCTCCGCCAGGCAAAGTCCCTTTCTCATCCTGGCCGAAGCCGTCTTGAAGCTCTTCGGATAATTTTCAATCACTCTATTGTAGGCGTCGAGCGCCACTTGATATTGATTTTGCATGAAGGCGACTTCGCCGAGATAGAACTGCGCGTTGGAAGCCAGGTCGGTGTCGCCGTAATACTTCATGTAGTCCTGAAATTCCTGCGTGGCCAGGTCGTAATGCTTGCCGTTGATGTCCCGCAGGGCGTTGGAATACAGCACGTCTGCGGATGCGGGCGGGCCGGAAGCGGAGGGGGCAGGGCCACCAGGCGGGATCGTCGGGATTGTCCCGCTAGGTCCGGTCATCGCCGCGGGCGGAGCCGCTCCTGGAGCCGGCGAGGCCAATTTCGAGTCCACGTTTTGCAAGGTGTTCTGGATGTCGGTGAGCTTCTGATCGAGTTTGCCCATGCGCGCCTGCAAGTCGGCGACGTTATCCGAAAGGCCTTGCACCTGCGTGCCCATGGTGTCTAGTCGCGCCCCGGAAGCAGCCGAGAAGTCCTGCGTGGTCTTCTGAACGGCGGACATGGAGGTGTTGAGCTTGTTGACCGAGTCCAGCGACTGCTCGATGAGCGTGCGCTGCACGGCGGCATTTTGCGTGATCTCCGTCTGCATATTCTGCTGGCCCTGAATGAGCTGGGTCACGCCGGTTTGCAGTTCAATGATCTCGCGCGCAACCGCGCCTGCCGGCGCGGGGCCGAATAACGTTCCGCCAAGAGCTCCAGCGAGCATGGCGGCGCCAAAAAATAGAATCCATCGAATACGCAAGGTGGGCCTCCTCCGAGGGGGTCTCCTCGTTCTTGATATTTCTCCAAGGCTGGCCGGCCACGTCGTGAGGCCGGCCAGCCCTGGAGTCTGATTCCAGCTACTTACCCATTACGAAATGGGCCCTGCGATTCTGCTGGTAGCACTCTTCCGTGGATGCCGAGCAGAAGGGACGTTCCTTACCGTAGCTGACGGTTTCCATTCGGTCCGCGGAAATTCCCAGCGAAGTCATGAATTGCTTCGCCGCTGCGGCTCGGCGGTCTCCCAGAGCCAGATTGTACTCCGTGGAGCCGCGTTCGTCACAGTGGCCTTCAATGACGACTTTCAGCTGCGGATAAGAGCGCAAGAACTGAGCGGTCTGCGAGAGGGCTTCGCGAGCGTCGGTGCGCACGTCCGCCTTGTCGTAATCGAAGTAAGCATCCTTGACCTCCCTGTCGAAAAGCTGCTGGAGCGTAGGCTCAGCGGCCTTCGGTGGTGGAGGGGGAGCGCTGACCGTGATATGCACGTTGGCATCGGCGGAGCCTCCGGGCCCCGTAGCGGTGAGCGTGTAAGTAATCGAGTCCGTGGGAGTCACCCGCTGGGTGCCTTCCGCAGAAACGTTTCCAATCCCCGGTGACAGGCTCAGAGTGGTCGCATTGGTCGAGGACCAGGTCAAGGTGACCGACTCGCCTCTCTGAACGGTAGTGGGGGACGCCTGCAGATTCGCCGTGGGCTTTGCCGGCGGCGCCGCTGGAGGCGGTGGGGGTGGAGGTGGCGCTTGGGGCGCAGGCTTTTTACATGCCGCGCTCAGAGCGAGGATGGCGAGCAAAGTACCAAACAGAATCCTGGCGTGCGTACGTGTCCGCATCTTTCTTCTTCTTCCTCCTTTGACAATTTACGTGAGCTTCGGTTGTGAGTGCAAATACGAAATTAAGCCGTTTGACCTCAGTGGAAACGAATCCGCCGCCATTCCAAGGGAGCGCCTCATTTGGGCGACCAGTTGGGCGACTCATTCTGCCCCTGTTTGGTAAGCTGGCGGGCCTGGGTTCCGTCGGCCAGCATGGACCAAATTTGCCGCGTTCCCGTGCGCGTTGATTCGAACACCAGATGACGCCCGTCGGGAGCCCAGCTGGGCCGCTCGTTGCGGCCAACATCGCGCGTCAATTCGACGAGCTGGCGAGTAACAATCTCCATCACATAAAGGTCGTAGTTCCCGTTGGGGCGACGCCAGCTGAAGGCCAGCAACTGGCCGTTGGGAGACCACGCCGGATCGATGACATAACCCATGTCCGGCAGGTCCACTTTGGCCTGGCTCGACCCGTCCGAGTTCATGGTGTAGAGCTGCGGGATGCCGCCGCGGTCGCTGACGAAGGCGACTTGCTGGCCCGTCTTGGGGTTCCAGGAAGGCGAGGTGTTCGCACCGTTCGAATAGGTAAGCCGCTTGGGGCGCTGGCCTGAGGCATCCGTAATGAAGAGTTCCGGATTTCCAAACATGCTGGACATGAACATGAGCTGGGAGCCGTCGGGCGACCAGGAGGGCGAGGAATTTGTGCCCTTGAAGCGCGGCCAGGAGACCAGGTGGTTGGTCAACATCGAATACACGCAAATCTGAGCGGTCAGAACGCTGCTGCTGCCGGGCTGTGCATAACAGGTAAAAGCAACGCGCGAAGCATCCGGGGACCAGCGGGGTGTGAGGGCGATGGTGTGAGTTTGCGTCAGCTGATGCTGGTTTTCTCCGTCGTAATCCATGGCCCAGATTTCCTTGTTGCCGCTGCGATTGCTCACGAACGCAATCTGCGTACTGGCGATTCCCGGCAAGCCGCCGGAAAGTTTTCCGATGATTTCATCTGCGAATTGGTGCGCGAACGTGCGGACCTGCGATTCGGTGGCCTCTCCGCGATACACTTTTCCGATCACCGGCGGCAGGGAAGCGTCCCTGACGTCGTTCAGCCACGCTTGAATCTCCACGTTGCTGGCGTTGACGGAAAAATTTCCGAACGCGAGCAGTTGCGCCGACGCGGGAGCGCCGGACCAGGCCTTGTAGTCGACTTCCGCGGGCGTTCCGGGCGTCTGCAGCGGGTTAAAACTCTTGCTGACCAGCTCCAGGATTCCGCTGTAATCCAGGTCCGTCCGAACCACGTCGCTGAAGAGCACGGCGAGAGGCTGAGAAGGAGTATCCTTGGCCGCAAAATCCGCGACGCCGACTCGCGCCTTTGAAACTCCAAGTCCGGTGCCGGTCTTAAACCAATCCTGGGCCGACGTTCGCGCGGGAGCAAAAAGGCAGGTGGAACCACAGATGAACACTGATAAACACAGATAAAGATTCAGACGTGAGCGTATTCTTTTAGATCGTTTGCTGGGATCATGAATCATATGATTTCTTTTCCGGCCAGGATGTAAGTTGCGGATCATTCAACTGTCCTCATAGGCCTTAGCGGCGAAAATCGAAATAGAATTCGACAGTTACGCTGTTCCCTGGATAACCCGACGGCAGCGGCGACACGGGACTTGAGCTCTGAATCGCACGCAAAGCCGACCTGTCAACCGAACTGTTCCCGCTGGATTGTGTCATCTGGACGTTAGCTACCGTTCCGTCCTTCAAAATCTGAAACGTAAAATTGCTTCGCGGAGCCCACCGCACGGTCGGGTCTACTGTGGATTGCAACCAATTGCTGCTGATCCGGTTTCGCACGGCATCCACGTACGAAGGAAATCTGCCGGAGAAATCGCCGCCGCCGGGGCCGACAGCGTTGGACCCCACGCCCCCTTGTGTCGGGCCATTATTCGGTGCAAAGGACGAGTAGGGAAGCGCCGGGGCACCACCCTGTCCGTAGGGCACCGCGTTCGTCGGCGGCGGTGTCTTGTCTTCAAAAACCTTGGACGGGCGGGAGACAATCTTGGGGGTCTTTTCCTTGGCGAATTCCGGAATCTTTTTTACGTCGGGCTCAATTTCCTTCGGCTGGGGTTTCGGCGGCTCGGCTTTGTAGAGGCCTTTGCTGGTGTCCACGACCTGGCTCTGCGTTACGACATCGGGCCGGGGTAACATGATTCCGGGGAGCTTGGCTACGAGCCCTACGGTAACGGCGCTGCCGCCTCCGGCGCTTCCCCACATATCGCCGGTATGCGAGAAGATTGTGGAAACCGTCAGCGAACCGAACAGGAGCGCATGAAATGCGACCGACCAGAAGAAGGGCTTCTTCAGACTTTCAGCGCCGGGATGGTGAGGGGCGTAAGCCATAAGTCTCAATGAGGAGCTTCGTCGAGAGGCTCTGTCACCACGCTGATATTTTGGATGCCGGATTGGCGCAAAGTGTCCACAACGAGAGCAAAGGCGCCGAACGGTACCGTCTTATCGCACCGCAGAAAGACCGCCTCTCCCTGCGGATTATGCAATTGGGCGTGGACCTTGTCACCCAGTTCGTGGATGTTGACGGCGGCGTCTCCGATATAAATGCGCTGGGCGCGATCAATGGAAACGACGACGCGCGATTCCGAGATTTCCTTTACCGTCTTGGTCTTGGGCACGTCCACTTCGATGCCGGATTGCAAAATGGGCGCGGTGATCATGAAAATCACGAGGAGGACCAACATGACGTCCACAAAAGGGACGATGTTGATCTCCGAAAGAGAAGTCCCGGTTTGGCGCGCCAGTTGTGGCATCTTCGTTTTCTTCTAACTGCGGTCCGCGCAATTTAAATTCAAAAGAAAGAAAAAACCTTTAACACAGAGAACACAGAGAAAACCGAGAACGCAGATTTTGATTGGACATCCTTTTGCCCTGCGTGCTCCGTGCTAAACAATTTCGACTGTGTTTCAACCTTTTCACCTTTACCCGCGCTGGCCCGCATACAGTTTTTCGACGACGGCTGTGACTTCCAACGCGAAACTATCCATTCGCGAGCTGAGATCCCTGATATCGTGCAAAAAATGGTTGTAAGCGATCACGGCAGGTACGGCGGTGAAGAGCCCCGCCGCCGTAGTGATCAGCGCTTCGGCGATGCCGGGCGCAACCGCGCGAAGACTCGCAGCCCCGGCATTGCCCAGGCCTGTGAACGCGTCCATGACGCCCCACACGGTGCCGAAAAGGCCGATGAAGGGCGTGACCGATCCCGTCGTCGCCAGCCACGGCATATACTTTTCCACTTTACGCACTTCCTCGCCCGCGGCCAACTGCATGGTGACGGTGACGGCATTGAGGCTGGTGATTTTGCCGTGCGGGTTTCCTGCGCGGACCTGGCTTTCGATCTCGCGGAAACCAGCGCTGTACACCGATTCGAGCGGAGAACCGCCTCCGCCCATTTGCCTCGGATCGGGTAGAGTTCTGTTCGTGCGAAAAATGCGAAGAAAGAGGGAGGTCTGGCGGTTGATGCGCGAGAACATCCCCAATTTTTGAAGGATAAGCGCCCAGGAAAAAAGTGAGAAAGCCAAGAGCATCGCGAGAACGACTCGAGCAACCCAGCCGGTCTGCTCGATGAGCGTGTTAAGTTGGCCGGCGTACAGCAAAAATGCAGGTAACGGAATG